>JAABUK010010708.1_pt1 | contig 12158 bp, 14 predicted proteins | sample 5559141 | NCBI WGS metagenome assembly JAABUK01 (sample SAMN10711869, study PRJNA513367) | rock metagenome | isolation source: Antarctica rocks | place: Antarctica: Victoria Land, Pudding Butte nord | collected 2016-01-03 | reverse complement strand
CTGTATGTTGTGTGTGCGAGTGACTTGCTTCACAGCCTGCAGGCCTCTGTTGATGTCCCTGGCAATGGCATTCTCCAGCCGCCGCTCCTTCTGTAACAGCTCACCCCTCAGCTCATCAGTCTGCCTGCACCAAATTTGTGCACAAGAGTTGCTGCCTGCTTGTTTGGTAACAGGTGCTGGCTACTACTTGAAACAAACAGCTGGGTCTGCTATATATACCACATGGCAGCAAATGTAGCAGGAGCCAAACAACATAGATGATGTCGAAGATTGACATTGTTCAGGCCATGGCATACAGGGCAGAGCTTGCTGGGTCACCAAGATCATACATGATGCGCTTGCCATGAAGTTGACAAATCCTCTGTTGATCAAGAGCAATAAGCCAGACTTGGCCAGAATGATCTCCAGGCCCTTGCTGAAGACAGGTCAGTATAGTGAAGGTGTCGTTACATGCTTGTGGCATCCCATCTATCATGCAACGCTTGCAGCTGTGACTTAGCAATTGTGTGCGTGCGTGCTGTAGTCAGTTAGTTAGGAGCACTATAGTCAGTCAGTTACAGTCAGTATAGTCAGAGCACTATAGCCAGTGTGACAAGGCTTGTGGCGAGTGGCTTCCGGCAGCAGTGCCAAATGTAGCTGTGTGTACCTGCGTATGCTGTCTTCCTGGCTCCAGAGCTCTTTCTTCTCATTCTGCAAGCTGTTTCTGCGCTCATGCAGCTCATTCTGCTCCCTGTGTGAGACAGACGCAACATTAGTCGCATCATCAGTCACGATATCAGTCACAACATCAGTCATGACGTCAGACACAGCACCAGACACAACATCAACTGGCCTTGACACAGCACGACGTACTCAGCTACAACTGCTGGACGATGATCCATCGACATTGCATGTACGAACTGCAGTGAGTGCCATGCAACCGCTACTTGTACAAGCTTCATGCAGGACTTTACTGCTGCGTAGTCACAATCTGTCTGGGTTGCGCATCCAAGGCAAACCTTGGGCAGGGGTGTTGTTGGAAGTCTCACCTGTCACAGCGAGTGAGGTTGTCCTTACGCTGCTTGATGGCGGCCTGCTGGTTACCAATCTCCTGAGACTTGTCCATGCAAGCTGAGCTGAGCTGCGCCACCTCAGTCTGCAGAGTCTGTGTGTAGTCCTGCTGCTTGCTCAGGGTCTCCTGCAGCTGGTGCACCTCTGCATTGAGTGAGGCATCTCTCTCCTTCTTGGAGCTCCACTTCTTGCCCTGCTTGCCGTGGAGAGCCTGCGAGCCATCATGCGTCGTTCGTTTTGCAGTGTTACATGTCTGTGGAATGTTACATAACATGGGAATGTGTTGTAGACCTAGACGTGACTCATCAGATCTTCTGGCCCAGAAGAAGAAGCAGCAGGTGGGGTGCAACGAAACATGGCTAATTGCAGCCTCATATTGGGTTGATGGTAGCCAAGCATGCTTGATGGGGATTAGAAGGCACAGGCAGTTTGCATGGATACTTTGACACTGCCTGTGATTTTTGGTCACAAGATTTGATTGATTGACTTTTTACACTGATCCAGGCTGTACGCTATGTAGTCAGCTTTATGGTGCATGGGCATTGCCAAATCAGTTGCAGCTGTGTGACGCATGCTACGCAACACATGTCACAAATTTGGACACTCTGGTATGTTCTCGATAGTCCTCCTTAACCAGACCCATATCCTTGCATACCTGTATGCGCCGCTCAGCTTCCCCGATCCTCTTTTCCACAGCAGCTTCAGTCTTCTGCTGGTGCTGTAGCTCCAGCTGAGCCTTCTCCAGATCAGCCTGCTTGGACTCAATCTGCTTAGAGAGAACCTTCAGATCTTTTTGACACTGCGCCTGCACAGCACAAGCAGCAGCACACAGTGAGAGCACATCTGTTGCATTGGACCAATCCGCGCCAGATGTGCACACCAAGATACTGTTAGGGTGCATGACTTGCAGAGCATCCTAAACTGCTGCAAAGGCAACAGGTTATATGTTCATGCGGCTTGTTTTTGCAAAACTGTATACAATGCTGCTTTGACAGCTTGCTAGGATACTGTCAAGGCAGTATACAAGCACAGCTTGCTGGAAGAACGATCATGCAGCTTGGCCAGCAGGCACCATGCATGCAGCATGAGTTGCTTGTGCACAGCGACCTCTGCCAAGCCCATCACGAAATTGTGTTGTGCACTGGTATCAAGCCACACGAGCAACGTCACTGTGCCGGTCATGCTATTGTCTGCAGGCAAGCAGCTCGCCACAACCCTCCCCACAAGGCCCAAGTTACACAGCAGCAAGCTGCCATGAGCGGCTCTTGGCCAAAAAGCAGATGCTGACCAAAGAGTGCAGCAGAGCTGACCTGTGTCTTGGCATCTGTCTTGGCTAAGTCCTCCTGATCCTTCACATCCAGGTCCACCTTGACATGCGTCTTGATTGCCTCCGCCTTCTCCTCACCCACCTCCTCCCACTTCCTTTTCAGGCTGGCCTACACCACAGTACAGCTGGCAGTGAGTGCTGTAACTGTTACGTAAGCGTACAGAAGGTGTGCATGCCACAAAGTAGTACTACTAGGCAACAATGTGTGTAACAAAAGCAGAACAGGACTGCCAACAGCAGCGCTGGCACATGCATGTGAATTGTGTTTCGCGTGCTTCCTTGCAGCAGCTGCAGTAGGTATATGAAGTCTGCCTTGAATGCTTCAGACAGACAGACACCCAGAATTTGTGGTGTGCACCTGGTGGGTGGTGAGCTGCTTAAGGTCTTTGTCAAGGCGTTTCAGGCGTGTGTGGGCCTCCTGCATCTCATTGTGCACCCTGGCAGCCTCCTCAGCTTCTTGTTGCCTCTCACTCTCCAGCTGCAGAGAACAGACGATTTGTGTAAGCACTAAAACATGCAACACAATAGCAACTCTGCCAGCTGTGACTACAAATCAAGAACTTGACACACACAAATAGGTAGTGCTGATTGCCTGGAAGAACAGGGCTTGCATACAGGTCAAAGCAATGCAGAAAGTGCTGTAACACTGTGCAGCCTGCAACAGACTGTGGTGGTGTATGTGGCCTTGCCAAATATTGCATCCCAGCTCTGCAGTGTGCAGCAGTCAGGCAGCCCAACTGATAAGCTACTTGACTAATCACAACTCTGTGGCAGTACAAGCAGGCATCAGGCGACAGCAAGCCATGCAAGCTGCTGTGTAAGGGCTGGCAAAGCATGACCACACCTTGTCCAGATTGGTACGGGTTTCATGCAAGTCCTTGTCGTAGATGGTGTACTCCAGGCTGCGACGCTCCTTGTCGACTTGCCTGTACTTGGCCAGCTCTTCACGCTCCTCATCCAGCTCAGCAAGACGCTCCTCCAGCTGTGCAACCTGTATGGTTCAGCACAGCATGCTCTTGTGACCTCTTGCATGAAGCTGGCCGAATGTTTGGGTGCTCTTGCCTGAAGCTGGCAGAGTACTTGGGCGCTCTTGCATGAAGCTGGCAGAGTGTGTGGGTGCTCTTGCATGAAGCTGGTGCAGAGTGTTTGGGTGAACACACACAGGAGCAAGTACCACACGAGACCTGTCTGGCTGCAGAGTTAGTAGCTGTAATTCAGCTGTAGTGATACCTGCGTTGCAGCGTGAGACCGGCAAGAGAATGCCTGGCTCAAACTGGCCAAGGAGCAGATTACAGAGTGACAAGCACAAGTACTATGCACACGCTGCAATGTTTTGCACAGTGAGGTATGCTTGTATGCATTCATGCCCAACTCTGCTGTTGCTAGATATAGAGCTAGACAGACAGAAGCAGCAGAAGCAGCAAAGCATGCATGAGGATGCTGCTCAGCATAAAGCTGCAACAGGGTCCAGCAGGTCCAGCAGGTGCATTAATCAGCTTGGGCTCACCACTTCCTCGATTCTCTTCCTGCGGCCTTCTGTTTCCTTCATGACCTTGAGGGACTCCTCCCGCCGCTCCTCATACACTTTGGTGCCTCCAATCTCTTTCAGCAGATCCAGCCGCTCATGGTCCTTCATTGTAGTCATGGCCATGATCTGTATAGCACAAGCCCAGCATCAGTAGCTTGGCTTTTAACACTCCCATGTTGCTGCCTGAATGATACTGGGATTTGACGTTTGATATGAGTGCTTACTCAGCACTCTGCAGCAGCCTTCATCACAAGCGATTGTCAGCTTTGCCATGTGCAGCACAACCATGTGGAGGCTTGCAAAATGGACAGCCCACTATGATACTTGGCTTCCCATTAAGTTGATGCCAAAAGGCATAGTCTTTTTCTTTCTTTTCGTTTCTGGACTCTTGCAGCCAGTTGACAGGGTGCAGTGCCTCAAGACAAAGATGTGGTCTGATGGCAGACATGGATGTGGGTGGTGCTCTGCATACCTTGCCCTGTTGCACAACATAGTATGGGTTGGCTCGTGAGAAGCCAGCAGTCTCCAGCAGATTGACCACCTCAGTCTTTCTGCAACACCCACATGATAATGCTCAGCCACATTGCATTGTGGTAGTACATGACATGAGCTTACGACCCCAACATCAAGTTGCATGTGGCATCTATGTGCTGAAGTACCCATGTGATCAACATCAGCTTATGACACTCATGTCAAGGTGGCTCAAATACCAATGCTGCAACACCCACGTGATGTGTTTCTTGTCTAAGTAGTATTCATCCTTCTTGAGTCCAATAGTTCTCCGCAGACGTACTTCTTCCCGGTCCACCTGGCATGCAGTGTGTGGTCAACGGCAGATCAGGGGCAGCATGAATTGCCAGGTCTGAAAGCGTATCTATACTCACAGGGAATCGGTTGTCTGAGTTGTCAAACACAATCTCCACATAAGCAGAGAGCACAGCATGTCCTGCACCTTCCTGCAGACATACAAAAACATTGTAACTGTGGCATGCTCTGCTGGCCGTGATGACCGTGCTGTTTATTTGAGTTTCAAGACAAAAGCTGAGAAACCCACTTCGTTGTATTTAACTTACATGAAGTAGCTTCTGTCTGTCATCAGCCCTCAAGCCACTGAAGATATCATTCAGCACAAACCTGACAGCTGCATTGGCACATGGACGTCAGAAACCATCAGCAGTAGATGCTGACGTGATTTGCCAGAACATATGATGCATCGTACCATGAAAGAAGTTGGACTTGCCAGAACCATTGGCTCCAACTGCACAGCAGGACATGGTCAGCTCTGCATGCGTGACTGCACACTTATTATGCGTGACTGCAAACTGCATGGGCTGCACCCAGTGACGTACCAACGGTGTTGATCTTGTTGCTGAAGGGTTCAGCTATGGTCTGGTCCTTATAGCTTTTAAACCCTTCGATGATCACCTGCACAGCCAACGAGTGAGCTTGGGTCCAGCACCACATGAATCACGGCATCGTCAACATGTGTGCGTCGTGTTCACCTGCTTGATATGCATGGTGCACCAGCTTTTCAAGTAACACAGAGCGTATGAGGACTGGCAGCGCTTTCCTCAATTGATCGTGACCCGGCAGTGCTGCTCGAACCGCCCACAAGCTGGCTAGGTCTGCATGAACTCCATCGCCGCGAGCGCAACGTATTCAGTGCGGAATCCAAGCAGCAAGAGTGCGACGCGTGACCGCGACGCCCGCAGCACGTTGAAAGCAAAGCATGCAAAACGAAGGAAGTCCCGGAAAGTAATTTGCACGTGGAGCCCACGTTGTGACAGTTGCCGGCGACGGTGCTCGTGCATTGCTTCCATTAAAAGGTCGCAAACGTACACACACCGACAACAGCGGAAGGTGCTGCCCAAATTTGCGCAAAATGTTGCATGCAAGTATTGGTCCGAGCCACCCAGCTCAATCGGTCACTTCAGACAAGGCCCACCAGCTCCCCAGCTGCACCTTCTCACTGCCGAAGTCTCAGCATCGCAAGGGCACGCAACTGCGCACCCGACAGGCATCAAGATGGCAAGCTCAGGCTGGCAAAAGCCGTCTAGCTACAGTCACTAGGGCTGAGAGCCAAAGTTCGCCAGCTGCGCCTTGGGTTAAAGCGGATGCACGGTTAGTTCTTGCAGACGGTTCTGTATGGCGAGGCAGGGCATTTGGAGCCACTGACACCGAAATTGGGGAGGTTGTGTTCAACACCTCCATCACCGGATATGAGGAAATCATGACGGACCCCAGTTACAGAGGACAGTTTGTTGTGTTCACTCACCCTCACATTGGAAATGTAGGCATCAACATCGGTAAGCTACCCACCCAATGCATTGACTGAAGGAATGCTGTCAAACACTGAAACTTGCTGTTGGGTTTCTGCAGATACTGCCTGCAATGCCTGCACCTGTTGTGACTGACTGTGTACTGTGCAGAGGATGCCGAGTCCAAGCAAGTACATCTGAACGGCGTCATCATCAGAGACCTATCCAGTGTAGTTTCCAACTACCGCAGCAAGCTGTCATTGGATGAGTACTTGAAGAAGCAGAACGTGCGAGGAATTGCCAATGTCGACACCAGAGCAATTACTAGGCGACTGCGAGAGGCAGGAAACCTGAATGGTGTCATCACATCAGACACATCCAAGTCAGACGAGGAGCTGATTGCAATAGCCAAGGGCTGGAACATTGTGGGCCAGGACTTGATCACTGATATCTCCATCAAGGAGCCATATGAATGGAAGGATTCCACTGTTGAGGAGTGGGAGTTCAGCGAAGCTGTCAAGGGCAGAAATGGCACAGAGCCCCTCCATGTGAGTAGTAATAATAACGTATAAAAACAATATTAATAATAATAATAACAACGCTTTCCAGCTCATGATGAGCTAGATACGTGCGGGACAAGTCTTGTCTTTCCAAAGCAGTCTGTCTTGCGCGTCTGAGTGATAACAGAATTTTAACACATCTGGCATGCGCATCAGTTGCTGAAAGAGATCCCCTAGCAGTCATGCTGCTGCATGACTCACAACACTCTGCGTTTTCTTGCCCTATCACTAGACACAAGCAAGCAGGCACTGAAGGTCACATTGCATGGTTGATGGGCTGCAGATCATTGCAGTCATGCTGCTGCATGAGTCACAACACTCTGCGTTTTCTTGCCCTATCACTAGACATAAGCAAGCAGGCACTGAAGGTCACATTGCATGGTTGATGGGCTGCAGATCATTGCAGTTGACTTTCGCTGCAAGAACAATATTCGTGTTTGCTTGACCTATCACTGAACACAAACAAGCAGGCACTGAAAGTCAACAATGTGGGTTTGCTGGGCTGCAGATTGTCGCCTTTGACTTTGGCTGCAAGAACAATATCCTGCGGCGACTGGCATCCTTTGGCTGCAAAGTGACTGTGGTTCCATCCAACTACCCAGCAAGCAAGGTCATGGACCTCAATCCTGATGGCATCTTCCTCAGCAACGGCCCGGTGAGCTCTTTTTCAGTCCTGAAACGTCTATTTTATTTTAGGAATGTCATCCCTACACTGGAACTCTAAACTCAGAAACGTCTGGAGACAGTAAAAACACGTTTCTACCTTGTGGAGATGTTTTAGGTCTCATGAGTAACGGCAGCAAGCTCTGTGCAAAGTGTCCAGCCCGGCTGCTGCCAGTGCTCAACACAGATATTCCAAATAAAGCTTCTTAGGCCTCGTCATCAGCATCCAGGACAGGTCTGTGATTGGCATTGACCAGCACACGATGTTGCAGTGCAGACACACAGCGCAGCGCATACATACACCATGCCTGGTTATTGCTGCAGCATCTTACACCTGTTCACCACATATTGACAGACTACCTTGCTACGTCTACCAGACACACTCAAACAGTCAGCAGTGTGCTTGTATTGCCATGATTGAACTCCTGTGTTTTATCATTTTGTCATGGTAGGCTTATTGTACAAGGCATGACCTGATGGTTGCCGGCATTAATTTACAATCCTGTCGAGGCTAAGGCTCTACCCCATGAGGGAGCATCGGCTCTTGTATTGAATTCCTGATACCAAGGGTCAACGCCCATGCTGCTGCAGAGGGACCCGTCGGCTGTGCCATATCGACAGACTATCTTGCTGCGCTGAACAGACACACTCAAGCAGTGAGCAGTGGTTGTTGTACGCCATAGCTTGAAGGCCTGACATCCTGTGTGAATGTACTATGCTGCTGCAGGGGGACCCATCGGCGGTGCCATATGCAGTAGAGACTGTGCAAGAGCTGCTGGGCCAGAAGCCCATGTTTGGCATATGCATGGGTCACCAGCTGCTGGGTCAGGCCTTCGGTGGCAAGACCTTCAAGCTCAAGTTTGGTCACCATGGGGGCAACCATCCTGTCAGGCACAATGCTTCAGGTGCCCTTCCAGTGGCTCTCTATCACATTGGAGTTTCATTGTTGTTATTGTGACCACAGGAATTGTCATCATGCACATTTGTGCTATGCAGCATGGCCGGCTATACTTGCATTGCTGCTTTCTCTGCACCATTGCAGGTCTACATGTACCTGGGCCATATACATGATGAAATGGCTCTGTATATGCAGATGCCCATATACAGAGCCATTTGATCATGCATATGGCCCAGTACGTGCAGACGCACATATTGCTGCAAAACTGGCATGGCATGAAATGCAACAGCCAGTCCCTACCAAATCGCAGTCTCCTTTTGAGCATGATTTGAGATGACCAGGCAAACCTCAACCAAGGCTTTTCTGCCTTGCAGGACGCATTGAGATCAGTGCACAGAACCACAACTATGCTGTCGATCCCCAGACCCTGCCTGAAGGGGTGGAGGTGACACACATCAACCTGAATGATGGCACATGTGCTGGTATGGTGTACGCTGAGAAGAGAGCCATGGCTATTCAGTACCACCCTGAGGCTTCCCCAGGGCCCCATGACTCAGATGTCTGCTTTGAGCAATTCATGGACATGATCAGGAAAGAGAAGCAAGGCGAGGGCGGATACACTTCTTCCGAGACAGCTGCTGAGCATGTAGGTGCAAAGGCGTGAGAACGTTGCTGTCACAGATGAGGCTGCAGACCAGCTGACATCAGCTGATTTATGTTCTGAGTAGCTAGCCTGCAGCTGGCTGTTTGTCTTTCAGTATGAAGTAGTGTGTTATTAGTAGAGTGTCTACAAGTGTTGTTCCAGGCCTGTGTGGTTCAGAAGCGCATAGCAGCTCTGAACATGGCAAGAGTAGAACAGCAGTACACAATTGCTCTTGTCTTTTTGTTTGCACACCTCGATGTGTGATATGGCAAGATTGGTGCAAGAGCATAATATGGTGATCTTGAGAGCTTGGTGGTGCTTGGCGTCTCTACGTTCATGTGTAGCAGCACCAGGGCGAGGAACACCAACCTTACTGTCACTGCATTTAACATAATGTTCCTACGATCCAGAGCACTTTACCAAGCTCTGCAAATCAGTGTAATCTTGGGAGCGTGTATCTGCAAAGTACGAGGCTAACCCGCAAGGCAGCAACAAATGGCGCAACGGGCTTGGCAGTTCTCACAAATGTTTCTGATTTTCACAGGCATGCATAGTGGATATGCAGCTAGGTTCCACAACAACTTGTCGTGAGAATCAATGTGGCTGCAGTACTGATAACATGAAAGCACACTGACAGTCATGCCTGACAGGCAGCAATTTGACAGCAGGAAAGCACTACACAGCTTGCTTGGTAAGACTACATGAAAATGAATCGTGTCAGGTATGAGGCGTCCTTGAGCACAAACTTCAACTTGGGTTGAGCCAAATCAGCCCACAATGCAGAGTCTGATGCAAGAAATAAGGACAATATATGAGCAAGTGCAGAAGGCAGCTAAACTGCTGCTTGCACACTTCATAAATTGTATGCCTGCTAAGATACCTTGACAATTTGATTCTTAGTAGTGTTCTAGGTGGCACTCTGCAGTGAGCAATGTTTGAGACCACAGACTGTACATACTGGGAACGGTGACATGCGCAGCTACTCTTTGATCATGGTGCATACAGCAAAACATGAAGCATTGATGGAATGTGTCCTCAATGCGATATGCTGCAAAGTTGGGACATGAGGCAAGCAGCTCTATTTGCCCTATGCACGAATTGCCCACTGCTGCTACCTTTGGGTGCACAGTTCAGCCCAGCACAAGAAATGTCACGTGCTATGGCAGCTGTGTCATGGGAGTGTGTCCAGCTGTATAAGCAGGACTTGTGACTGCTCAAGGAAGGTACTGTGCAACATCAGTGACAGCGCCTTATGCAGGTCACTGTGATAATTCGCATATGGCAGGCCGTCGAACTTCTGCTTTGCATCAGATTTTGGAGCTTCAGGCAAGGGTTCCAGGGGAACTACTTCTTAGGATCGTCGTTGCTCGCCTTCTTGTACTGCAGCACATCAAAATTGTCTGTCAAAATTGGGTGAATCTGAAGAGTACAAAAAACGCTGGCTCATCTAAAATAGCCTACCAACGCTCCAGCAACAGAGCCAACGTCTGGTAGCCTATAGTTCTGTGCCAAGTATACCCCAAACACGGTCCCCGTAGAAAATACTAAAGTCTTCCTGATCAAGCCAAACATGGTGGAGATCGCGATGCAAAACCCTCAGCGTTCACAGCATCACACGCGCGCAGATGCCGGCTTCTTTGCAGCCAAGTTCTTGCTGACTGCGCCAAAATGAGCATGTGCTTCACTGTTGACTACGAACTAACCCGCCGATGACTAATGACTGGACCAATAGTACTCGATTTGGCCTCTGCAGAGCGCTCTGTATGCAGCTGGGTCTAATTGCAGGAATTCAGCACTAGCAGTAAGTTCCTCTTTGTCCACACATCTTCGCATTCGCCCCATGCAGTGTTTTGAGACGCTCTTGAGGTCAGGAACGGCAATCATATCTCGGTAGGTAGGCAACGCATACCGTGTAGTCCTTCGAGACCGCCGTGTCGGCATCACAATATCAATGCTTGAATGAGCCAGCTGCTGCAGATGCTGAAGAGACAATCTGTGACTCCTGAGACACCCTTCAGTGCTTCCAACGACAGCCGAAGGCAGTCCCCGAAGCAGAGGCGCCTGCAGAGCTGGTGGGTGCGACTCTTTTTAGTCCTCCTTAGCGGCGTCCTTGGCTGGCAGATTTGGAAACTGGTCGTGACTGGCCACCAGTTGAATCCTTGGCATTTCAACCAGTTAGGTCATGAGACTGTGCATTGGTCTTGGAGGGGACCAACTTGCCCTTTGGAGTATAAACGGCATCAATGGGCTGACATTCAAGCTGGCAGAAAGCGTCCCTACCTCTTTGGTGGTCAGCAAGAGCCAGAATGTATCAATTGCGATGTCGATGCTCTTTGGTCACATTTCTGCCAATTCAAGAGTCATGTGAGTTACTCTGCATTGTCACACTGTGCTTGGTGGTTACAGAACTCCCTCTGGCTTGCTGCCAGAGCCCCTTTGCAAATCAAGCCATAACCATCAAATGATCAGGCCTGTCTTGAAGAGCATCAGCTCCATCTTGAGCTTGTATCTCTCAGTTGCTGGTCTGAGAGTTGAAGCATCCTTTGACCTGGAGAAGCCTCAGTGTTTCAACAGCACTTATTGCCAAATGTCTGATATCTCAAGCTATCCCTGAAGGTCTGCACAAGGAAGGTGTGACGGCCAGATCACACGTGCAGGGTCCAGTTTGTGCAGAATGGGAACAGAAGAAGGTGATGAAGCAGTTGGTGGAGCGGGCCACGGCAGGATCACCAGGAATGCAAGAAATGCTCACACTGACCCCATGTGACCTGTGGCCATGGCTGAGAGGCAGAACTCTTTGGCTTGTTGGTGATTCCATGATGCAGCAGATGAGCAAAGCTGCCATATGTTTCATGTATGAATTCTGGGATCTCAAAATCAAACCATTGGACAACACTACCAGAGCTGCTGGTCTGTATCAAGACTACCTTGGCGAGTTCTGCATTGAGATGCCTGAAGATTCAAGGATTTGCCACTTGCGGGTGAACACTGTGGCAAACCTGACACAGCGAGTTTTGCCCAACTTCAGCAAATTTACTGGCAAGATCAGTGATCTAATGGTGGTCAATGTGGGCATTTGGTACAGCAGACCTGCTCATTATGAGAGAGACATGGCCGAGTTTGCTGAGTACTATGCTGCACATAAATACGATTTGCCGTATGTTGTTTGGCGAGATAATGCAGCCCAACATTTTGCTACCCCAACAGGCGAGTTTGGTTTGCGCTTAGCAA
>JAABUK010010707.1_pt1 | contig 12159 bp, 13 predicted proteins | sample 5559141 | NCBI WGS metagenome assembly JAABUK01 (sample SAMN10711869, study PRJNA513367) | rock metagenome | isolation source: Antarctica rocks | place: Antarctica: Victoria Land, Pudding Butte nord | collected 2016-01-03 | reverse complement strand
AATAGATGATGGTGATTGTGACACATAAGGCATGGCACTGAGCAAAAGCACTGCTGAAGCAAGAGATGGAACAGGCAGACCCAGCAGAGCAGCTTTAGATGACAGCACAGACTGGGCCAGATGGACTCTCTTGAGTACAATAGTACCTGGGGTAGAGCTCTCCAAGGTGTCGCCATGGGACGCAAAGCAGGAACTCCAGAAAGCTTGGTGGAGCATTGAGCAAGCACGCAACCACCAGTGCCACTCCAGCAATATGCTGCAGCCGCGAAGTCGGTGATGAAAGAAAGAACATGGAGAACAATGGTGTATGTACCACATTTCAGAGAGGCAGCCAGGACATAGCTCAAGCTGGTCACTGACCTGACAAGACTCCCAAGTCAAATCCTGTGGCACTTCATCAATTTCTTGGGTGGCACATGCTATGGCAGCAGGCAACAGGTCGTACATGATGGCATCAGTGACCTCTTTGACCCTTTTGTTTTCCATGTCAACATGACTAAGCACTTTTGGGTCACCAGCTTGTCCTTCAGCTTTGCGGTCTGCATTTCGACTGCAAGCATTGCACAACCCTTTGCATGTTGCTCGTGCGTCAGCAGATTATAGATCGCTTATTGCAAATGAGCGACAGAGCTGCTGACAATCCATAAACATGACATCCTTCAGCTGTTGGTGCTGCAAGCCCTGACAGTGCGCACAGTATTACCTCTGCATGCTGAGCAGTCCTGCAGGATTCCAAGTGCGACCAGGTGACTTTTATTCCGTGACTGGCCGCTACGGAAGTAGTTACAGTCGCCAGAGACTGCAAACGGGCAAGTGACTTGTGCCTACATCAGAGCCGCCTCAAAACTTAGGCCTCGATCATAATCGCGTGTCTATCAAGCTGTGATCGATCCGTCGTTGCCGGCCAGACGGACCGGCAACGTTCACCAGTGGCGCAAAGCCAGACAGAGGGCAATGGATTTGCAAGAATACTAAATGGAGGCTTGATGTCAGATAGGTGCAGACTGCAAAAGGAACTGGGACAGTAAGTGCGGCAAGATCTGTCGGCAGCCATGACCATGGATTCAGAAAGGCCTGTCATGGCGACATTGCATTGCACGTCTCAGTTTGAGTATTCCAGCTATGTGTTTGATACGTCACAGAAGATTTTGTGCGTAACATCTGTGCGTGCTCAAGCACAGGAGTTGACAAGAGTCCCCATAGATGTATGCGCTGTCATCGATAGGTAAGCGTGGTTCACTTTGCGTCTTGCTGATCGCAACTATTGGCGTGCGATGCTTAAGAAAGCCGCTCTTTGACCTATAGGTCTGAAAGTATGGCTGGTAACAAGTTGAGTCTGGTCAAAGAAGCTACGCAGTTTATGGTCCAGCAAATGTGTAGTGCGGATCGTTTGAGCGTGGTGTCTTTTGATGACAAGGTACACTTAGCTGAATTGCTGTGCCAGTCACGCTCGCGCTTTGGCGCTGTTTTGTCTACTTGTAAGGCTTTCTAAGCTAATTTGGTTTCACAGGTGCAAGATGTGTATGGTGGATCTGGTGACATGAACTTCATGACTAGTGGCAACAAAAAGGTTGCTGCTGCTGCTATTTCTCGTATTGTGTCTGGCGGCGGAACAAACTTGTCAGCAGGACTGTTCCGAGGCATTGATCACCATCAGCAATTGGCAGCACCATCTCATGAGGGTAAGCCAGCTGGAAGGTCCTGACAGAGAGTGACTGAGTTGGCTGATTGACGGTCAAGGTTCAGTAGTCTGCTGTTGATCTTTCAACGCTACAGCAAAGCTACAAATCTTCTGCAGGGTCAGCAGACCATGTCAGAAGTGTCTTTCTGTTCACTGATGGCCAAAGCACCACAGGGTTGACTGACGTGAGACAGATTGCCCCCATCATGTCAGCCATGCTCCAGAACGCCATCAGCCCAAAGATTTACACCTTTGGATTTGGCGCTGATCTTGATGATGACATGCTGAATGCAATATCAGAGGAGGGCAATGGACAGTCAACATACATGGAGGATGCAGAGTCCATTCCCAGCTCTTTTGCTAGTGCATTGGGTGGCTTGATGTCTATGGCAGCTCAGAATCTGGAGCTGCACTTTGTCCCCAAGGTATGTGTTGCTGCAACATTCGCATCCCTCCTTGGCTAGGGCTCCTCCTTGCTCATAATGAGTTACATCTGCTGTGTGTTTACAACTTGTCCAAACAGTCTGATGCTATGCTACACGTTCAGACTGCATGTCTGAACGCAGGAAGGAGTTGCAATACATCAACTTGAAACCAGCTTCAAAAAAACCCCACAGTCTGATGGCAGCATCAAGGTGGCAATCGGTGACCTTGTTTCAGATGAACAGAAGGACTTTCTCCTTGAGCTGGACATCCCAAGCTTGCATGTGGCAGATGTCACTGAGCCAGTGATGCTTGTGCAAGCACGATACTTGGACATCAGCCACACATGCATGCGTGACGTCAGCTTTGAAGCCACAGTGGCCAGAAGCGCTGACACTGCTGGCCTGCGGCAAAGCCACCCTCTTGTGCTGGTGAGTCCCTGCACATTGGTCTGACTAGCCAGCAGATTGCTGACCTGCAGTTGCTGCTCCCGTTGCTAAATCTTTTCAATAGCTACAAGCTCTGCCATGGAATAGCAGATCATCAGTGCACTGATGGCAACCAACCAGGTCATTTTAGTAGATGTTTTTGCTGCTTTCAGGAGCATGTGCAGCGCATCGAGGCCTCCAATGCCTTGCAAGTTGCTTCCATGTTGGCAGACCAAGGCAATCTTGCAAGGTGAGCATATGTTGCTCACCAGTATCAACCATAGCACGCTGGGACGTCTGTCAAAGGTCTTTCATTGTCCATTGCAATGTACATTTGTCAGTGTAGTCGCTTTGGCTGAGAAGACCCCAACACAATTTTGAGGGTGTCCAGATTGACAAGGTGCAATACTTTGGTGCACATGCGTGCTATGCTGCAATCAGCTGCACTTCCAAGAGGTCGTCTTGTCATGCTGACCAATATAGTGAACGTGTTGTCAGCTCACCAACACCAAATTTTGAACATTCCCTCTGGGCCGTGTAGGCCTGGCCAAGCACTCAGTGTGTTCTTTTCTGTATGATCAGTCCCAGATGCTGATCTTTGGTGGTTAGGTATGACTTGTGCTGCAGTGCCCAAGCTGTGTTACACCAAAGCTTTGATGGCATCAACAGCGGTCCTGTCAGTGCAAGGTCCAGACGCCTTGCAGCTGACCTGAGCTCCACAATGGAGGCATTTGAAGATCAGCAGACCTATGAGCTTCAGGGACGCTCCATGAGCAGTCGCTTTGGCAGAGAACATGCACGCCAACAGGCTTCTGTCATGACTGGAGGCCGTGAATCGGCCTATGCCACAGGAGCACAGATCAGGATGTCCAGGATGTCACGGCGCCGTGGTGATGGCAATGCCGCTGCTGCTGCTGCTGTTGCTGTTGCTCAACCCCATCCTTCTCAGGTCTGGCAGGCAGCTCAGCCTGCAGCTGCCACAATGCAGTATGATGCGTCCCTGGAAGTTGCTGTGCCGAGACAGACAGGAGGCTTACAAGGCAGAAGGCCGAAGAGGCAGCAGCGCCAGGTTGCTGGGTCTCCCAACAGCTCTGCTGCAACTCTGGCCTATGCTCCAGATGTAGGCAGAGTGTCTGGCCACAAAAGAGCTCATGAGCAGGCTGCAAATGCAGACAGCAGTGAAGCGCGGTCCAGTCCTGCTACAGAGGGGGGTTACAACACACGTGCAAAGTATCGCAGAGAAAACAACAGTTGATTTAAGCCTGAAAGATTTCTGTACATGCTGATCTGCACCTTAATGTATCACCAGAATTTTCATGTGACCTGCTTGTTGTGAAGCTTTTTTCGGAGAATCAGTAGAAGTATACTCCAGAAACCACGCCTTGCCTGCATATGGTGAATGCTTTGTTCCGATATTTTCAACTGCTTTGCTTTCCGCTTCAGCTGTTTGCTTCCATCTGAGGCATTTGTGCTTGCAACTTTATGAATACCACTCAGAAACTTCCATGAATGATGCTGCTTGATGCTTGGCTCGTGATTTTGCAGAACACCAGCCAGATTAGTCATACAAACTGGAGCTAGCTGGCAGTGAAAGCCAAGATAAGATTTACCCTGTGCAGCTTACTCGACACAGCTCACATAGGTGCGCCAAATTTCCGCAAGACTTCAGCAATCATGGTCTCTGCGTGCTTGCAATCTGCTGTTGTGCGTCCAACAATTAAGTCGCAGACGCCCAAGTCAGCTCGATCCATCCGGGCACCAATCCGCTGCTCAGCTCACAAGAACGGGACAGGGCATGTGGAGGCGAGCAGACTGGCTGCCCTAGCCGCAGCTGCCTCTTTGCTGCTGGTACGCTTTTATTCGACCATCGTCAACTACATATCTGAAAGGCCTCGACCGTGCTGATCTTCGTGCTTTGGGCGGGCCCACGAACTCTGTTGGGCCAGAATTTGACGTGGATACTTGTCAACTACACAGGCCCAGCCAAGCTTTGCCGGACCTCTGAGTGACATGCTACCAAACTCCTCCCCTGCGGTATGTTTGACAGTCTTTGAGGTGTATTACTGTTGTACCAACAGAAGGGTCTCTTTGGCGTCTGTTTAACAAGTGCCTACGTTCTTGCAGCCCCCGAAGGAGAAGTTCGAGAGAGACCTTGGTGAAGGACGCAAACTGCAGGCAGACTCTGGCACAAAGAACAATGCCAGCCGTGTGACTTCAGGCAAGCAAGGAGGTCCTTCAGACAGTGCAGATGCTCGTGATTCGCCTGACATGAAGGTCACTGGTGGCGGCCTGCCAGGCATCTCAAAGTCACTACCCAAGTCATCAACATCTGCACCAATCTCTTGATGGTGATGGCCAATAGTCTGTTGTGAGTGTTATGGCAGTAGTCCTGCTTACCAGTGTGTACCTGAGATTTTGTGCTGTTTTTTGTATCTGAATCCACAGTGAGAGTCCACAGGTCTGGCTGGCTGTGCTGCCATTACCTGCCTGGAAAGTTTACCCAAGTGTAATGCCAATTTGTCTCACAACCCATGTGGGGATTGCGGCATCAGTCTGCTAAGTTGGCAAAGACCAATGTCCATGATCACGGTACAATCTGCATGTGCACTTTGTCCCAGAGCTTGACATGCATTGGTTGGTAGGCTGCAGTTCAGGATTCTGCATTAAGTAGGCATGCCATTTCACTATGTCATTGAATTCTCAATTTTGAAAGCGGCAATTGCAAAGCACTGCTGTTGCTGAGGGAGATGCTCCTGCCAAAGAACGAAATCTCGACCGAATTCGACAGGTTTATGATAAGCTAAATTTCCTCAACAATTTTACTTTTTGCCATCAAATTACCCCCAATTCCAACTCCCGGCTTATTTTGCCCATGAGTAACCCCATGACTGAGTAATTTGGAGCCGTTCTGGACGTTGAATTTTCAGGGACTCGGGCACTGGCTGGCGCGATCACGTTTTTGATGAGCGGCACATGGTCCTGAACTGCACATACTTGCACGAGCTCTATCGCCTGATTTCTAGCTGCGTCATTCCAGATATGGTATCCTTACCGAATCCAGGGCTTAACGGTGAGTGATGAAGTTTGTGCTGTTGCAGATGCTGCTCAAGTGGCACTTGCCGTGCGCCTTGTCATGTGCAATCAGTTTTTCTCCGTAGCCCTTACATTTGGTCTCACTACGGGCAGATTGCACAGCTAATACGGTGAGGTGAAATATGTGCTGCTGCAGATGCTTTGGACAGTCAGGAGCAGACGGGGGCTCTTTTACCTGGCAGGCCGCATGTTGCTCTTGATAGTGAAGACCAGCAGGCTGCGGGTTCCCATGACTATTATGGTGAGGCTTGACGTAAATTGTCAACCTGGCTGATCACTAGGCTAACTTCCACCACAAGTCCAACAGCCCTGGACAGCTTATGTGGCCTGCAGAGGAGCACATGGCTCGACTTACGGCAGAAGGGGAGGCGGTAGACTACAGCAGACGGCTTACTGTAGCGCAGGAACAGTTAGCAGAATATGCTGCACAGAAGGAAGAATATGCTGCAGGCTACTTGCAGCAAGCTCAATCCCTCGAGAAATTGTTGACAAGCTGGCTAGAGACCAATGATAACAGTCCAGCCGGAGTGCAGGCAGCAGCTCGTGATCTGTGCCAAAAGCTTGCAGAAGAAGCTGGAGAGGCCAAAAGTTTTGCTGCGCAACAGAAAGCTGATGTGGAGAGAGCGAAGCGCACCTCTAGCCAGGTAGACCAGCTGATTGTACGGCAAGCACAGTAGAACCAAGGGCTGATACACCTACAACGTGCTGCAGCTTGCGCTAGGCCTACAACAATCAGTATTTTCCTTTAGTTGGTGCTTGCTGCCTTGACAGGCTGCATGATACTAGCAAACAGGGTCAGGAAACAACTCCTGCTATATTATTTGGGCAATGCTAGAGGCTCTTCCATTGCTCCTGCTGATCAACAAGTCAGTCTTAGTGATGCAGGCAGACCTTGCTCCCATGCAGGATGAAGAGGATGTAAAGAGGCCAAGAGAAGAAAATGGTCATGCCAATGGTCATGCACAGGTACAGCATAGGCCATTGAATGAACATCACCATGCACAAGACTGTCAAATGCAGCTGAGACAAGCCATCGGCTTGTGGTGCACTGTCAGGCATCAGCTGCACAAATTCACAATTCAGCTTGTTCACGCTTTAGCATACTGCTTGGACAGATGTGTCCAGGGCACAAAGGTGCCACACAAGCATCTATCAGCAGAGGGCTCATCCCGTGTTAAGTCCCCTGTATGTCTCTGGCACCTTTGTCTCATGCATACAAGTCTATGCATCCTGTTTTCCAGCATCATGGTCTGTGCTTGATCATTGCAGGAGGCATCCACTGCAATGTCACAGGAAGAAGAGGAGGACGACGACAGTCAGCCAACAGCCAGCACGTCTGGCAGCAACAACTTCCTGGAGAGAGCAAAGTACATCCCCCTCAGGCTGCAACTGGAAGAGCGGCGATTACTAAGGCTGTTGGAAGCAGCCCTGAGTGTCAGTGAGTACACAGACAAAGTGGACGTTCTCAGCTGGAAGAGCAAGACATCACGCATCCATACGCAGATCAAGGACATCTGCGCCATACTCTGTGGGCTAGTTGTGGCTCAGGACTACAAGAAAGGGCAGCAGCTTGTCAGGGTCAGTGCTCTGCGCTCTCCTCAGATGCAAAAGCTTGATGCATGCTGGCTGCATCTCCTGCACAAACTTGAGCCCCTCTCCATGCCCCTATGACTCACACTTGTGCTTCACAATGGGCCAGAGCAGGTGCTGGTGTATGTGCAAGCGGGGCAGTTCTTGCTCAACCTTCTGAGCAAAAGCATTGGCATCATGACAACTTGAAGTGTTGCCTGGCTTAGTAGAGGAACATGCTAACCACCCGCACATCAATGCTGGCCTCAAACGGCGTTGGGATCCTGCTTTTGGACAAGACATTCCAACCCTGCTTGTGGACAAGGCATCTGTGCTTCTGTAGGACCGCAACTTCCAGGACAACGCAGAGTTCTTCCAGAATTGCTTTGAGGCTGGCCGCCGCTTCAAGATCATGAACCCAGACAAGATGCGGTCAGAGTACGGCAAGCTTGTGTACCTGCTCATGGACTCCTCAGACGACCATGTGCAGAATCTGCTGGAGTTCAAGTGTGTGCGCCCTCTCAGGACAGTATACACTCTTCTAGAAGACTGCAATGGCTTGGCAGTGCTCCAGGATCCGCTTGTAGAGGCAGCCACAGCTGAGATTGTGGCAGGTGAGCGCTTCAAGTGGCTCTTGCATTGCGTTTTCCAATGCTGTACAGGTGTCCTGTTGTCAATCCTGGGCAGCCCGGTATAATGTTTGGTTTCTCATTGACACCGAAAGCTGTAGTCTTGTCTTGTCTTTTCTTTTCTCCTGTTGTCAACATCTTGCCAGCATGCCAGACTTGTTTGTTTGTCAAGTGTTGGTTGTGCATGGCCAACTGATGTGAAGCAACAAAGTGGTTCTGGCTGTGCATCTGTCGTTTCCTGTCCTGCTGTTGGCAGCAGGTATGCAGCGCTCAACAGATGGTGGCATCACTCCCCGCCTCATTCAGTCCCCGCAAACAGCACAGTCAAAGGTGTCATGACTCTGTCTTGCATTTGTACACCACCGTCAACTTCCTGTAATGGTTGTCAGGTGGTCGTCCCCGTCCAGAGATCCAGCGTGACATTCGACGAAAGGAGAAAGCTAGGGAAGCTCTAGTGCAGCGCTACAGCAGCAACCGGCTGCCAGAGGACTCCCTCCTGCAGTGCCTCTACTCCATCAGCGACAACAACAGCTTCCTTCTGTTCAACCGGGACCCAGTGGACAGGATGATCGCCTACCTGCAACATTACTTCCAGCCCAACCAGGTGGAGCAGGGGTTCAGCCTGGGGATCTCTGGGGGTTTTGAGGGGGCGCGGCTGACCCACAACCACCAGCGGCAGTACAACTATGCCCTGCAGTCATTGACACTCTGGCGTGAGATCAGTCATGACATGTTCAAGCTGTGGTGTTTGGCGGAGACTGACTTGCTGTCAGAAAGCAACTCGTACCGACTCACCAACACTGGTCAGGTCAGTCATCCTGCAAATCTTTTTTGCACTTTGATCAGCTTTCAGTTGCCGTTCCACAGCTGCCGGTGGCTATACAATTGAAACACTGCCTGTCCATTGCTGTTGCCAAGCATGAAATTGATGACAAGCAGCCTTGTACGCTGCTATTGTTGCTGCTATCAGTTGCAATGAGGCTTACACACACTTCTTAAGACGGTAGTGGTGGTAGCGGTAACATTTTGAAAGATGAGAGCCTCTGCTACAAGTTTGCATTACATTGTGCGAGACAAAGCAAAGAGGATCTGAGCAGACAATTTGTGTGTAGGGCCTGAACCGCGTACAGCAAGCACCAGGGGTGTCAAGAGCCATGCACAACATCCTGCACAAGTGCCAGAAGCAGATTGGGCATTGGGTGGGCTCGTCAGTCATTCACCTTGGGGATCACAATGTCCCAAATGCACTCATGTTCATAGACAAGTACACACAGGTAACATCTTGCCTGACCAGCGCTGCGTCATGTTCTGATGTACCAGATACCGGCACACAAGCACACAGGTTGTTGATGCAGTCCGCATGGCCGCTTGTTTTGTCTTTGTCTCTGTGTCAGTATTGTATGCTATGTAGCTATGACTCTGGTCCCCTCTCTCACAGGGGCCTGGCTGGCACATAGTGTGAGCATTCCGATTTTGTGGAGTGTGTGGTATCATGACAATCATGTTCTGCAGGTGCCACGGATTTTGAACCCTGTGGTGCTGGTTGTGGATGGACTGCCAGACTTGTGTAAGGACGCGCAAGTCAGAGCCTATGTAGAGAGCGCATTTGGAAGTGTGGAACAGTGCAGGCAAGCCCAGCTTTTGCCTCATCTGTTACGCATGCGTCTGCATGTGTGTGTGTATGCGTGTGTGTGTGTTACTGCTCAGGCCGTCAGTCTACTTTTGCACTCTCAAAAAGCGAGTGGGGCTGATACTGTCGGTGCCTGCAGACAGAACTATAGTCTGCTGTTCTGATCTCCTTGTCACAGCTGCACTGTCTTTTGTGGGACGATGAGTTCTTGCTGCTGCAGGAAGTCTATCTTAGCGGATTTCTTCAAGCATGCTTTTGATGGCGGAGGAGCCGACAACTTCTTCGATGCTGGGTCTTGCATTGATGGGCGTCTGACATCTGCATGGAACTGGAGCAGCAAGATAGAGAAGAAGCCTTACTACAACATCTTCAAGATGGCTGGTTTTGTGGGCTTTGATGGCCGCTTCTGAGATGCTCTGGCCTCATGTGACTACTATTGCTGAACTGGCTATTAGGGCAAGTCTATGTGTTCCAGTCCATACGATCTTCTGTGTGAGCTTGTGAGAGTGAACTGTACATGTCCCAGTAATTTTACAACAAGACGTTTGTCCTTGATGGCCAATGAGTATGTGTCATACTCAGCTTTTCTGCTGTATACAACAACTCTACGCAGATGTACATCAAAATAGCTTACAAGTGCAACACATGCAGCTTTAGTGATTTGATGTGGTAAAGCTGAATGCTGATGCAAAGACATTGTCAGCATGAGGTTTGTGTCAATTGCATAAGCAGCAAGTGCCGAGCTTTGCATGGTAATAGTGCAATTTCGACCTGCAAAAGGCATGACAGAAGTCCTTTTGAGGATTGTAACCTAAGCACAGGTTGTGCTGCCATTCGTCAGAACAGGTCGCACGAATGCCATCCTGCAGGATACATGGCGTCCCAGTAAGGCTAGCTGATATACAGATGTGAAGGCAGATGCAGCTGCCTTATGTGTGATGAATGTGACCAGACTTCTTGGCCTTCTCCAGCTGGCTGCTGGCCATGTCTTTCTGCCTCTTGGTTTCTGGATCCTCCACCTAAAATGCACACTCACAACTTGAGAACATGCATGCATGTGTTGGGAGAGCAAACACAGCTCTGTATGCAGCATGGTGAATTCACTCAAGGTGCTTTCTAGAGCCAACAAGCCATGCCAGCATCATGGCATTTAGTAAAAAACTGGCTTGTCAGCTCAATGATGGCTGTCCTGCACAATTCAAAGTGCTCCATCATCTCACCGCAGCATTTCTGTCATAGATATCTGCAACAGCTGCTACTCCAATAGCACCAAGGGTAATAGCCTGCAATCAGCGAGCCTCAGCAAGCAGTCTTGCCAGCAAGCATGAAATCACATGCAGCATGGGAAATTGCTGACATCACCTGAGCATATACTCTGGAATGTATAATTTTGAGCTGGGTAGGAATTGGCCTCGACCATTGAAAAGCTAGTGACCCTAATACTCCTGTTCCCCAAAGGCCACCTTAAATACAACATCACGATGTGAGTAATCAAACATTGAGTTTGCCCCTAGCAACTGAAAGCAAGCTGTCAAGGATCTGACCAATGGCTTTGAGCTTGTGCTCTGTGATCCAGTGCCGGGTGTCTGCAATAGTCTCATTGATACCCATGCTGTTTGAAAAGTTGTCAAAACACTGCAAGTCAGATAATGCTCAAGTTACTTTAAGTTGCCAATTCAGGGCAGAGGCATGACATGCCCAACGATCGGATGGTCAGCAAGATGGGAGCGATGTCAACGTAGTCAAGAGTGCTTGATTTCAGGAGAACCACATAGTTCTGCTTGCCAGGTAATGGGGCAGGCGGGTGTTGCAGAGTCAGTACTCTGCTGTAAACCTGCAAGCATGCGTGCGCTTTACCTGGCTAGGGCGAAGCGTCAACTTGTTCGATCAAGCGAGATCTGCACCGTCGTCGGGAGTACGTCAACTGCCTCCTAATTCTAACGCTGTGGTTTCTGTGCGGCACAAAAGGGTGGTTGCGACTTGCTGAGCTCACGTGCGATCCTTGCGTTTTAGTAAGCACCTGTGACCTGTGATGTGACTGTGACCGAAACCTGTCTACTGTATGCGAACTTTGCACGGATGCGAAGCTTTCTGTTTTGTTGGCATGGATGCAGAATGTCTACGACCTCCCTTGTTGCGGCCATGTTTTTCACACAGCTCATGGCAATATCGGGCAACGTTTACCTCCTCGACGATCCGGACTGTTAGGATCAACAACACATCTCCGCGACAGTCTTCTGCAATTTGTTGTCAGCAAGTTGCAACACAGTCTGTTGATACCACTGCACAACACCAGCAAGGTGAACACTTGCTTTATAGCAGTTGGGCCCTACTGGGTTCCTATTTCTACAAATAGAGTACTGGGTGAGTGCTGAAGCAGTTGAGCCATGCAGTATATTCTTGGAAGCGGCCCAAAGACTTGACACGCGTTCTAGCACCTTCACACGCTCCTCCCATTGTCATACTACCAGGCTTTGACAACTGCTCTAGTGATTACCTAGCCCCATTTGGCTTGAAGGAGGAGGGCATAGCACACTTCCTTCAGGTGACATTTTCAAGCCAGATTGTCAACATCACACTCTATCTTGTACTGCCGAGCACATCAACTGAGTGTTTTGTGTACCATGTTTGCAGCAAAGAGGCTTTGCTGTGTATGTGGTTGACATTGAGAGACGAGACTGGCTGCAAGTAGCAAGGTGCATAGCA
>JAABUK010010705.1_pt1 | contig 12165 bp, 9 predicted proteins | sample 5559141 | NCBI WGS metagenome assembly JAABUK01 (sample SAMN10711869, study PRJNA513367) | rock metagenome | isolation source: Antarctica rocks | place: Antarctica: Victoria Land, Pudding Butte nord | collected 2016-01-03 | reverse complement strand
TCTCAGGTTCATCATTATTGATGACGACGACGATGAACACTGAGAGGTAGATGACATTCTGAACTTCAGACGCTATCGAGGTCGAATACAGTACAAGATCAAATGAAAAGGCCTAGATAGAGACAATGAATGATACTATGTCGATAAAGGTGAATTCGATGGCTTCGAGAAAGTTTTGAACGAATTTCATGCGCTATACTCAAGAAAGTCACGCTAGTATCGAAATAACTCAATAAGAAAGCAAGCAAACGAGCGACATTCATGCGAACATGAATTTTCGAAGAAAAAGTAATGTTACGAGCGTATCAAGGCTGAATAGAGCTAGTCAATGCCTCTAGTTCAGATCTGGCTCAGTCTCTATTTTCTTTCACCAACATCTCTTTGTTCAACATCATCTTTCTTTCTACATCACATTCTACTCATGTCACAAACACATTTTCTTCGAGCTTAGCACAGTCTCTGAATATTACTTAAATAGAAGCTTTTGTACTCATCTTCTTCTGTATTCTTAATATTCAGTTATAGCTATCTTTAAAGATCAAGCACTATTCAATTCTGACTTTCGCTGATTGACTCATCTAGACATGATTCTGACATTAATTAGAAAAGACTTTTCAAAGTAATTTTCTTCTGATAGAATTTCATCTAGTTTGCACAAAGATATAATCTCTATCTTTTTGATGACTTTTAAAGAGATGACTAGTTTTTTAAATTGAAATTCAAATTGAAATTGAATTTTAAATGATCATATTCATTGTTCACTGCATTGATTCTGATAAATCAATCAAAGCACTCTTTAAAGCTATGATCTGATTTATGACATATAAAACAAATTTTGACTAGAACATCTGTTTCTTTGACGTTAGTTAAAATCGCGTCATACGACTTTAGATGATCAGATTTTGAATGATTGACTGACTGAGTAACAACAACTTTATGAAAGATGATCTTTGACAGATCATTGACATGTTTGATGAGATTGACTTTGTTCTTGATTTCTCAAATGACTCGCTGATCATTATTCAAATGAATCAGGTAGAAATGAATCTCTTTAAGAGAATCAGATTGAACTAATTGATTTATTCAAATGAATCAAAGACGAAAATTTATTTTATCTTTCAGATCAATGATCAGTTGTTTTTCGTGATACTTCAGATAGAAAGATAATTGTTGAAACTGAGTGTAAAACTCGCTGAACTTCTTTGATTCTTGAATCAAGTTGTAGTATTTTCTATGAAAGTTGACTTTCTTATCTGAATCATTGAATAACTCAGTTAGTTCTTTCAAAAGATCGTTGACAATCTTATAGAAATTAACACAGTCACGTTCGCGTCTAGATTGAGTGACATCAGCTGCGTCATTGAATAATCTGAAATGTACATAGCTCAGTTTGACTCATTCATTTGAAAAGAGATCAACGTTGATCTCTAGTTTATTCTGAATTTTGTCATATCAGTTTTTTCAAGTAAAATTCTTTTCATCAGTAAATCAGAAAGAATCAGGTATTTTCTGAGATCTAGAACATTCAAAGTAGATGAAATCAGAAGAAGTGATTTCTTTAGTTTGAAGTCTAGTTTTCAACTCTTTGATTTCGTTGTCTCGTTGTTTACTCAGCTTGTTGAGTCAATCTGTTTCTCTGTTGAGAGTCATGCATTGAGTCTTTCAGTTTTCAATAGAAACAGAGAGTATTACTGTTTCAGCAAATGACTCATCATTTTCATTGATGAATGATTCAGCACTAAAGAGTTTCAATGAATCAGTCTCAGAAATTTGAGAAAAGCAACTTCGAAATTCTTTGAAACGTTCTTTGATAAATGAACGTTTTGACATGATGAAATTTAAAGAAAGAATGAGATCAAGCGAATGACAATGCTTGACAGTATTAATGAAGATGTATGATCAAGTGTTTAATCTTCAGAAAAGAATGTTATTGATTAAAGAGATATTTTTGATTTGCAAGTTTTTTGAGTGATTCTCAAGCAATTCACGAAGATTCTTTATCATTGATTCTCTTAATCGAGTTGAACAGCTTATTTTCACTCGTCTGTTTCATGAGAATGAATTGATTCTTTTGATTGAGTGAACTTTACATACTTAGTGAGCAATAAGTTGTTTAGTGATTCAAACAGTCTTGTTGTTGATTCTATCAAACTCTTTAGTGTTGTTCAGTCTTTTGATTGCATCGATCATCAGATAAATGAATTTCTTTAGACTCATTCTGTTTGTACAAGTATGTTGAATGAGTAATGAGATCAGTATCATGTGATTAACGAATTCTTAATATAATGTCAGAATCATGTTTAAATGAGTCAATCAGCAAAAGTCAGAGTTGAATAGTGCTTGATCTTTAGAAATAGCTATAACTGAATATTAAGAATACAGAAGAAAATGAGTACAAAAGCTTTTATTTAAGTAATATTCAGAGACTGTGCTAAGTTCAAAGAGAATGTGTTTATGACATGAGTAGAATGTGATGTAGAAAGAAAGATGATGTTGAACAAAGAGATGTTGAGAAAAGAAAATAAAGACTGAGTCAGATCTGAGTCAGATTTGAGTTAGAAACACTGACTAGCTCTATTCAATCTTGATACACTCATAACATCTTGCTCTTCTTATCACATGCTTGAATGTACTCTGTTCAATCATCAACAATTCAACAGTCTCTTCTCATTCATTGCATGCTCTTGATGATCTTCATACACTTCTTCGTTCATTTTGCTTTGATCATTTCATGTGATTTCTGTTAGAATCATGTCTAGAGCAAGTCATAGAAATACAGATAAACGAAGAGTAAATCAGGTAAATGAGAATTCAAAGCTAAAGAGTGAGATCTATTTAGATGCGAAGATTATATGTACAGAAGAAAGAATGAGCGCTAGACTTGATAAAGTCTAGACTCGCTTAAAGAACATACATTTCAGTAGAAGACTGAGCATGCTCGTAACATTATCTTTCTTCTCTTCAGCTAAGCAATGATCTCATTGCTTCAATCAGCTTCTTTCTTTCTTGTTCATTTTGCTATCATTCTATTTGAGTGTTTCAAGCTCATTTCATTGAGCATTTCAAGCTCATTTCATTGAGTGTTTCAAGCTCATTTCATCAGACGTTTCAAGTCTATTTCTTCTTAACATAAAGTGTTTCAAGCTCATTTCATCAGATGTTTCAAGTTTATTTCTTCTTGTTGAATGTCATTGAAGCAAACTCACTTTTGATTCAGATCTACTACATCGTAGAACTTGTTCTTTTCATATTTACTACACGCATGTAGTAAAGCTTGTTTTGTTCATGTGACGAGCTCAGTCAAGAGATTAACTATCGACTTGTCATTGTAACAGACTCACTATTCTTGTCATTCAAGCAGACTCTTTCTATTCAGCTTCAAATATTCAATGATGAATGAGTTTCAGCTTATATTTTCGTGATTTCAGACATATAGTATATGTTCTATTCTTTTTCTTGAAACATATAGTATACGTTCTATTCTGTCTGCAGTACATATCATCTTTGCTGTTGTTGTCAATGTCGTGAATAGATATCAATCATAGAAGATATGAATAAGAGAAAATTCATTGCTGAATTAAGTTCTGATGTCATTATAACAGACTCACTTCAAGTGACAGACTTGATAATGAGATCAATCATTGACTTTTGATTCATGTTTACTACATGCATATAGCAGAGCTTGTTTCGTTCATGTCTTTGTAGCAAACTCACTATCAAGTGATGAGCTCAATTAATGAGATCAATCATTGTCTTCTGATTCATATCTGCAACGCATTACAGAGCTTGTTCTGTTCATGTTTATTGCATTCAATAGAGCTTGTTTCGTTCATGTCTATCACATTCAATAAAGCTTGTTCTGTTCATGCCTACTACATGCATGTAGCAGAGCTTGTTTTCTGATGACGAGCTCAATCAAGAGATCAACTATCGACTTGTCATTGTAGCAGACTCACTTCAAGTGATGAGTTCAACAACGAGATCAATCATTATTTATTCTTGTAGCAGACTCACTATTCTTGTCATTTAAGCAGACTCTTTCTATTCAGCTTCAAATATTCAATGATGAACGAGTTTCAGCTCATATTTTCGTGGTTTCAAACATGTAGTATATGTTCAATTCTCTCAAAACATATAGTACATGTTTCATTCTGTCTGCAGTACATATCATCTTGCTGTTGTCATCAATGTTGTGAATAGAGATAAATCATAAAAGATGCAAATAAAGAAAGATTCGTGACTGAATTCAATTTTGAATGTCGTTCAAGCAGACTCACTATTGAGTGACGAGCTTGATGATGAGATCAATCATTCTTTTGTTATTGTAGCAGACTCACTTCTGATTCAGACTTATCACATTCAATAGTGCTTATTTCATTCATGTCATTGAAGCAGACTCACTATTTCGATTTCTGTCTACTACACACGTTGCATTGCTTGTTCTGTTCATTGATCATCTTAATGATGAGATCAATATCAAACGCGTCTTTGTAGCAGACTCATTGTCTGATCAATCAAGTCTGATTAATTCAGAATCAATTCAAGTCTGTAATGCTCACACTTGCAAAGCTTGTTCTGATCGCGTCTATTGCATTCAATAAAGCTTTCTCTGTTCATGTTTATCACATTCGATAAAGCTTGTTCTGTTCATTTGATGACAAGCTTGATTCAAAGATCAGTCGAAAGATTGATTCAACTCTGCAACATGTTGCAGAGCTTTGCTTTCGATCATAGCTAGAAAGCGAACCATTATCATGTGATATGTACGAAGCTTTGAATAATGTTAAAATCATGTCTAGAGCAAGTCATAAAAATACAGATAAACGAAGAGTAAATCAGGTAAATGAGAATTCAAAGCTAAAGAGTGAGATTTATCTAGATGCAAAGACTATATGTACAGAAGAAAGAATGAGCGCTAGGCTCGATAAAGTCTAGGCTCGCTCAAAGAACACATGTTTCAGTAGAAGACTGAGCATGCTTGTAATAATTTCGCTCAGAAAGTGAAAATCTTGATGATTTTCTTCAATGCATTCAGCAGTTGCTTGATGTACTCATTTATGCATCGACGCTTTGTCTCATGATTCAACAGTGATTTCAACATTTGTTCTTTCAGAATATTGATGAACTTCTTTTCATTCATTGTTTTTCAATGATTGAAAATATATTGATTAGTGAATAGTGATTGATTAGCAATTAATGATTGATTAATCAATGTTGATAAGAAATGATTGTGTATTGATGATGAAGTAGTTACAGATGTAAAGATTCATGTGATCATGAAATTTATGTATGAGTTCAAGCGTTAGTGTGAGTCTTAGTTTCAAGTGATCGAAGAGATCGTGTGATCTTCAAGATGAGTTGCACGATCTACATTCTCTACAATTAATGTACAGTACTGTAGTCTGTAAATACTTAAGATACTTTTTTCTTGCCTCAGATTTCAGATGTGTCACTAACTTCTAACGAGATTAGTCGATGCTTACTATCTATGCATGCATAAATTTTTCGCTTAACTTTTGAAATTGATGTTCACGACATCTCATGCGTTTTCAATAATTAAATGCAAAGAATTATACTGTTGAAGACACATATTTATATGCTTTATCTAACGTATTTATTGGTTTAACAAAATACGTGCTGTGTAAACAATTTTCAAGACTTTCGATCATCATTCGTTGATTAAGTTCAAAATTCAAGAATCACATGATGTTGACAACGTCATGATAGATTCTGAAAATACATCTCGACGATTCGCGTACTTGTAAAAAGTCATCAAGAGATATTAAATGTGTAATATCTGTCGTTGTTAATGTTGAACTGATATGATGATCGAATTTGATAAGATTTCGCTCTTATAACTCTTTGATATGAAAAGCTGCAAGAAAGAGTTTGAAGCACTGTTTGACGTGTGTTATGTGCTTGATCGAAGTGTATTTTGAAGCATGTAGAGAGTTTGATAGAGATTTCGATAGAGCGTTTGGTAGAGAGTTTGGTAGAGCGTTTGGTAGAAAGCTCGATAGGAAGCTTGATAGAAATCTCGATAGAAAGCTCAGTAGGGAGTTTGGTAGGAAGTTTGGCAGAGAGCTCAATAGGAAGCTCGATAGAAAGCTCGATAGAGCGTTTGGTAGAACGTTTGGTAGGGCGTTTGGTAGAGCGTTTGGTAGGGAGTTTGGTAGGGAGCTCGACAGGAAGCTTGATAGAAAGCTCGATAGAAAGCTCGGTAGGATATTTGGTAGAGAGCTCGATAGAAAGCTCGATAGAAAGCTCGATAGGAAGCTCGGTAGGGAATTTGGTAGGGAGTTTGATATCGAGCCATGAAGGGTGCTCTCTATTGAGCTAATTAGCATGTGCTATGAAGCATGTATGAAGCATACTATGAAGTAGGCCATGAAGCGTATTCGAACGCGTTGCATGAAACATGTTTTGAAGCATGTTTTGAAGCGAGTAGGCTGGTGAGTAGGCGAACGAGTAGGTAGCTAAGTTGGTAGCTGAACATGTAGGTAGGCGAGTAGGTAGGGTGGTGAGTAGGGTGGTGAGTAGGGTGATGAGTAGGGTGATGAGTAGGGTGGTGAGTAGGGTGGTGAGTAGGTAGGATGGTGAGTAGGGTGGTGAGTAGGTAGGATGGTGAGTAGGAAACTCCGCTCGGAAAGCTCAATATTACAAAATTACGACACTAGATCACTATTTGCTGGCGTGTCCGCGTAGTTAACCCGAACCAAGGAAAAATACAGGGTCCTGAACTCAGACGTGTCACCGTATGCATGCGTAGTAAGCATCGGCTAACCCCGTTAGAGGTTAGTGACACGTCTGAGATCTGAGGCAACTTTTCCCTACGATATAAGAGGTAATTATGTAAGGTACCTACGAATATTTCCGAAGCTACTGCTTCGTAACAACCAACAGTTGTTGAATGGTGTTTAACGCAGTTTCATTTTTTCGTCTATGAATATCTTCAAATGTCATACTTCAATGATATAAATAACGCTTTTTAATTAAAATAGAGTGACCGTCGTGTTAGATCATCCAACCAAGTCAACCCATTTCGCAGCTGTTTGTCTCTACCGACTTCGTAGACCAATCTCTCCATCTCATGACGACAGAATTAGCGATATTTATCTTTTTCTTGCCTCTCTCCAGTTCACAACGCAGTTTGGATAGCAGTCATAATTTCCCCTCTCCAGTAACACTCGTAGCTTTAGCCGTTTGTGAAGCGTTGTCTGGTCCAATCGGTCGCTGCTCTGGCTCGTTGAAAGCTATAGCTTCGGCCGTTCTGGTGTCTCTCTCCTGTGTATTCGAGCATCGCTCGTTACCTGGTTGCTGCTTTGGCTCGCTGAATGCTGGTTCTTCGACCTCGTTGATGGATTTCTCTTCACTACTCGAGACACCAATCCTCTTCGAGTTCTGCTCTTCAATGCGGAAAGCGTTCTCGGCCTTTGATGATGATGATTGTGAACCAGCCGCACTCAAAATTGGTCGACATCTGCGACGATGAGCAAGGATGGCGCAGGCAAATCCCAATAGCCACAAAGCCAACAATATCGGCAACGCGCGATGCAACTCCGGCGCAGGTCCATCCGACCATATGTAGGTCAAAATTTCGTACGTAGAGTATGCTGGCAACGCGTATCCCCACCGGTAGAAGCCCGGCGTAATTTCAAACGGGCTGATGGTGGCCGAGATGTTGAGGAAGATCCAAGTGACGATGAACAATGGCAAGGCTGATTGAGGTAGTATGGACGTGGCGGCGTCGATGATGCAGAAATATATGTGCATCAGGAGCCAGAGAACCATCCATATTTCCATGAACTGGTAGCCATATACAGGTCAGTTTTCTCGAAATGCCCAGATGTACCCCGTCATGCACACTGCCCCAACGAACGTGTAGACGGCAGAGACTACGGCTCTGACGGTCCCACTGGTCTTGGGGGGCAAGTCGTCGTAGAGTTTGAATCTGGCAGACATGTCGTTCAAGGCAAGGATGAAAAAAATTGTTGCAGAATTACATCGCCATTGATATGATGTTGTATAACACCTTTGCCTCTTGGGGCATCGGGTTGACATTAACGGAACTAGCATCAATCGAGTCCAATTAGACGTTGACATAGGCCGGGTCGTTCTGTGCAAGGGTGGTCAAGGCCTGGGTACCATTGATTGAATTGTAGGCGACGCAGGTAGCGGCCACGAGCAGGGCGAAGCTTCGCTCAATTACAAAGTCTCCCTTAGCTGGATATCTCACTTCGTTCCAAACATACGTCAGCGCATCGGTAGAGTTGTACGTCGTCGCAGCTGGTCCGCCCTGCAAAGCTGCTGACAGTCTTTGAGATGCGCCTGGCGATGTGAAGATTGCAGCCCAATACTGCCGATTACGGACAGCTTGGATAATGGTGTCAGATTTTGGATACTGACTCGGTGGTTGAGAGAAAAGGGTAGGAAACGATGGAGACTTGAGATGATAAGCGGACAGAGAGCGACCGACAACTTCTCCATTGTAACCAACCAACAATACGTAAAGAGCAGCGCCTCGTTCTGTTTGGTGATACACCGAACCGTAGAGATAGGCGAGATTTAGCAGCAAAAGCAGCAACACAGCTACCGCCGCGACCGTGGTGGCAGCGAAGAATTTGCGCAAAAGGCATATTCTTGGGGTGTGCATTATTTGTATTAATGCGGCGAGATGGAGACACTTGCTCGGTGAAGCTAAGAAGTATTAAGGGAAAGTTCGAGGCGTGGGGACGGTGATCTGCCGCATGTGACAAGGCATTCAAGGGTGAAAGCGCAAAGAAGATGGAGCTATGCTAGATACTGAATTCGCGGTGGAGTAGTGGAGCGTATCGGTAAACATTTAGAATGTTGGCGGCAATCGCGTGTCGGATCGCGTTAGTAGCACCTCGGTAGAGCTAAAGGTCAATCTGTCACAAGGGAATGGAATGCTTCCGTACCGTAACCGTACTGCTGGTTGATGAATCGGCCAAAATGTGAACACACTTTGGAACAATCCTATTCAGGTATGTATAGCATATTTCGACACGTACTCTATCATTCCACTTTCCCATTCTAAGGAAAGGACTCACCGCTTCGGACTGCCCACACAATCTTGCCCTCACTCCCACTACTGTACCTCAATGCGCAATTTCCGCCGCTAGTGATTCGAACTTTAGCTGAACATCACCCTCCAGCAAGTGAGTCTGGCTTTAACGATCTCGTCGCAACGGAGACTGATCTGGTAGGAAAGCAGTCGCAATGAAGACTACCCTTCATTGATACCTCATGCAAGATACAGTAGATCGTTCCTGAGATAAGCGGAGCAGTGAGGTTCAAAATGGCAAGCTAGATGCGCGCAAGTGCCACGCTCGAGTAACGAACCGTGCTTGCTTGGGACCCAACAAGATCTGTCACTCTGATGGCGACAGTGAGAAACAATGGGGCATTCGCACTTGCATCCTTGCAGAGAGCTGTATCCCTTTACCAACCGTCTCAGGGACGCAATGACAGAAGCCTAGAAGTATTCTAAAGGAACCGCAGACTGGCCAACAACAGTCTTTCATGACTTTTGTTCAAATTCCAGCTCAGATTGTCCACATCAGCGTCAGCGCCAGCGTCAGCGTTAGCGTCAGCGTTAGCGTCAGCACCAGCGTCAGCCTCAGCGTCAGCCTCAGCGTTAGCGTTAGCGTCAAAGGTTGATGCAGCTGGGCTATTTCTCGAAGCTCGGCTCTTGCCAGCTACTGGTTACTATATGGCCTAAGCCCCATGTGCTTTTGATCGGTACCGCTTGGGCCATCGGCTTGACTTATTGGCATGCGTCAAAGCACACATAACGTGTCTACAATTCTGCTGTTAGCTCTCTATCTTCTCCTAAGTTATGTTGTGTCTATCACTAGTGACATATTTTCTGCTAGCTGCACGTCAAGTCAATCTTGCCTAAGACTGGTCCTGCGATGAGATACTCCGATTTTGTCTGGAAAGCTCCATCATGCCTGCATCAGATCATGCGTACCAATGCGATTGCTGCAAAACCCATCGCATTACTTGCAAATAACCTAAGCAAGGCCGGAAAATGACGTCAAATTTATATAGTTATCCAAGGCGACAAGCATCTTCGCTTTCAGTGAGGGCAATACAAATGAATAAAATGCTACCGAATCCCCATCTACTCATCAACGCTCATTTGCAAATTCTTAATACAAGATGGCATCCCAGAAGCGTGTCTTGCTATTTGGCGATCAAACTGTCGATGTCTACCCTGCCATTCAAGACTTGGTTCGGCAGTCTAGACATTCGTTGACCTTGCAAACCTTCTTACAGAACGCTTGTGACGTGCTTCAATGTGAAACCGCGAAGCTACACACACATGACCGAGAGAGATTTCAAGCTTTCGACTCAATCCTTAGTTTAGCCGAAGCTCATATCACTGGACGCCTTGATGTGGTCATATCTACCGTTCTCCTCTGTGTTGCGCAGTTAGGCACTCTTATACTGTAAGTCTTCCCGGTCCAAGAAATTCTTCGTTAACGTGGTACTCATTACTTTGGGAATAGTTACTCGGAAAACGATCCCAGCATTCTCGAAGCCAAGCCACCGTCCAAGACCTATATCATTGGTCTTTGCACCGGCTTATTGCCCGCCGCAGCTGCCGCGACCGCCAGGTCCGCGGGCGAACTGCTGCAGCTTGCACCTAGCATAATATTCATCGCATTGCGGCTGGCGCTCGAAGTAGATCTTCGGTCAAGCCGGATTGAGGAGACAACACAGAGTTGGGCAGCTCTTGTGCCTGGCATCCCTGCTAATGAGCAGCTAAGCGCTCTGGACGAGTTTCACAAGCAGATGGTAAGACTTAACATGCCCCGTCATCATTAGTATTTTTTGGCTGATTTCTTGTAGGACTTGCCCTTACATAGGCATGCATATATCAGCGCCGAGGCCGAATCATCGGCGACGTTAAGTGGGCCACCATCTACCCTTTCACATCTGTTCTCGTCGTCTCCGGTACTCTCGAAGGTCTCTAAAATGAAGCTTCCTATCCCCGCCGCGTTCCACGCTCCTCATTTGAGGAAGCCCGACACCGATCAAATGATAGCTTCCTCTTCGCTTCAGGATGAGGGCCTGAAGTCGAACGTATACGTCATGTCCACCAATTCAGGTTCCCCATCTACAGCTGATTCTCTAATATCGCTACTGCATGAGGCTATGGACAACATCTTCCAGAATCCACTCCACTGGAACAAAATTCTTCAAGGGGTCGTGACCGGCGTTGGCAATACTTCTGAGGTCACGATCCTAGCCCTAGGGCCTACGAATGTCTTCAAGTCTCTGTGCTGCGCGTTTGACACCGCCGGCATCAGAGTGCTCAACCATGACCCAGCGGTCCTACCTCCAAATCAGAATTTGCGCTCTGGCTCAGGTGATGTCGCGATTGTCGGCATGTCTTGCAGAACGCCAGGAGCTGAAACCCTCGAAGAATTTTGGCATATCCTGGAGGGCGGCCGAGATCTCTGTACGAAGGTTAGTCTCGTTCTGACCCCGGCGTTAGATATCTCCCCCTCAGCTTCTTCTTCTTAGTTGGCGAGTACTTCTTATCAATTTGTAGATTCCCAAGAGTCGGTTCGATGTGGGCACCCACTGCGACCCATCGGGGGCCATCAAGAATACGACCTTGACACCGTATGGATGTTTCTTAGATCGTCCGGGTCTTTTCGATGCACGATTTTTCAACATGTCGCGTCGAGAAGCTGCACAGACAGATCCAACACAGCGACTTCTTTTGCTATCGGCTTATGAGGCTTTAGAAATGGCTGGTTACAGTCAAGAAGCCACTCTGCCCAACGGACGAATCGGCACTTTTTTCGGACAAACGACAGATGACTGGCGAGAACACAACTCGTCGCAAAACATCGATTTATACTATGTCTCAGGCGGTCTTCGACCGTTTGGGCCTGGCCGGCTCAATTATTATTTCAAGTGGGAAGGGCCTTCTTATTCCTTGGACGCCGCGTGTTCATCGAGCTCGGTATCTGTCGAGATGGCCTGCAATGCTCTCTTGACTCGCGACTGTGATACCGCTTTGGCAGGTGGGGGTAACATAATGACAGGATCGGATATGTTTGCTGGACTGAGTAGAGGAAGCTTCCTTTCCCCCACAGGATCGTGCAAAACCTTCGATGACGGCGC
>JAABUK010010701.1_pt1 | contig 12170 bp, 3 predicted proteins | sample 5559141 | NCBI WGS metagenome assembly JAABUK01 (sample SAMN10711869, study PRJNA513367) | rock metagenome | isolation source: Antarctica rocks | place: Antarctica: Victoria Land, Pudding Butte nord | collected 2016-01-03 | reverse complement strand
GGTCGAGGGTTTCCTGAACAGGAGCCAGATCCCCAGCGCCGCGGCGGCCACCCCGACGACCGGGTAGCCGATCCGGAACGCCAGGTACGGCCCGGGCTCGAAGCTGGCGAGGAAGCCGTAGACGCAGAAGGCCGCCAGGAAGAGGAGAGGGGCGGCGGTGATCCGGAACATAAGACCCCCCGAGGGCGAACGCCGCGGAATGACGTGCCCACCGTAAAGTTCGGCGCGGCGGTCGAGAATCCGTGCCACGGGCGGCACGATTTCTCGACGGCGCCAGGGAAGTGTAACCCGGAACCGCCGGAATCGGTAAGACCTTGCCCGGCCGGGCGTCGTCGCGTGTAATCGTGGGAGAGGAGTCGGGGCTTTGACCCTCACGGGTCCCCTCCACGCCCCGCGAAACGGACGCCCACCCGCGCACGAACGACCCGAGACCGACCCCCATGAGTCGATTTTCCCGAACCCTCGCGCCGGCCGCGAACGTCACCGTGAGCCTCGTGCTGGCCGCGGTCATCGTCCTGACGGGCCACGTGGTCAACTCCCGCGCCGACGGCTTCGAACTCAGGCCCGGCGACCACGTCAGCCTGATCGGGAATACCCTCGCCGACCGGATGCAGCACGACGGCTGGCTCGAAGCCCACCTCGTCAGCCGGTTCCCGGGCCACGACCTGGTCTTCCGCAACCTGGGCTTCTCGGGCGACGAACTCACGTTGCGGCTCCGCTCGCAAGACTTCGGCACCCCCGACGAGTGGCTGACGCGCACGAAGACGGACGTCGTCTTCGCCTTCTTCGGCTACAACGAGTCGTTCGCCGGCAAGGCGGGCCTTGAGAAGTTCAAGGCCGACCTGCAAGCCTTCATCACGCAGACGCTCGCCCGCAAGTACAACGGCAAGACCGCCCCCAGGCTCGTGGTCTTCTCGCCGATCGCGCACGAAGACCTGCACGACAAAAACCTGCCCGACGGCAAGGCCAATAACGAGCGCCTGGAACTCTACACGGCCGCGATGGCCGACGTCGCCAGGGCGAACGGCGTGCTGTTCGTGGACCTCTTCCACCCGATGAAGGACGCCTACCTCGGCGCCCCGCAGCCCCTGACGATCAACGGCGTCCACCTCACGGAGATGGGCGGCTACACGCTCGCCCACCTGATCGACAAGGCGCTCTTCCCCGCACACGTCAACCGCTCGATCGCGGGCATGGACAAGGTCCGCCAGGCCGTGCTCGACAAGAACGTTTACTGGTTCAACCGCTACCGCACCGTGGACGGCTACTCGATCTACGGCGGCCGGGCCGACCTGTCGTTCGTCGGCGGGCAGACCAACCGCGTCGTCGCCCGGCGCGAGATGGAAGTCCTCGACGTGATGACGGCCAACCGCGACCGGCGGGTCTGGGCCGTCGCCGGGGGGGGCGATCTGAAGGTGGACGACGGCAACACGCCGCCGTTCGTCCCGGTCGTCACCAACAAGCCCGGCGCCGGCCCGGGCGGCGCGCACGTCTTCCTCGACGGCGACGAGGCGATCAAGTCGATGACCGTCGCCAAAGGGATGAAGGTCAACCTCTTCGCCTCCGAGAAACAGTTCCCCGCGCTGGCCAAGCCCGTCCAGATGAGCTGGGACGCCCGCGGCCGGCTCTGGGTCGCCGCCTGGCCGACCTACCCGCACTGGAAGCCCAAGGAAGAGAGGAATGATAAGATCCTCATCTTCGAAGACACCGACGACGACGGCCGCGCCGACAAGATGACCGTCTTCGCCGACAAGCTCCACTGCCCGACCGGGTTCGAGCTGGTCAACGGCGGCGTGATCGTCGCGCAGGCGCCCGACGTGCTCTTCCTCAAGGACACCGACGGGGACGACAAGGCCGACGTCCGGACCCGCGTCCTCAGCGGGATCGACTCGGCCGACACCCACCACACCGCCAACAGCTTCCAGCTCGACCCCGGCGGCGCGCTCTACTGGCAGGAGGGCACGTTTCACCACACGCAGGTCGAGACCCCCTACGGCCCCAGCGTCCGGGTCGCCAACGCGGGCGTCCACCGGTACGAGCCCAGGAGTCAGAAGTTCGACATCTACGTCACCTACGGGTTCGCCAACCCGCACGGGCACGTCTTCGACCGCTGGGGCCAGGACGTCGTCATCGACGGCACCGGCGCCGACCCGTACCACGGGGCGCTCTTCTCCGGGCACCTGGACTACCCCCAGAAGCACGGCCGCCCGCCCACCGTCTACCCGCAGCGGACCCGACCCTGCCCCGGCCTGGAGATCCTGTCGAGCCGGCACTTCCCCGACGACATGCAGGGCAACCTGCTCGTGCCCAACGTGATCGGGTTCCAGGGGATTCTCCGGTACCGGCTCGACGACAAGGGGGCGAGCCTCGCCGGCACCGAGTGCGAGCCGATCCTCTCCTCGACCGACCCCAACTTCCGGCCTTCCGCCGTCTCCGTCGGCCCCGACGGCGCGATCTACTTCCTCGACTGGCAGAACCCGATCATCGGCCACATGCAGCACAACCTCCGCGACCCCAGCCGCGACCGGATTCACGGCCGGGTCTACCGCGTCACCTACGAGGGCCGCCCGCTCCTGAAGCCCGTCACGATCGCCGCCGCGCCCGTCCCCAAGCTGCTCGACCTGCTGAAAGAGCCCGAGGACCGCGTCCGCTACCGCGCCAAGGCCGAATTGAGCGCGCGGGACACAAAGGAGGTCGTCGCGGCGCTCGGCACCTGGGTCGCCGGGCTCGACAAGGCCGACCCGAATTACGACCACCAGTTGACCGAGGCGCTCTGGGTCCACCAGTACCATAACGACGTGGACGTTGACCTGTTGCGGCGCGTGCTGAAGTCGCCCGACTCCCGCGCCCGTGCCGCCGCGACGCGCGTCCTCTGCTACTGGCGCGACCGGGTGCCCGACGCGCTCGGCCTGCTCAAAGCGCTGGCCGCCGACCCGTACCCGCGGGTCCGGCTCGAAGCCGTCCGCGCCGCGAGCTTCTTCGACGCCCCGGAGGCGGTCGAGGTCCCCCTGATCTCGGCCGAGCACCCGACCGACCCGTACCTCGATTTCACCCGCGGCGAGACGATGAAGGCGCTCGACCCGGTCGTGAAGAAGGCGGTCGCCGACGGCCGTCCTGTCAAGTTCACCAGCGACGCCGGCGCCCGGTTCTTCATGAAGGGGCTGAACACCGACGAGGTGTTGACGATGCCGCGGACCCGCGCGGTGGACCTGGAACTCCTCTTCCGCGCGGGGGTCCGCGACGAGGTCCGCCGCGAGGCGCTGGCCGACCTGGCGAAGCGCGAGGGCAAGAGCGAGGTGGACGTCCTGCTCGAAGCGATCCGCAAGCAGGACGCCGAGGGCGGCGGGCGCGACGAGGCCGTCGTCTTCGACCTCGCCCGGCTCGTCACCGGCCGGCCCGCCGCCGAGCTGGCCGGGGCGCGGGGCAAGCTCGAAGCGCTGGCCGTCGGCGGCAACCTGCCCGTCACCCGCGCGCTGGGGTTCGTCGCGCTCATGGCCGCCGACGGCGCGACCGACAACGCCTGGGAGGTGGCGAACCGCTCGGTCCGGTCGCTGCAAGACCTGCTCAACGCGATGCCGATGGTCGCCGACCCGGGCCTGCGGGCGAGCCTCTACCCGAAAGTCTTGCCCTTGCTCGACGCCCTGCCGAAGGCCCTCGCCCCCGCCGACAGGCCGAAGTCGAAGGGGACGTACGGGCGCTACGTCCGCGTCGAACTACCGGGCAACAACCGGACCCTGACGCTGGCCGAGGTCGAGGTCTCCAGCGACGGCCGGAACGTGGCCCGGCAGGGCAAGGCCGCGCAGAAGAACACCGGCTTCGGCGGCGACGCCGCGCGCGGCATCGACGGCAACACGAACCCGTCTTACGGCGGCGGCGGCCAGACCCACTCGGTCGAGGGGACGCAGGAGCCCTGGTGGGAGGTGGACCTCGGCTCCGAACGGCCAATCGACGCGGTGACCGTCCACGGCCGGACGGAGGGCTACGAGACGCGGCTCGCCGGGTTCACGCTCAAGGTCCTCGACACCGCCCGCAACGTCGTCTTTGAGCGGAAGGACCAGCCGGCCCCGGCCCCGAAGGTCGCCTTCGCCGTCGGCGGCGGCGGCCCCGAGGGCCTGATCCGCCGCGCCGCGATGGCCGCCCTGACGACCGTCCGCGGCCAGGAGGGGCCGACCTTCAAGGCGCTCGCCCGGTTCGTCAAATCGGGCGAGGACCGCCCGGCGGCCGTCCGCGCCCTCCAGCGCGTCCCGGCCGCCTACTGGCCCGCCGACGAGGCGCGGCCCCTGCTCGACACCCTGATCGCGCACGTCCGCACGATCCCGACCGCCGACCGCACCTCGGCCGCCGCGCTCGACGAGCTGCAACTGGCCGACGCCCTCGCCGCGCTCCTGCCCCGCGACCAGGCGAAGGCCGTCCGCCGCGCGCTGGGCGACCTCGGCGTCCGGGTCATCCGGATCGGGACGGTGCTCGACCAGATGCTCTTCGACAAGGACCGGGTCGTGGTCCAGGCTGGCAAGCCGGTCGAGTTCGTCTTCGAGAACAACGACCTGATGCCGCACAACTTCGTGGTCACGAGCCCCGGGTCGCTCGAAGAGGTCGGCGTCCTGGCCGAGGAGACCGCCACCCAGCCCGGCGCGCTGGAGCGGAACTTCGTCCCGCGGTCGCCCAAAATCCTCGCCGCGACCCGGCTGCTCCAGCCCCGCGAGGCCGACAAGGTCGCCTTCACCGCGCCGGGCCAGGCGGGCGTCTATCCCTACGTCTGCACGTACCCCGGCCACTGGCGGCGGATGTTCGGCGCCCTGTACGTCGTCGAGGACCTGGAAGACTACACGGCCGACCCCGAGTCGTACCTGGCGCGGCACCCGGCGCCGATCGCCGACGAGCTGCTCAAGTCGAACCGCCCGCGCAAGGAGTGGAAGGTGGACGACCTGGCCGGGGCGGTCGAAGGGCTCAGGGCCGGGCGGTCGTACTCCAACGGCAAGCAGATGTTCCAGGTCGGCGCCTGCGTCTCCTGCCACCGGCTTAACGGGGTCGGCGAGGAACTCGGCCCCGACCTGGCGAAGCTCGACCCCAAGATGACGCCGACCGACGTGCTGAAAAACGTCCTCGAACCGTCGTTGAAGATTGACGACAAGTACCGCACGTACCTGTTCGAGATGAGCACCGGGAAGGTCGTCACGGGGATGGTCCTCGAAGAGACGGCCGACGCGGTGAAGGTGATCGAGAACCCGCTCGCGTCGTCGGCACCGGTGGTCCTCCGCAAGTCGGAGATCACCGACCGCGCCAAATCTCCCGCCTCGATCATGCCCAAAGGTCTGCTCGACAAGCTGACCCGCGACGAGATCCTCGACCTGATGGCCTACGTGATCGCGCGCGGCGACGCCAAAAACCCGGTCTTCCGGCTCGGTCCCGGCGGGCACGCGCACGGCGGCGGGCACTGACCCCGGCCCGGCGGACAGGCATACACGTGTCGTCATCCGTTCGTCTCTCGCCCCGCCCCCCCGACTGGTAGAATCAGGCAGGATGACAGGATCGGATGGGCTGAGCCGAGGGGTGGGCCGGGCGATGATTACGGGCCGGATCAAGGCGATGCTGGAGGAGTGCGAGGCGGGGCGGCCGTCGTTCCCGCCCAACGTGCTCTTCAACGAGAGCTGGCTGCTCCGGATCGTCATCGACTGGTTCGGCCGGCACGGGGGCGACCGGTACCCGCTCTCGCACCTGCCGGGGGCGCGGTGGTTCTCGGAAGCCTGGCTGCCGTCGGCCTTCCTGCCCCGCTACCGGGGTGACCGGCTCGCCGAGAGCCGGACCCACGCCGACGGCGTGATCGGCCACTTCACGATCGGCGACCCGGGGACCGCCGGGCTCACGCTGGCCCCGGACGCGACGCAGTTCGTGGTGGCCGAGGGGAAGCTCTTTAACCGGCTCTCGGCCGGGGTGCGCAACGCCCCGTATTACGACCAGGCCGCGCGGAGCGTCGCCTGCGCGGCCGAGGCGCTGAAGCGCGCCGACCGCGACCCCGGCGCGATGGACGACCTGGCCTTCCTGGTGATCGCCCCGAGGGCCCGGGTCGAGGACGGGGTCTTCGCCTGGGACGCCTCCGCCGACGCGATCCGCCGCAAGGTCCGCCGCCGGGTGGAAGACTACGCCGGCGAGCGCGACGCCTTCTTCCGCGACTGGTTCGAGCCGACCCTCGCCCGGATCGACATCCGCTCCCTGGCCTGGGAAGACGTGATCGAGGTGATCGCCTTCCACGACGCCGAGTCGGGCCAGTTGATCGACGCCTTTTACGGCAAGTGCCTCCGCTTCAACCGCCCGCAGGCCGTCGCCCGGTTCCCCGGTCGGCGGAGCGGGGCAGGGTTCGGGGAGCTGATCCGGCCCGGTGGCCGCGCCCCGGACGCGTGAGGAATCGGGATCTCCAGGTTTTCCGCCGCGTCGGGCCGGCCGTGCCGGCCGCAAGTCTCGGCCGGCAGAGCCAGCCGGCCCTACGCGATCGCCGCACCCGCCCGAAGAACGCCCTAGCCTAGACCGGCGGGGCGTACGGCTCCTGCGCGTGTCCGGGACGCTCGGCGCTTTTCTTGACGCCGGCGCCCTCGGCCGCGTGGCCGTCGTGGCCGATCTGGCCCGTCTCGGAAACGCCGGGGGGGGTGACGCCGCGGTCGGTCAGCCACTGGATCACGTAGTAGAAGACCGGCGTCAGGAAGATCCCGAAGAGCGTGACGCCCAGCATCCCGCTGAAGACCGCCGTGCCCAGCGTGCGCCGCATCTCGGCCCCGGCGCCGACGGAGAGGACCAGCGGCACCACGCCGAGGATGAACGCGAACGAGGTCATCATGATCGGCCGGAGCCGCAGCCGGCAGGCGTCCAGCGTGGCCTGGTAGCCCGACACCCCTTCCTCACGCCGGGCCTTGGCGAACTCGACGATCAGGATCGCGTTCTTGCAGGCCAGGCCGACCAGCACGACGAACCCGACCTGCGTGAAAATATTGATATCCATCTTCTGGTACGCGACCCCGGCGACCGAGCAGAGCAGGCACATCGGCACCACCAGGATCACCGCCAGCGGCAGCGACCAGCTCTCGTACTGCGCCGCCAGGACCAGGAACACGAGCACCACCGCGAGCACGAAGACGAGCATCGCCGTGTTCCCCGTCTGGAGCTGCAACAGCGCCAGCTCGGTCCACTCGTACCGCATGGCCGACGGCAGGTCGCGCTTGACCACGTCCTCCATCTGCTGGATCGCCTGGCCCGAGCTGACCCCCGGCGCGGGGGCCCCGTTGATCGCGGCCGCGGGGTACATGTTGTACCGCGGGATCATCACCGGGCCGGTCACGTCGCGGACGCCGGCCAGGGCCGCCAGGGGCACCATCCCGCCGCGCTCGCTGCGGATCTTCAACTGCTTGAGGTCCTCGATCTGCTTGCGGAAGTTGGCGTCACCCTGGACGTTCACCTGCCAGGTCCGGCCGAACCGGTTGAAGTCGTTGACGTAGAGCGACCCCAGGAAGACCTGGAGCGTGTTGAACGCCTCGGCCGCCGAGACCCCCATCGTGCTGAGCTTCGACCGGTCGATGTCGAGGAAGAGCCAGGGGGTGTTCGCCCGGAACCCGGTGAACAGGGCCGTCAGCGCGGGGTTCGCGCCGCCGTCGGCGATGACCTGCTCGGCGGTCGCCTGCATCGCCTCCTGGCCGAGGTCGCCGCGGTCCTCGATCACGATCTTGAACCCGCCGGCGGTGCCCAGGCCCTCGACCGGCGGGGCGCCGAAGACGTTGATTAACCCGGCGGGCACTTCCGCCTGGAAGTCGTCGCGGAGCCGCACGGCGATCGCGTCGCCGGACATGGACGCGGCCTCGCGGTGGTGGAATTCGCCGAGCATCACGTACATGGCGCCGAAGTTCGGGGCGTTGGCGTTGAGCAGGATCGACTGGCCCGACAGCGCCACCGTGTGCGCGACCCCCGGGACCTTCCGCGCGATCGCCTCGATCCGGCCCATCACGCGCTGCGTCTCGCCCACCGACGTCGAGTCGGGCAGTTGCACGTTGACCAGCAGGAACCCCTTGTCCTGCGACGGGATGAACCCGGCCGGCGTGTGCGTGAACTCGTAGTAGGTCAGGGCGAGCAGGCCGCCGTAGACCAGCAGCACCAGGGCGCTGACCCGCAGCAGGCCCGCCACGACCGCGGTGTACGCGTTCGTCGCCCGCACGAAACCCGCGTTGAACAGCCAGAAGACCCAGCCCAAAACATAGTTCAGCGGCCGGCCCAGCGCCAGGCCCGCCGCCGCCCCCGCCGCGGCGCAGAGCGCCGGCACCATCCACGGCGCCGTCGGGTGCACGCGGGGGGCCACCAGCGGGGTCAAAAAGGCCCACCCCACCCAGGCGCCCAGCAGCGCGTACGCCGGCATCGGCAGCGCCTCGGTCTGACGCGCCCCCTCGTGACGCGGCCTCAGCAGCAGGGCCGCCAGCGCCGGGCTGAGCGTCAGTGAGTTGAACGTCGAGATGATCGTCGAGGCCGCGATCGTCACCGCGAACTGAAGGAAGAACTTGCCCACGATCCCGGAGATGAACGCGCAGGGCACGAACACCGCCGTCAGCACCAGCCCGATCGCCAGGACCGGCCCGCTCACCTCCTCCATCGCCCGCACGGTGGCGTCGCGGGGGGCCATCCCGTGCTCGATGTGGTGCTCCACCGCCTCGACCACCACGATCGCGTCATCCACCACGATCCCGATCGCCAGCACCAGCCCGAACAGCGTCAGGTTGTTCAGGCTGAACCCGAAAGCGGCCATGACGGCGAAGGTGCCGATGATGGCGACCGGCACGGCGATCAGCGGGATCACCGCCGACCGCCAGTTCTGGAGGAACAGCAGCACCACGATCGCCACCAGGATCACGGCGTCGCGCAGGGTGTTGAAGACCTCCTTGACCGACTCGGTGATGAACGGCGTGGTGTCGTAGACGATGGCGTAGTCGATCCCCTCCTCGAACCGGCCCTTGAGTTCCTCCATCTTGGAGCGGACCAGCCGGGCGGTCTCCAGCGCGTTCGACCCGGGGCGCTGGTAGATCGAGAGGGCGACCGACGGCTGCTGGTCGAGGGTGCAGGTCTGGTCGTACGACTGCGCGCCGAGGTCGATCCGGGCGACGTCGCGGAGCCGGACGATCCGGCCGGCGGTGTCGGTCTTGAGGATCATATCGGCGAACTGGTCGGCGTCGGTGAGCCGGCCCAGGGTGCTCATCGTGAACTGGAAGACCTGGCCGTTGGGCACCGGCGGCTGACCGATCTGGCCGGCGGCGACCTGGGCGTTCTGCTGCGTGATGGCGGCCGTCACGTCGCCGGCCGTGAGGTTGCGGAACGACATCTTCTCGGGGTCGAGCCAGACCCGCATGCTGTAGTCGCGCTGGCCCATGTACGTGATGTCGCCGACGCCCGGCAGGCGGGCCAGCTCGTCGCGGAGCTGGATCGTGGCGTAGTTGCTCAGGTAGAGGCTGTCGCGGGTCTTGTCGGGGGAGAAGAGGTTGACGATCATCAGGATCGACGGCGACTTCTTCTTGACCGTCACCCCGCGGCGCTTGACCAACTCCGGGAGGATCGGCTCGGCCAGGCTCTCGCGGTTCTGCACCAGCACCTGCGCCATGTTCAGGTCCACGTCCAGCTTGAACGTGACGGTCAGCGTGTACATGCCGTCATTCGTACACTGCGACGACATGTACATCATGCCCTCGACGCCGTTGACCTGCTGCTCGATCGGCGCGGCGACGGTGTCGGCCACCACCCGGGCGTTGGCCCCGGGGTAGTACGCGGAGACCTCGACCGTGGGCGGGGTGATGTCCGGGTACTGCGCCACGGGCAGCGTCCAGACCGCGATCCCGCCGGCCAGCGTGACGATGATGGACAGGACCGAGGCGAAGATCGGCCGGTCGATGAAGAACTTGGAAAACATGCGCGGGGTGTCCTCTCCTCAGCTCGGTCGTCGGCGCGTCACGTCACCTGGGCGAGACCAGTTCGTCGGGGTTGTCCTCGGGCGCCGCGGGGGGCGACCCGTTGCCGTCGCCGGTGCCGTCGCCGTTGACCCGGCCGGCGGCGTGGTCGCCGTGGCCCCCGGGGTCGCTGACGAAGGCGGGCGCGGGGCCCCGGGGGGGCGGGACCCCCGGCCGGGCGAGGGCGCGGCGGACGGCCGCGCGCAGGGGGGAGAAGAGGAGGAGCGTCGAGACGGAATTGACCCAGCGGAAGGGCCCCGTCCGCCAGACCCTCGCCCCCGCGAGATGGTCCACGACGACGAAGAAGACCGGGGTCAGGAAGATCCCGAAGACGGTCACGCCGAGCATCCCGCTGAAGACGGTCATGCCCAGCGTGCGCCGCATCTCGGCCCCGGCCCCGTGGCCGAGGATCAGCGGCAGGACGCCGAGGATGAACGCCAGCGACGTCATGATGATCGGCCGCAGGCGGAGCCGGCAGGCGTCGAGCGCCGCCCGGTCGCGGGTCTCCCCCTCGTCGCGCCGGTGCTTGGCGAACTCGACGATCAGGATCGCGTTCTTGCTCGCCAGGCCGACGAGCACCACGAACCCGATCTGCGTGAAGATGTTCACGTCCTGGCCGGAGACCTTCACCCCCACGATCGCGCTCAGCAGGCACATGGGCACGACCAGGATGATCGCCATCGGCATCGCCCAGCTCTCGTACTGCGCCGCCAGGACGAGGAAGACGGTGAACACGGCGAACCCGAAGACGATCATCGCCGTGTTGCCGGCCTGAAGCTCCAGGTAGGCCAGCTCGGTCCACTCGGTGGCCATCGACCCGAGCAGGCCGTGCTGCGGGTCGGCCGCCACCCGCTCGACGATGGCGATCGCCTCGCCCGAGCTGACGCCGGGGGCCGCGGACCCGTTGAGCGGGGCGGCCGGGTACATGTTGTACCGGGCCAGGACCAGCGGGCCGTTGACCTCCTTCACCTCGGCCAGGGCGCCCAGGGGCACCATCGCCCCGTCGGTGTTGCGGACCTTCAGGCGGCGGACGTCGTCGATCTTGTTGCGGAACCGGGGCTCGGCCTGGATGACCACCTGCCAGGTCCGGCCGAACAGGTTGAAGTCGTTGACGTAGAGCGACCCGAGGTAGATCCGCATCGTGTCGAAGAGGTCTTTCAGCGGCACGTCCTTGCTCATGCACTCGGTCCGGTTCACGTCCACGTAGACCGACGGCACGTTCGCCCGGAAGACCGAGGTCAGGCCGACGAGCGCCGGCGCCCCCTCCCCCGTCTTCTGCTGCTTGAGGGTCTCGGTGAGCGCCTCGGTCTGACCCTGGAGGACGACCGGGCCGTTGTCGCCCCGGTCCTCGATCATGACCTTGAACCCGCCGGCGCGGCCCACCCCGCGGACCGGCGGCGGCCCGAGCACGGTGATCATCGCCTCGGGCACCTCGGCGTCGAACCGCGCCCGCAGCCGCATCGCGATCGCGTCGCTGCTCAGGGTCGAGACCTTGGGCAGGCGCAGCCACCTCCGCACCTTCGCCTCGGCCGTCCCCGTGGGCTTCGCGGGCGGCTTCCTGAGCCAGCCGCGCACCTTCGGCTCCAGCTCGGTCCAGTTCCACCAGGTGAAGAACCGCTCGGAGACGGGGTCGGGCCGCTGGTCGTAGGGGGCGAGGATCAGGAACATCGTGCCGAAGTTCGACCCGTTCGCCCCCAGCAGCATCGACTGACCGGTCATCGCCTGGGTGAACCGCAGGCCCGGCGTGCTCCGGGCGACCGCGGCGATGTGGTCCATCGCCGCCGTCGAGCGCTCCTGCGACGCCGAGTCGGGCAACTGGACGTTGACCATCAGGTAGCCCATGTCCTGCGACGGGATGAACCCCGACGGCGTCGTCTTGAACCCCCAGTAGGTCAGCCCGAGCAGACCGGCGTAGACGACCAGCACCAGGGCGCTGACCCGCAGCATCCCGGCGATCACCCGGGTGTACACGTTCGTGGATTTGACGAACCCCAGGTTAAACAGCCAGAAGAACGCGCTCAGCGCCCGGTTCATCGGGCGGGCCGCCAGCCAGCCCGCCACCGCCCCGGCGGCCAGCCCGGCGGCGTCGGCCGCGACCCAGCCGCGGGCGAGCTTCTGCGCCGCCAGCGCCGGCACGTGCGCCGCGAGCCAGGGGGCCAGCCACCCCAGGCCGACCCAGGCCCCCGCCGCCGCGTACGCCAGGCG
>JAABUK010010700.1_pt1 | contig 12171 bp, 14 predicted proteins | sample 5559141 | NCBI WGS metagenome assembly JAABUK01 (sample SAMN10711869, study PRJNA513367) | rock metagenome | isolation source: Antarctica rocks | place: Antarctica: Victoria Land, Pudding Butte nord | collected 2016-01-03 | reverse complement strand
AACATATGTTATTAATAAGCAGGTTCTGAACATTGTCCATGTTATTAAGTGTTATTAACGTGTTATTAACATAGGGTGTTACTAACCACTTAGTTACTCTGCCCACGCTGGTGTTGGGCCACGGCCAAACCCTGAAGTTTGCCGTACATGCTTCGCTGTCATGAATTGCGCAATTTTCCGCTGTTCCCAATTTTCCGCTGTTCCCGCCTGAGCAGCTCCGCCTGACAGCTGAGTGGGATCTGCATTTCGCACGCACGCCCGCCCACAGCTCTTCGACGGCAACATCCTTTCAGGGTCAATCTCACTGAGCGTGACCCAGCTCGCAGCGAATCACGATCTGAACATCCGCCTACAATCATTCCCAGGACTCTAGCTGGTGGGCGAATCATGTAGACACGCTCGAATATCTGTTTGACCGTCTCTCCCAAATGCACCAACGCAGCGCTGCGATGCATGAATCTGGTTTCGCCCAGTCGCTGCTGACTCACTGATATTGGCTTCGACTGGAGTCGCAGGGCGTAAACATGAGTGGGGGCGCATAGGCCGAAGGACCTTGCCCTGTGTGCGCCCGTGCGGTGCACCGGTGTCACCATGCAGAAGCAGAAGCAAGTCAACATCAAGACGCGCGTTCAACAGTACGCCTGGATATTCGCGAGCTAGCTTGCACTATGATTGCCGCTCTGTTTCGTTTCAAGTGGAACGCGGCCGCAGGCTGTTGGATAGCGGCCAGGCATGGAAGAGAGTTGTCCCCTGCGCTTGCAGGCAATTTGGGCCGCAGGCGTTCGAGCGCCTCGTATTGCACCATCGTGCTGGCTTGGAGCAGACGAAAGACGAAGTGCTGGAACTCAACCATTTTGCGGCATTGTGGCGCAACTGCACCCCGCCAGAGGCGCTGCTTCGAAATCTGGAGGACAGTGCAGCTCAACGAATGCGCACTCTGCAGGCCAGGTGCGCAGTGATCGGCGGGACTCTGTATGCAGCGACCGTGAGGGAGTTCTCGGCAACACCCAAGCTTGCTCAACCGACCTCGCCAGCCCTGCAGGCTGATACTGTCCAACTTGCCGGGTTGCAGACTGGCATTTGTACCCACTCAGTTTACCTACTTAGTGCATGATCTGAGTCACCAAACTTTTGATCAGCACGGCAGAACAGAACAGGGCCGTCTGTTCGTGACAGCTGGAGCGGTTCCAATGCCCTCATGCAGGCACGCGATGTCGTACAGATCAGAACTGGCCACAGGCGACACCCAGTTCCTCGAGATCCTGACACAGCTGGCGGCGCTGATGGAACGCAAAAAGGAGACGATCGCGGCGGACTGCTTCGCGGCAATCAGCATCATGGTCGAGCGCAAGGGCCGGTGGAGCGGCAGGAGGGAAGCGCCAGAGACGACGACGGCGTCCGGCGCCAGAGGCGGCAGAGCGGTGGCAGCGAGGCGGCAGGCGGCGGGGACGGCTGCGCGCGGCGGCGAGCGCGCGGCGGCGTGCCGATTCGGCCATGGCGGCGGCGCCCGGCCGGCACAGCCACAGCCCCGCAGAGCGCGGCCGTCGGCAACAGACGACGACATCGCGATCGCTGCCCTGGCGCCCCGGCTGGCCAAGGCGCTGCAGCGCGAAGGCTTTGCCGCGACGCTGGCGGCGCGCCAGGCGCCGACCGCCGCGTGCACGCTGCTGCCGGCGGTGCTGCGGGCGAGCGCGGCCGCGGAGCGGCTACCCAGCCCCGCGGCGTGCGAGGCCGCCGCGCTGGCGCTGCTGCAACTCCTGCCGGCGGCCACGGCGAGACCGGCGGACACGGCCGCCCAGCGCGCTTTCTTGGCGGACATCGGACGCCTGGCAGCGGCGGTGTTCCACGAGCACGAGGTCCCGGGGCTGTGGGCGCGCCTCGCGAGCGAGCCCGGCTGCCGGGCCCAGCTGCTGCGCCTGGCGGAGCGGCTCGGCAACACGCTCGGTGACGAGCTGACGTTGAGGCCCGATAGCGGCGGCGGCGGCGGCGGCATCAGCGCCAAGGACCGGGCCTTCGAGGCGGCGCTGGTGGCGGGCCTGGGCGCCAGCCTGGCGGCGGCAGATGCACTCAGCGGCGCCGCCGCGCAGCTGGAGCCGGCGGCGGCCGCGGCGCTGCTGCGGCAGCTGGCCGAGCGGGCGGCGCAGGTGCCGGCCTGCCCAGCGCTCGTGGGGGCGCTGCTGGCGGCCGGGCGGCTGCCGCGGGCGGCAGCGGCGGCCGCGCCACGGGCGGCGGTCGCCGACTGCGCCGCGGGCGCCTCCGCCCAGCTCCGGCGGTGCTGCGAGAGCGCGGCGAGCGCGCAGCTGCTGCAGGCGCCGCCGACGCTCGCGCGCATGGCGGCGCTGGCGCCGCTGCTGCGCGACGCCTGCAGCGTGGCGACGGTGCGCGCAGGCGACGCTTGCAGCCTGCGGCAGCGCCTGGCGACGCCGGTGGCGGCGCTGCGGCAGTGCGGTGCCTGGTGAGCTTCCTTGCCTTCACACCTTTGTCTCTGTAGCATGTTGCGACTCCCACCCCCTTCAGCCTGGTCACTGGTCTCGACAGCTGCGGCTGCAGTCTGCGCGCTGCCCTGAGACACAGCACACCTGCTGCCAGCCTGGCGGCAACTGAGACATAACAGGGTCATGCGGTACCGCTGTAGCCCGACACAAGAACAGAAAGTGGGTGCCTATAGCACCCGCTATATGCAGCATACCAGCTTCAGAAGACATACCACAATGGGGGGAACAAGAACGAGAAAAGAAATGCATCACCGCAGGTTGCGCGGCGATGCCAGCATAGTGCTGGACGTCACGACAGTCATTCCGCTGTGCGGCGCCGCGGACTGCCGGCAGGAGACGCTGCAGCAGCATGTGGCGATGGTGGCGCACTCGGCGGCGGCAGTGGTTGCCAACACCTGTTTGCAGCTTCTGAACAAGCACACCAGCCGCCGGCTGCGCAGGTGCTGCCCTGTAAGGCTTGTGCCCTCAATCTCGGTTCGCAGATCTCGACGCAGTCTGTCTGTTTATCGCCACAGCTCCATACAGCTCTGCTGTGACATGCCTGTTGGTTAGCGGCACCTGTTCTTGGCTTCCTGCATTGCTCTTCCTCTTCCTCTGAACTCACGGCGGCAACACATCGAGCTTCATTGTCTCACAGCGACCCCGCTGAGTATCTGGCGGCCCACGGCGCCCTGGCGGCGCTCGGCGACTACCTGGGCTGGCAGCTGCGGCCGGCCGGCGAGGCGGCAGACGTGGAGTTCGAGTACGCCGCTGCGTATGCCGTCTTTGCCGCCGCGGGCTGGCTGGAGGGCTGGCCGGCCGGCGCCGACGCCGGCGCAGCGGGTTTGCAAACCCCTCCCTCAGACGCGCTGGCCTCGGGCGCGGCGGCCGCGGCGGCTTCGGCCCTGGGCTTCGCTGTGCGGCAGCCGCCGCCAGCCGGCCCGCCGTCCAAGGAGGCTACCCTGGCGGTGGAGCGGCGGCAGCGGGCGCTCGCCACCGCCGCCGGCGTCCTGTGCGGCATGCTGGCGGACGACAGCGGTGCGTTGGCTCCGGCCGCCGCCGCCGCGGGTGACGCAACTGCGGCAGACGCGTCCGGCGGCCCCGCAGCAGCTGGGCCCGGCGGCAGTGCTGCAGCGGCGGCCTGCGTGCGGAGGGCCGCGCTGCGGGGCGGCGCCGCTACGGCGCTGGTTGCGGCACTGCCGGCCGCCGCGGCAATGCCTGCGGCCTTCAGGTATCGCCCTCAATGACCGCTGCTCAGTTCTGCTCTCAAACACGGAAGAACGTGGCTCAACTCTTGTGCACGAACATTGAGGAGCTGAAGAAGTCGCACAAAGGGTTGTCTGCATGCGGACTCACTGTTGGAAACCACCTCTCAGGGACGACGCCGTGCGGGAGGCCTGCGGGGCGCTAGCGGTGGTGGCGGCCGGCTGCCGCGGCGGTGACGCCGCCTGCCGCAAGGCGCTGCAGGGCGCAGCCGCCGGGTGGCCGAATGCAGCTTTGGCACTGAGCGCGCTGCCGCAGCAGCTCGCCAGCGGCATCCGGTTGGACGTTGAAGCTGTGGCTGACGCCGCGCAGTCGCTGCTGAGCCAGGCGCAGCGGGCGGGCGGCAAGAGCAGCGCGCCGCAGGTGGCCACGGCGGCGGCCGGCGGCGCCGCTAGCGTCGACGACTTTATGGCCGAGCTCATCAGGGTGAGTGCTGCACCTAGTAACCACTGAGCTTGTTGATGTGTCCTCCTGTCCATATCAATCGGCCTTCATCCCACTATCAAGCGCATCCTGTGAAAGGCTCACGATGTGCCGCTACTGCCAAAGACAAAAGGAATGCCCTCGGAAGTGCTCCGTTTATTGCACGGACTGACATTTGCAGGAAGAGGAGGAGGCGAAGCAGCAGCAGAAGGCGGCAAAGGTGGGCTGCGGCAAACGGCCGGGCAAGAAGGGAGGGCGATAGCAGCTGCTGTGTGGCAGCTGACAAACAACGGCGAATGCGAATGTTTGTATGCCGATGATAAATATCACATGTTGCCCAAAGCTCCTGCTGTTGAGCAGGAGAACACAGGCCTGTAGAATAGAGTCTGAGAATGGCAGCACTCGATGCCATGCCTGCGCATATTGGCGATCTTTACATTTGCAAATTGTTTGCACTTCCATTGTCAGGCATGCTTCAACTCTCTGATTGATGCAGCTTCTAGCCGCTGTGTGGCACGTGCCAAGCCTACATGTGCCGCAAGGCCGGCACCACCACATGCGTGTCACTCCCTGACTCACTCACCTAGACAGCAATCTTACAGGTCGAGCAAGCACCAGCTGGACTTGACTGATACTGTACGATGTTCGACGTGCGACAACATCGGCCTCAATGCCATTTAGAAACCTTGACGTATGAATTTGCGGTAGTGGCCGGAGGGTTTCTGACACGGTGCCGCACTGCCGCCGCATCCTTCACTGACTGCGTCACACGGTGAAGTGCGCGCGCAACACCTTGCGGGCCAGCTGCTCCGAGCCGCTGCGCCGGTAGATGAGCGCCAGGTTGTGCGCCGCCTCCCGCCGCACGTCCGCCCCCGGCGTCTCCGGCTCCGTCCTAGAAAGCGGTTGAAGATGTATCGTTATCTTCTGTTTCAATACACCTCTTTCAGTACCCGTTGCAGATAAACACCAGTCTTTGGAAATGCCTCGACGCGCGCCCGCCCCCGGCGTCTTGGGCTCGTTCCGGCATCGCAGCACACAAGAGCTGCGGGCACACACGCCTCATGCCATGCGCCGTGTACGATTTGGCATACGATGGCGTGCGCCAGGAGCCGGCTGTGCTGCCCACTGACAGCTTCCGCAAGGGGGCCTGAGCAACAAGGGCAAATTGGTGCAGCGCTGCCTGGGGCCGTGCACACTCTGGTTGCAGACGCGTGCGAGCGGGCAGAACGGGGATCTGCAGCCCGGATCATAGCTGTATGGGGCAAGAGAATCATGCAAGGACGTACGCGAGGGCGCGTTCGTAGAGGGGGACCGCCAGGTGCATCAGGCCCAGCTGCTGCGCCGCGCGCCCCATGTTGTATGCAGCCTCCTGCAAATTGCATTGAGATGATTACTTACGCGCCACATGTGACACGCAGCCGCCTGTACATTTGATGTTGAGATGAATCGCATGTTGAGGCTTCCATAGAGCCGACGACTAGACTTCCATACAGAGTGCCGCTCCAGGTCCACTGCAAACACCAGGCACAGCAAAACTGAAGCCTAGAACTGCCGCGACGCAGCGACGCGCGGCCGCCGGCTGTCGAGCTGGGCCGCAGATGTGCACTACTTCCGTCCACACAAAAGGCTCCGCCGTGCGTCGCCATGACGAGGTGCTGATGGAGAAAGGGGCATGGTGTTGTTGCAGCCGCCAGGCTGGGGGGGCCCCAGACTCGCCTGGGCGCAGCCGCGCAGGGCGCCGTACTCGCGCAGGAAGGCGAACGCCTGCAGCACCGCCCAGTGCCGGTCGCCCACCTTCTTGGTCATCGCCTGCACACACTCCAAACTGCCGAGGCTAGTTCAAGCTTGAGCAGACAGTGATTATTCGTGACCAGTCATTTATCCAAGACCAGTCGATATGTCCGCCCAGAGCCGGTCGTCCAACCTTCTTGGTTACTGCCTGCGCGATGTGCGCATTCACAAACAGCTCTGGAAGAACTGATGCCTGCAGCACGCGGCTGTAGCAGCGGCTGTCGTCAAGCGCCAGAACCGGGTCTAGTGCAGTCAGGCGGGGACGAGACACCCTGGCCAAGTCAGCTGCACAGCGCCCCACCGTCTGGGCAGGCGAGGCGAACTATGCATTCTGCGCTCAGCTCGAGAGCGGGAAGAATGTCGCAGCGCAGGTCCTCCAAGGCAGGGGTGCACCTGGTTGGCAAAGGTGACGCCGAGGCACAGCAGCACCAGAGGCTCGGTGGGCAGCTGCCGGTACGCGTGGAAGTACTGCCCCAGCGCCTCCGCATACGTCCCCTGCGCCACAAGAAGGCGCGAACTGAGTCAGTACGGGAGAACGCTCAAGGTGCAGGACATCGCATCCGAACTGCCATCAGTGTGCACCATGCTGCCTTCAGCACACGTGGGCAACGCACAACTTTGCTGCACATCGGACACGATCAGGCGTTCGATCTGGACTCCGTTCGGGTGGGGTCAATACGCCCATGCAGCATTGCGCACGCAACACACCTGGGAGCAGTTGCAGTGGCCCAGCAGCATCATGAGCGGCACGGAGGTGGGGTGCTTGTGCCGCTGCAGCCGGATGAACTTGCTGGTGTGCAGGATGGCGCCCATCGCTCCCAGGATCCTGCGCAGTTTTGTGTATGATGTTGAGCAACAATGCAAATGATACAAGGTGCCGACGACACAACACACCTTCTGCCAGGAAGCTGCAGTTGCAAGCATCAAAGGACCCTGCCACCAACCCAGCCTTTGCCTCGGCAGCAACACGTCTGTGGACAAGGATTGCGGTTCCAGCTTGAACAGCGTATGCTCAAGCGGACGGAGGCGACCTAGGATTTGGCTGGCTGAACGGATAAAAACTTAGTGCCGCGCATCAGGCCGGCCAGCCCACAATCAGAGGCGATAACTGCCGCACAGGCAGGTGGCTTGTGGACCAATTTCGGGGGAGTTATTCAGGAGCCGCTGCCGGACTTGATCTGGCGAAGGTGGCCCACAGGGTGCGGGAGTGCGGCCATCGCTGCGCGACGGTTTGGTGGCAGATTCTGGCTTTCGAATATTTCCGTAACCACACACTCGGAGAGGCGCACCTGGCAAAGGTGGCCCAGACGGTGCAGGAATGCGGCCATCGCTGCGCGACGGGTTTGATGTGCGCCAGCGCAGCCGCAGGGTCGCCTGACGCCAGTGCCGCCTCCGCCGCAACCGCGCGCACCATGTCCCGCCGGCTCTTGTCCGTCCACCGCCTGCGCAAGCACTTCGTGCCTGGCGACATTGAAGAGCTCCGGCAGCAAGACCCAGAGATGGGCTCGCGCTCAGCTAGGCGCCTGCTGCTGTGCCAGGCGGATGCTGGACTTGCTGTTGACATTCTGGCTTGCATGTTCTGCTTCCGTTGGCACTCCAGCAATTCAACTGGTGCGAAAACAAATAATTATGCCCAATGCAGGACGCACTTGGCAAAAAGCGCGAGGCAGGCGTCGCAGAGCGCGCGCGCCTCGGCAGGCTCGCCCTGCCGCACCAGCGCCCGCCCCGTCGCCACCAGCAGCTGGAACTGCTCCCCGTCCTTTATGACATCGGCCAGGATGACAGAGGCGTCCTCGTCCTCGCCTGCAGCAAGATGGTGACGTCATCACGCATCCAAAATTCGACAACGCGGGTGCCAGCAGCTGGAGCTGCTCCTCGTCCATCATCACGTCCCCCAGGATGGCGGTGTCCTCCTCGACCTTGCCTTCAGTATGAGAAGAAGCACGCTGAATTGGCAGCCCGCGGAAGCGTGCTGTGACACTGATGTGCCCCCCTGCATCCACACTGACAAATTCTGCTGTCTGTGGACCTCTGAACGGGATGCAGAAGTCAGCCAGTGTGATGCAGAGTGACGACCGGTGCCATTCCAGATTTCAGCGCAACACGAACCTTCGGTCTCAGCGTCTGTGAGCTGGGCAGCGATGGCGTCTGCTTCCTCATCGGCCTTGACGATGTGCGGCTTCCGGCGGTCCCTCGTCGTGAAGCCCTATAATCATGAACAACAGTATGTTGCTCAGAAGTTCGTCACATGGTTCGTCTGCTGTGGGTTTTTGCACATGCCGTTCTGAGAGATACCGACCATGCAGTAGGCTCCTGCTGCTCGCACACCTGCACCTCAAAGTGGCAGGCTGCGGCGCCGTGGCCTCTACATGTGAAGCCTCGCCAAAGTCTGCTTCTCTTCAGACGGCCGACCCCGCCGGGTGGGCGGAGGGCCATTGCTTCCTGCTTCCGCCGCAGCGCCTTGCAACAACATCATGAGTGTTGGATGACGATCAATACCAAACGCAAAGCACTCCCCACGCACCTTGAACATGGTGTCCTGCTCCGCGGCCTCGCCGGGCGGGCGGACGGCTGTTGCTTCCTGCTTTCGGCGCGCCCGCCGCCGCAGCGCCTTCCGCACCGCGGGGTCCAACTTCTCGTGGCCCGCCTCCCCCGCCTCGAAGTGCCGCACCGTCGCCGACACCACCGGCATGACGGCGTTGACAAAGGCGCGCTGCAGCCAGTCGCGCAACAAAAGTCCTTTCGAAATGAATCGTTGAGGTGTCAGCCTGACAACCACCCGCCTTCATGACAACACCACCGACACGACAGTGTCGACGAAGACGCGCTGCAGGCAGTTGAGAAGGACACCGTTGATCGAAAAGGCCGCCTTGCTGCTGCCCGCTTTCAAGACAGCAGCACCAGTGTGACAGCATTGACAAAAGCCCGCTGCACAGCAGGGCATCCATCTGCGGGCATAGGAGGCTTGCTGACGGCATCGAGTTTTTGACGACCCCCAGCATGCGCGTCGTGAATTGTGACCTGTTGAGCGGCAGGCCCACCCGGCATGCAAAGCATCTGTCTTTCCCTACGAGCAAGTTTCAACAGGTAGGGTCATGGAAGAGCAAGGAGACAAGCGCACGTCCTGTCCCAGCTGCAGCAGCAGCTGCGCGCGCCGCATCAGCAGCGGAAATGGCTCTGGCCCCTGGTTCTCCTGGTTCGCCTCCTGCAGGGCGTCACACCACTGCGCATTCGGGGGAAATGTCCAAAGCGCACAGCACGTGAGACACACATACACTAGCGGTTTGCAGCTCCTTTGCATGATTTTTGCAAGCTGTGCCAGCAGTAGCAAGTGTGGGCCAAACAGCCGGCAACCAGCCACTCAAACACGATGCAGCATCCATTGCAGTGAGACGGGCACAGCAGCTTCTCAATGCCACATGTCTGATCGAGCTGCTGCCACGTGCGCGCACCTGGAGCGGGTCCTCGCGCAGCAGCAGCTGCGTGGCGGCGTCCGCGGCACCGACGGCGCACAGCAGGTCAGCCAGCGCCAGCGTCGCCTCCATGAACTCCGACGTTCCCTCCTCCAGACCTGCATTCGGAACAAGGAAGGTTAGCCAATCAATGCCGGTGCAGCGTCCCTGGAGTCCGCGAATCCGATGGCGCACAGCAGGTCGGCCAGCGCTGGCGTCGCTTTAAACAACTCCGCCAGGCCTGCGCAGGAGAGCAGATGGAGTAGCCTTGCGCGACAGCTGGCCCGACGAGCTGCAGCTGCTGCTGAGCAACGTGCCGAGGAGCAGTGCCGAGGAGCAGGCGACGCTTAATGACTAATCCCTGGCGATGCGGGCCATCTGCATGGCCGGCTAGGCGACCGTGGAGCGTGCGCGTCTCAGAGGTGAGGGTATCGTCTATCACTGATGGGAACGCCCCGCACCAGAGAGCACGTCCTGGTACATGGCGATGGCGCCGTCGGCGTCGCCGACCGCCTGCAGACACTCCGCCAGCTGCGTCCACACCGCCGGACCGTCCAGCTCGGAGCCGCCCTGCCGCACCACCTGCATGATACATCAGTGAAAGTTGACGTACTTGGCAGACTAGTATCTTTTCAAAAGACCAGCCTCGTTATTTGTGGCATATTGTCGTGCTGCCTTCACACCGCCGGGTCGTCCAGCTGGGAGCTGCCCTGCCGCACTGCCTGCGCCGTCGACGAATCCACGTCAAGTTGTGTATCATATTGGCCCTGCGGAGTGCCATTTGTGCAAGACTCTCTGCGGGGCAGGTTGCCAGTGCTGCTGTATTGTGGGTTGCTCACCCTGCAAACGCAGGCGATCTCGCTGCGCCCTGCACACCGTGTCTGACACAGCCACTGGAACAGCCAAAGCGACACCTAAAGTGCAACTATTGTGCCCTGTGTCAGGGCGGTCATCAGCCTCCTAGTAACGATCCCGCACATGAGGTGCCCATGTCCAGGAGGGGCAGCGCATCGGCGGGCCGCTCCACGGACAGCCGCAGCTTAGCCACTTCCAGCAGCAGGTTTGCATTTGCATGAGAACATGATTGGGTACATCAGAACTGAGGGTCATGGACCTGGAGCAGGGGTAGCGCGTTGGCGGGCCGGTCCACGGACAGCCACAGCTCCGCAACCTCCAGCAGCAGGTCGCCATACTCTGCGGCGTCCGCGCCCGCCAGCGCCCCGAAGCAGCGCTCGGCTGCGCCCGCGTTGCCGCGCCGCATGGCGCACACGCCAGCCTTGACCTGGCAAACGCACACAGGTCATACAGTGAGACAAAGCTTCTGTCCTGACCTGTGAGAGCTTCAGTGCTTGACGCGCATTGACCTGGGAAGCGTACAAAGTCCAGAGAATTTTGATAGCGATTCGGTGCTTGCTACTATATGATTTCAGGAGTCGACTGAACATGCAAGTTCCCTGATCTGCATTTGAATGGATTCTCAGATGGAGTGACCAGGAAGCTGGCAGAGCGTGCCGGGCAGAGTGCAAGCATGCACAGATTGTGGTTCGGCGCCTTACATCTTAACACACCACGAGGCGCATCTGCAGGTCGGTTGGCGAGCCAGTCTTGGCGCACAGGTCCGCGCAGTGGTGTCAGTGAGGCGAGCGCAGACATCCTTGAAACCCTAAGAGGCATTGACCGGAATGAAACTGCCGCATGCCCCCCAACTGCAGGTCGACGAGCAGGCCGGCCTCGGCGCACAGGTCCGTGGTGGTGTCGATCAGGCGCGCAGGCGTCCCCAGAAGCTTGGATTCTGACACAGGTTCTTACACAGCTTCCATGTCTTCAGCGCCCTCAATTGCAGATTTGAGTTTGAAACAGCTGCGAGGCTGACACCTGCAGGTCGACCGGCAGGCCGGCCTCGGCGCACAGGTCCGTAGCGGTGGTGTCGATCAGGCGCGCGGCGGCGTCCCAGTCCGACACCTCCATGTACAGCTCCGCCAGGATGTTGACGTGCGTCAGGTCCACCGCCTCAGGGTGGTCGTTGAGGTGGCGCTCCAGTACCTGCCGCGCCTTGATTATGTCCTGTAGAACAGAAGCATCACTGAATTTTAGTGTTTCAAAAAATCAACACCTCCATGAACAGCTCCGCCAGGATGTTGACGTGCATCAGGTTTGTTGCTTCAGGGTTGTCGGTTCAAACGACGCTCCAGCACCTGCCGCGCCTTTGCCACATCCTGTACAGCGCATCGCCGCGTTCACTTCCTGTTGAGATTCACATGCATAGGTCGACCCAGGACTTTGACATGGGCGAGGTCGTCCAACTGCGGCTCCCAGCACCTGCCGCGCCCGGGCCACGTCCTGTCCAGAAAGCAATGCGGCGCTGACGCTCAACATGAGTGTGGACAAGCGGTGGTGCTGCCACAGAACGTTTGCGCTGTGTCGAGTTCACAGATGCATGCAGCCGGTCGCAGCCGCGTGTGCTGGCATTGGTCCGAGCTCGATTCTGCTGGAGCGTGCTACCTGTCGATAGCCTGGCCACGTATCTCGAGGCTGCCTCTTGGCTGAATCCTAGTGACATACAAGCCCTCTTGGCAGGCAGGTCAGCAGCTGCGGCCGCACCTTGACGCAGTTTCGATCAAGAAATCCTAAAACTCCCAAAGGCTGCGGTCGCACCTTGACGCGGTAGTGCAGCCGGGACAGGACCTTGACCACCTCCCCGTCGCCCGGCCGCGCTGTCCTGATGGTCTCAAAGGCCTTAATGGCCTGCACCAACAGGCGACGCAGGG
>JAABUK010010698.1_pt1 | contig 12172 bp, 12 predicted proteins | sample 5559141 | NCBI WGS metagenome assembly JAABUK01 (sample SAMN10711869, study PRJNA513367) | rock metagenome | isolation source: Antarctica rocks | place: Antarctica: Victoria Land, Pudding Butte nord | collected 2016-01-03 | reverse complement strand
CTAGCCGCTGCCGCAGCCATTCCGCCACAGTTGGAGGCGTGCGGTCGGGCAGCAGGTCGGCCACGCGCCGGCGCTCTAAGTCCACAACGATCGTGCCGTATGTCCGACCTTTGCACAGCGCCCAGTCATCCACCGCCACGACGCGCGGCGCCTCCACCTCGGGCAGCGGCAGGCGACGGATCAGGCGCAGCACCGTGTCGGCACTCGTCGGCATGGCCAGGTGCTGCAGCAGCTTCGCACCTGACTCGCCGCCAAGCGCCGCACCGACCCGGCCTTGCGCCTTAGCCAGCCTGCCGGTTCGGCGTGCATGGGGCGCCACCAACTCCGGCAGGCGCTCGGCAAAGGTGCGCCGGGCGCATTTGGCGTTGCGGCAGTAGAACCGTCTGACCCGTAATCCGGTCCGCCGGGCACCGTCAACTTGGCTGATGACCGGCTTGCGGGATGCAGCCGAGATAGGTAGGCGGACGGGATGACGACATCCGACTGCCCGAGCTATGTATGCACAAGCGGGCAGCCGCCCTCCTTCATGGGCCGGAATGCCTGCTCGCCTGGCGTGGTGCGGACCAGGTCGTAAATATCCCAGGGGTCCCGGACCGTGCCGACCGGCTTGACGCGGAACAGGTGCATGTCGTGCAGCTTGCGCCCGTCCTCCCGGATACGCCCCCGCCCGAACAGCGGGTCGTCGGTGGGCAGCGCCTTCATGGCGGCGACCATGGCGGCCCCGTCTGCGCGGGCTGCGTCCACGCCGATGGACGCCGCCGCCTTCAGGTAGTGTAGCACGCCCGCGTAGCAGCCAGCGTGGATCATGCACGGGCGCGTGCCCGGCACCGCGGCGCTGAACCGGTCCGCGAAGGCCCGCGTGCCCGCATCGGCGCTCCAGTAGAACGACTCCGTGAGGTACAACCCCGCCGCAGCCTCCGCCCCGATGCCCACGACGGACGGCAGCAGGCACTGCAGCGCCGCCAGCTTCGTGCCGCCGGCCGTCAACCCGAACTCTCCGGCCTGCTTGATGCAGTTGGCCGCGTCTGCCCCGGCGTTGGCCAGGCCGATCACCTTGGCCCCGCTCGCCTGTGCCGCCAGCAGGTAGGACGAGAAGTCGGTCGTACCGGGAAGGGGTGCTTCACCGTGCCGACGACATGCCCGCCCCCGGCCTTGATGACGGCTGTGGCCTCCGCCGCAAGCACGGCGCCGAAGGTGTAGTCCGCCTGGATCAGGAACCAGGTGTCGCCGCCCTCCGCCATCAGCGCCCGGGTGGTCGAGGACGCGAGGGCGTAGGTGTCAAACGCCCAGTGCACGTGGTTGGGTGAGCAGGCGGCGCCAGTCAGCGCCGAGGTGCTGGTGTTCAGGACCGCCACCTTGTTGCGCGCCCGCGCCACGGTGGCGACGGCCAGGGCACAGTTCGAGACCGGCACGTCAACGATCATGTCCACGCCGTCGCGGTCGAACCAGGCGCCCGCAATAGCTGAGGCCACATCCGGCTTGGTCTGCGCATCCGCAGACACCAGGTCCACCGGCAGGCCGCCATGCGCCCGGCAGAAGTCGTCGATGGCGAACTGCGCAGACGCGACGGAGCCGCGCCCGCTGTCCTCGGCATAGGGGCCGCCCATCTCCGTCAGCACGCCGATGCGCAGCGGGGTGTCAGCCCGCGCGCCCCGGGCAAGCGACCCGGCCAGAACGGCGCCAGCGCCGGTGGCGAAGGCGCGGCGAGTCAGGGCGTCACGGAAAGTGCTCATGCGCGTGTCCTCAAAGTGGCATCAGGCCGGAGGGGCATCGGGCGTCGGCTGTCTGCGTTCGGGGCGGGATGGACGTTTGGCGGTCCACCTGCCCGACAGTTCAGCGGTGTATGCCCTTACCAATCCAGACCTGAAATTGAAAAGCGAGACCGCTGCTATGCCAAACGCGCCCGCGTCCTGACGCCGCTTCGGGCCGGGTACAGTTGCTGGTCACAAGGCCTCGCCGATGGCTTCCAGCTCAAAACCTGGCGGGGCGGCCCGCAGGCGGGCCAGCCAAAGGTGCCATAGGCCGGGGAAGCCTGCTTAGCCCACTACGGTGCGGGGTGTTGCCTCATCGGCGAGTAGGCGGCATGAGGTCGGCCAGCCGGTTCAGGGAGTGATCGCATGTCAGAGTTGGAGATGGCCCAGGAAAGCCTGGAGCACGCAGCCCATGAGCATGCCCACGGCAGCATCCCGCATGCCAAGAAGGCCGCGATCGTTATCGCAGGGCTCGCCGCGTGCCTGGCCGTCTGCGAAACCGCGGCAAAGGACGCCCAGACCGCGTTCCTTACCCACCACGTGGCCGCTTCCGACGTTTGGGCACAGTATCAAGCGAAGTCGGGACGGCGGGCCACCCTTGACGCCACGGCCGACATCCTCTCGTCGCTGCCGGACGCGTCAGGCCCAGCGGTGGCCAAGCGTATTGCCGACGCCCACGCGTACGCAGACCGGATGCGGTCTGAACCAGGCAAGGACGGAATGGAGCAGCTGGCCGAGCGCGCCCACGATCAGGAACACAGACGCGACCACGAAGGGCATCGCCACCACGGGCTGGAGATCGCCAGCGGCGGCCTGCAACTGGCCATCGTGCTGGTGTCTGTTTCGATCGTCACCGGCACAGTAGCCCTTTTTGTCGGGGGCGGCCTCCTTGGGGCGGTTGCGGCCGCCTATGGCCTGCTGGCTTCCTTTTCCATCCTCTAATCCCGGCGGCACGCGGTCCGGCGGTCCAATAGCCACCAGTGGCGTGGTTCAGATCCGGGTTACACGCGAAACGTGGAACCCGTTGGTTGGCGCGGCTCTGGCCACTTTCGGTGTAACCCATAAACCGCTCGCTTTGAACCACGCCCTGGTGCCCACCGGGTTTATCCATGTCGTGCCAAGGCACTGATCTGATCAAAATCCCTGCCACCCTCCTGCAAAGGCTCACGGATACCCTCTGCCACGTAGCCTAGGATGCGGAAAGTCGAGCAGAGAACAAACGCGAAAATAGCCAACTGGCCGCCGCACTCCCAATCTTGCGACGGTCCCACAGCCGAACCCATAACCGTCAGCAGGCACTTAGAATCGTTGCCCTATGCGCCCCATCATGGCGTCGCCCAAGCTCGGGACGGCACTTTTGCACCAAAGCCTTTCCGTGCGACTACTTCGGCCCGCGATCTGCTCCGAACCGCCGCGCAAGCCGGCGCGATGGTGCCGAGCGCCCCATGAGGACGACGCGTTGGCAAGCCGTATGGAGACTCCACTGTGACGAAGCCCCAGCGGCGCAGCGCGCCACCTCCAGCTTCGATGGCCACCCTGCCGGCACGCGCCGCCGAGGCACTGCAGCAGGAACGGTTCAAGGAAGCGGTCGAACTCTTCAAGCTGTTGGTCCGCCAAGATCCACGGCCGGAATGGAAGGAGTCCTTGGCCGAAGCCTATAGCGGCCGGGCCCGCGCGCTGGCTGCCAAGGGAATGTTCAAGGAGGCCGCGATGGTTCTTGAAAACACCTTGAACCAAGCCGGCCTGCTGCGTGATCCGCACCTCTACGCGACATGTCTGATCCGCCAAGGGGAGCAGCCCAAAGCGGCGGCCTATCTGCTCCACTGCATCGCCAGCAGCGCTGTGCCGGCCGGCCAGCAGGCGGCGCTCGAGGAATTGACAGCCGCCTTGCTGGTGGCGGTTCCGCTGCTTCCGGCGCCGGCGCGCCCCGACCCGCCCGAAGCGGCGCGTTGGCGCGAACTGGCCGCCGTGTCGCGCGCGGCTCTGGCCGCCTGGGTCGACGGCGCAGCGGCGGAGGAGATGGACCGGCACTTGAAGCGCATCTCGCTGCGCTCCGCCTTCCGGCCGATCCGCCTGCTGCTCAAGTGTCTTGCCACCCTGCCGCCGGATCCCGAGCGGACCCGGTTATTGCTGGAGACGATCGGGCCGGGCTCGCCGTTCTTCCCGTTCCGTCAGGCGGTGGAGGCGGCGATGCGCACAGGGCCAGGCCTTGACGCCGATGCGTGGGGTCGCCTGACGCCGGCGCAGCAGGCCTTCTCAGCCGAGACCAGCGGCCTGCCGGCGGCTTCCGTGCAGGCCCTGGACCGCCTGTCGAGGGCCGTGCGCGGCGGCCCGGCCGTGTTGTTCGCCTGGCTGCTGAAGGAGGCCGACCTGCCGCGGGACGAGGTCAAGAGCGCCTGCCTGAACCTCCTGCCGCAAGTTCCCGACCGCCTGCCGCAATTCGAGAAGAGCTTCGGGCCGCTGCCGCCGCTGCAGCGGCACCGCGTGCAGGCGCTGGCGGCCGAGGCGCGTGGCGACTGGGAAGCCGCGGAACGGTCCTGGTCCCGTGCCGCGGAGCTAGCCGGCGCAGCCGAGGACCGCACGTCGAAGCTGGCGTCAGGCGTCATATACCGCCACCTCGCGCACCTCGCGACCCTTCATCCGCAGATCGAGGGCGACGGCGAAAGCGACGCCGAGTTCTTCTACCTGGAACGCAGCGGCGACGTCGATCCTGACCACATCCCGACTGTGCTGGCGCGCATCGCGTATTGCCGCGACGCGTCGTGGGAGAAGGACTGGCACTGGCTGGCGGACGAGGCGGCGCAGCGCTTTCCCGACGACAGCCGGATCCTGCTTCAGGCGACCCAGTCGGCGGTGGCGCGCCAGGCCTACAAGAAGGCGGCCGGGTTCGCCCGCCGGCTGTTGAGGATCGACCCAATCAATCCCGGGGTGCGCCGGCAGATGATCGAGTTGCAGCTGGCCCATGCGCGTAAGCAGATGCGCGCGAAGCGTCCTGACCTGGCCGCCAAGGGACTGTCGCAGGCAGCCGAGTGGGACCGTCCGGATGCCCCCAGCGGACTGCTGCGCATCGCCCGCGGCCTGATCGCGCTGCAGAGCGGCGACAAGGGACAGGCAGATGCCTGGCTGTGCGAGGGGGTGGCGCTCGCGGGCGGCGGCGTGCACGGCTGGTTCCGCGCCGTTCTCGAGGCCGAACTGATGAGGTGCGCCGGCGATGCTCTATGGCTGCGCGAGGAGCTGGCACGCGCGCTCCGGACGCCGCCGACGAAAGAGCCGATCCTGGCGGTCATCTCCGCCTTGGGCCAGGCGGAGGCGGGCGAGAGCAAGCGCGCGGTGTCGGGCCTGCTGCTGGAAACGCAAGCCTGGCTGGAGCAGGGGGCCGGGATCGCCTGGTCGTCGGCGGAGTTCCAGCTTTTGGCCGACATGTTCGTGCGCTTCGATGCGTTCAAGCTGCTGGGGACCTACGCGCGGGCGGCACGCCGGCGGGAGCCGGCGAACCCGGAATGGCGGTTCCACGAGATCGTTGCCCGCACCCGGGGCCATGGCGAAGCCATGACCATGGCGGAAACGAGCGAGCTGGACGAAATGGCCGAAGCGGCATCCGAACGGCGGGACTTCCACGCGGCCAGGCGTATCGCGCGGTTCCTCGGCATGGACCTACCCCGATCATCGCGCAGAGGCCAGATGGCGGATGGCCTGGAGGACGACATCGGCGACGCCGAGCTTTTGGAGTTGCTGCAAATGGTGCTTAAGAAGATGCCCAAAGGCGCGGCCGACACCCTTCGTGACCGGGTCCGGGAGATCGGGCGAACAGCGGCGATCGAGGAGACTATGGACAGTTTCCGCTCCTCCGAACTCGGTGCCATTCTGCCGGAGCCGATGCTGCGGCAGCTTTGTGGGGACATGGTTGCGCGGGCGACGAGCGGCCCGGCGGCGCGGAAGGACCAGCTCTGATGCGGGATCCCTTCACCGTTCTCGGCGTGGACGAGAGGGCCGACGATGCCGAGATTCGGCGCCGCTATCTCGCCTTGGTGCGGGAGTTTCCGCCGGACCGCGAGCCGGAGCGGTTCCAGGACTATCGTGCCGCATACGAGGCGCTCAGCGACGAGCGCAAGCGGCTGGAGGCAACGCTGCTGCGCACCAACGAGGCCGCGCTGTCGCGGTTGGGTATGGCGGCGCTGCACGCGGCGTCGCCTCTGGCGGCGCAGGCCACGAAGCGGACGGTGGCAGCGCTGCTTGCCGAGGGTATCATGCAGGTCGCGACCGCAAAGTAAGCTCGGCCCGGGGCTCTACCTCTAAACCCCGCCCAGGGCAGAAATCCGTGGGACACGACTTCAGCTGACGGGGTCTGGAGCGTTCTTTAGCAAGGGGCCCGTCTCCTGGCCTTCTTTTCCAACAGGAGACATGGTGGACGACAGCATCAAGCAAGCGTTGCTCAGGCGGTTCCAGGCCTACCTCGAGATCGAGGATGCAACGACGCCGGAGCCCCGCGCCGAGACCTCCGACCTGTATTCCCTTTTCGTCGAGGTGGCAGGCCTGCGCAGCGAGGTCCGCACCGAGTCCCGCCTGGTCAAGGAGGCGCTGGACCAGTTCCGTGGCGTGTTCGACATGCTACAGGCGAGCCAGGCCGCCGTGCAGCAGGAATTGGACCGTGCGCGGTCCGCGGCGAGCGACCAGGCAGACGCCGCGCTGCGCCCGCTCTTGCTGGATGTCATCGACCTGCGCGACCGCCTGCTTTCAGCTCTGGCGTCTGCCGCAGCGGCGCGTCCCGGCTGGGCGGGCCGCCTGTTGCGGCGCCCTGCGTCGGGCGGCGAGGCCTGGCAAGAAGGCCTGCGTATGACGTTGCGCCGCCTCGACCAGGTGCTGCTCGACCGCCGGGTCGCGCCGATGCGGCTGGTCGGCCAGCCGTTCGACCCGCGACGCGCCCGCGTGGTCGCCACGGTGGCGGACAGCTCCGCGGTGGAAGGGACAGTGCTCGAGGAGGTCCGCGCCGGCTTCCTCTGGAACAATCTGGTGCTGCGGACCGCGGACGTGATCGTGAGCAAGAAGGCCACCGGAACAGGAGAACGCGCATGACGGACCTCATCGTCGGCATCGACCTCGGGACCACCAACTCGGAAATCGCCATTTACCAGGATGGCCGGCCGCTTGTGCTCGCCGACGAACGTGGCCGGGTGGTGCTGCCCTCCGTGGTCGGCCTGTCCGAGACGGGCGAGCTGCTGGTCGGCGAGGAGGCCCGCAACCAGTTCATGCTCCATCCCGAGCGGACGGTTCGCTCGATCAAACGGCGGATGGGCACCGACGCGCGAGTGCGCCTCGGCGAGCGCGACTACGCGCCGCAGGAGATCTCGGCGATGATCCTGTCGCGCCTGAAGGAGATCGCGCAGCTTCGCCTGGGAGATCCGGTGCGCCGTGCGGTGATCACGGTGCCAGCGTATTTCTCAGACGCGCAGCGGCAGGCGACGCGCGAGGCCGGTGAGATCGCCGGGCTGGAGGTGGTGCGGATCGTCAACGAGCCGACCGCGGCCGCCCTCGTCTACGAGGCCGCGCAGCATCAGGGCAAGCGCATCCTGGTCTACGATCTGGGCGGCGGAACCTTTGATGTCTCGGTAGTCAGGATCGAGGGCGGCGTGGTGGAGGTGATCTCCAGCCACGGTAACAACCAGCTCGGCGGCGATGATTTCGACGAGAAGATCGTCGCGCACGTGTTGGAACATCTGAAGCTCAAGCATGGGGTGAGCGTGTCCGACCAGCCGCGTGCAATGGCGCGCATACTGCGCAGCGCCGAGGCGGCGAAGAAGCACCTTTCCGACCACCCTTACGCACGCATCGAGGAGGAATACCTCACCGTGAACGGCGGCAAGCCGGTCAACCTCGATCTCGAACTGAGCCGCGACGATTACGAGACGATGATCATGCCGTTCATCGAGGAAACCCTTGGAGCCGTCCATGTCGCCCTCGGGTCGGCAGGCCTGACGTCTTCGCAAGTGGACGAGATCCTGCTGGTCGGCGGCGCGACGCGAACTCCGCTGGTCCGTCGCCGCCTGGTCGAGGCGTTCGGGCGCGAGCCGCGCGGCGAGGTCGATCCGGACCTGTGCGTCGCCATGGGGGCGGCGATCCAGGGCGCTGCCATGGCCGGCGCCGAGGTTTCCGCGGTGCTCGTCGATGTCACACCCTACACGTTCGGTACGAGCGCGCTCGGAGAGCTGGACGGCGGCCTATACCCTTACTGCTTCGTCCCGATCATCCCGAAGAACACGCCTATCCCGGTACGCCGGAGCGAGGCGTTCTATACGGTCGCCGACGGGCAGACCTCGGTGGAGGTGCGGATCTACCAGGGCGAGTACAAGGATGCCGAGGAGAACGTCAAGATCGGCGAGTTCCGGGTCGACGGCCTGAGCAAGGCGCCGGCGGGAAACCCGGTGATCCTTGACCTGGCCCTTGACCGCGACGGGATCCTGCAGGTGTCCGCCCGCGAGAAGAAGACCGGCCTTGAGCAGCGGATCACCATCGAGAAGGCGATGTCGCGCTATAATCGGACGCAGCTAGACGAGGCGCGCGAGCGGATCGGCTCGTTGTTCGAAGGCCGCGAAGCGGGGGCGGAGGCGCAGTCAGCCGCCAGCTTCGCCCTCGATGCGCTGCTGTCGAAGGCAAGCGCCAAGCTGGACGAGGCCGGCGAGGAGGATCGCGCGGAGATCATCGATTTGACCGAGGCGATCCGGGATGCCCGAAGCAGCGGCGACAACGCGGCTCTAGAGGAGGGGCGCCAGCAGCTGCAGGACCTGCTGTTCTACTTGGAGACGTGACCGATGGATCGCTGTCCGCTTTGCCGCGCCGCCCTCAATGGCGCGGAAACCTGCCGCCGATGCCGGGCCGAGCTTCGGATGGCGCAAAGGGCGGAGCGCGAAGCCCAGGCCTTGGCCGACGCGGCCATGCACTGCCTGTCTCTCGACGACGCCAACGCTGCGGAACAGTTGCTCCGGCGTGCGCTGGTGCTTCATGCGGCGCCGGAAACACGAGCCCTGTGGCGGATCGTGGCAGCGTCATCACGCCGGTTCGACGACGCAGACGCCGGCGAAGCGCAGAACGCATGAACGCGAACTTGACATATCCACTCCGGCGGCGGGGCCATGCCATTGGTGCTGGCCCTTATGAATGGCATTGACCACCACTTACACCGGCCCGCCCGCCCGAGCTTGCGCCAGCGTTGCGGCGAGCGCCAGGCCGGGGCTGCGCCGCGAGAACGTCGTGTGGTCGGGAGTGAATCAGCGCGCGACTGTGACCCCGTCGCCATGCACCGCAAGTTTGTAGCTTCGATTCGTAAAGTCCGTTGCACGATGAGATCGCGACTGGCGCCGATCGCAAGCCGCACACGCATCAGCCTGTCCACCGTGCAACGGGCAACCTGGACACTCGCCCGCCGCAACTGGTGCCACACCTTGCGCACGCCGTAGACGCAGAGTTTCTCCTCGAACACGCGCTGGACCTGCCTGCGCAACTCGGCATCGCGTTTGGCGCGTGCGGGCAAACGGGACGGGTCGGCACGCCGGGCCACGTGCTCGTGGTAAGTCGACGGGGCGATCGGCAGCACCCTGCAGATCGGCTCGACCCCGTACGCCCCGCAATGCTCGTCGATGAAGGCGATCATCGCTTGAACGGGCAGTCGAGCTCCACCTGGGCAAAATACCCCGACGCCTTGCGCGGGATCTCGTTGGCCTGCATCAGCTCGCGGTTCTCGCGCTCCAGCGCCTTCAACTTCTCCGCAACCTCCCTGGGCACGCCGGCGCGCTTGCCGCCGTCAACCTCGGCCTTCTTTGTCCAGTCGTGCAGCGTTTGCGCGGCGCAGCCGATCTTGGCCGCAATCGACCCCACCGCTGCCCAGCGCGTCGGGTAGTCACCTGCGTGCTCCAGCACCATCCGCACCGCGCGCTCGCGCACCTCGGGCGAAAATTTGTTTGTTGTTGCTTTCGTCGTCATGGCTCCACCTTCTCAGGAGTTGGAGCCTCCGGCAAACCCGGCGCGATTCAGTCTCGTCGTACCCGGACGCTGCCCGGGTGTCGAAAATGGCCTTAGTCATGGGACCGGTCCGTTGACTATCTGCCGGTGACGAAGGCCGGCACGGTTTGCCGGACCGTCACTGCAGCGTCTCGCCGGGTTACCGGCCTGTGCGGCCCAGCTCGTCAATGGCATCCAAGATTGCATCCGGACCCGCCGACCCTCCTCGTCGCCGGCTGCGTTCAGTTCGTCAACCCGCGTCGCAGCCTGCAGACCAGCGTTCTCACCATGCTGCTGCATCAGCATGTGGGCCACGTGCCAGGGGTCGAGCGGGTGCATCTAACCCTGCGTGTGAGGCTGGAGCGATTCGAAGTACGCCTGGATGTCGGCCTCAAGGCGGCCGTCGCCTACCTGCGCCCCTGTGCCGCCGCGGCCCTTCGGATCAGCCGCGGCGTCCGTTGCAAGCCCCCTGGCCCCGGCGGTCGCGGTGTGGTCAGGCGTGTGCAGTTCCAATGGCAGGCATTGCAGCAGGAGGGCAAGGGTAATCGCGCGGGCGGGTAGAGGTTCGGGGTTCGCGCACGATGCAGCCATCGGCGTATGGTGGCGCGCGCTGCCTATCGAGGCAACTGGGCGCCGCCGTGCTGCCCAGTGCCCATTGTGATAGCGCGCGAGAGGCGACCGGAGAGCGGCCCAGCGTGTCGCGGGCCCAAGCTCCGGTGATCAGGTCTGCGCCGGACGGCAGATCAAGCGCAACATTATACAGGCTTCACGATAAGACCTCTTTCAAATAGACGCCATCCGACTTTCAATCAGACGGTACGCTGTTTACATACAGCCGGCAATGTGATGCCACCTTGGAGGTTGCGTGCCGACATACCCCAGGTTCGTCGAACAGCGCATCCGGGACGCACTCGCGGATACGCGGGTGGTCCTGCTGTCTGGTCCACGGCAGTCCGGCAAAACCACGCTCGGCCGCATGCTCGCCTCCCCCGGCATGGCCTATACCACGCTCGACAACGCGACGACGCTGGATGCCGCGCGCGGCGACCCCGTCGGCTTCGTCCGCGGCCTCGACCGCGCCATCATCGACGAGGTGCAGCGTGCGCCGGACCTGATGCTGGCCATCAAGGAAAGCGTGGACGCCGACGCCAGGCCCGGTCGCTTCCTACTCACCGGTTCGGCTGACCTGATGGCACTACCGCGGGTGGCGGACTCGCTCGCAGGCCGCATGGAGGTCGTGCGGCTGCTCCCACTTGCACAGTGCGAGCTGCGCGGCGCGGCGCCGGACTTCCTTGCAGCGGTGTTCCGGGGCGAGGCACCCCATGTCGGCACTCCCACGGTCGGTGACGACCTGGTCGCCGCGGTGCTGTCCGGCGGCTACCCGGAGGCGCTGACGCGGCGTGGCTGGGCGCGCCGGCAGGATTGGTATGCCAACTACGTCGAGGCCATCGTACAGCGCGACGTGCGCGACGTGGCCCACATCGACCAGCTCCGGTTGATGCCGCGGCTGTTGCGGGTGCTGGGCCAGCACGCGGGCCAGCTCGTGAACCATTCCGGCATCGGCGCCGCGCTGGGCATGAACCACGTCACCACGCAGAAGTACGTCGGCGTGTTCGAAAGCCTGTTTCTGGTCCGCATGCTGCCGCCTTGGCACAGCAACCGGCTCAACCGCCTAACGAAGACACCGAAGCTGCACTTCCTCGACCCTGGCCTTCTCGCCGCCTTGCGCGACCTGACGCCGGAGCGCATCCGGGCGAACCGCACGCCGTTTGGGGCGCTGCTGGAGACGTTCGTCGTAGCCGAGCTACTGAAGTTGGCAAGTTGGGACGAGGGCCGCTTCGAGATGTCCCACTACAGGGACAAGGATGGGAACGAGGTGGACGTGGTCATGGAGGACCGCGCGGGCCGTGTCGTCGGCATCGAGGTGAAGGCGGCCGCGACCGTGACGGGGGCGGACTTCGCCGGGCTGCGGCGACTGGCTTCAGCGTGCGGCGAGCGCTTCGCCCTCGGCCTTGTGCTCTACGACCACGACCAGGTCGTGCCGTTCGGGGATCGCCTGGTCGCGGCGCCACTCTCGGCGCTTTGGTGAACAAAACGGGCGCCCTGCCAACGAGCGACAGCGTGGTGCATAGATCGGCTGGTTGGTGCTGAGAAGCTGGGCAGAGTAGAAGGTTGCCTCCTCTCCTGACCTCTGGATTTCCCCTTTGCCGTTCAAGCTAAACCAGGACCGCCGTCGTCGCATCCCGCGGGCGCGGCGTCGGGTGACGAACTGGCTAGCCTACCACGCCAGCCTGCGCCAGCGTGCAGCAATTCTAAGTGGGCCTCCGGCGCGGGTGTCACTTGGTGACCTGGGCTGCGATGTTGGGCGGTGGTTTTGAGTCGATCAAGGTCTGCATGAGGGTGGCCCAGTCTGGGAAGACCAGGTAGGC
>JAABUK010010696.1_pt1 | contig 12175 bp, 11 predicted proteins | sample 5559141 | NCBI WGS metagenome assembly JAABUK01 (sample SAMN10711869, study PRJNA513367) | rock metagenome | isolation source: Antarctica rocks | place: Antarctica: Victoria Land, Pudding Butte nord | collected 2016-01-03 | reverse complement strand
TAGCTTTATACGCAAATTCCCGCACCAATCGCTTACCTTAATCCTTGCATCATTTGTGGCAATAAATCGTTGCTTATTTTATTGCATCGCGCGAGTGAAATACCGTAAGCTACGCGCGAGTGAATGTTTCTGCGTCGGTTTCCCGAATATTTACACTCTCCGCCGACGAAAGCTTTTGCGCACACAACGGCCTTACTGCGCGTGAGGCGATCACCGCAGTTGAAACGATCTGACAAACGAAGAACGCGGCCTAGATTCTAGGCAGCAGGTTAAGCAGCACAAGGATGACCTGCGTGAGCGGATTGACGGCGGTGGCCGCGCTCGATGTGCTGCTTGTAGTGGCTGATGTTGTACCCATCTCGCCTGCTACCGTCGCGGTAGATTGCGCTGGCGCTGCCGATGTCAGGGTGGTCTCTATGTCACCAGCAAAGGCCGAGAACGAGATCGCAAGCATCAAAATAGTCGCCATCGCAGTAGGTTTAAGATGTTTCATAATGTCTCCTGAAAAAGTTGAAATTAAGAGTGGCCGCTCAAAACATTGAGTGCCGAAAGTGAATCGAATAGCCATTGCAGCCATTATAGACAAAAAGTTGGCGGTGATGAGAAAAAACCTCAAACAAAAGTAAAGGTAATTCTCCCATGAACTTACAGACACAGTTACTAAGTCAAATTGACGATTCTACCTTGAGCCGCGATGAGCGGGCGCGGCTTCGTTGCAAGCTTGCTAAAGAGCTTGAACAAGGTGGCAACTATCAGGCGGCGCAAGGCGCAATGGGCGATTTATGGCCGCACGTCGGCGAACGGCCACAACTTGACGGCCTCGATCAGTATACGGCAGCCGAAGTCTTGCTATGCGCCGGACTGTTGACCGGCAGGATCGGCAGTGCCAGACAGATCGAAGGCGCGCAGGAAACGGCCAAAGACCTCGTGAGCGAGAGCCGCACAATCTTCGAGTCACTTAATCTGACGGCCAACGCCGCCGAAGCGCAGATAGAGGTAGCACATTGCTACTGGAGAGAAGGCGCATACGACGAGGCACGCATTACATTACAAGAGGCAATCGCGCGCCTCAGTGATGAAAATGACGAACTCAAAGCTTTAGCGTTGCTGCGCGCCGCCGTAGTTGAAAAGACAGCGATGCGATTCAACGACGCGCTACGCATCTTGAATGATGCAGCATCGTTGGTTGAAACGCATGGCGACCACACGCTTAAAGGCAATTTCTATAACACGCTCGCCAACGTGCTGAAGTATCTAGGCACAGCCGAGCAACGCGAGGATTACGCGGACAGGGCACTTATTGCTTATGCCGCCGCCAGCCTTCACCTCGAACAATCGGGACATACGCGCTATCGCGCCGCCGTCGAAAACAACTTAGGATTTTTATTGCTCAAGCTTGGCAGACTTAGCGAGGCGCACGAGCATTTTGAGCGCGCCCGCCATCTCTTAATCAATCTGAAGGATACGGTGCGTGTCGCCCAAGTAGATGATTCACGAGCGCGGGCTTTACTTGCACAAGGGCGCAACTCCGAAGCCGAAAGAATCGCCCTTGTTTCCGTTCATGCTTTAGAGAAAGGCGGCGAGCAGGCGTTGCTTGCCGAATCTCTCACCACATACGGCGTTGCCCTCGCGCGTCTGAACCGCTATGCACCGGCGCGCTCGACGTTGCAACGCGCTATCGAAGTTGCGCATACGGCAGGCAACAATGAGCGTGCGGGTTTAGCCGCGCTCACCATGATCGAAGAGTTAAGCGAGCAGCTTTCACGCGACGAGCGGCGCGTGATCTACCAGCGTGCCACCAGCCTACTCGCCAAATCACAACACCCGGAAACGCCCGCGCGTCTTGTCGCCATCGCGCAGCGCGTCCTTGACATAGAAGAAACCCGCCTTAAAGAGTTCAGCACGCCGAAGTTCATCTATGCGACCGAGCAGACCAAAGCTTTGCTGCATAACGCCCATCATATCAGCAGCACGAGCAGCACCGTACTCATTACCGGCGAAACCGGCACAGGTAAAGAAGTGTTGGCGCGCATGATTCATGAATGGAGCGGGCGCACCGGCGAGCTTGTAGCGATTAACTGCGCCGCGATTCCCGATGCGCTCATTGAGTCCCAATTATTCGGCCACCGACGCGGCAGCTTTACCGACGCCATCGCAGACTATGCCGGAGCCGTCCGGCAAGCGACGAACGGCACACTTTTTCTCGATGAAATCGGCGAGTTGAGCGCGAGCCATCAAGCCAAGATACTACGCTTGATTGAAAACGGCGAGGTACACACTATCGGCGCAGCTACGCCGGAGCGCATAGATGTGCGAATCATCGCGGCGACGAATCGCAATCTTCGAGAACGAGTGGCAAAGAAACTTTTCCGCGACGATCTGCTTTATCGCCTCAATACTTTTCATCTGGAAATCCCTCCACTCAGAGAACGACAAGACGACATTCCGGCCATCGCCGAATACTTCATCAAAGAGATGCAGGAGCGCCATTGTCGGCAGGTAACTTTCACACCCGAAGCAATCGCGGCCATGCGGTTGCTTCCACTCAAAGGCAATGCACGCGAGCTACGATCTTTGATTGAGCGCACAGTCCTGACCGCTAAAGCCGGAGCGACGATCACAGTCGAGGCCGTCGAAACCGTTGCTTTGCGGCAGACGCAAATAGCAGGATTTGCGTACCCTTGGGATAATTTCTCACTTCGGGAAGAAGTACGACTGTATGAGGGACGCTTCATCGAGCTGGCGTTGAAAGAAGCGAAGGGCATGGTCTCACACGCCGCCCGTCTCTTAGGATTCAAGAACCACAAATCGTTAAATTATCACCTCGAACATAAACATAAAAGTTTGCAGTCAATCAAAAAAGCCTCAAGACCACGCAAGCGCAATATCTTTAGTCGTTAAGAGAAAAAGAGTTCCGTCGCTCTGTATTCTTTTCGACGCGCAATCAACTCCGCACCCGTCCAATCCCGCGCAGGCATAGCCTTTGCCATGCGTGCGGCAGTATGGACAACGACGACCCCGTTCGCACCGCGCAGGTTGATGAGGCGCTGGCGCGAACGCTTCTCACCGAAGGCAACAATGCGGAAGGCGAACGGCTCGCACGCGAAGCCGTGCAGATGCTCCAAAGCACCGCCGAGCGATCTCTATTAGCGCAAGCTTTGACCACGCACGGCACGTCGTTGGCTCGCCTCAACCGCGCCAGAGAAGCACACCTCACTTTGCAAAGCGCCATCGAAATGGCACGCGTCGCCGGAGATTACGAAGGCGCAGGAGTGGCCGCGCTCACCATCATCGAAGAACTCGGAGACCATCTCACCCTACACGAGCTAGGCATCACCTTTGAGCGCGCCGCCGACTTCCTCAGCACCTCGCAGCAGCTAACCATCCTCTTGCGCTTGAGCGCCGTTGCCCGTCGCGTGGTGTACCTCGTTACGGCGCTACCTCTCACCGCCGAAGAGAACTACTACACGCGCGGCAAAGCATGGACGGACATTTCATTCTTCGATGAAGTCCATCGCTACGAAGCGTTGTTGATCGAACGCGCGCTTAGAGAAGCAAACGGAAAGGTCGCACAAGCGGCGAAACTGCTCCACATCAACCGCCAGGCGTTTATCTTCCTACTCAATAATCACCATAAAGACTTACTACCCGTTAGAAAGCCCGCGATCCCACCCCGGCGTAGCATCTTTCGAGATACATCATCCACAGGGACAAAACAAATGAAGCCCGCCACGATCCTTTACGTTGAAGATAATCAGTTTGTCATGGGCGCAGTCAGAGATGCGCTGGCGATGGAAGGCTGGAGAGTTGAAACTCACGAAGACGGCGCGACAGCTCTCGCCGCCATCGAAAGCCGTGCGCCTTACGATGTGATTCTGTTGGACAACGCATTGCCCAATGTGAGTGGCCTTGAACTGTTGCAGCGTGCCCGCGCTCTTGCTCATCGCCAACACACGCCGATCATCATGTTCAGTGCCAGCAGCGTCGAATTGGAAGCGCGACGCGCCGGGGTCACTGAATTTCTACGAAAGCCGGAAGATGTACTTACGGTAGTTGATGTCATCATGCGGCTGCTCGCCGCTTCGGGAGAATAAGTGTCGCTTTCTTACTTCGGCTTCTTCTCATCAACTGATGCCTGAAATCGAAACTGCCAGACGGCGCTTACGAAAGTTCACTCCTGATGATCTGGATGATCTTGCCAGCCTCTTCAGCGACGAGGAAGTGATGAGAAACTTAGGCATCGAAGCCTGACAGATCTATTCACGAAAAGAGACTGAACCGATCCTTGACATCTTCATCGAAGATTGGAGAAGGTACGGCTTTAGCCGGTGGGCTGTGATCGACAAAGAGAGCGGTCAATTCATCGGCCTTTGCGGTCTGCGGATGCTCGAAGGTACACCTGAACTTATTTACGTGCTGGCGAAGGCATATTGGGGAAAGGGACTCGCTGCCGAAGCCGCCAAAGCCAGCTTGAGATATAGCTTTGAGGAATTAAAGCTTGAGCGCATCGTGGCGGTCACGAGACATGAGAATCTTGCTTCGCAGCGCGTAATGCAGAGCATCGGGATGAGCTACGAAAAAGAAGTGCGCTACTACGAAATTGACGGTGTGGGCTATGCGATTTCACGGGAACAGTTCCATACCGGCGATTCGTCGTATATGCTACACCGCGAGTAATGAATGCTTATCTTCCGTAAGAGCAGGGCCAAAGCGATGCAGCCACAGATGAAACGAAAGAGGTTCAGCAAAGAGGAAGCCGAAAGCTGGCTTGGGCGGCGTGTGCGCCTCATCGTGGAGTTCTCGGACATCCCGAAAGGAACGAGCGGGAAGGTTGTAGAGACTATTGAAATTGAGCCGAACGGTTTTGAAGCGCTCGTCGAATGGGAAACGGCTGGTCGCGCCAAACGAAGCCAGCAAGTAGTCCGAATACAAATCCAGCAGCTGTTTCTGTTTCATGCTGGGAAATTTACACCTTCTCGCTCTTTTCGCGTAAGGTGAGTTAACATTTCTAAATCTTGATTATTCGATCAGCTATTACACGCAAAAAAAATGGTATAAAGCAAACGCATCCACAAGCAGTTTAACTCGCCCGAAGTCCAGCAGAATAAGCGCGATATGTAATCAATACATTGCCTTCATTACCCATTAAGAATCAGGAAGTTTTGAGTTTAGGGATCGACTTTGTTGCTGCCTGTCTAAATCGAAGGCATCCTGACCGCCTCACACGCCACACTGCACCACGCAACATAGCATCCGCAGCCGAAGGCGAAAGTGAAACCGTAACGACACGCCGACAGCGACTATATGCGAATGAGTTTTCGCGCTCGTTAGAATGATTGCGAGCAGCAACTATTGTCTTCGTAACTTGCCCTCAATCCAACGAGAATTACTCACCATCAGAACCGCGCTTCGTTGAACGACCGCGACCCGCATATTCCCTAAAAGCAGTATCGCGCGAAAACAGACGTTCGAGCACACGATTTATAACTTCATCCCGGCTTGGACGGACACTGTTCGTTTTCTCGATGAATTCGCAGTATCTATCAAGCTGCGCGCTCATTGACTCTTCGATCTCAATTTGAGCGGTAATCGTCTTCGGCGGCGCAGCAAAGTTCAACATCGGTTTCTTGGGTTTTCTGGAAGGCATTCTGTTTTCCTTTTCTGTAGTGATTCAAGGTTATTGCTCGCTGAATAAGTAAACAGTGTTTAACTACTAATATTTCTAGCAAGTTTCACCATGAAAAGCAAATAAATTTTCGTGTGATGATTGTTTCCGGTTTGGGGCAGAGAATCAGAGTAAATAGTGCTAGATAAGTGGAAGGTAAATTGAGCAGAGAATTGAAGTAAAGATCATCTCAAAATTGAGGACAAAGTTTGATGGTATTTCTCATGTTACGAAAACACACGAGCGACCACATAACGGGAGACGAATACCGGAGCTATAAATAAGTGACACTGGAATTGGAAGAGAAATCAGCGGAAAGAATGTTTTACATTCGAGTTTTTTGCATACGCCACCCCAAGTTTTGGGATACGCGGTGTTACGTTTGTTACAAAATAAAAAAACAAAGTTATACACAAGTTGGATAAATTGTGTTACGTTTGTCGCGGAGTGATTTTGAGCGTTTGAAAGCGAGTACATATGAATCAGAACAACAAGCCCGCGAAGAAGAACAAAGCACACTTGATCGGCTTTCGAGTGGACGAAGACACCTTCAAGGGGGTTGAGAATCGCGCATTGCTGGCGGGAAAGAATCCGAACGATTGGTGCCGGGATGAGTTGCTGGCGAGATTGGCTGACGGCTCGCCGCTTACTGCAAATGAGACACTGATACACTCGGATGTAGTCCGATTCGGTAGCATGTTGGGAAATTTCCTTCACTTTATGGCCAACGAACAATTGACCCCGCAAACCTGCCAGCAGTTAGTAGATACCGCCCGCGCCGAGCACAAAGTTGTTGCTAAAGCGTATTTCTCAACCATCGTCAAAGCAGCCCAAGAGAAGGAATAACCGTGTCAATAACGATGAGCAAAGCCCTCAGCGCGGCGGGAGCTGTGAGCTATTTCAAGGGTGAATACGAGCACGCACGAGGCTCTTACTACGCTGAGGATGAGAAGGTGGCAGGGCAGTGGAGCGGCGAGCTTGCCGAACACTTTGAACTCTCAGGGGCGGTCAGGCGTGAAGATTTCGAGAAGCTATGCGAAGGGCAAGACCCGCGCGACGACGCGCAACTTGTCCGTCACGTAAAGGCGCACCAGCGCACAAATCAATATGGCGACGAGATCGAAACAGGCGGCCACCGCGCAGGTTTCGATATAACTCTTAGCGCACCAAAAAGCGTTAGCCTTGCCGCGATTGTCGGCGGCGACGAGCGTATCAGAGCGGCGCACGCAGACGCCGTGAGCGTAACCTTGCAGGAGCTGGAGAAGTTTGCTCAAGCGAGGCTCGGAGGTAACAAGTCCGCCGAGACGACGGGCAAATTACTGTTCGCCAGCTTCCAGCATGACGCGTCGCGGCCAGACGGCAAGGATAAATATGCCGCGCCCAATCTTCACACTCACAACTTCGCTTTCAATCTCACACAAACCGAAAAGGGAAAAATAAAGCCGGTGCAGCCGACAGAAATTTACAAATGTCAGCAATTCGGAAAGGCATTTTACCGCGCCAAGCTCGCCGAGAATTTGCAAAAGCTAGGGTATGAAATTCAGGTTGATAAAGAGACCGGAGCGCCGGAGATAGCGGGCATCAGCCGGGCATATATCGAAGAAAGCAGCCCACGTCAGAAGGAGATTAAAGAGCGAGCCGAAGTGCTGCGCAGAGAGGGAAAGCAGAAGGGAATAGTGCGCGCGGACGGCACGACCTCGACGCGCGTTGCTGCTAGCCGAGACCGTGAAAGCAAAGTTTATGATCGAGAGGAAATGAAAGCGCGGCATCAAGCAATGGACGCCAAGCACGGCGGGCAGGCACACGCGGTTGTCCGCGAAGCTCGCGCGCAGGCGCAGGAAATGAGCGCGCGGCTGTGGGATGAGCGAGGCAGCAAAACGAAGGCGCAGGAGTCCGTGACGTTTGCGATCCAGAGAGGAAGCGAGCGTGAGGCGGTGACGGATATGCGCCAGCTTATGACGGACGCGCTGCGACGAAATTTAGGGCAAACGACCATTGAGACGATCAAGTCAGAAATGCAGTTGCGGCAGGACAACGGGCAGCTCGTCGGCCTCGTGCTGGACGATCAAGCCAAGCAGCGCATGACGACGCAGAAGATGCTTGAAATGGAGACGGCTAACATTGAAAAGGTGAAAGCCGGTCAGGATACGCAGCCACCCATCGCGGAGCGCGTGGCAGAGAAGTTGACGACCTCGCAGGGCGTCACTTTGAGCGAGAGCCAGCGCACGGCAGTCAAGCAGATCGCAACGAGCCGCGACCAAATCATTGGCTTACAGGGCGGCGCGGGAACAGGCAAGACGACGGCGCTTGAGGCGGTCAGAGAGGCCGCCGAGCGCGCAGGCTATGACGTGCAGGGATTCGCGCCGACGACCCGCGCAACGCAGCTTCTTGCGGAAAGCGGGATGCAGACCCGGACGCTGCAAAAGTTCCTTCGACAAAAAGATGAGCCGGACGCTCCGAAGCGTTTTTATGTGATGGACGAAAGTTCGCTCGCCAGCACTAAAGCCGTTCATTCTTTTCTTTCCCGCGTGCGGCCACAAGATAGGGTTTTGCTCGTCGGAGACGTGCGCCAGCATGAAGCGGTGGAGGCCGGTTCACCATTTGCGCAGCTTCAGTGGCACGGCATGGAGACGGCCAAACTTGAAAAGATCGTCAGACAGAAAGACGCCCCGCTTCGTGAAGTTGTCGAAAATTTATCCATCGGAAAAATCAAAGAAGCGGTCGAAGGATTGCGAGAGCAGGGACGCATCGCGGAGATCGCCGATCCGCACGCGCGACTAAAGACAATCGCCAAGGATTATTGCGAGCAGCCGAAAAGCACGCTTGTCATTTCACCGGCGAATAAAGAGCGCGTCGAACTCAATCAATTGATTCACCGGCAGCGGCAAACATCCGGCCAGATCAGCAAGCAGGACTACCGCACCAAAGTATTAGAAAATCGTAATGATATGACCGGCGCAGAGCGCACTTTCGCCGCCGCCTACCACCCGGACGATGTTATTAGATACACCAGCGCGAGCAAAAAGCACGGCATCAGCGCCGGAGAGTATGCGCGTGTTCTCTCGACAAACGACAAGGACAACACGATCACCATTAAGCTGGAAAAGAGCCAGCGGGAAGTAAGCTACAACCCGCAGCGCCTGCAAGGTGTCACCGTGTACCGCGAGGCCGAGCGGGAATTCTCCATCGGCGACCGCTTACAATTCCGCGCGCCGCATCACCCGGAGCGCATCGTCAACGGAGAACTAGGGACGCTGGAGAAGATCGAACGAGGAAGGCTAACCGTCGCGCTCGATACTGGCCGTAAGGTGAGTTTCGATATTGAGAAGAACCGGCACATAGATCATGGCTACGCCGTGACCAGCCACTCGTCGCAGGGACAGACAATTGATCGCGTGTTGATAAACGCCGACACGCACGAGTCAGATAAACTGCTTAACCAGCGCATGAGCTACGTGGCAAGCTCACGCGCGAGGCTGGACGCGCGTATCTATACCGATTCGGAAGAACGATTAAGCGCCGCTCTCGCCCGGCAAGTGGACAAAAGCACCGCGCTTGAAGCAAGCCGCGAAGCCCACGAAACGAAGACGCGAAATGTTGCGCCCCCTGTGCCGATTGAGAAGGTGATGCCGACGCCGCAGCCAATGCAGCCGGTGCATCCGGTGCAGCCGGTGCAGGAGAGGCCGGAGAGCCGACCACCAGCGCAACGGGCACCCCGGCCAGCGCCGCAACCAGCGCCACAGCCAGCGCAGAGCGCAGTAGTCCGGCAGCCCGTCGAGCCATCCGAACTTGCGAAAGAGGTAGGGCGAATGGTGCCGCAGACGAATGAGCAGCGCGCCAACCAAAAGCCTTTACCAGCTGTACCGGACAATCGACCGGCGCGGCCTTCCGTTATGCATCAGGAGATTCAAGAGATTGATGCCAATCGGCCAGCGGCGAGCATGAGCTATGAACTTGTGCAGCTTGCCAACGCTAATCATCTCGCCAATACAGGGCAAGAGCTTAACGCGCAGATGCAGCGATTCATGCAGGCCAGTTTAATTAACTCAGCCGAGCGTCCGCCATCGCCGGAGCAGTTGCAGGGCATCACAAACGCTTGCCAGAAATTTGGAATAGCTGATAACTACTCTTCGCAAACTACCACTGCTCTTCAAGCATCGCTGTGGAGAGCGCATAACGCACCCGACCGCACAGACCTCTTAGAAAAGTTTACTCAAGTAGCCGAAACAGCCTTCGCTCAAATGCAGGAGCAGGCGCAAGATACATCAATAGACGATAGCCATTGGGATAACGACGACATAGGTATGTCAAGATAATGGAGTAACCCCTTGAGAAAAGAGGGAACATGAAATCTCCCACCGGCAAAATGATCGTCCTCGCATTCGTGGCAGTTTATTTGACGGCGGCGACCGCGCCGGACATTATGCCAAAGTGATGGCTACCGATCAGCGTGTTGCCGCTGCGACGAAGGTGCGCAAGTTCTTCAGCACGCTCTCGTCCAGGGTGACTTCCAACTCGCCGATCTTCATCTCTACCCGTTTGCCTCGCACCACGTTGCGCAATGCTTCGAGCGAGAGCACGCCAATGGCCGTGCGCCGCCCGTCGCGCCGCAGCGAGTCCACCATCGCACCGCCGCCGACGATGCCGCCGTGCTCGCGCCGCCCGTCCACGAGAAAGTTCACCTCCATCTCGCCGGTGAATGGATTGCTCGTCGAAGCCGGAACCGAGAACTCGACTGTGATGGACTGCAACTGCTCTTCGACTTGTGCCGAGAGATCATGCGAGCGCGCCGCCATCTTGATCTCACACTGCAAACTCAGCGTCAGATTGTCGGAGAGGCGCAGGTCTTTGAGGACAACGGTGCGCTTGCCGGAGAAGCGGTCGTCTTTGACTTCAACAACCTGTGTCTTCGCAGTTGTCGCGGGCGGCGTTGGCGTCTGTGCGAAGCCGACAGTAAATGTTGCGATGAGTAGCAGCATGGCAATAAACGGCAGCGGCAGCGCGCCGCGTCGAGTCAGAGAAGGCCTATTCAGCGAAAGTAGATGTGGATATTGATCGTACATTGGTGGTTATCCCCTGTTTGAGCATTGATTATGTGGCGAGCGAACGGCGCGTCACTCTTTGCGTCGCCCTTTGCGCCGCCCGTTGCCGCTGACTTCGGTAGTGGATGCAGGTACGAGCAGCGCCGCGCCGTACTTACTCCGCTTGACGACCATCCGTTCATGCGCGCGACGCCAGCCGCGCCACCATGCCCTAATGACTTCGGGCGACAGCGCCGACGGGATGATCGGCGGATAACACTCATCCACCGCTTCTCGTATCGTCATGCCTTCAACCAGTGAGGCGGCGAGTTTCTCCGCCACCTCGTTAATGACGTTGTTCATCAACAGTGGGTATTGCTCGCTCAACACCTCCGGCGGCAGCTCGAAAATGCGATGCACATGCGTGGCGAAAGCCCACAGCAACGCGGTAAGTTCGTCCGTCGTGAAGCTGAAGACTTCGTAGTCTTTTGCTCGCTGCGCCGCGATGTAGCTGAGGGCATCAGCCTCGTCCATTTCCGCTTTCCTTTCTTCGCTGTCCTCGCGCTGTGCTTTCCCCTGCGGGCAGTGGTTAGCGAGTGGCGTCGGCGTGCGGCATTACTGCGCCGGATGATGCGGCGGGCGATGCTGCTGCACGGGGTGGTGTTCTTTGCATTGGGCGTGCGTTGCTTGCACGCACAGGTGTTCGCGGCACAGCCGCTTGCGCCGAAGACTTCGGCGGCGCGTTTACCGGCACTGCCTGAGAAGATACGGACTGAGCAGATGATGAGGATGGCGCGGTCTTCGGCGCGAAGATCGCCACGCTGACAACGAACACAACAATTGCGGCCACCACGACGGCGATGATCCTCAATCCCGACGTGTGCTCGTCAGCATCGTTTCCCACCGCTTCTGCGTGGCTTGGACGCACGGGAGCGAGCGGCGTGGTGGCGCTTTCCTCATCGCGGGCGTGGGCATGAGCAGCGGCGAGCAGCGCGGCACGCTTGTGAGTTTCCACTTCGTTGCTTGCAAGCTCTCGACCGTGTGCGCAGACCGGGCATTCATGCCGCCACTTAGTTCCAACGGCAAAGAGCGGAATGAAGTTGAAGCTGACCATCCGGTACGAGCGAATCAAGCGATACTCGACAGGGTTATGGCAGCGCTCGCAGACTTGCGTTTCAGTGGCTCCGCAGTCCTCGCGGCGGTGCTTTCCGATCCAGATCAACATGGCTTGCTACCTCGTCTGAAAAGTTCGTGCGTGAGTTGGCGAGAGACGGTGTCGCCTACCGGACAATACGCCTTGAGCGGCGTGCTCAAGGCGTATCATTTCCATGTCGGAAAGCGCGGGAGTTTGGTATCTTGTCAGTTCGCTATCTGAATCTGAATTCAGCATTGTTTGACAACCTACTCGATAAAATGAAGCGTCGCTGCGTCACGATCTGAGAGATGCGCGTTGCGTGGAAGTCACAACACAAACTTCCAGCGACAAGGA
>JAABUK010010695.1_pt1 | contig 12175 bp, 8 predicted proteins | sample 5559141 | NCBI WGS metagenome assembly JAABUK01 (sample SAMN10711869, study PRJNA513367) | rock metagenome | isolation source: Antarctica rocks | place: Antarctica: Victoria Land, Pudding Butte nord | collected 2016-01-03 | reverse complement strand
CCACTGCTTGCCGCCATCGGACGAAGTATAAAGCTGGCCGTCGAGCGTGCCGAAATAAAAACGTTGCGCGTCATTCGGGTCAACTACAAGAGCGCGCACGTCGCCACCCGTCGGGCCGGACACGCGCCAATCCGCCGCGTAAGGCGCAGGCGGCTCCGGTTTAGTTGGCGCATTCGTTGATGCGACAGCAGCAGCGGTCGAAGCACTGACAGCGGGCGCAGACGCGGCGGAGTTCGTCGTATCAGTCGCCGCAGCAGTGCCGGATGTCCTTGTCGAAGGAGTCGTTGTAGCATCCTGCGCGCTGGCGACGGAATAACCGGACGCCAGCGAAGCGAGAATCAGCATAGAAGGAAGCAACGACCAGCCGGAGCGTTTCGTGAATTGAATCGACATTAGTTTTATTCTCAGAGTTTTGGTGTTTATTGAACAAGGCACACTGTTCTCGTGCCGTTAATGATTATCAATTTGACGGGAGATAATTTCAACGCGTCAGTAGGATGCACCGCACGATAAAAGCGGTTGTACGCGGCGGCGTTGTCGTAATGCACTGGCGTGTATAGCGAAGCGGGCGATGCTTCTCGAAGGAAACATCGCCCGCGTTCGGAAAGTGCCGCGCGTCTAAGAAAGAACGCGAGCGGTTCTGGTTTTAGCGACGACGACGGCTACGACGCGTGCCACGTCTGGCCGGGCCAGTTGTGGTTTGCACGTCGCCGGGTTGCACTGTCGGCGCAGCGGTCGGAGGCGTTGCGCCTTGCGGCACGAGCCAGAGTTCAACCGCAAGGTCTTCGCGGAAGCCGCCGTCTACCGTCGAGATACGTCCGGCGTCGATGCCGCGCGTATTGACGAGATAGTTCTTGGCGCGATCCGCGCGAGCCTGAGCTTCACCGGTGCGTCCACGGCGTCCGCCGTAAGCGATGATGTAAGCCTGCGTGCCGGGCGCGTTCTGCAACTGAATTGCGTAGTTGTCGAGACGCGCTTTCTCGTCGTTGAAGTTGACATTACCGTACTCGTCAAACTTCGTCGGCCCCACAGGATTCGGCGCGATTGACGAAGTACATGAAGCCGAAGCCGGGCAGCTTGCCGCGAGTCCGCCGACATTCACTGTCGCAGTGATTGATTGTCCAGCTTGACCGGCTGTGTCAACCGTGATCGAAGGCGTACCCTGACCGCCGCTGATGGTTCCGGCTGAAACCGTCCAGTTGTAGGTCGGCGTTGCGCCACCCGTATCGCCGCTGACGTTCGCGGTGAAGGTGATCGGCGTACCAACTGCCGTCAGTTCCGTCGGGCAACTGACCGTAATGGTCGGACACGCAATAGGAGGCGGTGTCGCAGTCGGGCACTCGGTGACGTTGACAGTCGTCGAAGAGAAGGCCACGCAGCCGCAGCCGTCGTCCACTTCAACCGTCGAAGTGTATGTGCCGGGCTGAACGCCTGACAAATCCCAGCTTACATTCGGGCCTTCGCCGACGATGCGTCCGCCAGTCACAGAGTATGTGTAAAGCAGGGTATCGCCGTCCGGGTCACTCGCGTTCGTCGTCAACTGCACCTGCGAGTTCGTCGGAACAGCTTGCGACGCATCACGCGGGCACACCACAACCGACGACGGATTGGCCGTAAACGAATTCACGACCGGCGGCTGATTCGGCAGCACTGATGGCGCACGCGCATTGCGGTGGCCGATAAAGAACTGACCGAGGAAACCATTAGCATCATCAGACGGAGTGAACCCCGCAGGCAAGCCTGAGGTGGTGGAAGTTCCACCAAATCCCGTAGCTCCCGGAATGTTGCCGTTGTTAATAGTTGTCGTGTTATTGCCCCTGAACCGGTTGGCGCTTTGTTGATTCAAGTGGCGACGATAAGCGGCGCTGAAACCAAAGTAGCGGCGCGGAAATATGCGTATACCGAGCAAGCCTTCAACCGGGCTATTTTCGAGCGCGTTCGGCGTTCTGCCGCCGACATATTGGGTCGCGCGCAATTCGCCGATTGGCTGAAAGTATTTGTTGATCGGGAAATCGAAGCCGATGCCCGTCAATAATTCATCCGGGCGATCAAGCAAAGTAACCTTACTGCCGCCGAATGCCGTACTTCTAACGCTGCTATTAAGAATGTAGCCGACGTTGACGGATACATTAGCCGAACGGGCAAGACGGGCATCAATAACGCCGACAACACCGATGTCGCCGAAGTTGCCGCCGGGGCTCGCACCGCGTTGCAGTTGGTTAAAGCCACGTGCGTCATTAGCCTTATCATAAAAGAAACGATAGAAGGGAATGACCGCGAGACCGAAGGGGTTGTTGGCTCCGGTGAGACGAATCTTTGCGCCCCCGACAAAAGTGCCGTAGCTGGACTCACCATAAGTACGGCCGATAAACGGCGCGTCAGGCAAATAGCTCGGCGCAACTGTAAAAGTTGTTGGAAAGGTAATCGCCCGCGTTGTGCCACCGGCCACCGGCGTAGTTGCGCCGGTTGCTAACACGATGCCGGGCAGAATACCGCCAACAGGCGAACCGATGCCGGGAAACTGGCTGGCAGCACCGAATCTGCTACCAAAAAAGCCCGTGCCGCCGCCGGCATTGGCACCGAGGGTCGCATTGAATCCGCGAAAGTTAATCCCTCCCTGGCCAAATGTGCCAGCCGAGCCGCCGACAAACGGAAACCCGATGAATGGCTGATTGAATGCCGGGCGGAAGATCGCACCGTTCGTGTTGCGCGCATTGTCAATTGGCGCGAGAACAATCGCCGGGCTGCTGCCGGAAGCGACACCCGCACGGGCAGCAATATTCGGCAAATAGAAGCTCGACAGATTGTTTGGGTTGTTTACCTTAATGCCGGTGTAATGATCCGTGTTGAAAAACAATTCCACGTAATCATTCAAGCCGACTTGGAAACTGCTCGTGATTTTGGTGATGTCAACATTACCCGGATCACGGTCATAGTTACTGTAAGAAAGATCAAGTGTGAACTCTCCGCGACGCAGGGTCTGTCCATCATAGATGGTGAAGAGTCCGGTTGGGCCGCCCACTGGGCCGCCTGTGCCAACGGTCGGAGCAGTGTTCCGTGGATCGGTGTCCGAACGTAAAGTTTGAGCCGACACTGCGACACACAATATCAGCGTAATAAGCGCGGCAACGAGCGCTCTTCTCGCGATTTTCATCGCTTTCCTCCTGCGAAATGAGTATAGAAAATTTCGGAAAGAACGACCTTGCTTCGTAAGGCGACGAGGAATTCGGTGGATGTCTTACTGTTCATCTATGTTCATCTTCTCGACATCACGCGCGATTTTCGCTGCCATAGCGACGCACGGGCGCTCCAACTACAAGCGTGCAACGACAATTTTAAGTGGAACTGCTTGCGCCCTCAATCAAATTGCTTTGTAGCTGGGGCGAAGCAGTAAGAGGAGCCAGAGCTATCTTTCGTGCTCTTTACAAACGCTTACCTAATGATCTTGCTAGGGAGCGCTCTCTCGGCTGTTCTCTTCTAAAGTTCCTGTGAAAACGAAAGCGCTCTTACCTGTTTGCAAGTAGCACTTTACCTGTCAACATTCAGCGCGTTTACAGTCGGATTGTTTGTATCAGACTTTTCCACGCGTACCGAATTCCAGCAGACCATACCTTACCTTGAACCGGAAATCAAGCACTTTTCACGACTTAGCGGAAAAACATCTTCTTTTTGTATCATGCATAGATGCCGCGCATACGCGTATCATACGCGACACGGTCGATTGCCAGCATATAGGCAGCCGTTCGCGTATCGACGGAATGCGAGTCGGCATACTTACACAAATCGTTGAAACTTGCGACCATAGTATCCTGCAGACGTTCGTTGACGACATCCTCTTTCCAGAAATAGCCCATGCGATCCTGCACCCACTCGAAGTACGAAACGGTTACGCCGCCCGCGTTCGCCAAAATATCCGGGATCACGAAAATGCCTTTGTTGTGCAGGATTTCGTCGGCGGCGGCAGTCGTCGGCCCGTTCGCGCCTTCCGCCAGCACCTTGCACTTAATGCGATCTGCGTTTTGTGAAGTAATCTGATTTTCAGTGGCGCAAGGCGCGAGCACATCGCATTCGAGTTCGAGTATTTCAGAATTAGAAACGCGCTCGGCTCCGGGAAAGCCTTCGAGCGAGCGTGTGGTTTGCAAATGCAACAGCGCTTCGTGAATGTCTATTCCGTTCGGATTATAAATGCCGCTGCGAATATCCGAGATGGCGACGACTTTATAACCGGCTTCATGAAGGAGCCGCGCGCCGATGCCGCCGACGTTGCCCGCTCCCTGCACGACGACGCGCGTTGTCGGCGGCGTCATATTGAATCTCTTGATGGCTTCGTTAATGACGAACAACAGCCCGCGCCCCGTTGCTTCGCGCCGTCCGGCAGAGCCTCCTAGGTCAATCGGCTTGCCTGTCACGACAGCAGTTACGGTATGGCGCGCGTGCATCGAATATGTATCCATGATCCACGCCATCGTTTGCTCGTTGGTATTCATGTCGGGCGCTGGCACATCCTTTTCCGGCCCGATGAAATCGAGCAGTTCCGCTGCGTAACGCCGCGTCAGGCGTTCCAACTCCGTCATAGACATCTGCGTCGGATCGCAAATGACACCGCCCTTCGCGCCGCCGAACGGCACGTTGACGACCGCGCACTTCCAAGTCATCCACGCGGCGAGCGCGCGCACTTCGTCGATGTTCACGTCGGGCGAATAGCGTATGCCGCCCTTCGCAGGGCCGCGCGCAAAGTTGTGCTGCACGCGAAAGCCCTCGAAGACTTCGATGCGCCCCGAATCCATTCGCACAGGAATGTAAACCTTCAACTCACGGTTCGGCACGCGCATCACCGCGTACAAATCAGGATCGAGATCGAGAAGCTGCGCCGCTCGATCAAAGCGCGACATCATCGACTCGAACGGATTATCTTCCTTAATCTGCCGCGCATCATCCACCATCGGATTAGCCATAATAACAACCTCCATGAGTCAGAAGTCAGAAGTCAGAATGAAGAGAGGAAAAAATGTCTGGCTCATTTGCTATGCGCACGTATGACCCAGCGCTCCTCGCTTGTTTTATTCTGTCTCCTGACTCCTGTCTTCTGAATTCTTATTTTTCAACACTTCATTCATCGCACCCGTGCGATAGCCGTGCAAATCGAGCGTCACATAGCGAAAGCCGAGCGCGCGAAAGCGGCGCGCAAGTTCATCGACGATTTCGCGTTCGAGCGCGTGATCTAATTCAGCGGGCGCAATTTCAAGGCGCACAAGCTCGTCGTGATGGCGCACGCGAAATTCACGAAAGCCCATCCCGCGCATAATCGCTTCACCGCGATCAATAATCGAGAGCCGTTCGATAGTAACGGGCGTGCCATACGCGATGCGCGAAGAGAGGCACGGGCTGGCAGGCTTGTCCCACGTCGGCAGCCCCGCCAGAAGACTCAACTCGCGCACTTCCCTTTTGCTCATCCCGACTTCGATCAAAGGACTGCGCACACTATGCTCGCTCGCCGCCGCGCGTCCCGGCCTGTAATCGCCAAGATCATCCGTCGTCGAGCCATCAATCACGAAAGCAAATCCGCGCGCTCGTGCTAGCGGCGCGAGTTTGCCGTAAAGCTCTGTTTTGCAAAAATAGCAGCGATTCGATTGGTTGGCCTGATAGCGCGGATCATTCAGTTCTTCGGTAGGGATCGTTTCATGCTGAAGATGGAATTGCTCGATCAACTGTGCTACTTCATCGCGCTGGTGCTCGGCAAGACTCGCCGAATCGCCTGTTACACACAAGGCGCGATTACCCAATTCCTGCGTTGCAAGAAGCGCGACATACGAGCTATCGACGCCGCCGGAAAACGCGACGAGCGCAGATTCCATTTGCCGCAACAACGCGCGCAGTTGTTCCTGCTTCGCAAGCGTTTCGGGCGCAATGCTTTTTATTTCGACGCTCGACGCAAGCCCGTCAACGGTCACACAACTGCTCACAATCCTTTTACCTTATGCGTTGATGACCATTGCCGCCAACGTCGCTATATAAAATGTTTGATGTGGAAAAACCCGGCGCATGTTATCTCATGCTTTCGCTTTCGCGCAACACCGGACTACGCCGATGAAATTATAGAAGGCCAGGCTTTTTCGTTTGATCGGCAAAAGCAGTTGGACGCACGGGAAAATCGCGTGTTAAGATAATCGTTCCACACGATTCTTGTTCGTGTTTCTGCACGTCGGATGTTTCAACTATTTGTAGTTCTCCGCAATGCCTTTTCGGTTTTATTTTCGCTCTAAAACTCTCAACGCGCTGTTGCTTGCGTTGCTGCTGACGAATTGTGCGCCAAACGTTTTTGCGCAGGACGGCACGTCTTCAGATGCGGACGCGGCAGAGGCCGTCAATTTATTCGAGCGCGGGCAGGAGGCACATGCGCGCGGCGATCTGCAAACGGCGCTCGCGTCGTATGAAGCGTCGCTGAAGCTGCGCGCGGAATTTCCTGAAGCGGAATACCAACGCGGCGCAGCACTCGTTTCCCTTAAGCGACTGCCCGAAGCGGAAAAGGCTTTTCGACGCGCGCTCGAACTGCACCCAGATTGGGAGCTTCCGCTGGCCTCGCTCGGCGCACTGCTCGAACGCTCGAACCGACCCGCAGAAGCCGAGCAACTTCTTAATCGCGCGCTTCAGTTGGACAACACGAACGCCGCCGCGCTTCTCGCTCTTGCAAACTTACAACTGCGCCAAACGACGCCCGCGCCCGCCGCGCTCGAAAAGCTGCTTGAACGATTGCGCAACGCGACGACCACAACAACCGCCACGACAAACAGCGCGCAGGCGGCTTCGCTCTGGACGGCGCGCGGCTCCGTCGAAAAAATTCTTAAAGACGAAAAATCAGCCCTCGTAAGTTTCAATCAAGCCGTCGCGCTCGATCCCGCCAATTCCGCCACCGCGCGTTTGCTGCGCGCAGATTTACGCGCCGCTTCCGGCGACATCTCGGGTGCGCTCGAAGACATCAATACCGCACAAAGCGATGCGCGTTTTAATGCGTCGAATGCGCCGACTATCGCGGCGCTTCAAGAAAAAATTTTCGCGCAGGCGATTAATGATGCAAACGGACGCGCGGCGCTCGAAAAAATGCTCGCGCAGGATTCACGCGCGGCGTCGCTTTACGCACGGCTCGGCGAGTTTTATCGCGCGACTGATCCAGCGCGCGCGCTGCAACTCTTTCGCCGCGCCGCCGAGCTAGAGCCGCGCAAGGCGTCTTACGCGACGGGCTACGCCGCCACTCTCGTGCAAGCGCGCCGCTTTGCCGAAGCGAGAGACATACTGCGGCGTGTTCTGAGCATCACACCGGCTAACGCTGATTCCTATGCGGCGCACGCCAATCTCGCAACGGCTCTTTACGAATTGAAGGCTTATGCGGAAGCGCTGCCGGAATACGAATGGATCACGCGCGCCAAACCCGATCTTGCGGTGACATATTTTTTCATCGGCAGCGCGCATGATTTCCTAAACGAATTGCCCGAAGCACTCGCGGCATACGAAAAATTTCTCGCGCACGCCGACACGCAAACGAATCAACTTGAAATAGATAAAGTGAATCTGCGTTTGCCCACGCTACGCAATCAAATCAAGCAGGGCGTCGGAGCAAAGAAACGCAAAGCGTCCGGCTAGCATCTGATTAGTCAGCTTAGTCAGCAAGGTTTTCGGCAACGTCTTACGCACACATAGCAGCAACATTCATCGGCAACAGTTCTTTTGCGAGGCAGTATTATGAAAGTCGCACTTGTCACACAACTCCGCCGCCACAACATAGTGAACCGCACGCGGCTGCTGTCAATGAGTTGTTTGATGCTGCTGATCCTTGCTTGCACCGCTACCACACGCGCGCAGGAGACTCAAGACGCGCAGGAGACGGCTCCGCCGCCGATGACGTTTGTGCCGCGCGCCGAACGCGACCAACTCGCCGCCGCGCGCGACGTTAAGGCACGCACGCGCACCAGCCTCGACCTTGCCGAATCGCATTTGCGGCGCGCTGAAGAGTTATCCGGCACGCGCCAGTACGACGACGCCGCCACCGAATTCGGCAACTATCAAGGCATCGTCGAAGACGCGTTGCGCTTTCTCAAAAACACGCGCAATGACAGCGGCAAAACGCGCGACTTCTACCGAAAGATTGAACTGGCTTTGCGCGCTCACGGCCCGCGCATCGAAGCGATTCGCCGCACTACTCCCTACGAATACGCCGTTCATGTTAAGGAGACGGCCAAATTCACACGCGATGCCCGCGCCCGCGCTCTCGATGCCTTTTACGGCGATACGGTGCTGCGCGAAGAACAAAGCACAGGCTCGCCCGCGCCTGCGCCCTCACGCGAACCCGCACAGCAACCACTCAGGTAAAAATCAGCGATAAGAAGGAACCATGACCAACTGCCGATTTCCCATCGCACGTTTCGCTTTTTTATTGCTCGTTTTATTTGCGTCGCTCGATGCTTTCGCGCACGCGGCTTCAAAGGCTGCGCCCGCCAAGCGCGATCATCTCACCGCGCAGGAATCAGACCTCGTGCGCGAGGAACAAACACTCGACCGGCGCACCGCCGTCTTCGTCAAAGCCGTCGAACGCCGCTTTCTCGTTTTAACAGACACGAACGCCGCCGCCTCGAAAGTTGTTCAAAAGGATTCCGAGAAGTGGGGCGAACTGCCCAAAGGCACGCACACCGAACTCCTCGGCGACATCGCCAAAATTCTCGACGAAGCTATCACCAACATAGACGACGTTGCCGAACGCGACGCCAAGAACCCGCTGCTTTCCAAATCCCTGCGCAAACTCTCCGAAGCCTCGACGCGCTTTCTCGCGCAACTCGATCCGATGCGCGCCGCCGCCCAATCCGACGACGAACGCGAAGCCATCGACCAAGCCATCGAAAACGCCCAAGCAATTATTACTGCCGCGCAGAAGCTTCCGCCCGAAACAGTTAAAAGCAAAAAAGAAAAAGGCAAAAGCTAAGAAGACTACTCCTTCGCTCCTGCCTTTTAATAAACCCAAACTTCTCTGCTATCTCTTACTCGCGCGCCTTCCTTAAAGCATCCGTCGCGCGGCGAATCGCTTCCGTGATACGCGCGGCGGCTTCGCGTGCGTTCGGTGCATTGCGGTCTTCAATCGCTTGGCGAAGATCGGGCAGCGGCTGTGCGGCATAGCCTGTGTAGAAGCCGGGCGCGTAAATCTGGTGCGTGTACCAAGCGCGCCCGCGAAGCCCGCGTGAATCAATCAAGGCACGCTCAACGGCAACAAGAGCATCGTTGATGCGGCGCAGGCGTTCGGGCGTTTGAATCATGTTCGCGTTCCCCTGTTGCGGCGTGGCCTTATCGAATTCCAAAATCAATTCGCGGCGACGTTTATCAATGCGCGCGGCCTCTTCCGCGAACTCGTTGACGGCTGTCGAGAGCGCTTTCGCGTCGAAAGAATCGCCGAGCTTGCGCCGTCCCGCAGTGCGTTCCGTCTCCGTCAAATACTCACGAATCTGCGTCGCGTAATCCGTGTAGTCAAATGGCAAACCGCTCGCCATCGCAAGGCGCAACGCAATCGTGCCCCAGAGTTGCGCCATCGCCGCGTGATACTCGAACGTCGGATCGCCGAATTTTTCCATCCAGTGAAACGAATCATACGCAGAATGATATACGCCGTAGTCGCCGCTAAAGCCCATGTCAATCGACGGCACGCCGAGATGCTGTAGAAACGGCGTGTAGTCCGAACCGGAACCGAGCGCGCCGATGCGCGCCTCTGTAATCCGCGCACTCGCGCCGCTCGCCGCGTTGGTCAAATCGGCTTCCGGCTGCGCATCGCGTGACCTGTCCTGCCAAGCCTGATATACGCTCTTGCCCGTCTTCGGATCGCGCACGTCGCGCGCCGCTCCGCGAATCAATTTCCATAATGAAGGCACGCTCGACGCGCCGAAGTTTGCGCCCGACACGGCGACATCTACGTTGAGATACGCGACGGCCTTTTGCTGCAACTCGTCTGCGTGCTGCTCCGCCCATTCCGTCGAACCGATCAGGCCGTACTCTTCCGCATCCCAACTGCATAGCACAATCGAACGGCGCGGCGTCCAACCCGACTTCAACAACTGCCCGAACCCGCGCGCAGCTTCCAACAGCGCCGCCGTGCCGCTGTTCGGATCAACCGCGCCGAACGTCCAGGCGTCGCGGTGATTGCCCATCAATACCCAACTGTCTTTTTCAAGCGCGCCGTCGATGCGCCCGATCACATCCCAGATCGTCCGCACCTGATAATCCATGTCCGTTCGCAAATGCACGCGCACATCATTTGCGCCGCCGCCCGTGTGATACGCGAACGGCAATCCGCCCTGAAAGCCTTTCGGACGCACAGCGCCGCCAAGCTGTTGTAATAACACACGCGCGTCGCCGTAAGAAATCGGCTGTACTGGAATATGCGGAATGCTCGTCACTTCTTCCATCTTAATACGCGGCGCGCCTTTGATGGACGGCGTGCCGGGCGTCAGCGGATCGCCCGGATACTGAAACAGATATTGCACGGAGCCGCGCTGCGCCGAACTCGCCGGACGCCAAGGCCCCTTCGGATAAACGTCGCCTTGCACATAGCCGTCGTCCGCCGGATCGGAATAAATCAAAATCCCGATTGCGCCGTTTTGCTCCGCGACTTTTGCCTTCACGCCGCGAAACGAATTGCCGTAACGCGCAATCACGATTTTCCCGCGCGCATCCACGCCGAGCTTCTTCAGCGCTTCATAATCTTCAGGCAAACCGTAATTGACATACACGAGCGGCGCGGTCACATCACCCGACGCAGAGTAGCCGTTAAAGAGCGGAACAATCTTGCGGCTCGAAGACGTTGAATCTTCGGCGACGATTTCTTCCTGAACTTTCAAACGCTCGCGGCGCGGCGCGACCATCTCTACGACGCTCGGCGTTTTCGGAAGCGGCAGCAGCACTTGATATTCTTCCATCTCAGCACGGACGCCGTAAGCGCGCAGTTGATCGCGCACGTAAACCGCGGTTGCGTAATCTTCCTGCGAGCCTGCGACATGCGGCTCAGCGGTCAAGCGACGCAAATGCTCGCGCGCCGAAGCGGGTTTCGGCACCGCGCGAAACTGTTCTTCAAAGCGGCGTTCCCGCGCCGCTTCCTGCGCCGCGAAACCGTCTATGCTCTGCGTGCTCATCGAACTGCTTTGCCCGAGCGCCGCGTTGCCAGCCATCACGAAACTGATGACGAGCGCGAGGGCGATTGTGTGACGTGCGAAAATTGTTTTCACTGCAAGGGTCTCCTGTGGAATGCTGATTGAACTATCGAGCCGTTTGTCGCGTAGAATACACAAGAAGCGCGGCAGTGCGCTATTATTTTCGCATCGAAGTGGAAAGGAATTTTATAAAGGATTATGGACAACAGATATTATCCCGGCGTCGAAGCGGATGTTACGCAACTGACAAACGAACTGCGCACGCTCTTCGCCGAAGACTATGAATTGCAGACGATGCACGTCGCCGCGACCACAGTTTTGCAAGCCAGAAAATCGAGCACCTTGCGCGATCTGACCGGACTTTCTTCGGCGCTGACAATCAAGATTACGCCCGAACACGGCGGCACGCGCGTCGAAATCGGAATGCAGAAATGGTTCGACAAAGCAGCCATCGCCGCCGTCGCCATGTTGCTCACCTCCGGCCTACTGCTTGCCCTGCCCGCGCTCGGCGCTTACTGGCAATACCGCATCACCGAAGACGCATGGAAAATCATCGAAGCGCACATCACGCAAAAAGCAGGCGGCTACGTTCCGCCTCTTCCCGGACGCTGCGGCAACTGCGGCGCTGCCGGACAAGCGGGCGCGGCCTTCTGCTCCGTCTGCGGCGCAAACCTACGCGTCGGCCTCACCTGCCCATCCTGCGACGCGCCGCTCACAGACCCGACCGCACGCTTCTGTAACCGCTGCGGCAAACCGCTCGCCGGATAAACGCTAACAATCAGCAGTCGAAAGCATTCGAGGTTGGCTTGATGAATGACGCACATCACACTCATTAAAGAGCGTTATGCTGTGGCACGCCGTATAATATAAGGCTCTAGTGTAGCAAAGCTTAGCTAGAGCGGATGCTGTGCAAGTAATTTCAGCAACTCTTGATACAAGTTTTTCTGTCGGCTGTTGAATCTGTATTCGCATTCTTTCAGGTGTAAATAGAAAGT
>JAABUK010010694.1_pt1 | contig 12175 bp, 9 predicted proteins | sample 5559141 | NCBI WGS metagenome assembly JAABUK01 (sample SAMN10711869, study PRJNA513367) | rock metagenome | isolation source: Antarctica rocks | place: Antarctica: Victoria Land, Pudding Butte nord | collected 2016-01-03 | reverse complement strand
CCCGGTTCGGGTCGGCGAGGATGGTCGGGTGGTCGGCCGGGTAGCGATAGAACAAGTAGGCGGCGAAGGGGACCGGGTCGCGGACCGGGCCGCCGAGGAGTTCGACGACCCGCCGCCCGGTGGCCTTGCCGCAGGCATCCAGGCAAGCGACTTCGATCCCCGCCAGCGCCCCCTCGCCGAGCGCCCGGAGCTCGCGGAGGAACCCCCGGTGCGCGAACACGTCCTTGCCGACGATCCCCGCACGGGCCTTTTCCAGGGCGGCCGTCACGCCCGGCCCGCCGACGGTCTCGCCCAGCCCGACGACGCCGGCGTCGGTCCGCAGCTCGATCACGTTGCGGAGGAAATACGGCCCGTGGCAGCCGCTGGCGGCGAGCAAGGGCGGGTCGGGCAGGGCGATCGGCGTGACCTTCAGACCGGTGATCTTCGGGCCCGGCCGCGCGGATTCGCCGCCGAGGGCGAGGCCGGGCAGGGCCGGGGCGAGGGCGGCCAGGCGCAGCCAATCTCGGCGAGTCAGCTTCATCGTGTCCCACCTTTCGGGGGTCGAGGGGGAGGGGGTCCCCGCAAGCTAACCGATCGGCCGAGGCCCCGAAAGGAGCGGGTCGGCCCGGGTTCAGAACTGCTCGGCGGAGAGCAACTCGCCCCCGGCGCGGGTCCCCATCGCCCGGAGGACGGCGATCGGTCGCTTCTCCTTGAGGAAGCGGACGCCGCCGTCGCCGTAGAGGAAGAGGGCGCCGCCGGGGTGGCGGGACCAGAACTGGTCGGCGTGGGCGGGCCGGGAGTTCGGCCCGTCGAGCTCGCCGGTGTGGGCGATGACCAGGGCGTCGCCCCCTTCGGGCGAGAGGCCATTCTCGGCCTGCAACTCGGTGATCGGCACGGCGGCGTGGGTGACGGCGCCGGTCCAGGTGGCCCTGGCCAGGTTCTGGCTCTTCTCGCCGACGGCGATGGTCTGGCTCGTGCCGTCGGTGATCTCGGCGATGCGGACCGATCGATTGCGGAAGAACAGGCCGTTGCCGTTGTCGCGGCCGGGCGGGTCGTCGGTCGGGTTGTACGGGTAGAGGCTGGAGGGGTCGCCGCTGCCGACGCAGCCGACGTAGTTCGACGAGGCGACGTCGCAGATCGGGTTGCCGAGCGCCGTGTTGCTCGTGCTGTCGTCGTAGACGGTGAACTGGGGCTGGAATGAGGCGTCGGATGGGCAGATATACGCGTTGATTTTCGTCAGGCGGGCCGTCGCGTTGCCCGCGACCTCGATCGGCAGGGAGAAGTTGGTCGCGTTGAAGAGGGACCCTTGCTCGATAGAGGGGAGGATCATCGAGGCCCAGCCCCAGCCGGGGCCGGTGTTGTCGCCGGTCGTCGGGTCGGGCCGCGAGACCAGGCCGGGGGGGAAGGCCTGGATCGCGTCGTGGTAGTTGTGAAGAGCCAGCCCGATCTGCTTCAGGTTGTTGGTGCATTGGGCGCGCCGGGCGGCCTCGCGGGCGGCCTGCACGGCGGGCAGGAGCAGGGCGATCAGGACGGCGATGATCGCGATCACCACCAGCAGCTCGATCAGGGTGAATCCGGCACGGCGTCGCATCGCGGGGAAATCTCCGAATCGGTCGATCGGTCGTCGTTCGATGGGCGCCCGGGCCCCGGCAAAGACACCGGGAGCGCGGGCGGTCACGAGGACAATCAGGCGGCCCCGCTCGCGACGCCCGGGGAGGCGCGGCGGGAGGTCCCGAGGTCGAAGGCAGGTCGGCGGCCTGGGGGGGTTCAGGCCGTCGACCTGCCCCTCGGGGGCCGATCGAGCCGGGAGGCCCGGCGATCCTTGGGGAGATTCGAGGAGCCGGCCGGGCCGATCCGCCGGCCAACCCGGCGCGGCGGGGGGCCGGGATCGGACGAGGCGACGGCGACCTTGGCCGCCGGACCGGCCGGGGCCGAGGGCGGCAGGAGCGGGTCGCGGCAGGGCGTCGGGCCGAGGCAGGGCGCGGAGTCGAGACCGGGATTCGCCGGGGTGGGCGCGATCCTCGGCGAGGGCCCCGGCCCCGCCTCGCGACCGCAGCAGCACGACGCCCCCCGGCACTTCGGCCCGCAATGGCAGGCCTTCGCGTGCGAGCCGGCATCGAACGAGGCGGCCGACGACTCGCCCGCCAGCCCGAACGCCAGCGCCAGCGCGACCAGCGCGAGGGCCGACGGAAGCGGCGGGTGGGTCGGACGACTCGGCTGGCCGATGGCTCGGGCCTCGCGGGGGTCGGGGCAAGCAAGCGGGCCCCCATGATCCGACCGGATCGGCCGCCCTGTCAAGGCCCGCGGACGCCCCCGAGGGCGATCCGCCCGGGGTCATCAGTCGCCCGGCGGTTCAAATCCTCGGCCCGATCTGGTCCAATCCATCGCGTGGACATCGTCGCCGGTCGGACTTCGGGGAAACGAATGATGCGCAACGGATGGATCGTCGGCCTGCTGGCCGCGTGGATGGTGGTCGGGGCCGCGAAGGCGGCCGACGGGCCGAACGCGGCGGCCGAGGTCGCCCGGCTCGAAGCCTTCTTCAAGGAGTACCTGGAGGCCGCCTTCCGGCTCGAGCCGCTGATGGCCACCGGGCTGGGCGACCACCGGTTCGACGACCAGCTCGACGACCTCTCCCCCGAGTCCCGCGCCGCGCGGGTCGCCCTCGACCGCCGGACCCTGGCCGACCTCCGCAAGGCGTTCGACCCCGGGAAGCTCTCGCGCGACGGGCGGATCGACCTGGAGATCCTCGGCCATTCGCTGGAGAACAGCCTCTGGCAGGACGAGCACTTCAAGCCCTTCGAGGACGACCCGCGCGTCTACGGGAACTACCTGACCGGCGGCGTCTATCTCCTCTTCACCCAGTCGACCCTGCCGAGGGAGGTGAACCTCAAAAATGCCCTCGGCCGGATGGAGAAGGTGCCGAAGGTCGTCGAGGCCGCCCGGGCCACCCTCAAGAACCCGCCGAAGGTCAAGACCGAGACCGCGATCCGCCAGACCAAGGGGGCCATCGGGTTCTACACCGTCGACCTCTTCCAGTTCGCCGGGGTCCCGCAGGGGGAAGGAGAGCTCGGGTCGAAGGCCCGGGTGATCGTCGAGGCGCTGGGGCGGCACCTCAAGTTCCTCCAGGACGAGGTCCTCCCCCGGTCGACGGAAGACTGGCGGGTCGGCCGCGAGCTGTTCGCCGCCAAGCTCGACCGCGAGCTGGACTCGGGGATCTCGGCCGACGAGGTGCTGAAGGAGGCCGAGGCGGAGGCCGACCGGGTCGAGCGCGAGATGGCCGTGATCGCCCGCCAGATGTGGGGCACCTCCTTCCCCGGCGAGGTGATCCCCCCCGACGACGCGGCCGGCCGCCGAGCGATGACCGCGCGAGTCCTCCAGGCGGTCGGCTCGAAGCACGGCACGCCGGGGTCGCTCGTCGAGGACGCCCGGGCGACCGTCGGCCAGATCAAGGTTTTCATCCGCGAGAAGAAGATCCTGGCCCTGCCCGACCCCGACCAGTGCCAGATCATCGCCATGCCCGAGTTCATGCGGGGCAACTCGGTCGCCTACCTCAACCCCTCGCCGCCGCTCGACAGCCGGGCCGCCAGCGAGTACGCCATCAGCCCGCCGCCGCAGGACTGGTCGCCCGCGCGGGTCGAGAGCTTCCTGGAAGAATACAACCGATCGATGCTCAAGATCCTGACGATCCACGAGGCGTACCCGGGCCACTACGTCCAGCTCGCCTACAGCAACCGGACCCCCTCGCTGATCCGCCGGGTCCTCTCCTCGGGGACCTTCGCCGAGGGGTGGGCGGTCTACACCGAGCAGATGATGCTCGACCAGGGGTTCGGCGCCGGCGACCTCGGCCTGAGGCTCTCGCAGCTCAAGTTCTACCTCCGGGCCGTCGTCAACGCGATCCTCGACCGGAAGATGCAGGCCGAGGGGATGACCGACGCCCAGGCGATGGAACTCCTCGTCGGCCGGGCCTTCCAGTCCGAGGGCGAGGCCGTCGGCAAGATCGTCCGCTCCAAGCAGTCCTCGGCGCAGCTCTCGACTTACTTCGTCGGCCGCCTGGCCTTCTACCGACTCCGCCAGAAGGTCCAGCGCGAGCAGGGCGACAAGTTCGACCTGGCGAAGTTCCACGAGGCCGTCCTCTCCCACGGGACCCTCCCGGTCAAGTACCTCCCCGAATTGGTCCCCGGCCGATGACGACGACAATGCCGATGACGACCCTGGGCGACTCCGGCCTGCCCGCCTCGCGGATCGGCCTCGGGCTGGCGGCGCTCGGGCGGCCGGGGTACATCAACCTCGGCCACGCCGACGACCTCGGGGAGGGCCGCGACGTGCCGTCGATGGAGGCCCGCGCCGCCTCGGTCCTGGACGAGGCGTGGGCGAGGGGCGTCCGCTACCTCGACGCCGCGCGGTCCTACGGCCGGGCCGAGGCGTTCCTCGCCTCCTGGCTGGAAGGCCGGGGGATCGCGCCCGGCGATCTGACGGTCGGGTCGAAGTGGGGCTACACCTACACCGCCGGCTGGCGGGTCGAGGCCGAGCGGCACGAGGTCAAGGACCATTCGCTCGCCACCCTCCGCCGTCAGGCCGAGGAGACCCGCGAGGCCCTCGGCGGGTCCGTCGGGCTCTATCAGGTCCACTCGGCGACGCTGGAAGGTGGGGTCCTGGACGACCGCGCCGTCTTGGAGGAGCTGGCGAGGCTCCGCGAGGATCTCGGCTGGAAGATCGGCCTGTCGACGACCGGGCCGGGCCAGGCGTCGACGATCCGCAAGGCGATCACGGTCGAGGTCGGCGGGCTCCGGGTCTTCGACGCGGTCCAGGCGACCTGGAACTTGCTGGAGCCTTCGAGCGGCCCGGCGCTGGCGGAGGCCCGCGCGGCGGGGCTCGGCGTGATCGTCAAGGAGGCCCTGGCCAACGGGCGGCTGACCGCGAGGAACCTCGACCCCTCGTTCGGCCCGAGCCGGGCCCTGCTGGAGGCCGAGGCGGATCGGCTGGGGACGAGCCTCGACGCGCTGGCGCTGGCCTCGGCCCTGGCGCAGCCCTGGGCCGACGTGGTCCTCAGCGGGGCGTCGACCGTGGGGCAGCTCGGGTCGAACCTGCGGGCCCTCGGCGTCGCCCGGGACGACCGGGCCGCCTCGGCCCTGGCGGCCCTGGCCGAGCCGCCCGAGATCTACTGGTCGACCCGGTCCCGGCTCGCCTGGAATTGACCGACGGGAGACCGTCCCCGAAAATCCCCGGCCACGCCCTGGAGGACCGATTGGCCCGGGAACCCCCGGTTTCCGATGGGAAGCCGGCCGCCGCTCGCTTATGATGGGAGTGCGACGAGCCCACCCCTCCGACCGAGGCGAGGACCCCGCCCGATGCGACCCGACGACCCCGGCTCGCGCCGCGACTTCCTCCGCCTGGCCGGCAACGGCTTCGGCGCCCTGGCCGCCTCCTGGCTTCTCCAGGCCGAGGCCCTCCGCGCCGGGGAGGTCGCCCCGGCCGACCCCCTCGCGCCGAAGGCCCCCCACTTCCCGACCCGTGCGAAGCGGGTGATCTCGCTCTTCATGCACGGTGGGCCGAGCCACCTGGAGACCTTCGACCCCAAGCCCGACCTCCAGCGGCTCGGCGGCTCGCCCCTGCCCGCGAGCTTCGGCCCGGTCGCCACCCGGCGGAAGGTCGCCGCCAACCCCCTGCTCGCGACCCGGCGGACCTTCCGCCGCCACGGCGAGAGCGGCATCGAGGTCTCCGACTTCCTCCCCCACATCGCCGAGCTCGTCGACGACCTCGCCGTGGTCCGCTCCTGCTGGGCCGACAGCGTCAACCACCCGCAGGCCGTCTACCAGATGAACACCGGCTCGACCCTGATGGGCCGGCCGAGCCTGGGGAGCTGGGTCGGCTACGGCCTGGGGACCGAGAACCGCGACCTCCCCGCCTTCGTCGTCCTGCCCGACCCCGCCGGCGGCATCAAGGGCGGACCGCCCGCCTACGGCGCGGGCTACCTGCCGGCCTCGTACCAGGGGACCGTCGTCCGGGGCGGCGAGAGCCCCGTGCTCGACCTCCGAGCCCCCGCAGGGTCGACCCCCGAACGCCAGCGGAGGACCCTCGACCTGATCGGCCGGCTCAACGCCCGCCACCTCGAAGCCCGGGGGGAAGACTCGGAGCTGGAGGCCCGGATCCGCGCCTACGAGCTGGCCTATCGGATGCAGTCCGCCGCGCCCGAGGCCGTCGACCTCGCCTCGGAGGCCGACGAGACCCGCCGCCTCTACGGCCTCGACCGGCCCGAGACCGCCGAGTTCGGCTCGCGCTGCCTCCTGGCCCGCCGGCTGGTCGAGCGAGGGGTCCGGTTCGTCCAGCTCTACTCCGGCGACGTGAACGGCTGGGACGCCCACGACGACGTCGAGAAGAACCACGCGGCGATGTGCCGGAAGACCGACCAGCCCGTCGCCGCCCTCCTGATCGACCTGAAGCGGCGAGGGCTGCTCGACGACACCCTGGTCATCTGGGGCGGCGAGTTCGGCCGGATGCCGATGTCCGAAGGGGGCAAGGGCCGCGACCACAACCCGCACGGCTTCACCACCTGGCTGGCCGGCGGAGGGATCAAGGGCGGGACCGTCCACGGGTCGACCGACGCGGTCGGCCTGAGGGCGGAGCAGGACCGGGTCCACGTCCACGACCTCCACGCCACCGTCCTGCACTTGATGGGCCTGGACCACACCCGGCTGACCTTCCCCCACAACGGCCGCGACGAACGCCTGACCGACACCTCCGGCCGAGTCGTCCGGGAGATCCTGGCATGACCCGATCGGCCCTCGGCCTGCTGGCGGTGATGGCCTCGGCGGCCCTCGGCGGCGACGACCGGCCGCACTGGGCCTTCGTCCCCCCGAGGCGGGCCGAGGCCCCGGCCGTCCGGCAGGCCGGCTGGGTGCGGAACGCCGTCGACCCCTTCATCCTGGCCCGGCTGGAGGCCGAGGGGCTCGCCCCCGCGCCGGAGGCCGACCGCCCGACCTTGCTCCGCCGGCTCAGCTTCGACCTGATCGGCCTGCCGCCGACGCCCGAGGAGGTCGCCGCCTTCGAGGCCGACGCCGCACCCGACGCCTACCAGAAGCAGGTCGACCGGCTCCTGGCGAGCTCGCACCACGGCGAGCGCCAGGCCCAGCACTGGCTCGACCTCGCCCGCTATGCCGACACCGACGGCTTCGAGTTCGACGAGGCCCGGCCCGACGCCTGGCGCTATCGCGACTGGGTCGTCGACGCCTTCAACGCCGACCTGCCTTACGACCGCTTCGTCGCCCTGCAACTGGCCGGCGACGAGCTGGAGCCCGGCGACCCGGGGGCCGTGGTGGCGACCGGGTTCAACCGCTGCTACCCCGACATGGTCGACCTGAACGACCAGGGCTTGCGTCGCCAGAACGCGCTGGATGACATGACCGAGACGGCCTCGCTCGCCTTCCTCGGCCTGACCGTCGGCTGCGCCCGCTGCCACGACCACAAGTTCGACCCGATCACGCAGGTCGACTTCTACCGGCTCCAGGCCTTCTTCACCCCGGCCCGGTTCCGCGACGACTACCCCCTGCTCGCCCCGGCCGAGCGCCTCGACCTGGAAGCGAGGCTCGAAGCCTGGCGCGTCGAGGTCGCCGGGGCCCAAACCCGTATCCTCCAGCTCGAAGCCCCGGCCCGGGAGAAGCTCGCGCCCGGGCGCCCGCCGGGGATCGACGACCCGACCATCATCGCCGCCTGGGAGAAGGCCCCCGAGGTCCGCTCGCCCGGGGAGGTCGCCCTCGCCTTCGAGGCCGCCGCCAGCGACCGGCGGGTCACCCCCGTGGCCCTGACCGAGGCGCTCGGGCCGGTCGACTCGGCCAGGAGGGCCGGGCTCCTGGCCGACCTCGAACGGTTCAAGAAGTCGCGGCCGACCCCCTCACGCCTCGCCAGGGTCCTCGACGAGCCGGGCCCCGACCCGCCGCCGACCTTCCTCCGCAAGCGGGGCGACTACCTCGCTCCCGGACCCGAGGTCCGCCCCGGATTCCCCTCGGCCCTGGCGAAAGCCGAGCCCGAGGTCCGCCCGCTCCCGCACTCCTCCGGCCGGAGGTCGAGCCTCGCCGCCTGGCTGACTCGGCCCGACCACCCGTTGGCCACTCGGGTCGTCGTCAACCGGCTCTGGCAGTCGCACTTCGGCCGGGGCCTGGTCGCCACCCCGAGCGACTTCGGCACGATGGGCGAGGCCCCGAGCCACCCCGAATTGCTCGACCGACTGGCGATCGAACTCGTCGAAGGCGGCTGGAGCCTCAAGGCGGTCCATCGGCTGATCGTCACGAGTGCCGCCTACCGCCAGTCGTCCCGCCCCTCGCCCGGCTCGGCCAAGACCGACCCCGAAGGATGGCTCCTCGGCTATCACCCGCGCCGGAGGCTCGACGGCGAGGCGATTCGCGACGCCTTGCTGGCGGCCTCGGGGCTCCTCGACCGGAGGCTCGGCGGCCCGCCCGTGTTCCCCGAGTTGCCCGCCGAGTTGACCCGGCTCAGCGGCAAGGGGAAGGCCTGGCCGGTCTCGCCGAGTCGCGAGGACCGAGACCGCCGGAGCCTTTACGTCTTCACCCGGCGGAACCTCCGCTACCCCTTCTTCGAGGCCTTCGACCGCCCCGACACCAACGCGAGCTGCCCGAAACGGGCCGTCACCACGATCGCCCCGCAGGCCCTCGCCCTGCTCAACGGCCGGCTCGCCAACGACGCCGCGAGGGCCCTCGCCGACCGGGTCGCCCGCGAAGCCGGACCCGACCGGATTGGCCGGGTCGACCGGACCTACCGCCTCGCCCTCGGCCGGGGGCCCGACGCCGAGGAGCGCCGGCTCGCCCTCGACTTCCTGGGGGGGTCGGCCGACGCCGACCTCGCCGACCTCTGCCTGGCCCTGCTCAACGTCAACGAGTTCGTCTACGTCGACTGAACGGGTGGGCCAGATCAGAACCTCATGAAGGCGTAGTCGGGGTTGGCCGGGTCGAAGTCGGCGGCGGTCAGGGGGACGTCGAGCTTGAGGTCGTCGTAGCCGTAACGCTCGGCGAGGTCGAGGTCCCCGACGTGGCCGGGGGCCGGCCAGTCGTAGCTGCTGATCCGCAGGGGGTACTGGGTCGCCGGGTCGTAGAGGACCTCGACGCGGGCGAAGGGCCGGGTCCCGTCGGCGAGATGGTGGGTATGGACCGCGCGGAGCCAGGGGTGGCCCTGGGCGTCGACGGTCCGGTCGAGGACGGTCACGGCGTCGGGGTCCTGGATGTCCATCTCGCGGAAGTGCAGGAGCTTGTCGGCCAGGTGGACGAGCCCGGCCTCGGTGACCGGGTGGCGGTTGTCGGCCATCGCGATCAGCGAGTCGGGGGCGACGGCGAGCCTGGGGACGAGCTTCCGGGTCCAGTCGCCCTTGTGGGCGATCAGCTTGTTGTCGCGGTGCCCCTCGGCGTAGACGACCTCCTTGCCCGGCGTCGGGGCGAGGAACTTGAGGTAGATGGCGAAGGGGCGGTTGCGGACCTTCATCGCCATCACGGTCTCGGGGCTGAGGACGCCGCCGATCCGCTCCTCCTTGCGAAGGATGGCCGTGTAGCAGTCGACCCGGGCGAGCCTGGCGGCCGACCGCCGGGCCGAGGCCAGGATGAGCTTCTTCGCCGCGTCGCCTTCGAGCCGGCCCTCGGGCCAGGCGGGCATCGCATCGTGGTCCGGCGGGGGCGGCGGGGCGTCGGAATCGGCGAGGACCGGGGGCGGGCCGGCCGGCCGGTCGGCCAGGGGCTCGGTGAACCACCAGGAAGCCAGGACGACGACCGCCGGGACGGCCAGGGCCAGCCTGAGCAGGGGTCGGAGCCGGGGCCGGGACGTCTTGGGGCGATCGGCGGGCGAGCTGGGGGCCGCCATGAAGGAGATGCTCCGCTTTGGATCGGTGTCGGCAAACCAGGGCCGAGGGAGGGAGGGGGTCGGGCCGGTCCCGGACGGCCTTCGCGTGCCCCACCCCTGGGCACAGCGGAACCCATTATTGGCGAATCTTGGGCCAAGTTCCACCAGAATTCGGACATGGGTGGGCATGAAGGCAGGTCGGATCGATCGGGCGGGCTAGGTCGACCGACTCGCGGGGCGACGTCGAATTGACCGGACCGGGGCGGGGCGACTACGATGGGTCCTTCGGCCCGGCGGGCGGCGCGATGGCTCGCCCTCGGATCAGCCTGGCCAGGAACAGCAAGACCGGGACCGCCCGTCGGAGGTCGTTCGCGCCATGACCCAGATCGAAGAGGCTCGCCTCGGCCGGATCACGCCCGAGATGGATTTCGTCGCCACGCGCGAGAAGCTCGACCCCGAGACGGTCCGCGACGAGGTCGCGCGGGGGCGGATGGTCATCCCCGCCAACCGCGAGCACCTCAAGCAGGGGCTGGAGCCGATGGCCATCGGCATCAAGGCCACCTGCAAGATCAACGCCAACATCGGCAACTCGGCCGTGACCTCCGACGTCGACAACGAGCTGGCCAAACTTCGGATGGCCGTCGACCTCGGCTCCGACACGGTGATGGACCTCTCCACCGGCGGCAACATCGACGCCATCCGCCGCGCCATCATCGCCGCCAGCCCCGTGCCCGTGGGCACGGTGCCAATGTACCAGGCGATCCAGCAGGTCAAGAAGGTCGAGGACCTGACCGAGCAAGGGCTCCTCGACGTCGTCGAGCACCAGGCCAAGCAAGGGGTCGACTACATGACCTTGCACGCCGGAATCCTCCGCGACTACATCCCCCTGACCGCGCACCGGATCACCGGGATCGTCTCGCGAGGGGGCTCCTTGATCGCCCAGTGGATGTACGCCCACAAGAAGGAGAACCCGATCTACACGCGGTTCGACGACTTCTGCGACATCATGAAGGAGTACGACGTGACCTGGAGCCTGGGCGACAGCCTCCGCCCCGGCTCGATCGCCGACGCCTCCGACGCCGCGCAGTTCGCCGAGCTGAAGACCCTCGGCGAGCTGACCCGCCGGGCCAAGGCCCGAGGGTGCCAGGTGATGGTCGAAGGGCCCGGCCACGTGCCGATGGACCAGATCGCCATGAACATGGAGAAGCAGGCGATCGAGTGCGACGAGGCCCCTTTCTACGTCCTCGGCCCCCTCGTCACCGACATCGCGCCGGGGTATGACCACATCACCTCGGCCATTGGCGCCGCGCTCGCCGGCTGGCACGGGGCGAGCATGCTCTGCTACGTCACGCCCAAGGAGCACCTCGGCCTGCCCGAGGTCGAGGACGTCCGGCAGGGGGTGGTCGCCTACAAGATCGCCGCCCACGCCGCCGACCTCGCCCGCCACCGGCCGGGCGCCCGCGACCGCGACGACGCGATCAGCCGGGCCCGCTACAAGTTCGACTGGGAGGCCCAGTTCAACCTCTCGCTCGACCCCGAGACCGCCCGCCGGATGCACGACGAGACCCTCCCCCAGGACGCCTTCAAGACCGCCGCCTTCTGCTCGATGTGCGGCCCCAAGTTCTGCTCGATGCGGATCACCGAGGACCTCCGCAAGCAGGCCCTGGAGGCCGCCAACCTCGTGCAGCTTGACCTGGAAGTGGCCGCGAGCCGCTGACCCTCATCTGGCGAGCGGGGGCCGAGACCCGGCCCCCGTCGCCGAAAGGCCGGCCATGGACCCAAGCTATGCCCGGATCACCATCGACCCCGGCCTCTGCCACGGGCAACCCTGCGTCAGGGGGCTGCGATACCCGGTCGAATTCCTGCTCGACCTGCTCGGCTCGGGGATGACGTTCGACGAGATCCTGGGCGATTATCCCGACCTCGAACGCGATGACCTGCGGGCCGTCCTCGCCTACGCCGCCCGCCTGGCCCGATCGAAGCGCCTCGAGCCGGTGGGACCTTGAAACTGCTGGTCGACGCCCAGTTACCCCGGCGCATGGTCGACTGGCTGACCGCCGCGGGATGTGATGCCATCCATACGCTGGACCTGCCGGACGGCAATGCGTCCGTCGACCGGCAGATCATCGACGTCGCGGATCGGGAAGGCCGGGTTGTGGTCACCAAGGACGCGGATTTCGTCGACTCACACATCCTCGCCGGGCGACCGACCAGGCTCCTCCTCCTCTCGACCGGCAACATCAGTAATCAGGAACTCGAACTCCTGATCGCCCGTAGCTTGCCAGACCTGATCGTCGCGTTCCGGTCTCACCGATTCCTGGAACTCGACCGGCAAGGGCTCAACATTCGGGGATAGGAT
>JAABUK010010693.1_pt1 | contig 12176 bp, 13 predicted proteins | sample 5559141 | NCBI WGS metagenome assembly JAABUK01 (sample SAMN10711869, study PRJNA513367) | rock metagenome | isolation source: Antarctica rocks | place: Antarctica: Victoria Land, Pudding Butte nord | collected 2016-01-03 | reverse complement strand
CATAAGCTCGGTCAAAACTGGTGCAGTGATCAGGCTGGAAGCAATGCATGTCTTTCTGTCGATGCGCTGTCTGATGGCTCGGTTGCGCGTGAGTGCTGGCTGAGCGCGACCAAGACCGAGCCCCGGGAACAGCGCTGTGGGCTGAGGCCTCGCAGTATGAGGCATAACGCATATACCTGACGGAGTCGTCTAGCTGTCAGAGTTGTTGCAGTTGTTGCACACGCTGCTATTGCCACGGCGGATCGAGGCTGCTTGCATCATAGTATGTGCTCTAGCGCAAGATGCTTAACCTGATCACTAATGCCTTGAGCGTAAAGCCTTAGGAAGTCCAATCAACAAAGAAGAGGAAGCACAGACTACGAACAGACACGAACAAAGGAGTCGAACCCAGATGCACTCTCTCTCCAGATGCTTGAAACGCCAAGTTTGCGGCAACCTGGCGTAACATATTCCTGCAACGTCGGCAAATCGCACATGGCAATGCAAAAGTTGGATGGCAAATGTTCTGCTGACCTCGCGTAGTGCCTTCTGGCAGCCTAGCCTTTCCCCCGTCTCAGGGATCACCAGAAGCTTTTGCGCGCTTGTTACTCACCTATAAATCACCCCGAGCTGACAGAAGAGTTGGCTTGGGTAATTTAGCGTGTTTGCACGATACATAGCTTTCAAAACAAACCTGATGCCTACCGTGTCAGCTGGATCTGGTGCATCGCTGACCGACATATACTACGAGGTTCGCGGGGACACTGCGTCTTCCAGTGGAAGGTGCAAATGCGTTCATACGCTTGCAACGCGCAGTCAGGGTTGTCAGAGCGACGACAATCTTGAGATAGTAACCAAGAAACATGCCACTACAGGGAAAGTGACTTCAATACTCCTGTCAGCATTTTGATGATCATGGGTGAGTCTGCATTCGGCCACTTCTACCATTTGAAAAATCGACTGCTTCAGTTCATGCCATTTTGTCTCTTTACGACGTATGCATGCTCTGACATGCAGGTTTTGGTGCAACATTGGACTGCTGGGAGCCACAGCTAGATGGACTCCTCGCTCATCAGGTGTGGACGTGCAACAAATGCCATCCATCATGATTTGATGCAAAGTTGACGTCGTACTGTTGCTCTGACAAGGCACTGCTATTCATAATGTATGTGTGAGTCACAGGTGCATGCAGCCCTAAATGACATCACCAACACATGACCACCTCTCCGCCAGAGATTGCATATGTCGCTTAGGGTTTAGAGTTTAGGGCATTCATACGGAGCTACAAGCGCATGACTCACTATAGCTGAGCTTCAACATGCAACATGCATGCAGGCAAGCCCGAACGGCGCCTCAGTGAGAGCATGCTTGCTAGACAACAGAGGGGTGGGGCGCAGTGGGTCCCCCAAAGCAAGACAGGCCTACACCACTACCATCATGGCTGATGACTGCATAGCAGTCCTGGTATGTCACACCACATTTTGCATCAAGCATAAGGAGGGGCCATGGAGATGAAAGTCAAACAGAAACCAAGCACAATACAGATAGTCATGGCAAAAGAAACAGTCACTGCAACCTGACCGGTTCCTGTTCTGATGACTCCAAAAAGCTGCAATGCATACATGAACTTGCATTTGCTATTTCGGCAAGCGGCTGCAAGACTGGTCCTGTCTGCTCCCATAACAGCCTAGGTCTTCTTTCTTGTACAGTGTAGATGAGAGGCTGGAAGCAGTATAGAGAGGCTCATCAACAGATGCACAAACACTGCATACAGTCTGGTTGCATCATTCCAAAATTGTCTCTTCAATGCCCTGCATCAGGGGCAGCTGCTTCCCATGACTGCGTTTGTAGTAGACAATCAGGAACATGTCCTTGGTGGGTTGTCAGCCTCATCAGAACTGGCCAGCAAAGTCCACCCAGAAGAGCATTTGCTCTGGCGTGCAGAATGCGCTGAAGTGGGATCAGGTCCATGTGATAGGCCATTCCATGGGCGCTATGGTAGCCACCCAGCTGGCCTGCATGCACCCCGACAGGCTGCTGTCGTTGACCCTCATCAGCGTCACAGCGGGCAGGTGGCAGTCCATACCCACCAACTGGGCTGCTGTCAAGTACGCTTGGCAGGTCTCCTCATCTGCCATACCCTCTGATCCTAGATTGTGCGCAAGAAGCATGCAAGTTGTCACGTTCAAGCATTGTCAAGAGGTTTAGCATGCACAAACCAGCTGCCAACTTGGCATGTTCACTAGGCCTGCATTAGAATGCAAGCTGTACAATATGCATGTCTCTCTTTGCTTCTGCTCCAAATACCCATCACCTACAGAATTGCTGTAATGCCTGCTGCTATACTTTGTGACGCCATGAGCATCAGTCTCAAAGCTATAATATTGTTGCTTGACAAGCTTTGTTGAAAGCTGTGGCACAATCTGCTGTGCTACCCTTTTTACAATTTGACATCGCTCTCAGTACCTAAAACACAAAAACAGGCTGCGCTAAGCTATGCTATGCTGCCTCTAAGTCCTTATGCTATGCTACATCAGCCTTCAAGAATTTGGGCTATGCTATGCAAGTTTCCATGTCTTCATGCTATGCTATGCTATGCTATGCCATGCCATGCCATGCCATGCCATGCTATGCTATGCTATGCTACCTCCAAGTCGTTATGGTATGCTATGCAAGTCTTCAAGACTTCATGCTATGCTGTGCAAGTTTCCAAGTCTTTATGCTATGCTATGGTATGCCATGCTATGCTATGTTATGCTGAACCCTAAGTCTTTTTACTTTGACAAATCACCTCTTCGTGCCCCCAAACTGTGGCTGACAAGTCTCATGTGGGTGTGCAGACCTTCTGGGCAAGCACCATTGAGGACCGAGCCAAGGTTGACCTCAAGTTCCACTTCATGAAGAAGACTCTCAATGAACTGGTGAGCAGTTGCTTGGTTGTCACTGGCTGTCAGTACTGCAAGCGATCACCCTTGTGCTTTTCCTTGATCAAGAGGAGCAACCTGACCCCCTTTTGTTCCACCCATCAAACGACAGTGCCACCAGTTATGACTCACAGCTAGGATCCTCGTAAAGCTTTGGCTTTGTCAAACAGCGAGCGCAACAGTACAGCTTTGCCCTTATGTTGCACCCTGGTCATTCACCACACCATCAAACCCTGTGCTGTCTTTTGCCCTGACCCAGACACACACGCATGTCAACAGGAGTCTTGATTCCTTGTATTGTTTTCAGGATAGCATGCAGACGCTTTTGTTTGAAAATATAGGCTTTTCTGGGAATCACATTCAAAGTGTACAATCAAAAAACCTCACCAAGATGTTGCTGACCTGCGCACAGCACTATGTCAGGCATCAGATGTGCTGGACACTTTGATGCTATGACTCATCATGCATCCTGCACCAGAGTCCTTCATTTGATACACACAACTAGCAAGCCTCTCTCAGGCTGTCCGTAATATATGTACTGCATTGCACAGTATCATGTCAGGCATGACATGCGATGGACAACTTGCTCTCGTGACTCTGGCACAGGATGCCAAGTACAAGAGGACACGGCGCTCGCTGTTGCAAGAGGAATATGTGGAGGGGCAAAAGGGGGGTGGGGTGGGTCAGCCTGAATCTGGGTTCACGGTCAGTCTCCTTTGTTTGATGTATCAGTCAAATGAGAGCCAGTCAGTAGCAATGGTAAACAGCCTGACTGCTGTTTGCCATTGAAGTGTGTATGCATTTGATGTTTTTTCTCGGCGCTTAGGGCCAGCTTCAATGTCTTTGTTGCCTGTTCCACAATGTTTCCAAACATGAGCCTTGTCTTGTTTGCAATGCTGGCATGCAACTTGATTTCTTGCTGCAGACAGATGGTGTTGCTGGCCATCAGAGCTGCAGCTTTGTATCACATGCTTTGCATGCTGTGTTACAAAGTCTGTGTTGCTTCACCTCCAAAAATGTGTGCAGGGCCAGCTGAATGCAGTCTGGACACACCGCGTGACAGACAGCAAAATTGCTGCCATCAAGTCAGGACACTTCCCCATGATGGTCATTCACGGGCGATATGACATACTTGCGATGGCAAAGTATGGTGAACAGCTAGCTAGAAGATTGGAATGCCCATGCATGATGCTTGAGGGAGCGCATTTTGTGACTCGAGAGTGCGGGCCTGAGATCAACCTGCTTCTGACTCACATGGTTTACCATGGGCAGCGGATTCACAATAATCCTCGCAAGTACTTGAAACCTGCAGCTGATCAACCTATCGTTCTGCAAGATAAAGATGCAACAGTTGAAGCTGTGACGCTACTGTAATAAACATGTTCGAATCAGATGCTGGGTCTACTATGCCATCCTTGGCAAATGTGAATGGCCCTTCAGCAGTTGAAAACAGCAGCGACTTACTTAGATGCAGCTGTATCTCGTAAAGTCATCATGTGCTGGTGGTTTAAGCTCGTCATGCTTGAGCTGGATGACGATCACAGCAATGTTGATCAAAGTTTCAAGACCTGCATTGGCACTGCAATGCGAGAAGTGGAACAGCCGAGCCACTTGCAGCAGTCCCATGTGTTTGTATCGGCTCTGTCAAGCTGAGGAAACATCCAAGCCATAAAACGCATCTGTGGCTTAGCCCTGATTAATGCATTGAGATGTTGGCCAAACGAAGACTGTCGCGCAGAAGCAAAAGTATCAACCCAAACTAACTAAAGAACTAAGCTATCACACTTAGTAGACCAAGTGTCATAATGATGTTTGCTGAATCAAACCTCAATGCCAAGATTGTCCAGCTAAGTCCGCCTGGAGCAAAATTGTGACCAAATAAAAACACACACCTCAGCAGCACTGCAACACACCCACTTGGCCCTCCACCGTTGACTTGAACCTCACAAAGTCCTCATCACGTTCACCCTGGTTTTCCCTGAAAAGACTGCGGTCACTCAGGACTGTGCATGCTTTAAAGCCTATCAGATTGGTGTTCGGTCTAGACATGATCCATGAGTACACCTCATGATGAATCGCAAGATGTACACACTCAACACGCAAATGCGTGAGCTCATCTGATGGAAGCCCCTGAAACGCCAGAGACCCTGTGTCTTCAAAAACTCTCTGCTTGTAAGCAATGTCAACACTTCTCATAGCTGAGGTCAAGGTGCACACCGGTACCTGACCCAGGTGAAAGCTGCCTTTTTTCCTGACATGGACATGGAGTACCTCTGAATTAGATGCTATTGTGCTGATTTTACTCAAGACAGACAGGGTCACGTAACCAGTCCAGCTTTTGATGTTGTCAAAGGGTGGTTGGCCTTCATCCCACCATTCGCATTCATCACTTCCAGCACAGTGCACAACTGCAGCCTTGCGGATATTGTCTTGTGTCTGCAGTGTAAGCACTCCATGCAGAGTTCCATGGAAAGGCACAAGCAGGGCGGAAACTCCTCCATACATCTCTAACACCTCAAGCTCAGGCAACATGGACATCATTGTTCTGTCTGTCTTTGCACTGAGAGGCTGCTTGTTGGCCGGGCAGCCTGTTGCAAAGCGAGCCAGCGCTCTTAAGAGCTGTAAACTGCCTGCTGTGACACATGCTAGGCTGTTCTGCCGGCTCAAAGCACCTTTTGAGGACTCCAGAAGCAGCCCACAGCAGTATGTATCAAACGTGATGCGCTGGAGCTGTGTCAGACCTGGTTTTCCGTCCATCAGCTGCCAAAGATGTGTGGGAAGAGATGTCGCAGCCTCGGTTGCTGCTTGAAACTGGTTGCGTGCACATTGATTGGTGGCGAGCTGCATATGGAGGACTTTGAGCAAGGGGCAATGAGTAATGATGGTCAACATGCGTGTGTGGTTGTTGCTGTGAACGCCTTGCAATTCAAGATTGGTGATGAGCTGGAATGTTGGGAACAAGTTGGCCTGTGTAGCTACGGTGAAATTGTCACTCAGCCCTGTGAACTCACTGCCAGAAAGAGAGATGGACTGCTGCTGTTTGACAGCTGACGCAAACGCTTTGCTGACACTGGCCAATTTGGCCCGAGTGTGAAGCTGTCTAATGTCAGGCAGGATGCTCAGAATGCGTGACAGCAGAACAACTGGCAGATCTACAAGTAAGGCTGCGTCCAGAGCAGCGTCAGGTGCCTGCAGTCACGTTGCAGAGGTCATTCTGCAAGAACCAAGGCAGATCGTTCCCTGGCAGAATGCTCAAGAACACCTATGCCTGCCTGTTTGTTGACCTGCATTTTGAGTGCGGTTACAGCCGATCTTTTGACGTAGCTGCTGCTGGTAGGCTTGAGCTAGACCGTTGACCTGCAGATCACTTCACTGTCAATCAGCTGAGTGACTGATACTGTAGTACGCAGACACGCTACACTGAGACTGTGGCGGCAAAGCAGTCTGTTTTGGAGCTGCATGCACATAGAGTCTGCGCCACCGTACTTTAAGCAAACGTGCTTACTAAACACGGAGAGCTGATGAGCAGTTGATCAGGCGTTGTCTCACCAAGTCACTGTCAACGTACTATATCAAGCACCGTTGTGGTGTTGACCGGCAAGGCAAGTGACGTATACATCGGAGGCGTCGACTGGTAAGTGATGGACGCGTTGTCCGACAGTCTGTTCAATATTGCTAGAGCAGTGAGATGATGGAGCAACATGAGACAGCCCTGAGACAGCCCTGGTTGAGTTTCTGCCCTGCTGTTTGCGCTGGCGTTACGTTTTCCTAGTTTCTACTCGCGTATAAAAGAGCTGCCTGCTTTCCAGACCTTCGCGCGACGTGCTGTAAATTCATTCTGGGCCCTCGCGGGAACACTGATGCCGAGTCAATCGATCAATGGATGAAATGTCCTGGGAGGCAACTGGGACCCGACACTCAACTCCTGTAGTTCATACAGTCACAACATACAACACTGTGGCTGACAGGTGTCATATGGGTGTGCAGACCTTCTGAGCAAGCACCGTTGAGGACCGAGCCAAGGTTGACCTCAAGTTCCACTCCAGGAAGAAGACTCTTAATGAAGTGGTAAGCAATCTTTTCTCCTTTTGTTTTAAGCACGTCAAGCCACAATACCACTAGTTCTGAGTCACAGATAAGGCTTTGACTTTGCCAAATGATGCGTACAACAGTGCAGCGTTGCCCTCATGATCCACCCTGGTCATTCACCACACCATCAAACACTTTGTGTGGCGTCCTAGTCATTCATCACATCATTAAACTTTTACCCCAATCCAGACACGCACATGTCAATCTGCAGTGTTGACTCCTTGCATCAGGAAAGCATGCAGAGGGTTACTATTTGAGGTACATGCACTTGTCGGAAACTCAACTCAAAGTACACAATCAGACACCCTCACTGTCCTCAACCTAGGCAATGCTTTGCACAGTAATCTGTCAGGCATAAGATGCGGTGGACAACTTACTGCTATGAGTCTGGTGCAGGATGCGCCAGAGTCCTTCAGAATACCTTGGTCAAAATAGACAACTCAGCAGCCTCACCAACTTGCTGCTATGACTGTGGTGCAGGATGCAAAGTACAAGAGGACACGCTGCTCGCTGCTGCAAGAGGAATATGTGGAGCGACAGAAGGCGGGTGGGGTGGGTCAGCCTGAATCTGGGTTCAAGGTCAGTCTCTTTTGTTTTATGTGTCAATCAATGAGCTTGAGTCGGTAGCATTGCTAATCAGCTGACCTGACTTCTTTTTGCCAATAATGCGCCTATGCAGTCCAGATGTATCATTTGAACTTGGGCCCAACTTCAATGTTTTGATTCACAATGTTCTCAAACACAAGCATTGTCTAGTTTGCATACATCTTGACTTTTTGCTGCAGTCAGATGATGTTGCTGGCTGTCACAGCTGCAGCTTTGTATCACACGCTTTGCGTGCTGTGTCACTCAGCTGCAAACATGTATGCAGGGCCAGCTGAATGCAGTCTGGACACACCGCGTGACAGACAGCAAAATTGCAGCCATCAAGTCAGGACACTTCCCCATGATGATCATTCATGGCCGATATGACATACTTGCGATGGCAAAGTATGGTGAACAGCTAGCTAGAAGACTCGAATGCCCATGCATGATGCTTGAGGGCGCGCATTTTGTGACGAGAGAGTGTGGGCCTGAGATCAACCTTCTTCTGACTCATATGGTTTACCATGGGCAGAGGAGTCATAATAATCCTCGCAAGTATCTGAAACCTGCAGCTGATCAGCCTGTCATTCTGCAGATAAAGACATGACTGTTGAAGCTGTGACGCTGCTGCAGTAGCTCTGTTCGAATCGGATGCTGTGTTTGCTAAGCCTTCCTGGGCAAATTTGAATGGGTCCTTCAGTTGTTGAAGACAGAAACTACATGCTTAAATGCAGCTTTACCTTGACATCATGTTACATGATGTGCTGGTGCGACGTCAGCTCATTATGCTAGAGCTAGTCATGGCCATCGATCACAGCTGGTCGCATTGTCCATTAGTGTTGCAAAACCACTTGATAGCTGGGGCGTTGGCACTGCAGTGTGACAAGTGGAACAGCTGAACGACTTGCAGCAGTGCCAATCATGTCTTTGTATCGGCTCTGTCAAGTTGATGAAACATCCAAGCCATGAAAGGCATCTGTGGCTTAGCCTTAATTCATGCATTGAGATGTTGGCCAAACGAAGACTGTCGGACAAATGCATAAGCATCAGCCCATTGGGCAGCATAAGCAACACCCTTTGCTTACATCCTACAATTGTGGCATCACAAATAAGCTTGTGATATACAACCTAGAAAGTTAAGCCATCATACCCATTAGACTAAGTATGATCTGCTGAAACAAACCTTGATGCAACGACTGTCCAGCTAAGCCAGCCTGACGCAAATGAAAGGGTAACCAGACAAAACACATACACACACACACACACCTCAGCGGCACTGCAACACACCCATTTGGCCGTCAAACGTTGGCCGCAACCTTATAAAGTCATTATTAAGTTCATCCTGGTTTTGCTCAACTGGCTTCTGGTCAATTAGCATTGTGCATGCTTCAAAGCCTATCAGATTTGTGTTTGGTCTAGACATGATCCATGAGTACAGCTCATGATGAATTGCAAGACTTTGACACTCAATGCGCAAACGCGTCAACTCATCTGATGGAAGCCCCTGAAGCACCAGAAACCCTGTGTCTTCGCCATCCCTCTGCTTAGAAACCATGTCAACACTTCTCATAGCTGAGGTCAAGGTGCACACGTAACCCCAGTCATCTTGGGCTTTATTCCTGACATGGACATCCAGTACCTCTATCTTAGGTGCAAGTGTGCTGATCTGACTCAAGACAGACAGGGTCACGCTACCAGTCCAGAGTTTTATGCTTTCAAAGCTGTCATCCCACGATAGGTATCCATCTTGGCCAGTACAGTGCACAACTGCAGCCTTTCGGAAATTGTCTCTTGTCTGCAGCGTAACCACTCCACGCAGAGTTCCATGGAAAGGCACAAGCAGTGGAGAAACTCCTCCATACATCTCTAACACCTCAAGCTCCGGCATCATGGTCATCATTATTCTGTCTGTCTCTTCACTGAGAGGCTGCTCTTTGGCCGGCAGTCCTGATGCGAAGCGAGCCAGCGCTCGTAAGAGCCGTAAGCTGCCTGCTGTGACACATGCTAGGCGGTCCTGCTGGCTCAAAGTGCCTTTTGAGGACTCCAGAAGCAGCCCACAGCAGTATTGCGATGCAAATGTGATGCGCTGGAGCTGTCTCAGACCTGGCTTGCCATCCATCAGCTGCCAAAGGCATGTCAGAAGAGATGCTGCAGCCTCAATTGCTGCTTGAAACTGGTCGTATACACCTTGATAGGCGGTGAGCTGCATATGGAGAACTTTGAGCAAGGAGCAATGACTGACGATGGTCAACATGCGAGTGTGATTGCTGCTGTCAACACCTTGCAAATCAAGATTGGTGATGAGCTGGAATGTTGGGAACAAGTTGGCCTGTGTAGCTACGGTGAAATTGTCACTCAGCCCTGTGAACTCACTGCCAGAAAGAGAGATGGACTGCTGCTGTTTGACGGCTGACGCAAACGCTCTGCTGAGACTGGCAAGTTTGGCCAGGGTTTGAGGCAGTCTGATGTCAGGCAGGATGTTCAGAATGCGCGACAGCAGAGGAATCGGCAGATCTACAAGTGAGGCTGTGTCCAGAGCAGCGTCAGGTGCCTGCAGTCACATTGCAGAGGTCATTTCGCTTGAAAGAATGCAGATTGCTCAAGAAAATCTATGCCTGCCTTTCTGCTGACCTGCATTCTGAGTGCGGTTGCACCCAAACTTTTGCCGTAGCTGCTGCTGGTATTAGACTGCTTGTTGAAAGGCTTGAGGTAGACCGTTGACCTGCAGATCACTTCGATGTCAATCAGCCAAGTGACTGATAGTGTAGCATGCAAACACGCTCCACTGAAACTGTGGCGGCAAATCAATATAACCTGGAACTGCACAGTGCGTCTGCGCCACCGGTAAGCGAACGTGCTTACTGACCACGGAGAGCACTTGATCAGGCGTTGTCTCACCGTCTCAAGTCGACCGACAAGCCAAATGCGTCGGAGGCGTCGACTGGCAAGTGAGGCGTGTAACATGATGTACGCGTTGTCCAGCAGGCTCTTGAATGTTTCTAGAGACAGCCTGTCTCAGACAGCACTGACTGATTTCTGCCCTGCTAATTGCGCTGGCGTTACGTTTCCGATCTCCGATCGCTTCCTGTCGTTTCTACTGTACTGCAAAAGGGCTGCCTACTTTCCCAGACGTTCGCCCGACGCGCTGTCAATTCTTTCTGGTAACTCGCGAAAACACTGATGCCGAGTGTTGCCTACGGCTAGAGGATATGCAAAAGACCGGATGGCTTCTTCTGATCAGTCTGCCGCTTACTCTTCTTCATTCTCTCTCCCAAGCTACAAAGCAGCGCCCAAGAAGTGTTGACACGGGTTACACAGATTGAGTCGATGCATTGGTCCGACTGCAGCTTTGCGCTCGCTTTGTTCTGCGTTGCGGCAGCTGTTTTGGGCCTGTCCGCAGACCCGGCTTCCGCTGCTGTCTCCTTCCAGTAAGTCTGCTGTGACCGCAGCATTTCAACCAGACATTCAGAGCCACAGAACCCCACTTTCAGCGGGCCGCTGATTGCTGCAGGTCTCTACTTGCGTCACAAAGCAGCTTCCACAGGGGGCTCAAGCAGGAGGCAACTTTACCGTGCGCTGCCTTGCTGCACAGAGTGTCCACTGTAGCTGTCAATGTTGCTCAGTCCCAACCTGCATTTGCCAAAAAATGACCGCATGTACTGAATGCTGTTGGGCATCACAGCATCATGGCAATTGTAACCAGATCACTAACAACCCTGGCGCATCTATACACCCAAATAAGCTGGCCCAAGGTACACAGCTTCCTTCTGTTGGCTTGCGCAGGTATATAGTCCAACTAAAGCCAGGCTATGGTACTGCTGATGTCACAGACCTGTGCACTCAGCTGCAGGCCACAAGGACGCCATGCTCGTACCAGTACGACACAGTCTTTGTTGGCTTTGCAGCACAGGTACGCCAAGTAACTCTGTACCATGTTTGTCATCACGCGGGTTGCTGCAAGATGTCACTGTCACAAACTTTTCAGCAAATGTTCTTCTGCATGACAGTTCAGTGACATTTTTGCACAAAGTGTCACAGGCTGTGAACCTTCCAATGTCTGTTCCCTCGCAACAGCTTTAGCTGCATTGGCCGTCATCACCAACTGCTCCTGGGCACCAGCATGGGCACAGCACAGCATAGCACAGCACAGCTGCACAGCACCACACATTTAAGCAACAACACACTGAATTCACGGAACCGTTGTGCAACTCGGCAAAGCAAAAGGTGACATTTGAAGATGAGTGCAATTGGCAAAATAATGAATTGTCTTTCTTGTGGCTGCAGCTCACTACTGAGGACTATACAGCTATGCTGAGTGACTCCAAAGTTAGTCAGGTCATTGCAGACTCTGCAGTGACTCATCAGCAACTGGGACCCGCAGCTGCCACTGCCAGCAACACTGCTGCCACCGCCAGCAGCACTGCTGCCACCCCTATTGCATCTGTACAACCTGCAGCTGCCACAGCTAGCCCCACTGCCACCACCACCGCACCACCCATCACCACCGCTACCACTGCCAGCACAGCTGCAGCACCTGTCAGTCCACCAGGAATGACAGGTACTGCTGCTACTTTGCCAGCTGCTGGGGAAGCTGCTGAG
>JAABUK010010688.1_pt1 | contig 12179 bp, 7 predicted proteins | sample 5559141 | NCBI WGS metagenome assembly JAABUK01 (sample SAMN10711869, study PRJNA513367) | rock metagenome | isolation source: Antarctica rocks | place: Antarctica: Victoria Land, Pudding Butte nord | collected 2016-01-03 | reverse complement strand
ACTTAGAGATGCTTCCGTTTGATGCTGGGCCATATAAAGGTTTTACGAATAATGTTTGTGCTAACTGCTGACTGATAGAAAAGGAAGGAGATTTATTTATTTTGATTTCAACAGAATTATCGAAACTGAATTTTTTTATTACTTCCAATACAGTTCCGATACCTATATTTTTATGTCTTAATAACTCCAGTAATTCTGTTGACTGGCTGCCTACAGCGCTCACTTCCGCTGGGCTGTTAAGATCAAGATCAAAGAGATTTATTTGTTTTTTTACCTCCATTTTTCCGTTCACATCCGGTATCGGGTCACCATGCGGATCGAAACGCGGAAAGCTCAGATAAGCGTCTAATTTTTTAATGAGCACGGGGCTGTTCACATGCTCGAGCTCTTCTGCTATCTCGTGTACCTCATCCCAACCAAATTCGAGCTTATTGACCAGGAAATACTCCCATAGCCGGTGTTTGCGCACAACGTCTAAAGCAACTTTTTTTCCTTCATCACTTAGCGTAAAGCCCTGGTAAGGTTCGTAATGAAGAAGTTCTTTTGTTTTGAGCTTTTTAAGCATATCGGTTACAGAGGCTGCTTTCGTCTTTAATTGTGCAGCAACCTCATTGGTGGTAACCAGCGCATTCGCATGCTGAAGGAGATAAATTGATTTTATGTAGTTTTCCTCGCTTACTGAAAAATTTTGCACGACTAAATTACAATTTAGGCAAATCTAAATTATTTTTTACTGATATCAAACAATTCCGTTAATTAAATTATGTTTGCTGCAGCATTTGATTTATGATTAATTTTATTTTGTATTAAAGAAACAGAGATGGGGAAATATGTCTTAATGGTAATTACACTATTGTCAATGTGGGCATGCAAAAGCAAAGAGTCAGGTAAAAATAATCAACAGCAAAAGACTGAGCAACAACACGCGGAAGTAAATGAATTCTTAAAAGCGTATCCTAAACTAAAATTACCTTTTACCGTTACAGACACAAATATCACTAAACTGCCGGATACCAATACCATCAGTTATCCCGTTTTTACACAGTTTCTTCCTGACACTATTTTCAATAACCCTTTTGGTGCAAACCGTAAGCTTTCCATACATCCTGTTGGTAAGATTGAGCAAAAAGGAAAGGAATCTTACTTTGTAACATTAGTGAAGGATAAAAACCATTCTGCAGTATATTTATCTGTTTATGATAAAAAAAGATTTATTGCCGGCATGCCTTTGGTGACCAGCAGCGGGGATAAGATTAATAACTCCGCTGCTATAGATACAAAATTATCAATTGTTATTAATAAAAATTATACTGTTAAAGACGAGCTTTTTTATAAACGGACAATTTATGCCTACAATAATGCCGGTGTTTTTACTACCGTGCTGACTGAGACAAATGAAGATCGCGCTAAGGGAAACACTGCTCTAAATCCATTGGATACATTCTCCAAAAGAAATAAATATAGCGGCGATTACGTAAAAGGAAGTAAAAATGTTCTATTTATTCGGGATGGAAAAACAGCAGGTCAATACCTGTTCTACGTTCATTTTGAAACAGAAGATAAGGATGACCCTTGCAGCGGAGAACTGAAAGGGGCTTTAAAAATGGTATCTGACAAAGCAGGCGTATATACTGGCAGCGGCGACCCTTGTGTCCTTAATATGACCTTTGATGCAAACGAAGTAAAAGTGAAAGAAACCGGAAGCTGCGGAAATTACCGTGGAATAAAGTGTTTTTTTAATGATACGTATTTGAAAAAGAAACCGTCCAAAGTTTCTTCAAAAAAGAAATAAGCAAAGAAACCTTTTGGCACACTAATTCGTCTGTCTGCAAAAGATAATAATACTGGTAATCATTGCAACAAATCTCTCTCGTTTAATTTTACTTCATTGTCTCATTGGCAATAGTATTTAGTAATATACAGGTTGCAATATCAATTGTATAAGTCCGGTTAAAAAATAATCTTAAACATTTTCCGTTAATATTGCAACTCCTTTGAAAGAAAAAAACAATTATGAATTTTAGAAATTACTCGGTTCCTTATCAGGTTGATGAACGTTATACAAAACGTGTTGCTTATTTCTCTATGGAATTTGCCATTCACCAGTCGCTTAAAATATATAGCGGCGGCCTCGGATTTTTAGCAGGCTCACATTTGCGGAGCGCATACGAGCTGCGTCAAAACTTAATTGGTATCGGCATTTTATGGAAGTATGGATACTATGACCAGGCCCGCAACCAGGATCAAAGTCTGCAGATCACCTGGATGGAAAAAATATACAGCTACCTTGAAGACACCGGCATTAAATACCAGATTTTAATACACGACTTTCCGGTTTGGGTTAAGGCGTATTACCTGCCGCCTACCATTTTTAATAATGCACCTTTGTTTTTGCTGTCTACCGATCTGCCTGAAAATGATTATATCTCTCAAACTATCTGTCACCGGTTGTACGACGCAAATGTGTCAACAAAACTTGCACAGTTTATCTTGTTGGGCGTTGGTGGCGCAAAACTGGTAGATGAGCTGAATTTTAATCCTGATAAATATCATCTTAACGAAGCTCATGGAGTTTCGGCAGCATTTTACCTGCTTAACAAATTCAGAAGTCCGGAACTGCTAAAAGAGCTTTTAGTGTTCACCACCCATACGCCTGAAGAAGCGGGCAACGAAAAGCACGATATCTATCTTTGTTACAGCATGAGCTTCTTCTGCGGAATGAGCATAGATGAAGTAAAACACGTAACCGGGATTGAAGACGGCGTATTTAATCATTCGCTTGTTGCACTGCGTCTTGCAAAAATTGCTAATGGCGTTTCGGAGCTTCACGGACATGTGAGCCGTGAAATGTGGAAGCATTATGATAATATCTGCTCCATTATATCAATTACCAACGCCCAGAACTGGAAGTATTGGGCAGATAAGCAGTTGTACAACTATATGGAGCAGGGCCAGGACGTGCTTTTTGATGATCGTAAAAAATATTTGAAAAAAAGGTCATTTGAAATTGTAGCTGACCAAACCGGGAAACTTTTTGACCCCAATGTTCTTACCATTGTCTGGGCCCGCCGCTTTGCTGGCTATAAAAGAGCAGACCTCTTAACAAGAGATATAGAAAAGTTTAAAAAGCTTACAGGCAACACAAAATATCCCGTTCAGATTATTTGGGCAGGCAAACCATATCCGCTTGATTATCCTTCTATCACAGATTTTAATAACCTGGTGCATTTGAGCAAAGCATATAAAAATGTGGCAGTATTAATCGGGTACGAGCTCGCATTGAGCAAACGCCTTAAACAGGCAGCAGATATATGGCTTAATAATCCGAGGGTGCCAAGGGAAGCCTCCGGCACTAGCGGCATGACTGCCTGTATGAACGGAGCCGTTAACTTAAGTACCGATGACGGCTGGATACCTGAGTTTATAAACAATGGAAACAATGGCTTTGTTGTACCCGTCGCCGATTATGAAAACCTGCATATACAGGAGCAGGACGAATACGATTTAAACCAATTGTACGACATTCTTGAAAACCAGATTTTGCCCATTTATTATGACAATCATGATGCCTGGAGACAAATAACTAAAAATGGCATGAGAGATGTACGCTTTACATTTGACAGTAACCGTATGGCCGATGAATATTACCAGTTGCTATACAAATACTAATTTCTTTTATTTCAGTAAAAAAAGGGCTTGCCAAAAGGTGAGCTTTTTTTGTGTCTTTAAAATTGCGGCCATCAAAAGGCGGCTGGATAAAAATATAAGAACCCCGCTTTAGTAAAAACTTTTTTACTGTTTGGATGGTTATTCATCAAGAGCTAAAAACGTTGAGAAAAGGCAAAAAAAAGGGCCAGGATAGAAATCCAGCCCAGTTTTAATCCAATATTCTATGAAAAACCATTTATATAGACTGAATTAATTGTATAAAGTTGCAAGAATGCGAAACTATTTTTAAATGAAAAGAGTTGAATTAAGAAAAGTACATGTAATAATATTCGGTTTTTTTAGGAATAAAAGATGTTTTTTACTTCCTCAATTCTAATCTTCATATTGTTATAAAAAGGTGTTTGTAAGAATGTTGTTTTTTACCTTTTATACAAATCAGCAATAATCCTGTTCTTTTTCAAAGTAATGATTTCTTAAATACCGATATTTAGGATTTTTATCTCTAAATCTTTTTTATTGTCATCACCTGATTCCATCGTTTTAAAGCGGTCGCTCACTCCTGCTATGTTGTGGGGTTTAGGCGTAGGCTATGTTATATCGGGCATGTACTTTGGCTGGAATTTAGGTCTTGAGCAGGGCGGCACATTGGGTTTGGCTATCGCCGCTTTTTTCATTATTATCATGTATGTTACCTTTACTTTCAGCTACGCTGAGCTGGCCTGCGCTCTTCCAAAAGCGGGCGGTGCATTTGATTATGCAACCCGTGCTTTTGGTACAGACGCAGGCTTTATAGCAGGAATGGCTCAGAATATAGAATTTATTTTTGCGCCTCCTGCTATTGCGTTTGCTATCGGCGCTTATTTCAATTTATTTTTTCCGCAGATTCCTATCCTGGCCATTGCCATTTTTGCCTACATACTATTTACTGCATTAAATATGTATGGTGTCAAAGCGGCCGCTTTATTTGAGCTGGTTATTACCATCTTTGCAGTAGCAGAGTTGTTATTGTTTGCCGGAATAACGCTTCCGCATTTTAATATAAAAAATCTTCAGAATAATGCATTTCCCCATGGCTGGCGGGGAGTGTTTGCAGCCATTCCGTTTGCTATATGGTTTTTTTTGGGTATCGAAGGCGTGGCTAATGTTGCCGAAGAAGCCATACATCCGCAACGCACTATTTTGTTTGGTTTTGGTTCTGCCATTCTTACTCTGGTCATTCTTTGTGTGCTTACATTTGCAGGCTCAGCCGGCATTGCAGGGTGGGAAGCCATTGTTTATAAACCAGATCATACTACCTCCGACTCTCCTTTGCCACTGGCTTTAGGGCATATTGTGGGTAATAATAACTTTTTGTATCATTTACTTATTACTGTCGGATTATTTGGTTTAATTGCTTCTTTTCATGGAATCATGTTAGCTGCCGGAAGATCGTCTTTTGAATTTGGAAGAGTACAATTTGCACCTGCTTTTATAGGTAAAATTCATTCAAAGTTCTGTACACCTGCCAATGCGTTGCTTGTAAATATGGCTATCGGTATTATTGCATTGCTTACCGGAAAAACAGCAGAGATCATAACCATATCGGTCTTTGGTGCCTTAACCTTATATATCATATCTATGACAGCATTGCTGCGGCTTAGAAAAAAAGAACCGGACCTCGAACGGCCTTTTAAAGTGCCTTTTTATCCTTTTTTTCCGGTTACGGCTTTCATCATTGCTGTTATTTCATTTGTTGCTATGACTATCTTTAATTTTAAACTCGCTGTTATTTATTTTTTATTGATGGGTATTTGTTATGCGGCTTTCAAAATGATTAAAACAGAAAGATTTTGAATCACAGAGGCACAGCGACGCTGAGAAACACAGAGAATTATCTATGTTAAACTCTCTGCCGTAAAGTGTTACTGTGGTTCAAAAAAGAATACTTTTAAATCTTTGTTCAAAGCAATTATATGACTACAGACGAAATAATTACTTATGTAAAAAATCATCCTTCGGGAAAAGTAAAAATTGCCCTTGCAGACATTGATGGCGTGCTGCGGGGAAAATATATTTCTGCAGAAAAAATCCTTTCCATAGCAGACGCAAACACGGGTTTTTGTGATGTTATTTTTGGGTGGGATATGAATGACGTTGCTTATGACAACGCGACTTTTACCGGCTGGCATACCGGTTATCCTGATGCTGCGGCAAAGTTAGATTTATCCACTTTTAGAAAAATACCCTGGGAAAATGATGTTCCTTTCTTTTTAGGCGAAATGATAACTAAAGACGGTGATCCTTCTTATGTTTGCCCGCGGCAATTATTGAAGAAAGTTTTGAATGATGCCAAAGATCAAGGATTCCTGCCTTTTTTTTCGCAGGAATTTGAATGGTATAATTTTGCCGAAACTCCGCAAAGCGCCAACGATAAACAGTTTGGAAATTTAACTCCGCTCACCCCCGGCATGTTTGGATATTCCATTCTTCGCAGCACATTACAAAATCCCTTTTTCACAGATTTATTTGAGTTGATTAAAAAATTTGATATTCCGTTGGAGGGCTTGCATACAGAGACAGGTCCCGGTACTTATGAAGCAGCGATAAACTTTTCTGAAATCATAGAAGCGGCAGACCGCGCAGTATTATTTAAAACGGCCGTAAAGGAAATTGCTTATAAGCATGGCCTTATGGCTACTTTCATGGCGAAGGTCAATGAAAATCTTCCCGGTTGCGGCGGTCATGTACACCAAAGCCTTTGGGATGAAGCGGGTAAAATCAATCTTTTTTATGAAGAAAAGGACTCAATGAAAATGAGCGAAACGATGAAAAGCTACATTGCCGGACAATTACATTGCCTGCCTTTTATCTTACCAATGTTTGCACCAACAATTAATAGTTATAAACGCCTCGTTGAACGAGCCTGGGCGCCAACAACACTAACCTGGGGAATTGACAACAGAACGGTAGCTTTGCGTGTTTTACAAAGCAGCGAAAAATCGTGCAGACTGGAGACACGAGTGGTTGGTTCAGATGTGAATCCGTACCTGGCAATGGCAGCGGCACTTGCATCGGGGTTATATGGCATTAAAAATAAAATGGAACTAAAACAACAGGCAACCACCGGAAACGGGTATACTGATTATTCGAACGGCAGGCTTCCTAAAACCCTCGATGAAGCTACTCAAATGATGAAGCGATCAACATTGGCAAAAGAAATATTGGGAGAAAAGTTCGTTGACCATTTTATCCAAACCCGTGAATGGGAATGGCGTCAGCACTTAAAAGCAGTAACCGATTGGGAGTATAAAAGATATTTTGAGATTATTTAGCCCCGGCCCTAAAGGGAGTAGTGAACTCAGCGCTTAAAAGAGATGATTAAAAAAATTTGTGAAAAGTCAGCATCATTGTACCATTATTAAATTAAAAAATTTTTCTCCCCCTTCTCCTTTGAAGAAGGGTCGGGGAGGAGGTAAAAACTATGCAATTCGATAAAATTTATCAATATAATTTCCCCGCAACCATTCGCTTCGGTGCAGGAGCGAGCAAAGAATTGGGGGATTATTTATTGAAAAATAAAATAGCAAGGCCGTTAATCGTCACAGATAAAACTGTCGCAGATCTCGGTTTTTTTAAAGAAATTATTGCTGATTTGAGAAAGAAAACTATTTCGCCGGAAGTATTTTATGACATACATAAAAACCCGGTAAAATCTGATGTCTATAAAGGAACAGATGCTTATGATAATACCGAAAGAAATGCAATAATAGGCATTGGCGGCGGGGCAGCGCTGGATGCAGCAAGGGCAATAGCGCTGAGAGTAAACCATCGTGAAGATCTTTTTAAATACGATGATCTTATTGGCGGAGACATATTTGTTACGAATGATGTTCCGCATTTTATCACTATTCCAACTACAGCCGGCACAGGCAGCGAAGTGGGAAGAAGCGCTATCATTGCCGATGATGAAACCCATCAAAAAAAAATCCTTTTCTCCCCTAAATTACTGGCCAAAATTGTATTTGCCGATCCGGTTTTAACCATGGAGCTGCCTCCTTTCATTACCGCTGCTACAGGCATGGATGCATTAACACATAACATGGAAGCATACCTTGCCAAAATGCCGCACCCGATGTGTGAAGGAATTGCATTGGAAGGAATTTCATTAATCAGCCAGTCATTGGAAAAAGCAGTGAACAATCCTGACCTTGAATCAAGAAGCAAAATGCTCATTGCTTCACTTATGGGAGCAGTTGCTTTTCAAAAAGGTTTAGGCGTGGTTCATTCCCTGGCTCACCCGCTCTCATCATTGCTTGATACACATCACGGTTTGGCCAATGCTGTAAACCTTCCTTATGGGATGGAATTTAATATTAAAGGTTTTGAACATAAATTCAGAAAAATAGCAAGGGCATTGGAATTAAAAGAAGAAACCGGTGAAGCGGTAATAAAATATTTATTTGAGCTTAATTCAAAAATAAATATACCGCACAAATTGGGTGCAATTGGCGTAAAGCAGGAACATGTTGAAACATTAGCTGGTTTAGCAATTGAGGATTTTGCTCATCCCAATAATCCCAAACCTGTTACAAAAGAAGATTTCAGAGAGCTTTATAACAAGGCACTGTAAATGTCTGAACCGGGATATGTGGGATTTTAGGGATGTATGTGATTTTACGTTTAGAAAAATATTTTATAATCTTATTTAATGAAGAAAAAAATCGGCATAAGTTATACTGAAACGAATTTTCAAAACTATTGGAACTGGTTTAATGATCAGGATAAACAAGATATAGAACTGATCGAACTGTCATTTTTAAAAAATAATGAAGAAGATTTTTCCAAATGTGATGGATTCATCCTGACTGGAGGAGTTGATATTGACCCGTCTTTTTATAGTGGTAATGTCGAATATGAGAATAAACCTGACAAATTTGAACCTGCCCGCGATCAGTTTGAAGAAAAAATCTATCAATATTCTCAAAAAAACAAAAAACCTTTGCTTGGTATTTGCAGAGGTTTGCAACTCGTAAATGTTTTACAGGGGGGCAAGCTGATCCAGGATTTAGATGCAGACATGAACCTGAAACATTGCGGAACTGAGGAGTCAGACGGGCAACATACTATACGAATTGAAAAAGATACTTTGTTGCATAATTTTACTTTTTCTGATAAAGGCAGCATAAACAGTTCTCATCACCAGGCGATTGACCCAGATGCAATTGGCGATAATCTTATAGTAAACGCGTACGATGATTATGAAGAAAAATTAATAGAAGGAATAGAGTTTAATGATAAAACAAATAAAGCATTTATGCTTTGCGTGCAATGGCATCCCGAAAGGATGGACGATCAGCAGAGCGCTTTAGCAAACGGAATTAAAGATGTTTTTTTAAAAGCTGTAGCCGTTTCCGGCTATGAACGGAGTTATTAAAATCTATATTTTTTTCTTTCTGCTTCCTTTATGCAACGTGACGTAGTAAAGGTGTTTTGCAACCTAGTAGAGGTTAAATGTTGGTAGAATAAAGACAATAAAAATAGTTTAACCGCGCCGTAGGTGCGGAACAAAAGGTAGCGTACCTACGGCACGCTTATAATACTTTTGCTAATTGAATTCTACAAACATTATGCTCCTATGGAGCAAAAGAAATGAAAGTTTCTTAACTAAATGACATTGCCCTTTAGGGCGGAGGTATTCAAAAAAGAATAAAGCATGCAAATTATTAATCCGGCAACGGAGGAAATTATTAAGGAAATAACGGAAGATTCAAAAGAAAGCATAAAAGAAAAGTTTGATTTATTACAATTGAATCAGCCTGCATGGCAAAAAGTACCGCTGGCAGAAAGGGTGAAGGTACTTATGTCATTTTCTGATTTATTAGCAGAAAACATTGAAAACCTTGCGATGATTTTGACCAATGAAGTTGGAAAGCCTTTGCAGCAATCGCGCAATGAAATAATTGGTGCAACGAAACGTATCCAATGGCTGGCATCAAATGCTGAAAAATATTTATCACCCGAAACAATGACTTTCGAAGAAGGAATGGAAGAAAAAATTGTGTACGAACCACTCGGCGTCATCTGCAATATTTCTGCATGGAATTATCCTTATCTTGTCGGTATTAATGTGTTTGTACCAGCACTGCTTGCAGGTAATGCGGTAATGTACAAACCTTCGGAATATGCAACTTTAACAGGGCTGGAAATTGAAAAATTATTGAAAAAAGCCGGTGTTCCTCCAGCTGTTTTTCAGATAGCCGTGGGTGCACGAGCTGCAGGTGAAATTTTACTGGAGCTTCCTTTTGACGGTTATTTTTTTACCGGCTCTTATAAAACCGGTATATATATTTATGAAAAAGTTGCGCCGAAAATGGTTCCCTGCCAGTGTGAGTTAGGCGGCAAAGATCCGCTGTATGTTGCAGAAGATATTGCAGATATCGCATCAGTAGCTTCCGGTACTGCAGATGGTGCTTTTTACAATAACGGGCAAAGCTGCTGCGCTGTAGAACGGATTTATGTGCATGAAAAAGTGTATGAAGATTATGTAGCAGAATTTGCAAAAGAAGTAAAATCCTGGAGAGCCGGATTACCAACCGAAGAAGGAGTTTTCATCGGTCCGCTAAGCCGCAAAGATCAGCTTGCAATGCTGGAACAACAAGTAAAAGATGCGGTAGAAAAAGGAGCAACCATTGTTACTGGCGGTCAGCAAATAAATGAACGGGGTTATTTTTTTCAGCCTACAGTTTTAACAAATGTCAATCACACGATGAGTGTAATGAAAGACGAATCATTTGGGCCTGTTATCGGTATTATGAAAGTAAAAAGCGATGAAGAAGCCATTGAACTGATGCAGGATACAGAATACGGATTGACTGCTGCGGTGTACTCCTCAGATAAATCAAGAGCAGAAAACATTTTGCGGCAAATAAATACCGGAACAGGATATTGGAATTGCTGTGACAGAATTAGCCCTGCTTTGCCCTGGAGCGGCAGAAAACATTCAGGTTTTGGTGCAACACTTTCTTATACAGGCTTACGTGCATTTACAAAACCCAAAGCCTGGCATTTGCGGAGTTGAGAATAATCCTGCCTGCTACCATTCATCATTAAAAAGGACAGCTTATCCTTTATACAAAGAGTCTTGAAACAGAACTTTATACTTTGTACTGAATTTAAAAAAAATAGTCTTTGTATGAAAACAATTTACCTATTTCTTTCCTTTTTTGTAAGCTTTATTTCGTTAGAAGCCTTTGCTCAAAATACGTATACAATCTCCGGATCTGTTAAAGATAATAACGGCAACGCTTTGGCTCACGTTACTGTTTCATTGCTCAAAGCAAAAGATAGTGCGCTTATAAAATCAGAGATCAGCAATACCGGCGGAAAATTTGAGATGCAGGCAACTTCCGGGGAAGCGTGCCTGTTGCTGTATACTATGGTTGGTTATGAAAGTAAATACAGCAAAATTTTTACACCCGCCCACAATCTTATTATTGAAGAAAAAATGCAGATTTCTTCTAAAAAATTAGAAGACGTAAGTGTTACCGCCCGCAGGCCTTTGATTGAGATCAAAGCAGATAAGACAGTTTTTAACGTTGAAGGCAGCATAAATGCACAGGGAAGCAATGCTCTTGAGCTGCTGCAGAAAAGCCCCGGAATGCGTGTTGACAACAACGACAACATAAGCATGAAGGGAAAGACCGGCGTTAAAATATATATTGATGGCAAGATGTCCCAGCTTGATACCAAAGATCTTGCAGCTTATTTGCGCAGCATTAACAGCAACGATATTGAAGCTATCGAAATGATAAGCAATCCGAGTGCAAAATATGATGCCAGCGGCAATGCAGGCGTTGTAAACATCCGCCTTAAAAAGAATAAAAAATACGGAACAAACGGCTCAGTAAATGCTGGTTTTGTGCAAGGCGTAACGCCAAAAGGTAACGGAAGTGTAAATCTTAATTATCGTGATAAACTTATTAATGTATTTGGCAATGCAGGAACTGACATTGGCGATTATCATAATACAATCGGCATCTATCGTATTCAAAACGATACTATTTTTGACCAGAGAAGTGAAATGATCAGCCACAATAAAAGCTATAATGCCAAAGCCGGAGCGGATTATTTTATCAATAAAAAAAATACAATAGGCTTTATAATAACAGGCAATCTCTCCGATGGAAACTGGACAAATGACAGCCGCACGTCTGTTTCTTACAAGCCTACCGGAGATTACGTAAAAACTTTGAATGCTTCCAACACTGCACCTAATAAACGCACTAATGTAAACAGTAATATAAACTACCGCTATGCCGACACCAGCGGCACAGAAATAAACTTTGATGGCGATTACGGATTTTTCAGGGGCAAAGGCCGCAGCTACCAGCCAAATTATTATACCGATGCCAATGGTAATCCACTTTACAGCATTATTAACCGTAATAATACACCTACAGATATTGATATTTATACTGCCAAATTAGATATTGAAAAGAATCAATGGAAGGGAAAATTAGGATTTGGAGCCA
>JAABUK010010686.1_pt1 | contig 12179 bp, 13 predicted proteins | sample 5559141 | NCBI WGS metagenome assembly JAABUK01 (sample SAMN10711869, study PRJNA513367) | rock metagenome | isolation source: Antarctica rocks | place: Antarctica: Victoria Land, Pudding Butte nord | collected 2016-01-03 | reverse complement strand
CCAAAGTCCCCACCACAACATGAGTGCCGATCCAGTGTGCATTTCATGTAGCCATTGAGTGTACCTGCTTTCTTACCCCTGACAACTCTTGGTAGGTGGTGATCAACCTCCATGATGAGCTTGACAATCACATCTGCCTGCTCTCGAGGCATGGCCGACAAGTCTTGTAACTTGAAGATGAACACAATCTGGCCTGCAACATTTTCTGCTATCGCCACACAGTTCTGTTGCACTTCCCCTTGAAACTTTTCTCCTTGCATCCAAACAGATGAACCCTTTATGATCAACAGCTGCTGCACATTGGCTGGTACATCTGGGCGGTTCAAAGTGGCTGGGTCATACGGTGCAAGGCACGCTTCTGGGCAACCCAAAATGTGGGCTCCAATCTGCAAGATGCATGCCACACAATGAGTTGCCATCTTAAGTGATTGAAACACACAAGGTGTGATGGCAATGATGCTGAATGTAAGATTTGCGCATTGTAAATTGAGGGAACAAGGGATGCTTTTCAACATGACGTGTCTAAGGTGTGTCCTACATCAAGGAAAGACAATCATGTGTTAAGGCTCTAGCTGTTCAGCTATTGTTGTCACATGGTCAAAACATGCAAACTACTCTTTTTCACTAAACGTACAGAGTGCTTCTCCATGGCTAGCTGAGTCAAGGCTTTCATTTTCACTGTCTGGTTGACAGGAACCCCAACCCTAAAAACTAGCCTCGTCGACCTCCTGGGCACCTTGCAAGATTAGGGCTTTCACTTGTTTGTGCACCTCACCCAGCTTCTCCCTTGTGTGCTCATGCGTGAGATTACAAGCACTTCTTTCTGACAATGTCCACCCAATGTTGAAACAATAGTATGCGCCCTGAACTTCACAAACAACGCATTTGCATTTTGAAAATCAGGGTTGCTTGATGACCAATGCATGTGATGCAACACTTTGGCATAAAGAGTGCATGGATGTGGCTCTTATGTGCATGCATGTACATGTTGCTAGACTGGGTGACAAGGGGGCTTGCCTTGTTGATGATCAACATGTAGCCTGGTGGCACATGTATGTGCAAGACGCCAACATCTGCCATGACCTCACTAGGCAGCTTGGCCCACAAGCCGCCAGTGTATAACAAGGGCAGTGCACCGTCGCTGCCAATGTGTGGTGGCTTGGGAACAGCTTGCAAGAACTTAGACCGAGACTTGTCAGGCACGATGGTCCATATCTGACCATGCAGCCCAGCTGCCAGCATGAGTGCCTCACCAAAATGCAGAGGGCCACAAGACCAAGCAGTTTGAGACCCTGCTGTGGCGACAGCTCCAACGCCAACATGGAAGCCGCGAGAAACTTGTACGACACCTGATGCTGTTGTTGGTAGAAGAGACGGGCTGACAAGAGGTGATGCCCATGATATGCCTGCTGTGGACATGCTTTTACCACTAGCATCAAGTTGAGTGGCCTCTTTGATGTCTTGGGCATGGATGGTGGCCTCTGCACCCTTGCCCACAATGACTTTGGGTAATGAGCCTCTCCCTTGCTGATCTGTGTTGGTGAACATAGTTTGTTGGTGCCCGCTCACAGCTATCATGTCGCCCCCGAGGTCCACAAAGTCATCAACCTTCACACCCTCACCCACCACACGGTGTATGGACTCTCGCAAGCATACCTTGGCGACCTTGCGTTTAGTTGAACTTGACAGATCCACTCCTTGTGTCTCCATCATGTGTAGCCCTGTTTCCACCAATCCATCCACTGCCATGTCAAGAGCTAACCCTGTGGCTGCTGCTTGATGGATGTGTGTACGGGCTGTCAAGCCGCGGCTGAACCAATTCAGCTGCTCTTCCTTGATCTGGCCTTCGCGATAATGTAGCACATTCTTAGAGGCCATGAGGTTTGACACTTGTGCAAAGTGGTCAGGTGTAGCATCAAGTCTTCTCACAAGAAACACCTGCAAGCAACTGGCACTTGTTATCTGAGGGCCAATGTTAAAACAAAGGTCACAACAGTCAATGTACAATCTTGCATGTTGCCTCACTGCTTGACATGCAAGACTTACATGCAATGTCCATATCCTCACACATCAGTCAGTTGTGCACACATAACTTACTCACCTCGTTGTTGCTCTGCTCCAAGATTGGAAAGAGCTGCTCCGCCGTCCTGAAGTTGTGTTGCAAGACTGGCACATGTGACAAAGGGCTGTCACGGTAATGCAAGTAGACCTTCTGAGCCTGGTCCACAGTTGAAGCAAGCTCTGTTGGAGACATGTCTAAATACTTGATGATTGCTGCCTCTTGGGGGGGAAACGAGCCTATGGAGCCTTCTTTGTGATGCTTGTGTGCTCTTGCACACAACAAGCGTGCCTCAGACTCACTATGGGCAAGTACTCCACCTGGAATGGCTGAATCTAACTCTAGGCTATTGACTTCCTGCACATTGTCATGCATGCAATGCTGACTGTGCTGAGTAGTCACGGTCATGAGCACACAAGCTTGCAAGCAACTCTTCGCAACTCTTTTGCAAGCATTAGGGCTGTGATGTGCATGTGATTCGTTTTGAGTTTGGGAGCCGACCTGCCATGCGTAGCTACAAGGAGATGAAGCAAGAAGTGGATTGTCTGCCAAGGCATGCATGTCCAGTGGACTTGCTGTTTGGTCTAACACAAACTGCAATCGAAGTTACAAAACCTGATAGGGGTCATACACAATGCCATGCCATGCCATGCCATATGCCATGCCGTGCTTGTGATGACACACACTCAATCATGCGCTCATCCTGATCGTGAGGTAACGAAACTTGTAGGTTTTGCATGACAAGGTAATGGGGCAGGTTTATTCGGATTGCATGGTGGTAAATAGGACAACACAGGGTGAGACCTCCTCAGGTACTTGAGTTCGTTCCTATCATGCCAATGTTAGTTGCTCATCCAACGCTAGACGTCTTGCAATCGTATTTACAAAACAATCTTGGTAATTCTATGCTTAAACTGATGACCCACCTTGTGTCTTTGAGGTCGAGCCAATACTAACTTTGCAGAAGACAAGTTTGGACTTGTGAGATGGATGCTCTGCAACATCAGAGCAACACACTTCAAGTTTTACACTGATTGCCAATCACAACGTGCACATCACCCATGACTCACGTTGCCAACATCCTCTCCATCCCCACTAGAAGCATGTAAATCCATGTGAGTGCTGAATCCCTGCACGATACGGCATGTCGACATTCATTAAATCATTAATGTGCATGCAAGTGACTCAACAACGACATGAACTTCGACTTGTGTACAAGCTTGTGAAGCAGACCTTCAAGACCTCTTGCTGAGTGAAGCTGCTTGGTTGGCCCTGCCAAAGCGTCGAAGTTTGTGAGCTCGCAAGCAGCTGCTTTGACAGGGGTGAAACCCACCCATTAGCAACAGACTGAGAGATAGCAAACATGTCAAACATTGCCACCAACACACCTGTTCGGTGAGCCTTACGAGGTCCTCGATCTGCTGTTGAGAATCAGACGTTTTAGGAGCCTACAAACAATAATAATGCATTTCGATTTTTTTTAGTGTAGTCTAGTGATGCCAAATGCGCATATTCTGGTGCTTCATGCAAATTTTTGTTGTGACGTGCCTGTGGTGGTAGAGGGTGCAGGAATAGGTCCAAGGGATCGGCCAATACCTGCAAACTGCCACGCAAGTCTACAATAAGTCATGTTTTCCTTGGTGTACATGTCGACGAACTTTGGCTGATTTCTTGAAATACACAATGAAAGTTCAAGAGTTTTCGATGTTTATCACCAGCCACTAACAGATATGGCATTTGTGTGGATGTTGCGCTTAATTAAGAGCATGCGTGAAATACAAAGTCTTTTCAATTCAAGTGCTTGATGGCCTTGTTTGTCCAACAAAACTCGATGCCATGGTCTGCTGCGCGCACATCCAGACTCACCCTAGACAACATCACGACACATACATGATTTCAAGAGGTTGTTGCATGGGCTAACAATCTTGCCCACAGGTGTGCCATGTGTGCAATAGTGTGTGATGTAGGTCACTTGCATTGCAACTTTTGTCAATACAATCAACCAATGCTTACATACACAGTTTGCCCTCTGCAATGCAAGCTGCCATCCATATGCATACATTGTGCAACGCATGCTTGCCTAGAGCAAAATCTGTCTGAAACAACAAGTGGACCAATGCACGAACAGCAATAGGTCCACACTGATAACCATCTGTTTGTGTAGTGGCAAAAACTTGTCGACCTAGCGAGTGATTGTGTACAAGACCTATTCCAAACATGACACTAGCTGGGGCTGAACCAGATTCTCCAACTAGATAGTTCACTGGCAAGACAACGCACGAGTCATGACTTGTTGGTAGCAAGTGCATGAACATACCTATGAGTCCAGTGCTGAACCATTCCCTCTTGGCAAGGCTGCGCAGATCGTCAGTATATCCCTTTTTACGCACCAAACTATCAACCGGCAAAGCATGTACCAACACGTGAGAAATATCCTTGCCGCTCACAAGAGCGACAGCAAACTCAAGAGCACTAGCTGAAAATGATGGGAGCTGATGTGTAAATGGAGACTGGGAGGGAGCCATCCGCACCTACTGCATGCAATGCACTTTCAATTTAGATACTGTTTAATGGCCTTGTGTATAGATGCAAAGACTAGCTTTCACGAGAGACACACATGCTCGGGGTGCTCGGGGGTGGTTGCTGCCTGCTGAGGGGTGGTTGCTGCTTGCATGCCGGAACCGGAGGTGGCAGATCTTGATGACTACAACACACTCATCGCTCAATAAAAAATGCACATGAGGAAGATGTGTTTACTAGAAAATGAATTGTTAGCTAGCAGCCTCACCTCTTCAGAAGCAAGCCCCTGGGAACCCTGCTCTAGGGAGTCGGGGATAGCCGACAATTGTGCCAACTGCAATATGTCAAAGCCTCAGCCAAACATTATGATTGTTCTTAGGTGAGCACAACCAAGTTAGAGCACGTGGGAGACTCAAGCGCATCCACCAATCCGACAACATACCTGTTGAGTTAAGGGAGGAGCATCATCTTTGGGTGTCGAATCGCCACTACCTTGGCCATCTCCCTGCAGCATTGTATTACAAGGTAACATACAAAGAGTTGCAAGAAGATTCACACACGTGTAGTGGCCAAGAGACCCCTGCATCGAGGGCCTCTTCAGGCTCACTGCCTGGCACATGCCCCTTCTACGATTTAGTGGGTTTTAGTGGGGTAAGTGCAAGGCAGCTTGTGATAGACAGAAGTTTATGCAAGTTTTGTGTGTACAAACATGGCGTACCTGAAGATTGTTAGTAGTGGTGCCGGATCCAACTTCAGGGGCAGCGTCAACAGAGGGAAGCTACAAAACCAATAGAGCTTGAATAAGCTGAATCCGTTGCATAAGGTAATCAACACAACAGTTTCCTTTCATGTGCTGATAAGCATCGTTGCAAACATTATAATGTTTTCAATGACATGCCTGCTGATGGGACGCTGCTTGATGATGCTGTAGTTATTTCTAATTAAAAAAGTGCAAGGTCTGACTTGCCAAAGGCCATACTAATCGAGTACAGTAGTGCACATTATCAGCAAAAGGCAACCATTGTTGCTGCTGAGCTTATGTAACACACATGCAGACATTACCATGCTGTGGTTGCAATGACATACCTGGTGCTGGCCACTGCCTGATGATAAGGCACCATCAACACGTGCACTCCCCTGCTGACCAACCTGAACAACGTGAACAGGGTTATGTAGCTCAGCAAGCTGTGCAAGGTCTAATGCGCTAAAGGCTAGTCTAGTCAAATACAGTATCAGCAAAGGGCAACCATTGCTATTGCTAAGCTTATATAACACACATGTAGACTTTAACATGCTGAGGTGGCAATGACATACCTGGTGCTGGCCATTGCCTAATGATGGGGCACCATCTGCACGTGCACTCCCCTGCTGACCAACCAAAACAACGTGAACAGGGTTATGTAGCTCAGCAAGCTGTGCAAGGTCTAATGCGCAAAAGGCTAGTCTAGTCAAATACAGTATCAGCAAAGGGCAACCATTGCTGCTGCTGAGCTTACATTGAGGTTATGCAGAAATCACCATGATTACCATGGTGGGTTTGCGATGACATACCTCCTTCTGCTTGCCACTGCCTGGTGATGGTGTGCTCCCCTGATGCACATCCTGTAAGAGGTCATACAACTTAGAAAATGTGCAAGATCTGATGCGCCAAAGGCTATTCTAGTCAAAAGCAGTATCGGCAAAGGGCAATCATTGCTTCTGCTGGGGTTACATTGAGGTTGCAATGACATACCTGCTGCTGGCCACTGCCTAGTGATGAAGTGCTCCTCTGCTGCGCATCCTGTGAGAGGTCATGCAACTGAGCAAAATGTGCAAGGAGCCAAAGGCTATTGTAAACAACAAACTGGTTTAGGCATGATCTGACATACATGTCCCTACAGCTGTCAGGTGGCTATGTGGAGCATGCATCAACCTTACACATAGCAATGGTCAACAACATTAAAGCATACTGGCCTAAGAATGACGGGCAACACCTTGAACTTGGGTGGTGGAGGCAGCATCAGATGAAGATTCTTTAAAGCCTGAAATTTCCCATAGGCAGAACTACTCATCAAGCTTTTGCCTTTCTTGTCCTTAAAGGCATTTTCCGCGTCCTTGAGAGCTGTCTCGAGAGGCGTCTTGAGGCCCTTCAGGTCTGCCTCATAGCTTGCAACATCCATTGGCAACTTGGGTACAACCACAGGTGCAAGGACATGCTTGCTTGGCCACGCATAGTGGGGCACATCTGGCTTGATGTCCAACTTTAATGCAATACGCTTGAGGATGGCGAATGCGTTCTCGTAAGGAGATGTTGCACTGCAATGCACAAATATGTGTCTAATCAGGACTGTGCAATTTGCTTGAAGATATCGCTTTGTTCTCAGAAGGAGCTGTCACACCGTAATGCACAAATACGTGTGTGGCAAGGGCTGTCAGGGTGGCTTTGTGGCGTGCTTGGGCAACGCTTTCAAGCTTTGCAATTTGTATGCGCATAGGACGTGTATCAAGGATCGCAGGCACTTACTGTTGCAGACTCGCTTTGTTGACAAGAAAATTCTCCTCTATAGATTGGTCGTGGATGGCTTCCTGCTGCTTAGCATCCTCTTCAAGCTTCTTCAGTGAAACTAGAGCACTCTCCAAGGTGCTACGTAGCCTACTGAAGACGCTCCTCACACCCATAAAACATTGCTTGGACTCGGTAGCCTCACCTTGCCTTGCCGACGCAGCTATGTAGTCTGCTCCTTCCCGGATCGAGCTGCAAAACACAGTTTCAATCGTTGTACTAATCGTGCATGAATTCAGATAAGAGCACAAGCAAGAAAACATGAGAGACAACGTGTTTATGCATTGTCACTGCTTCATCAAAGGACAATGGTAGTGTGATGTCTACAAGCAACTTGCAAGTTGTGGTTGAATGCTGATGCAATGTACATGCATGAAGGTAGGACAGTATCAAGCAAGGTGCATCAAACATGTGCAATGCTTCGATGTAGAGTCAAGTACTTGAGTATTGTGATTGATTTTTGTTTGGTCTTTATTAATCAGGGCAACCTCATGTGCCACTGTGTATCATATCATATTGTACGAAAATATATTGTCAATACACGTTTTGGACTTGTGAGCCAAGAACTCAATATGCACATACCTTTCTTGACATGCAGCCACTCCTGAAAACACCGTCAACAATTCAGATATGTCACTTCCGATCTCTCTTGCCAGCATGTCCTTCGTGTCGTTCTTCCATAATTGCTCAATCATCTTGATACAACGTTCAAGCTTCCGCCGCTCTTCCATGTTCTTGTCTGCGAAGATGTTCTCATCAAAGTAAGACAACAAGGCAGAAAGGTCCTCCTTGTGGTCCTCCAAAGAATCATAGGACATAGACCTGCACAGAACATTCGATCCAGAACTGCGTTGCTGCATGGTCAACCATGTATAGCTCGTTATGTTTGCATACATCAGACCTTGTGCCAATGCTCTCACACAATACAACACAGCCAAACGCTACATTGACAATCAAATCCAAACACTACATTGTCAGTCAAAGCTTTCTGAATCAGTATGCTTGTCACAAACAAATTGAGCGTCGTAACATACTCGCTAGTATTCAACGAAAGTGGTGCAGAATGTCATCTGTCACTACAAGAGATCATTATGCACACTCCAAGGCATTTTGAGACTCCTGTGGTATGAAAAGGACATTGACCTTGGTGAAAGTGCTGCTGACCACAGCCGATTGTCATGAATGGCTTCAGCAGAAAGTTTCCGCCGTTTTCCCCTCGACTGCTCTGCAACCTGATCCATTCCCAGCTGGGCAGATGCTGGAGTGTTAAGACCTGCAATAGCACCACTGAAATGACGAGATTATACAACAACCTTGAATGATCAGATGTGCATATGCAACACCAAGCAACATCAATGCATTAAGTAATGTCCCACATTCTTAATTGTTGGATGCAAAGATGCAAGGGAAGCAAAGGAGCACAGAACACCATTTGTGCTATGCAAGTGCTCAATTGTTGCTTACGTTTGCTTCCACTTGCATTCTGTGTGCCAGTTGATCTCCTGCCTCCCCTCGAGGCCACATCCTTCTCACTCAGCTGATCTTCCACAAATTGAACTCCTGTCACTTCCTTCTTGTCATGCCCATGCAAGGCTACCCACACATTCAAGTCTGATGTCATCCTGTCTTTGGTTTTTGTTCCAGGTCTGTTAAACTTCTTTTTTGTCTTCGTTGCAAGGCCCAACAGCATGATGCCCTCCTCTCTCCATTTCGCTGCAACAAATTGGCCATCATCAGTCTCTCGATCGTTGCTCAATAGGTTCACACTGCAAGGTTCAACCGCAACTGCGATTAGGTCAGGACGGTACTTGAGTCGATCTCACAGAACTAGTCACCTGGACACAGTTGGATCCCGGTGGCCACAGCCTGTGGAAGGTCAAAGAGACCTTTCAGGACCGACGGCATGCTATCCTCGACGCGGGGGTTCAGCCGCGTGGTAGCCTTGGTTCCGCTCTCAAACCGTCGATCCGAGTTCTCGAAGTGGGACTCGTTCACTTGCGTGATAGTATAACCATGGTCGACGAAAGCGTGTAGTCTGGCGTGATCTGGACAGCTAAGCTTGTTCCCAGATGCGCTGACGCCAAACTCGCTATACGGGCAGTCTTTCACTGGGCAGACTCCATATGGCAGTGCGTCGGTAGAAGACGCCATTAAGAGTGTCAACGACAATGTGCGAAGTAGACACAACGCTTGTGCAACTCGACACCCAAGAAAGCCGCACAGTCCGCCAAGAACGCTACCAATTTTGTGTTGTCTTATCAGTTCTAGTACCACGGCGGGAGGGTTTTTGGTACCTAACTTGGTACCGGGAACGAAAGTTTGTTACTTGAGGAACGAGGTTCGTCACTTGGGGACCAGCTTCGTTACTTGTGGAACGAGCTTGGTGACCTGGGGAACGAGCTTCGTCGTTTGGGGACCAGCTTCGTTACCGGGAAAATAAAACTGGCGCGACCACGTGGAGACCTGCACGCCGAACTCATCACGTTGAGGTGATACTCGCGCCTTGAACGTGTCAGCATGTCACGTGAACGCGCCCATTCGTGACCGCAGTACCAAAGTTCGTTCCGCCTCACAAAATTGGTTCCCTGGGGTACCAAAGTTCGTTCCCTGGGGTACCAAAGTTCGTTACCTGTAGTAAGTTCGTTTCCGAGGGCCCACTCGTCGGCTCGCGCAACAAAGCAGCTTTTCATGGGGCGAGATTGCAAGTAGCATGAGAATGCATACAAATTGCATCGGCTTCTCAGACCGAAAGCAAAAGGGTGCGTCGATGCCTAGCCATCGGTGAGACCGCATGGCACGCTCGCTAAGCAAGCAGACAAGTTCAACCTGCTAAGTCCTATCGGATCTGAAGTTGCTCCTTGATGGAAGCACAAAACCGGACTGGGCCCGACGAGAACTCAACTCAAGGTGTAGATTCCCAAAGTACATGCACCTGCCCTCCTTTTCCCTCGCTCGCATCCCTGCTCTTGCCAACTATGTTCTTTCTAGGGCCGACAGTCTTCGAGAATGAACTGCGCGTGCTGTTGTCGAACGTTGCGGACTCGGCGGTAACGGAAATCACAGCGGCCATAGTCGGTGCCGAGGTCCCAGGCATGGACTCCTTGCTGGCACTTGCCGGCGTCTCAGACGCAAATGTCGCGCAATCCAACGAGGACTTGCAGAAGCAAGTAGTTGACAGTCTCGACATATGCTGGAACAAAGAGGGCAAACAGCGGCCTGCAATCCAGTTGGGTTTTTAAGAAGTTAGCTATGGGTATGTGTTTGGCTACTACTTTTGGAGGGTTGCACATTGCTTGCACGGTGCAATTGTGACGTAAAGCAATATCATTTAATGCCTATTTGCCTTTCGTGCGTGCAAGGACATCACTAGCTGATTGTGCCCCTATTGACATTCGTATCTGATGATGAATCAACACATACAGAAGTATCATTATCACTCCACTTGTAAAAGCTCGGTTGCAACTTGCCAAGAGCGCATGGAAGCCACGCCACGGTGTTTGGCATGCACCTCATCTCATGGTTGTGAAGAGTGTTGCTGTGGACAACGCCTACGAGAGTCACCATCTTATCTCCCAGGCAAGATATTAAGAGAATGCATACAAGGCACTTGCCAATTTGCCATGGAGACAACAAATGGCAAGGACTGGAGCTATAGCTTTGAGGCAGAACGCTTGTCGTGCTCAAAGCGTCAGGCGAAGACAGCCTCAACAGCATGCAAGGGCATTGTTGGGAGAAGCGTGGCGTCATTGGCCACAGCATTACCTCATGTAGCAAAAGAGCCCAGCAACACATTGAACTACATCATAAAGCTAGGCAGCCATGCGAGCAGCAGGCCTATCTTCCAAAGCTTGCTTGCAGAAGCATGTGACAAGCTAGCTTTCATCAAGCAAGTCTCCCCAGATGTCTATTATGGCACCGCTGATGGCATCCGCTCTAGCTTTTGCTCACATTCCTCTATAATGGGACAATGCATCCCATGCAAGATGCTGAAGGAGGCTACGACTATGTATGCTAGCAGAGCTGAAATGAAGGCTGAATCTACCATGCTTACCACACGTGCTTTGCTTGAGCAAGATGCCTCATCATTACAAGTCATGGCTTCTTCAGCCACACCTCATCAAACCCTTACTGGTCAAGAGATGCGACAGAGAGCCGTAATTCAGTCAAGCCAAAGGCATGCAGACTCTCAGAGAACATCACGTGCCAAGTATTCGTTGCTCGATCTGAAGGCTCAGCTCAAAGTGTTTGCAAGCAAAGCAGAGCAAGCAGGAGATGACACGCCTGAGCTCATAAAACTATTCACGATGGTCGACGAGGCAGGCAAGTCCAATATTAATGATGATAGTGTTTTTCGCAAGCGTGATCCACACATTTCATTTGTCCTGAAACTCCTCATGGGTGCATATAAGTGAAGGCCAACCTCTACATCATGGTCAAATTAGGTGTCATCTCAAATCCAGATGGTGTCCACCGGGGCTCTTGTGGACAAGCCGGCATTGCAGGAGATATTATTGGACATTGGGCGGGCGCTCCTCAAGGGGCGGAGGAATCGCCACCTCTCTAATGGGACACGGCAGTTGTTCATGCGGTGAGCACACACATGCACATACTTACATGCACATCTGCAAGTCATATCAGGTCAGATTTGCAATTTGTGCTTGCAGTGTGCTTGTATTTGCACTTGCTCTTGAACACTGTTTGCACCAACAACATAGAGAGAGTGCCTCATGGCCGGGCATGCTAAATGCCATATGTATGTATGCACGGTACTTAATCATTCAGGATCACAAGTCCATGATTGGTTGTCCAAGTTGTTGTTGGGACCAGATGTCAGAACGACCAAGAAATATAGATCTGACTTTGAGTATCCAACTGGTCTTGGCATTACTGAAGATCACCTCGATGCCGTTGTCAAGGTCCTAAAGGCATGGAAGGTATCTGTACTCATCATGTCGCTCTACAGTTGTGCCACTGAAGACAAACTCCTTGCAGTCAGACTTGCGGGCTTCAAATATCACAACTTTTGTTTTGCTGAGGTTGACTGTGAGCTGGCGCAGT
>JAABUK010010685.1_pt1 | contig 12179 bp, 2 predicted proteins | sample 5559141 | NCBI WGS metagenome assembly JAABUK01 (sample SAMN10711869, study PRJNA513367) | rock metagenome | isolation source: Antarctica rocks | place: Antarctica: Victoria Land, Pudding Butte nord | collected 2016-01-03 | reverse complement strand
ATAAAGAACAAACAGCTGAACGAGAGATTCAGAAACTCCGATAAATAGGCTCAGCAACAGAGTATACATCTAAGTTTCAGTAGATCATATCACGAATTAAGTGAAATGATGTAGCGCTCATAATAAAATATTATTTAAGACTGAAAGATTTGATTAAAAATGAGCTGACTTAAATTAAGAGATTAGATAAATTAGAGAGTCTAATTAATGTGTCTATTAAGATAGATAATCATTTATATAAAAGATAGATGGAAAAAGAATAAGAATAATCTCAAATATTCATTCTTAAAAAGTATTATAAGATAGAATATCAATTTAAATAAGTTCGATATCTTCGAGAAATGAATTTAAATATTATAAATTAAAGAAAGTTCAGAAAGAGATTTAATTAAGATAAACTCTCTTCAATTTAGCGAGAGAAGTGAATAAAAAAGAACTTATATCTTTATTATAAGAAATCTGAACATCGAGTTAATAATTACTTCAATAAATAACAGTTGCACGCGATTTCAAGAGAATCGGCGGAACAGAGAACGAACAAATTAGATAATATATGAGATGTCAGCTGCGCTAATATCAAGATATTATTATCGAAAACAGTTATTAAACCGCTCGGGTAAATTCGCGATTAAAAACTTACAGAATTATTTCACACCTGCTTATCTTGAACTATCTATTATAACGATCAATGTATTATTTATAGATTAGATAAGAACGGCTCCGGATGATATTCTAAGAAACTTAAATAAAAGAAGACGAAATAATTATTGAGCATTATCTTTAAAGTATCTCAGAAGCGAGTATTAAGTAATCTTAAATATAATGAGAATTATATGAAAATGATTATTAAATTCTAAGAATTAATATCGTGTATAAATATAAATTGCGAGTTGAAGTTACAATATTAGTATAAGATGTATGTATTCAAGAAAACACTTTAAAGAATTAAGTCAAAATTATAATTATAAATATATTGTATAGAGAACTGTTCAAATTAAAATTAAAAACAGATTTATTATTATTAGAATAACAATTTTCGAGAAGCGATTAATTTATATAAGATTGATATTTCTACTTATCTCAAAGAGATTTAAAGCGTAAATATAACGCGAATTCAAGAATCCGAGAAATTAAAGATAATACGAGTGATTTGCGATAAAGAGTATCACACTTCTTACGAGTTATACGCACACTTTTCATGTGATAAATTAAAATATTATTTTATGAAAGAGAAACATACTTATTTTAGAAATTATTAATTTAAAGAGTCAAAAAACAAGACGATCTTTTGTGTTAAAGATTTAATAAAGAATCTCTTTTTAAATCTTAAAAATTAATTACTACAAATACTAATTATATATAATATATAATCTTGTAGAAATATATCGAACAATAAAAAGTTAAGATCATAATAGACTCTGAAGCTATCGGAAATTACATCTTTTCAGCATATATAACTCGCTTCTGTTTATTTACTTGAAAAAAGAACAAACTCTACTGCTTAATACTAGTAGATGAAAGTTCTATTAAACAAAATCAAGAATGAATTAAGATAGAGACTTATCCGCTCAATTTATTTATATAATAACACACCGAAAAGATGATATTGAATATTATAGAAATTAAATATGATATGATTCTGAGTCTTTTATAACTGAAAGCTTATAACTCAGTAGTTAGCTAGAAATAACAAATTATCAGCTTTTCTAACTGTGTTTATAAGATTATCACGATTACACTATCATTTATAAAGGCAGTATGAGTGAAATTAAACAATAAATGCTTAACAGAAATAATAGAGAAATCTCTAGAATATTCATCTAAATATAATAAATTTGAGCGTTTGTTTATTGAGAATAAAAGCGCATCTGCGTTATCTGAATATCAAATCTAAAATTATAAGATCTCGTTAAAACTTGATAAGAAACTCACGTATGAATCTATTTATTCTCTTTCTAAGAAAGAACTTAAGATTTTATAAGAATATTTTAATAAGAATCAGAAAAAAGAGTTTATCTGATTCTTGACTTTATCTGTAGAATATTTAGTCTTATTCATCTCAAAATCAAATGAAGAAATATGTCTATATATTAATTATTAACAATTAAATAATATAATAATAAAAAATCATTACGTATTATCTCTTATCTTTAAGCTATATAATTGTATTTATGAAGTTAAGTGATTTATAATGCTTGATTTACAAAGAGTGTATAATTTAATAAGAATGAAGAAAGAAGAGAAATGAAAAACAGTATTCCGAACTCGTTATAATTATTATGAGTATCTAATCATATTCTTTGAATTAATAAACATTCCGATCTCCTTTCAATCTTTAATAAATGATGTTCTTAGGAAATATTTAGATCAGTTCTATATCATTTATCTTGATGATATTTTTATATATTCTGAAATCAAAGAATAATATATTAAACATATTTAAAAGATGTTTCGCGTTCTTTAGACGAAAAATCTGCTAATAAAGATTAAGAAGTGCGAGTTTTATAAGCAAAGTATTAAGTTTCTTGAATTTATTCTAATAATTATAAGAATTTAGATGAACGAATTCAAGATTATAATCATATTTAAATGATCGCAATCTATATTAGTGAAGGAATTACAATTGTTTCTCAAATTCATTAACTTTTATTAAAGATTCATTACAAATTACTCGAAAATAATCATCTTATTAACATAAATAATTAGAAAGGAAGTGTTCTTTATTTAAAGAATAGAAGTAGAGTCTTTATTTTAGAAGCTAAAACAAAAATTTATAACAGCTCTTATTCTCGCAATATTTAATCTTGAAAGATAGATTATGCTCGAGATAAATACATCAAACTATATTATTAATATATGCATAAGTCAATTTAATAATAAAGAATGATTGAGACTCATTATCTTCTATTTTAGAAAGATGATTTCAGCGGAACTCAATTATAAGATTCATGATAAGAAACTCTTAGTTATAATCACCGCGTTTAATGAATAACGAGTATACTTGAAAGAATTCAAGTATTCTATAAAAGTTTATATAAATCATAAAAATCTGTTATACTTTATCACTATTAAGATGTTAAATAGACGTTAAATATAATGATCTGAGCTGTTATCAATATACAACTTTAAGATATTCTATTAAAAAGAAAATGATAATGTTAAAGTTAATACTTTAAGCTGTTGAGCAGATCACGCCCGAGATATTAAATCCGCTTCATAATTAATTTTACGTAAGAACTCAGACAGATTCATAATATATAATCACGCTGTGATCGCTTTAATATTTCGGATCTCTAATCAAGATTAGAAATGTTGAATTATCAGATTATATTTAAATAATTGTTTATTTCATAAGATTTAAAAGAATCTCGAAAAATATTCAGTCTTTTAATAATAGAATAGCGAACTGATCTTATATAAAGAACTGATATATATTATGAATTAAGTAAAAGAAATGATTCTTCAATAATATTATAAAAAGATCTTTTATGAGTATTAAGAAATAGAAAAAACTCTGAAACGCATTTTCAGATTCTACTATTTTTCTGAGATAAACAAAGCAGTTCGGTAGTGAATTATTAACTATAATATCTATTGAAAAATAAAGCACTTCCGATATAAATTATATAAGAAGATGCAGTTATTAAAGATATTAAAAGGAGCTTGAAAATTTATAACATTAAACTTTATTATTAAGTTACTCTTATTTAAAGATTTAATAATAAATATTAATTATAATAGTATTTTAGTTATTACTAATAGATTAACGAAGTATATATACTTCATCAACTATTTAAAAGTATTTAATGCGGAGGATCTGATCTACACATTTTTGCGAACAATATTTGCTAATCACAATATGTCAGCAAAGATTCTCTTCAACCGAGATAAACTGTTCACTTCCAAGTTTTGAAAATCATTGATAGATCAGTTTGAAATTAAGTATAAGCTATTAATCGTCTATCATCCGCAGATAAATAAATAAATTAAAAGAATTAATTAAATATTGAAACAATATCTATAATATTACATGAATTATTATCAGAATAATTAAATAGTACTTTTATTATTAGCGCAGTTCGCGTATAATAGTATATCGGCAGTGATCGGAGTGTTATCATATTACGCGAATTACGAATATGAACCTGTTCTGTACAGATAATTAAGAGAAGTGAAATAACTTACACAAAAATCAGTTATCAGCATATAATTATTAATCAGTCTACATCAAGAATTGACAAAAGATCTTAAGTTCATTAATCAAAGATTTGAGATCTATTATAACTTTAAGAGAATTGGCGAATCAAATCTCAAAGAGAAAGACTTAGTATATCTACTTCGCCGAAATATCAAAATCAAAAGATTTAGTGCAAAATTAAATCACACAAAACTCAACTTCTATTTAATTTAGAGAGTCTTAGATAAGTCAATTTACAGACTTAAACTCTCAGATATTATAAAGATTCACTTTATATTCAACATTTCCCTTCTAGAATCTACACTAAAGAACATTAAATAGACTTCAGTTTATTTAAATAATTAGGATCAGAAGTATAAAGTGAAACGAGTGTTAAATAATCAAGAGATTAAAGATAAAACTTATTATCTGATAAAATGATTAGAATATAATACATCAGAAAACATATAAAAATTGGAAATAAATCTCAATCCTGCGATTCTTAAGAGTTACTATCGCTGGAATTCTTGATGTAAGAAGAATTAAAGAAGACAATTAGCTGCGTCTTATTAAAGGCGACGTTCAATTCTATACTGATTAATAACTCTCTCTCTCTTAAATATCTCTCATCCCGATTAAGCTCGTTTAAAGACTTAATCTCTTAAGATATTATAATCTCTCGCGTCTTTTTTAAAGATTTAATTTATCTCTGAAGATTTACAGCCTCCGCAGTCTTCTTCAGAAATCTTTCGTGAAAAGCGCGAAAAGTTAGCTGTAATTTCTTCTTCTCTTAATTCAGCTTATTAAAGTCGTCGTTAGAAAAGTTTCCATTATAATAACGACCGCGATAAATGCATTTAGAGTATTTAGAAAATTGCGCAGAAAAGATACACAGAATATCTGCGAAAGTATAATTAAAGTAGGGCATTTTAATAGAAGAACTTAGCTTTAGCACTCTCTTTATCAAAGTCTAACGTTAATAGAAAGAAGACTTATCCACTCAATAAATAAGCATAATAAGAAGAAAGAATGATGAAGAACTTCTCTTATAAAAGCTCTTGATTTTAGCTCTTAATCTTTGAAACGAAGACTAGTTAAGAGAGAGATAATATTACAAAACCTTTCAAAATAGAAAGATTAGTCGAGTTATATAACTTAAAACTTAATAATAAGTCAGTGCTCATCTAGACTCACGAGTGAGTAATTATGAGTAATTAGTCAGTGCTTATTCAGACTTATAAGTGAGCAGTTGTAAGTAAACAATTTCTCTTAAGTATATAAATAACGCTACATCTTATAGTTTTATAATCCTATTCTTCTTTTATAGTCAACTTATATTATTAATTGCACTCTATCTTTAATTCTTCTATATAAGAATAGTGATTTCTATTCACAACCCTCTAATATCTGAATCTTGCTATAGTTAGACTTGATAGTTTCTAACACTTCACTAATATTTATATATAATATAGACGCAACTTATAATCTTTTTAGAAGACTTTATATAGTATGAACTTACTCTATTATTAATTAAAGTACTGTCTTAATAAATCTCTTCTTTCTTGCTTCTATTTAAGAATTTAAAAGAAGGTGATAAGTTTTAATAAGATATAATAGTTTGCGAGTGATTATGAGTTTCAGCAGTTTCCTTATTATATTTAATAGAATAATTGATTAATATGCTTTTAAATTATTATAATTCTTCTTATTTAGTTTTCTTATAATAAGTATAACTACTATCTTTCAGACTAACGGGTGATATCTCAGCTATATTAATATATTAAAGATTATAATCAGTCGAGAAACTAACTATTCTTCTACTATCTTTAATACTTAATTTAGAATTTCATCTAATTTTAATACTTTATTATTTAATATTCTATATATTATCTTTATTACCTTCTTCTTATTAATATTTATAATTATTTAAATTAGATTAAAGAAGTCTATAAGCTAAATATTCTTAAGATCTACTAATTATGAAGAAGAGAAAAACTTTTCTCTCAGCATCTTCAACTTCTTTATTAGACTTATTATTATTATTTCTCTATTATTCTTCATTATTATCAGTTGCGATAATTATAATAACTCTCTTAATACTTCTTTCTTCTTTTTAGCTTATTTTGCGAGTCTTCACGTCTCTTCCGCGTTATTTACGATCTTCTTAATTCTTTTATAAAAGCTTACTATCTTATATCTGTAAATGATTTCTATCTTCTTTCTTCTCGCCTCTTAATATAGCTTCTCAGACTCTAACATTTACTCTTATTAAAGATTGTAATATTTCTGGCGTGTGTTAATTACTACCTCTTTATATTCTTAGAATCAGTATTTCTTTAACTATCTTATCTCTTTATATTAGAGAGTGCTTTTTTTGATTATTCTCGTAATTATTTATATAAGCGCGTGAATTACTATATTAAGTTGCTCTTTTATTATGATCTCTTAAGTTTATATAGAGCTTCTAACTAGTGATTTTAGTAAATATATATTATTTAACATCTTTTAATTTCTTTTTTATCTGATTACAAATAATTGCGTGTGAAGATATAATTAAGTCTTAATAGAAATATAATTCGAGAATTGCGCTATATCTTATCATGATTCATATCTAATAATCTTAGATATGAGTTATTATAAAGTAAAGAGAAGATTAATAATACTCTATATATTTCTTATAATTTAGATGATTATTTCGTAAGAAATTATAAGCTTAAGTAAGAAGTTAATAGTGAGATTAATAAGAATATCCGCGCTAGTATATTAAGTAGATCTTACTATATCTGATTATATTAGATGATGAAGATTAAAGTCGCCTAGAATGATATAATTATTTACGTCTACTTATAAGTTATTATGAAGTTGCGTGAGAGTGCCCGTTTCTACTATTATATATAATGTTAGACTTAAGTTATAGATATTATAAATTATTAAGCTCCTTTCTCTATTATCTTAATTATAGTATATTATTAGAGATTAGAGATCTTTATATTAATTCATAATAGTCTACTTATCCGGATGAAATCTCTTATATATGTAAAAGCACACTCTAGTCTTATTCTTTACTAAATACGCGAGATAAAATAGAGCTGAGATTAAGTAATAGCTTATTTATAAGAATGGATTCTATCAGAACTTCTAAACTACTATAATATTAAATTTATAAACTCTTATATCTTTAAATAATAAGATAAGAATAGCTTCTTTTTCGTGATTTACATTATATTATAAGATTCATAATTGATCATCTATTATTATAATTTAATATTGTTTATTATACTTATTATTGTAAGTTATAGATTCTTATAATCTTTCTCATTCTATAATATTAATGAGGAGCTTAACACTCTCTTTTATTTATATTAAGACTTTATAAGACGGATTTAAAACAAATTCTAACTTATCTTTTTAAGAAATATTAATCTACTCTTATAAATTCTTATAATCTTTCACTCTCTATTAAATTCAGAGTCAGGCGGAAGATAGATAAGTCTTTTATTTTAAGGCTGAATGCTAAGAAGAATTGCGGTTATATAAAGTTAATTGCGGGAGAAGATAAAGTGATCTATCGCGTTATAATTAGCTATATTTTATTTCTTTATCTCTATTTATTATAGCTTATACTTTATAGATTATACTAAATGATTTTCTTTATAAACTGCGCACTTATTTCTCTCTGATATCTGATTAAGATAAAAGTTAGTTATATATAATTGCGCACAGAAGTCGCAGACTTCTAATCTATTATATATCTTTTTAATATATTTATAGTGATAATATTTAAAGTATTATATGAGTTTTTCCTTAGTTCTATATTTTTCACACTCTTTAAATTCTTTTTTTACGATCAGTCTCGAGCGGATGATAATATTTACGTAAGTCGAACTTACTATTTTAATAATGAGCGAGTTATAACACTTCTTCTTCAGAATCGCTTTCTTTATCTAATATACGCGTATGATTTCGTAACTACTATATAAATGTTTATTTTTCTTATAAATACTCGTAATTATTCTTTCTTATTTCTCTACTTTAATAATCTTCATACAAATATTATAAATAAGTACTAAAAAGAAAGCGCGAATAATCTTTACTAAGAGTGTAACTAATCGTAGTTAGTCGGGATCTCTCTTAAATATGAGTCTTGTCTCTTCTATAAGTATAAATAATAATATATCTTTACTAAGTAGTCTTCTTATTACTATTACTTTCTTTATTACTTATTTAGATTTTATTACTTTAATACTCTTTAATATTACTCTTAAATTTATCTTTACGCTTCTCTCTTTTTTTTATAAATTTATTATGATAAGTTTTACTTCTTTACATTTAATTTTAATTAGGTGCGATCATATAAAAGACGGTAATTAGAAGAGTAGAAAGTCTATAATTATTTAGTTTTATAATCTTAAGATGCTTTCTTTCGTAATAAGTTATTTCTTGAGATCTTCTATATTAGCTAGAATTTTTAAGAGAGTCTCTGAATTATTATTTTCTATTCTAACGCGTTTTAACGCGTTATTAAGATTTGAAAGTTATTGCATCTAGCAATTAATTGTTGTTCGCTCTATCTCTATTCATTTCTTCTCATTTCTAATTGTTTCATCACTTCTTCCTGTTATTATCCGAATATCTTCAATGAGCCTCGCAACCGCGTTATCTACTTCTCTTTCTAATGTCCTCTCAGCCCAGCGCGACTCTATAAGATGTTCACTTATTTCTTCAGTCATCTTTTTAAATTCCAATTTCACTTAAAAGTCATATAAGTTTATATAAAATGCTTTATAAGCTTATTATTATTAGCTGTATTATTACTTATTATTATTAGAACTCACTCTTTAATAATATTATATTACTTAAAAGTATTAAGTAATATTTAAGTTAAATTAACTTTATTATACTTATTCTGAAGATGTTTAAAGTTAAGAAGAACTTTAATATATTTTCAGTTAATATTAATAAAATATTTATTATAATATTAGCTGTAATACTAATCATTATTCTAATTATATAATTTTATTTAATAATAGTTATAAAGATAAGCTTATTTAGACTTTATTAATAATTAAGTACTATTAATATTATTATATCTGATAGAATTTAACTGAGAATTGATTTATAAGCTTTCTTAGTTTATTATTTTAAAGAGTTTTGAAGTTAATAAGAAGTAAGTATTTTAAGTAAGATAATTATGTAAAAGATTATGCGAATCTATTTCTTAAGTTTAATATGCTTTATTAAATAAAATAATAGTTATAAAGCTATAATTATTTTAATAGTTTATTAATTAAATAATACTTAATTAAATTCTTGAATATTAATTAATATTATCTTTTTTAATTTCTGAAAATAGTAAGCTTTGTTCTAATAATTATTATAATTATAAAGAAAATATCTCTTTTCTTTAAAGAAATATATTAATATTTTGCTTGCTCGATCTCTTAACTTATTTTTTATATTTTTTAGTCTGAAGATATTAAGTAAGAATAGAAGTTTCAGTATTCTTAATATAAAAATATACTAGAATTGCTTTATATCTCTTATATTAAATTACTGACAATTCATTATTAAGTAATATATATAACTGTAAATACTCTTAAATAGAAGTCTTCAATTTAATAATATTAAATTGAATTTATAATTTAAAATACTCTTTCTATTAGAATATAATAGTTTATTACTGATCTTATTTTATTAAGTAAGCTTTATTAAAGAGAATATACTTATTCTTATAATACTTTGAATTATAAGTTTAAAAAAAGATATAAGAAATGAATAAAGATTTAATATTAATCTTATTAATATTAAATTCTTAAGAAGTACTTAAAGATAGATTTTGTGATATAAGTTATATTAATAGTTATGATAATTAGCTCAGAGTTCTATAAGAGATTTAGAAAGATTACTTATTAAATACTTAAATAATTATAAATAATAATATTTAAAATATAATAAATTTAATATTAATATTAGTTTTATTATAATTATAATAATAAATTAAAATATATCTAAAAATCTTATAATTTTATTATTATAATAATAAAAGGGAATGATTATTAGTATTAAGTAATTTTAATTATATTAATTGTACTAATTATTGCATCAATTAATACTAAATTATTTTAATAAGCTTTAGCTTACTAAAAAATTTGATTTCTGCTTAAAGACTTATCTAAAATAGATGATTCTAAATAAGATTATTTGAATTCTTCTTATAAATACAAGTCTTCATTCACTTTTATAAAGTCTTTTTAATAATCAGTATTTTTAGAGTCTTTTAATAATTAACTTTCTAATTCAGACGAACTTTAAATTCATGCTTAATATAATAGATTTTATTATTAAGTTATTACTTAACAGATTTAGAAAGATTAACTTATTTCTTATTCTATATAACTTATATATAGTGTAAGAGATCTCAAATTTTCTTATTAAAAAATAGATAAGATTTATAATGATTTACTAGAAAACTGTTAATATTTATATTATTATAATTATTATTATAATTTAATGAACTTATCTTTTAACTACTCAATCTAATAATTATTAATATTAATTGAGAATCAATATTTTACATTATTAATTTTCATTCTTTTTTTAAAGTAAAAGATTAAATCTAAAGATATTAATATTATCTCAATTTTTAAAAGCTAATTAATTTAATTTTGAAATTTATATTTAAATAGCTTAAAGCTAAAGTTGTCGATTATATTTTTAATAAGAAGACTAATCATCTTAATATAATAATTAATATAATAACTTCAGATTTATATATTTTTTTCGGGCTTGAGCTGTATTTACAATAATCTTAACTTCTTTAATAGTAAGAACGCGCTTTATATTATTATTAAAGACTTAATTATCTTTAATAATACAATCTTAAATAATAATAAGAAGATTAATATTTTAATTATAATTTTCTTCTTTAAAGTTATTTTTTGTAAGTTTCTTTACATTATATTTATTAATATCAGCTTAATAGATATTATTATCAATATCATTAAAGTCTGAATTCTTATACTTAATAATATATTTCTTCTTTTCTTCTTAAATATAATTTAATAATATCTTTATTTCATTTTTAATTATTTTTTCACTTTATTTTATATTAATTTTATTTAAGATTAATATAAATATTAATATAAGTAGATTAGATATCTTATTACTTTATTTATAAGTTCTAAAGTTCTATTATAAAATAAGTATTCTACTCTTCTTTACTTATATACTCTTATTTACTTTATTATTATAATTTCTTCTTTAATCTTAATCTTACTTTACTATTAATAGTATTAATTATATATATCAATCTTTTATTAGAGCTTATAACTTTATATCTCTAACACGTCTTTTTAATATTTAAGTTTATTAAGTAGCTTTCAGCAAATTTTTATTTCTTACCGCGATTATTATTAAAAGATTAATCAGTCTTTTAATTATATACTACAGCTCTTTAATATATTAATTACTATAGAATCTTATAAATTATAAATACTTATTATAGATCTGCTTTAATATCTTAAGATATAAATAATGTTTTCAGCTTAATATTAGTTTTACTTTTCACATCTGAAGACTATATTTTAGAATTATAATAATAATTAGTATAAAAGAATTAATATTACTTTCAGAATATTAATATATTTATTAGAATTTTATTAAAAGATTAAAAGAGAATGAAGAATAAGTAATAAAAAATAACTTAACTCTTATTTTATAATTAATATAAGCTGGCGATTATAATAAAGATTAATATAAAGTGTTTTCTATTTAATATAAATATTCTTTTACATTACTAATATTTTTATTATCTTTATAAATTCTATAGAATAAGAATTGAAAATATTTATTATCTTAATATTATTCTTCTTAAGATTAATAGAATTTTTAATATTATCTTAATTTTCTATTATTTTATATTATTTTAATATTAGAACTCTAACTTTTTCATCTCTTAGTATAGAGATATTATGCATATATCTTAATAAAAGTATAAAATATA
>JAABUK010010684.1_pt1 | contig 12180 bp, 11 predicted proteins | sample 5559141 | NCBI WGS metagenome assembly JAABUK01 (sample SAMN10711869, study PRJNA513367) | rock metagenome | isolation source: Antarctica rocks | place: Antarctica: Victoria Land, Pudding Butte nord | collected 2016-01-03 | reverse complement strand
TGTCGGGGTCTCCGCCCGCGACATCGCGGCGCGGGTTCCGGACCCCGAGCTGCCCATGGTCACCCTCGCCGACCTGGGGATCCTGCGCGATGTGGTCGAGGACGGCAACCGGGTCACCGTGACGGTCACCCCGACGTACTCCGGCTGCCCCGCCATGGCCGAGATCGGTGCCGACCTGCGTCGCCGGCTGGTGGCGGCCGGCTACGCCGATGTGACGGTGCGGACGCAGCTTGCGCCGGCGTGGACCAGCGACTGGATCACCGCGGCCGGCCGGCGCAAACTCGCCGCCGCCGGCATCGCGCCTCCGCACGCGGTGACACCCCGCCCGGCCGGCGTTCCAGTGCCCCTCACCTTGGGCCGGCGCCCCGATCCGGTGTGCTGCCCCCGTTGCGGCAGCGCGCGGACGCGGGAGACGTCGGCGTTCAGCGCGACGGCGTGCAAGGCGCTGTATCGCTGCCGGGAGTGCCAGGAGCCGTTCGAATACGTCAAAGACATCTGACCGTGGCGCGCACCGACTTCTACCCGTTGCGGGTGTCCGCGGTGGACCCGCTCACCGACGATGCCGCTGCTATCACCTTCGACGTCCCGGTGGAGCTCCGCGACACGTTCGCGTTCGCCCCCGGGCAGTCGCTGACCCTGCGGCGGGGGGATGAGCGCCGGTCATACTCGATCTGCGCGCCGGCCGGCGCGGCCCCGCGGATCGGGGTGCGCGAGGTGGCCGGCGGTGCGATCTCCGGTTGGCTGGTGCACCGGGTGCGTCCCGGCGACGTCATCGACGTGCAGGCGCCGGCCGGCTCCTTCACCCCGGACCTGGCCGCGGCCGGCAACCACGTCCTGATCGCCGCCGGCTCGGGCATCACCCCGATGCTGTCGATCGCCGCCTCGGTCTTGCAGGAAAATCCATCGGCAACAGTCACCTTGCTCTACGGCAACCGCCGCAGCAGCACGGTGATGTTCGCCGACGATGTGGCCGACCTCAAGGATGCCCACCCGGCGCGGATGCAGGTGGTCCACGTGCTGTCCCGCGAGGTACCCGAGGTGGAGCTGTTCGCGGGTCGGCTCGACGCCGACAAGCTGCGACGGCTGCTGCCCCTGACCGTCGACGTTGCGGCGGTCGACCACTGGTGGCTCTGCGGGCCGTACGGCCTGGTGACCGGCGCTATCGGCGTGCTCACCGACCTGGGCGTCGCCCGCGACCGGATCCACCGCGAGCTGTTCTACGTCGGTGACGTCCCGGTCGAGACCTCCCATGTGGAGCCGCCGGCCGGCCCCGGGGCCGAGGTGACGGTCATCCTCGACGGCCGGTCCAGCACCGTCGTCGTGCCGCCCGGCGTCGCCATCCTGGATGGCGTGCAGCGGGTGCGGCCGGACCTGCCGTTCGCGTGCAAGGGCGGCGTCTGCGGCACCTGCCGGGCCATGCTGCGGCACGGACAGGTCCACCTGCGGCGTAATTTCGCACTGGAGCAGTCCGAGCTCGACGCCGGCTACGTGCTCACCTGCCAGGCGTTGCCGCTGACCGAGACCGTCACTGTCGACTACGACAGCTGAGCCGGCTGACAACCGCGGCCGCGGATCTGTCACCGTGGCCTGCGATAGGTGCTACGGCTGCCACACCGCGTGGTCGTGGGCGAAATAGACGCGGGCCGGGTCCATCTCCTGCAGCCGTGCGATCCACGCCGGCGTGGGCAGCAGCGGTGCCGGTGCACCCTCCCGGCCGGCGCGCCAGGCCAGGGCGTCGGCGCCGTAGGCCGTTGCGCTGTCGTGGCTCTGACCGGCGACGATCACGGTGCCGTCGCTGCGGCGGACCACGACCGACTGGTGGCCGGCCGTATGGCTGGGGGTGCCGACGACGAGGACGCCGGGGAGGACCTCGGCCTCGCCGTCGAGCTCCTCATACACCAGACCAGGCGCGTCGAGAAGCTCCGGCAGCGTGTAGTCGGCCATACCCCGGGCGTCCGCCAGCTCGACGCGCTGGGTGAGGATCGGCCGGCCGGCCAGCTGCGGGTTGCCGCCGCAGTGGTCGAAGTGCAGGTGGCAGTTGACGACCAGGGTCACCTCGTCAGCCCGGACGCCGGCGCCGGCGAGCGCCTCATCAAGCGGTCGCCGTTGGGGTCGGTAGTGGGCATCGACGTCGGGATGCCGGCCCATCCCGGTGTCGACGAGAAGCAGCCCATGGGGGTGGTCGATCAGGTAGCCCAGGCACGGCTCCACCCGGAAGACGCTATCGACGCATTCGGCGGCAGGTCGGACGAAGTAGCCAAAGTCGACGCGGCGCACCGACGGCTCTCGCACGGAGGGAAACCTAGTCGTCGTCGAGCAGCGATGGGTAGGCGTACGCCAGGATCTACCGCATGGACAACGAGCAGGCGCAGCGGCGGCAGCGGGTGGCGGCGGTGTTCGACCGGTCCGCCGACACCTACGACTCGGTCGGGGTGCCGTGGTTCGCTCCCATCGCGCAGCGACTCGTCCGCGAGCTGGCGCCGGCCACCGGCCAGCGCGCACTGGACATCGGGTGCGGCCGCGGGGCAGCACTGTTTGCCCTCGCCGCCGGGGTGGGGCCGACTGGTGTAGTGACCGGCATCGACCTGGCGCCGGCGATGATCGCCGCCACGCGCGCGACGTCGAAGCACGCGGCCTGCGCCAGGTCGACCTGCAGGTGATGGATGCGGCCGCCCCTGACCTGCCGGCGGGCGTCTACGACGTGGTGGTCGCCTCGCTAGTGATCTTCTTCTTCCCCGATCCGGCCGCTGCGCTGCGGGCCTGGCGACCGCTGCTAGCGCCGGGCGGAGGGCTGGGGATCTCTACCTTTGCCCAGCGCGACCAGCGCTGGATCGACCTGGACGAACTGTTCACGCCGTACCTCCCGCCGCAGCTGCTCGACGCGCGTACGAGCGGCACCAGCGGACCCTTCACCAGCGATGCCGGCGTCGAGAAGCTGCTGACGGATGCCGGCTACACCGACGTGCGTACGGTTTGCGCTGAGGTTCCGGTCCGCTTCGCCGACACTGAGCAGTGGCATGTCTGGTCGTGGTCGCACGGCCAGCGCGCCATGTGGGAGTCGGTGCCAACCGAGGATCGTGCGGCGGTCACGGAGCGGGCCAGCCGGCTGCTCGAGGGGTGCCGGAACGCGCAAGGCCAGATCGTGCTGACCCAGCAGGTCCGCTTTACCACTGCCGCCGGCTGAGCAACTACCTGCGACGAGCGGTCAACGCCCGCTCGTGCGATGCTGCCCCGACCGGTGCGTCCACTCGCCGGCCGGAAGCGACCTCCGGGGAGGCTGCTGTGCGCAGCACCATGCAGGACGGGCCACTGTCCATCGGCTCGCTGATGCGCTACGGCACGACGGCGTACGGCGCCAGCACGGTGTCGACCTGGACCGGCGACGGGTCGCGTCGGATCACCTATGCCGAGCTCGGCCGGCGGTGCTCGCAGCTCGCGCACGCCCTGCGCCGGCTGGGCGTGACCGGCGACCAGCGGGTGGCGACCTTCCAGTGGAACAACCAGGAGCACCTGGAGGCCTATCTCGCCGTGCCTGCCATGGGCGCGGTGCTGCATACGCTCAACATCCGGCTCTTCCCCGACCAGCTGGTCTACGTTGCAAACCACGCCGAGGACTCCGTCGTGATCGTGGACGGCTCACTGGTGCCCCTGCTGGCCGGCGTGCTGCCGCGCCTGGACAGCGTGCGCCACGTCGTCGTGGTCGGGGCTGCTGACCCGACGCCGCTCGAGGAAGCCGGCAAGGAGATCCACTCCTACGACGAGCTGCTGGCCGCGGAGCCGACGGAGTTCGACTGGCCGGAGATCGACGAGCTGCAAGCCGCCGCCATCTGCTACACCAGCGGCACCACCGGCCGGCCCAAGGGCGTCGTCTACAGCCACCGCTCGGCCTACCTGCACTCGATGTCGGTCTGCATGGGCGACATGCTCGGCTTGTCCGACTCCGACAGCTGCCTGCCGGTCGTGCCGATGTTCCATGCCAACGCCTGGGGGCTGCCGTACGCATCAGTCCTGGTCGGCGCCGGCCTGGTTATGCCGGACCGCTTCCTGCAGGCCGAGGCACTGGCCCGGCTGATCGAGACCGAACGGCCGACGGTGGCCGGCGCGGTGCCGACGATCTGGAACGACCTGCTGACCTACGCCCGGGGCGCCGGCTCGGACCTGCGCTCGCTGCGGGTCGTGGCCTGCGGCGGATCGGCTGTGCCGCAGTCGCTGATCGAGGGCTTCGACGACCTCGGCGTCACGATCCTCCAGGCGTGGGGGATGACCGAAACCTCACCGGTGGCCAGCGTCGCGCGCGCGCCGGCCGGGACGCCGGCCGATGAGCAGATGCGCTACCGGGTCACCCAGGGCCGCCTGCTCCCCGGCGTCGACTACCGGCTGGTCGGGCCCGACGGTGACGTCCTGCCCTGCGACGGACAATCGGTGGGGGAGCTGGAGGTCCGCGGGCCGTGGGTGGCCGGCGCCTACTACCGCGACGACGACCCGGACAAGTTCCGCGGCGGCTGGCTGCGCACCGGCGACGTCGGCACCGTCACCCCCGATGCCTTCTTCGCGATCAGCGACCGCGCCAAGGACGTCATCAAGTCCGGGGGCGAGTGGATTTCCTCGGTCGAGCTCGAGAACCACCTGATGGCCCACCCCGGCGTCCGCGAGGCCTCGGTTGTCGGCGTGCCCGACGACCGGTGGGGCGAGCGTCCGCTGGCCGCCGTGGTGTGTCACGAGCCGGCGTCGGCGACCGCCGAGGAGCTGCGCGACTTCCTCGCCGAGCGGGTAGCGCGGTGGCAGGTGCCGGAGCGGTGGGCGTTCATCGATAGCGTGCCCAAGACCAGCGTGGGAAAGTTCGACAAGAAGGTGCTTCGCCGGCAGTACGCCGATGGTGAGCTGCAAGTCCTGTCCCTGTAGCCCGTATCACCGACCACTAGGAGAAGCTGATGTCGATCGTCCGCCGGGTGGCCCGGCCGCTGCTCGCTCTGGAGTTCATCTACGGCGGGGCCGACGTGCTGCGCAACCCCGAGCCGCGGGCCAAGCTGGCGGCGCCGATCGCTAAGAAGATCGCCGACGCGCTGCCGATGCGGCTGCCCGAGGACCCGGTCCAGCTGGTCCGCATAGATGCCGGCGTGAAGGTGGCCGGCGGGCTGCTGCTGGCCACCGGACGGGTGCCGCGGCTGGCCGCGCTGGCCTTGGCCGCGAGCCTCGTGCCCACGACCCTCGCTGGTCACCGGTTCTGGGAGTTCGACGAGCCCCAGCAGCGGGCCAACCAGCGCATTCACTTCCTCAAGAACCTCAGCCTGCTCGGCGGGCTGCTGGTGGCCGCCGTCGACACCGAGGGTCGCCCGTCCGTCGGCTACCGGGCGCGGAAGCTCACGTCGGTGACCCGAGGGCGGACGCGCAAGGCGGCTCTGGCGGCGCGCAAGTCCCTGCCCGGAGACTGACCGGGCGCGCATGTCCGGCGACTCACCAGGCGCGGGGTCCGGCGCTCGGCTGATCTGACGGCGTCCGAAGCCAACGCTGGACCGGGCACACTGAACTTCGTGACCGTCACCGAGGCCGACCGCCGACCGCCGCTGTGGCGGGCGCAGGGTCGGCGGGTGCCGAACGTCCTGGCCGCGCTCACCGGCCTCTTCGGCCTGCTCACCCTCCTCAGCGCTCTGGCGCCGGCTCAACGCGACCGAGTCCACGACCTGTCGCTGGTCATCCCGGAGCCGGCGTCCGCCACCGCAACGGCGGCTGCTGCCGCCGGCGGGGTGCTCCTGCTCCAACTGGCGCGGGGTCTGCGCCGACGCAAACGCCGGGCCTGGCGGGCGGCGGTCGTGGTGGATGCGTTGCTGGTCGCGCTGCACGTACTCAAAGGCCTGGACGTCGAGGAAGCGACGCTCGCGCTGTTGTTGCTCGCGCTCCTCCTCGCCGGGCGGCGCCAGTTCGCGGCCAAGGGCGATCCGGCCAGCAGCTTCCTCGTCGTGCGGGTCGGTCTCGCCCTCCTGGCGACCGGCGTGGTCAGCGGCCTGGTGCTCACCACCTTCTACCGCCACCAGCTCGTCGACGACCCGTCGTTGCTCAAGAGGTTCGAAGACGTTGTGCTCGGTCTTGTGGGTGCCTCAGGACCGCTGCACTTTCGCGGCCAGCGGGCCGACGATGTCGTCAGTGGCACGCTCCTGGCCTTCGGCCTCCTGACCGCCCTGGTGACCTTCTACCTCATCCTGCGGGCGGCCGAGCCGCGTGCGGCGTTGACCGACGGCGACGAGCAGCGCCTGCGGGAGCTTCTGGACCGGCACGCCGACCGAGACGCGTTGGGCTACTTCGCGCTGCGCCGCGACAAGAGCGTGGTGTGGTCGGCCAGCGGCAAGGCCGCCGTCTCCTACCGCGTCGTCACCGGCGTTGCGCTGGCCAGCGGCGACCCGATCGGTGACCGAGAGGCCTGGCCGGGGGCTATCGAAGCCTTTCTGTCGATGGCCGGCGAGCACGCGTGGACGCCGGCGGTCATCGCCGCCAGCGAGGAAGGCGGTCGAGCCTGGTGTCGGTACGGCCTCGACGCCCTGGAGCTCGGCGATGAGGCGGTGGTCGAGGTCGCCGACTTCACCCTCGAGGGCCGGGCGATGCGCAACGTACGCCAGATGGTCCACCGAGTGCAGCGCGCCGGCTACCAGGCGCAGGCCCGCAGGCTGAGCGACATCGACCGTACGGAGGTGGAGCAGTTGCGCGCCGCCGCCCGGGCCTGGCGCGGCGCGCAGACGGAACGTGGGTTCTCCATGGCGCTGGGCCGCTTCGGCGACGTGACCGACGGCAGCTGCGTCGTCGTCACCGCGCACGAAGGCGACCGGCTGCGGGCGCTGCTGAGCTTCGTACCGTGGGCCGACGATGGGCTGTCACTCGATCTGATGCGCCGCGACCGGGGCGGGGAGCCGGGGGTCAACGAGTTCCTCATTACCCACCTTCTTGCGGTAGCGCCGGCGCTCGAGGTCAGTCGGGTTTCCCTGAACTTCGCGGCGTTCCGCTCCGCTCTGGAGCGCGGTGAGCGGCTGGGAGCGGGGCCGGTCAGTCGCTTGGTGAGCCGATTCCTGGTGTTCGCGTCGCGGTGGTGGCAGATCGAGACGCTGTATCGCTTCAATGCCAAGTTCCGGCCGATCTGGGAGCCGCGGTTCATCTGCTTCCCCTCGACCCGGGATCTGCCCCGGATCGCCGTGGCTGCCCTGGAGGCGGAGGCCTTCTTCGTACGGCCGCGGCTGCTGAGGTGGCTGTCGCGCCGGCCTACCTTCTGAGCAGCCGCAGCACCTCGTCGTCGCTGACCTGGCGGAAGTTGTCGTAGTAGTTGCCGACCGCCCGAAAGGTCCGCACCGCCTGGTCCACGACCACCTCGTCAGCCTCAACACCGAGCCGGCGGATGGTGTCTGTCGCCCCGACCGGCGCCGCGGCGATGATTTTGTCGGCGCCCAGGGCGCGGGCGACCCGAATGGCGGCCAGCATGGACGCTCCGGTGGCCAGGCCGTCGTCGACGAGGACCGCTGTCCGGCCGGCGAGGTCCAGCGGTGGCCGGCCGGCGCGATAGAGCTTCTCCTGGCGCTCACACTCCACGGCCTGTAGGCGGGCCGCGCGCTCGATCTCCGCGGGTGCCACCCGCGCCCCGGCGATCACATCTTGCTGCAGCACTCGTACGCCGCCCGGCCCGATCGCTCCCATCGCCAGCTCCGGCTGCCACGGGACGCCGAGCTTGCGGATCACCAGTACGTCGAGCTCCGCATCCAGGCTCGCCGCGACGGGGACAGCAACCGGTACGCCGCCGCGGGGGAGGGCCAGCACGACCACGGCGGGCTCCTGGTGGCCCAGGTTGCCGGCGAGTGCGTGGCCGGCGGCTGTCCGGTCGGCGTAGCGCATGGTCGCGACGATGCGGCGCCTGGCGGCAACACGCAAGCCGGCGCCACCTTGTACCCTGCTGGATGGCCCTCATGGGCCCCAGGAGGCTTCGCCTAGTCCGGTCTATGGCGCCGCACTGCTAATGCGGTTTGGGTCTCAAGCCCATCCGGGGTTCAAATCCCCGAGCCTCCGCGGTGATCCGGTGTCGTGAGACACTGGCGACCCTGCGCTCGTAGCTCAACGGATAGAGCACTTGACTACGGATCAAGAGGTTGGGGGTTCGAGTCCCTCCGAGCGCACCACGTCAGAGGTCTCTCGCAGGGTCCCTGACCTGCGGAAACGCCCTTCCACCGATCTCGCAGCCATCCGCCGTGGCTCCGTCAGAGTGCGGCGTGGCATCACTCGTGGTGCGAGTTCCCGATAGAGTGCCCTGGTGGCGCCCGCGGCGAGGTCACCAGAGCGGCAGCGAGGCAGCATTGAACGCCTGCCGAGCGGGTCGCTCCGCGTGCGCGTGTACGCCGGCGTCGACCCGCTGACCGGCCGGCGCCACTACCTGACCGAGGTCGTGCCGCTCGATGCCGGCGCCTCCCGCGAGGCGGCCAAGGCGGCCCGGGACACGGCCAAGAAGACCATGACGCGGCTCGTCAACCAGGTCGACGAGCGACGTAACCCGCGCACGCGGGCTACCGTGGGCCAGCTGCTCGAGCGCTACCTGGAGCTGCTCGACGTCCAGCCCACGACCCTGGCCACGTACCGGTGGCTGATCGACAAGCACATCCGGCCCGTCATCGGGTCGCTAATGGTGGCGCGGCTGGACGGGGAGGTCATCGACTCCTTCTACGCCCAGCTGCGCACGTGTCGCGACCACTGCCGCGGCCGCCGGCGCCTCGACCACCGCACCCCGGGTCCCCACGTTTGCGATCAGCGATGCGGGCCTCACCGGTGCAAGCCGCTGGCCCCCTCCTCGATCCGGCAGGTCCACTGGATCCTTTCCGGGGCGTTGAAGCGGGCCGTCCGGTGGCGCTGGATCGTTAGCAACCCGATCAGCGAGGCCCGACCGCCCTCGCCGCCTCGGCCCGACCCGCGGCCGCCGAGCGAAGCTGACGCCGCCCGCATGCTCACCGGCGCCAGCGCGGATCCCGACTGGGCAACGTTCATCTGGCTCGCGATGACCACCGGCGCACGCCGCGGGGAGCTGTGCGGGCTGCGCTGGAGCCACGTCGACCTCGACGTAGGGACTGTCACGCTGCGGACGAGCATCGCTCAAGATGGCAGCCGGCGCTGGGAGAAAGACACCAAGAGTCATCAGCAACGCCGCATCGCCGTGGACGCCGATACCGTCGAAGTGCTCGCGGCTCACCGTGCGAGGTGCGAGGCGGGAGCGGAGTCGCTCGGCTTGGCGTTGGGCGCGGACGCCTTTGTCTTCTCATTGGCACCCGACGGCAGCACTCACCTCGTTCCGTCATCGGTCAGCCAGCGCTTCCGCAAGCTCGCCGCGCGCCTCGGCCTGAACTCGCACCTCCATCAGCTCCGTCACTACAGCGCAACGGAACTGATCGCCGCCGGCGTCGATGTCCGGACCGTCGCCGGCCGCCTCGGCCATTCCGGTGGCGGCACGACCACACTTCGGGTGTACGCCGCTTGGAAAGCCGAGTCCGACCAGAGGGACGCCGACTTGCTGGGCCTGCGCCTCCCTAACGCTGCGCGCCCTGGGGCCGCCGCACATGGGGAGAAGCTTTGCAGCCCTTATGAGTGCATCGCTGACTCGCTGCGCCTGGCGATTCAGGACGGCAAGCTGTTGCCGGCGACCACGTGCCAACTGTCGGGCGGCTTGCGGGTATTCACGGCGTCTCGGTCGCCACGGCCCACCGAGCGCTGGCCCTTCTCAAGGTCGAAGGGCTCGTCACCGCGCACCGCGGTATGCGCTCGGTCGTAAGTCATCGGTCGGATCCGCGTCAATTGCCGGTCGGACCAACCGAGTGAGCACGGTCCGGCCAGAAGGCGACAGATTGTGTTCGGGCAGCGTGTGACGGCCATGCGATCAAGGCCACGTACGGAGCCAACGCTGGCCATGGGCGACCACTCGTAGCGGTGTTGCAACCATAAAGCCCAAAGGAATGGGGCTATAGGGCAGAATGATTACACTCGGCGAGACCCTGCATAAGGATCAGTGGTAAGTCTCAGGTGAAGGGCGCCGGTCAGATCCAGATTCTCGCGTAGCGATCTTCAATCGGCTCAGTCAGTTTTCTGACGACGCGGGTGGACGTCGCGCGCCTTGGGGCCATCCCGGTCCTAAGTTCCACAACCGACGACTTGGCAGTTATGATTGCCTGTCATTCACGCTGAACAAGCAAAATGCGCTTCGTGCCTCACTGGATCAATGGCAGAAGAGCCAGGCTGGCGAGAACCGCCACAAGGAACGGCAGTATGAGCACAGTCGCTGTCGCATACGCTCTCTTTCGTCGACGCGCTTCGACGGTAACGTAGTGCCGTCCAATGCGGAATTCGACGGAGGGCCAAAGGTTATCTAGCCAATTCTTGAAGATATCAGCCAGGGGGTAAGATCCGAACGTGAAGGCCCCGGCAAGAACCGCGCGCACAATTCCCACTACGGTCTGGGCTGAGTTATCGCTCGCAGGAGGGTCCACGGAATCGTTAAGAGACTTGAGCGCGAGGGTTGCGAACCAAATGCCGCCAGCGAGAAACACGGCTGTTATAACTGTCACCAGCGCGATCGACTGACTGCGGCTCAACCGGGGCTGCTTCTGTAGGAGCGAGAAAAACTCTCCAAGCCTTCTTGTACAAGTGGCCTGACCCCAGCTGGTTGATCCGGGGGTAGTGAGAGTCTTGCCGCCCACGTCCGTGGGTAGGGAGGCTTGATCTCGATGACAGTGAGGAAGCGACACAGCCCGGAGCAGGTCGTGCGGAAGCTGGCGCAGGCCGATCGGATGCTCGCCGAGGGCAAGAATGTGGCCGATGTCTGCCGCGAGTTCGCGGTGGCCGAGCAGACGTACTACCGGTGGCGGAACCAGTTCGGGGGGTTGAAGGCCGACGACGCCAGACGGCTGAAGGAGTTGGAGCGGGAGAACTCCACCCTCAAACGCCTCCTCGCTGATGCGGAGCTGGAGAAGGCGGCGTTGAAGGAGATCGCCCGGGGGAACTTCTGAGCCCGGCACGCCGGCGGGCGGCCGTTCACCACCTCATCGACACGATGGGAGCCAGTGAGCGCTTCGCCTGCCGGGTGACCGGGCAGAACCGGACCACCCAACGCCACCAGGCGGCGGCGCAGACGCCAGCCGACCCTGACGGCGGCCTCCGCCGGTGGCTCCACGACTACGCTAAAGCCCATCCCCGGTGGGGCTTCCGCCGCGCCCACCACGACGCCCGCGGCGAAGGCTGGCAGGTCAACCACAAGAAGATTCAGCGGCTGTGGCGCGAAGAAGGCCTCCGGGTGCCGCAGCGCCGCCGCCGCAAACGCCTCGGCACCTCCACCGCCCCGAACACCCCGGCGGCGACCGCGCCGAACCGGGTATGGGCCGTGGACTTCCATTCGATGCCACCACCGACGGCCGCCCAGTCAAGATCGTGTCCATCGTCGACGAACACACCCGCGAATGCCTCGGCGGCCTCGTCGACCGGTCCATTACCGCAGACACCCTCATCGACGAACTCGACCGCCTCGCCGCCGGCCGCGTCTACCCGGCCGTGTTGCGTTGCGACAACGGCCCCGAACTGGCCTGCACGGCTGATGTCCGACTGGGCCGGACAACGCGTCGGACTTTCGTTTATCCCGCCCGGCGAACCCTGGCGGAACGGCTACATCGAATCGTTCAACAGCCGGGTCCGAGACGAATGCCTCAACATCAACACCTTCTGGTCACTGACCCAAGCCCGGGTCGTCATCGCCGACTGGAAAGCCGAATACAACCACCACCGCAGGCACTCCGCCCTGGGCTACCAGACACCAGCCCGGTACGCTGCCGCCTGCACCCACCAATGACCGACTCTCACAAGCCCTGGATCAGTTCACGGGGTCCCGCCAGCCGCACCCGACCAGCCGCGACGTCCTCGCCCGAGTCGCGCAGCGCAACCTCCTGGTCTAGTCAGTCCTGCTGATCATGGCCGGAACGATGACGATGTAGGACGTGGTTCTTTTTCGTCTTCGGGAAGAGAGCGGCTCCTCGTACAGTTGCGCGAGGTACATCCGTGATGCAAGCGAGCAGCGAACTCTTCGCGGTACTTACCGGCGTGAGCCGGTGCGGGTAGCAGACGGCCGGCGTCTGCTCTTGCGTACACGCTTGGAGCCTGCTCTTGTCTACCCAGCTCGGGAAC
>JAABUK010010683.1_pt1 | contig 12181 bp, 14 predicted proteins | sample 5559141 | NCBI WGS metagenome assembly JAABUK01 (sample SAMN10711869, study PRJNA513367) | rock metagenome | isolation source: Antarctica rocks | place: Antarctica: Victoria Land, Pudding Butte nord | collected 2016-01-03 | reverse complement strand
AGAGCCCGCAAGCCGACGCGCTACGTTCAGCACCGCCTCCCCGTTGGCGGGTCCGAGACCCGTGTCGATGACGAGGGCCGCATCGCTACCGAGCACAATGCCGATATTCGGCACAAGCCAAACACGCTTGTCGCCAATCACGAAGACGCCGTCCGCGATCTCCTTTATGTTGGACGGATCGACGGTTGGCGGGCGCGCATCGGTTACTTGAGCCGACACAATGCTTGGGAGGACGGCACTCGCCCCAAGCGCAGCCGCGCCGATTACAAAGAGCCGCCTGTCGAGAAAGTCATTCATGTCTGAACCTCCACTTTCTAGCCCTGGAACCTAAAACCACATCCGCCGTAGCGTGTCGTCGCGGTCGATCCAGTGGTGCTTCAGCGCGCCTGCGATGTGCAGCAGCAGGAACGGCGTGAGCCCCAGCACGATCAGCGGGCCGCCATGCAGCACGAAGGCGAGCGTGCCGCTACCGCGTGGTTCGGCCGCCGGCCACAAGGTGAGCCCGAAGAATGTGAGCGGGTCGCCGAGCGCCCAGGCGGCATAGATGCCGCTCAGCGGCAGGCCGACGCTCGCGGCCAGCAGCACGATCTGGACTATCCGCGCCGCGACCTGTTCGTAGCGCCGGTGGGCCGGGTTTTCTGCAGGGAGCCCCTCGCGAATCCGCCGTCCGAACCGCCATGCGGCGAGTGCGAGCAGCACCAACCCGGCGGTCTCGTGAATGTCGATCAGGCGCATTTTTTCCGGCGACCCCGGCACCATCCCGTCGAACATCAGCCCGGTCGGAATGATGGCGATGTAGAGCGCCGCCACCAGCCAGTGAAGCCATTTCGAGGTCGTTTCGAACATGCCCATCCTCACTCCGCCTCGCTAGCTGGCCCATGTGGGCGGAGGCCGATCACACGCCGGGTTCTCTCGCGCCGGCCGCTATGCTGACGGAGGTGATGCGGATCGAATCGTCCAGGTAGAGCACGGTGTGGTTCTCCGGGCCCCCCAGAACGCCGTCCAGGGCAGGTCCCAAGTCGCGGGGTCACTGCCATCCATTCTGATCCCCACCATCACCGCTCGGACTTCACACGCTAAAACGAGATTTGCTGGACCATGGCGTCTTCCCTCAGCTGTATTCGGTGGATCGCGCGAGGACGACCGACATGAGACGACAGCCCCGATCAGGCGTCCAGGCGCCCTTTGTAGCGAGGCGCTCGCCGGGGCTGTGATCGCCAAATGCCTCGAGGTTGGCCGTCGGCCTCGATCCACGCCTTCCATTCCCGATCTGGATACAGGCAGCGTTCCTGATGATCTATTAGCGGAAGTCCGCTTCTTGTTAGGGATCGTCCGAAATGGACCTGCTTTCACGGCTACCTCGTCAGAGGCTCGGTCTACGGGCTGCTAAACGAACGACTTCCCTTCTGCTCGCCGTGCATCTGGTAAAGGCTGGGACCGAGGGCGAACTCCCACCTTCAAACGGCTGTACCCTTGACTTTCGAAGGGGTGTTGTGGACCGATCCGTCTCTCGATTAGAGGTTCCCCGATGTCACTCGATCACTGGCTTGCCTTTGTGGCTGCTTCTTCTGTCCTACTCGCTATTCCCGGGCCGACGGTTGTTCTCGTAATTTCATACGCTTTGGGACACGGACGAAAGCCAGCGGCAGCCATCGTAGCGGGAGTGGCCCTCGCCACTCTGACCACGATGACCGCTTCCGTCCTTGGCCTTGGCGCTGTCCTGGCGACCTCGGCTACGGTCTTTACCGTCTTGCGATTCGTTGGAGGAGCATATCTGGTTTATCTCGGCGTCAAGCTGTGGCGTTCGCCGGTCCGAGTATCCGAAGGAGACGTTCCACAGACTACCCTGTTGCGCATGTTCGCCCACTCCTATGCGGTGACTGCACTCAATCCCAAAGGCATCGTTTTCTTCGTCGCCTTCGTCCCCCAATTTCTGGACTCATCCCTGCCGTTCTGGCCTCAGGTCTCGATCCTCGAAACGACCTTCGTGTTTCTTGCGACCGCGAGTGCGGCTCTGTACGCAATTCTTGCATCCGCGGCTCGGAACATGCTTCGTCAGCCGCGTGTACGGCGAGCAGTCAACCGAACCGGCGGGTCTTTGTTGATCGGTGCGGGCATCTTTGCTGCTGGGTGGCGGACAGCCAACGCTTGAGTATTGAGATGACGTCCATGAACACTTGGTATGGCTACCGTGCCTTTTTGATGGAACCCGCGGCCACTTGGGGCGACCTGCTCCAGCCGCAAGGCAAGTGTTGCCGCTAATACTCGGTTTAAGCGTCTTACCACTGCTTCGCCGTTTGCACGGCGAAGTCCCGATATGAGCGGGGCGGCCGGCCGAGCAGGGTTGCCAGGCGGTCGAGGGCGGCGGGCGTCGCCGCCGCGCCGTCTTCCTGGTAGCGGCGCAGCATCAGGCGCATATCATAGGCCAGCGAACCCGGCGCGAACGCCTTCATCTTCTGCTCCATGGCCTCTACGTCGTCGCCGCCGTAGCGGATCGGCCGACCGAGCGTCTCGGTCCAGAGCTCTGCCAGGGCTGTACCGGTGAGACAGTCGGGCCCGACGAGATCGATCACTTCCCTGGGCAGGGGACCATCGGCCCGCTCGCGGCGGAGGAGTTCATGTGCCGCGACATCGGCGATGTCGCGCGTGTCCACCATCGACACGCCCTTGGGGCCGATCGGCATCGCGTATAGGCCAGCCCCAAGCAGCGCGTCCTTCTGCCGAACGTCATTCTGGATGTAGTAGGCTGGACGTAGGACGGTCGCCGACACGCCGCACTGCTCGATCATACGCTCGACGGTGTGTTTGCCCGCAAAGTGCGGGACGTCGGTGTATTCAACGGCTTTGAACACGGAAAGGTAGACGACCCGCTCGATACCGGCCTCGCGCGCGAGATTGAGCGCGATCAGCGCTTGGGTGAGTTCGTCCGGCACGTTGGGCACGAGCAGAAACAAGGTACTCACGTCTTTGAGGGCAGCACGTGTCGCATCAACGTCCGATAGATCCCCCTTCACCGGAAGGACGCCGTTCGGGAAGCGCGCCTTTTCCGGCGAGCGCGTGAGGGCGCGGACTTCCGCGCCCTTGCCGGCCAGTTGCGCCACGACTTGCGAGCCGATGTTGCCGGTGCCGCCTGTCACGAGAATGGTCATGTGCGTTTCTCCTTGTGCGTGTGCCCAAAAGGTCGAGCCACAATGGACGGCGTCAGCGCGCGAAGTCGACTACGATCGGATCGCCTGACCTCGGCTGGGCTGGGGCCGTCGAGCTAAACCCGTCCCATGCGACATTGCCTGCTACGCCGGAACGCTTCCGGCCGATGCAGCCGTTTCCTGCGCCACCTCTACTGGGCGGGTTGGATCGGTCATACGCAACGCGGGCAGGTTCCGGCTACGGATGATGAATTCTGCGATGACGAGGTTTGGTATCCACGCGACGTAGGGCAGTGAACCGTAAGCTTGGTCGTAGGCGTGCGCGAAGCCGCCCGGTGCCTGAAATGGGAGCTGCACCAGGAGGAGCAGGGCGAATTCCAACCGCAAAGTCACCGCAGCGTACGTCAGAGCGAAGTTTCGGATCATCCACGCTTCGTGCTCGCGGAAGTTTCTCGCCCGGACCGCCCGATAGGCGCGGTAAGCAGTCCACCCCCAAAGCACGTCGAGTGCCGCAAAGCCGAAAAACCCTTTCAGGCCCAGGGTACTATAGATCGAGGTTACGATTCCCCCAACCGCTCCGAGCGCGACTGCACTGAGGTATGCCCTCCCCATCACCCGGTGGACGCGTGGGTGTCGGGTGCGTAACCAGCGGGAGAACTGCCAAGGGCCGAGTGCGAGCGCAAGCGAAGCAAAGACGATGTGCAAGATCAGCCCGCCCTCGATCGGCCATGCTCTGTGTGAGAAAACCGAGGCAGCCGAATCGACTTCGGGCGTTCTGGCCGCGACTGTACTCAGTCCCTCGATGTACTGACCGCCGAAGAGAGCGGCAATCGCGACGGATGAGAGTGCCACCCAAGCCCAGCTCAAGTGACTGGCAATTGATGCCAGTCCAAGCCTAAAGGTTCGTTCCAGCGAAAGCGTAGTGGACATGGGAGATCCCCTTTGGCTTGATCGGCATCGTCGCGCGTCGTCACTGTTAGCGTTGGTTTCGAAAGCGCGAGCTCCTCCCTCGCCGGAGCTGGAGGAGAACCCTGTGCTCGACACTGTCACAGCCGCCGTTCACGCCACGCAGTCGCCGACCATCACCAAATACAATCAGCCAGCTCCCGGCTTATCCATAAGCAAGCGTCCTGCTCTTGTTTGCGATCGTCCGGAAGTGGACACGCCGGGGAAGGGACGAGCTTAGGTCAGCTTCGGTCGGCCCCGATGCCAGCCAATGTGACCGCGGCATGAGGGTTGCTTGAACGCCCCGCTGCTTTGCGTCAGAGCCGCAAAGTCGCCGGACTGCGGCGAAGAACCCGTTCTGCTCCGGATCGTCTGCAAGCGTGCGATGACAAGCACCGACCTGTTTCGGGTGGCGTGCCCCAGAAACGGGGCTCGGCTCGATCCCCAAATTCGAAAATCTCCCGCGCCGAGCAGCATGAGTTGGAGGCTCCAGGCCGCGAATGCGGAGGCTCGGCAAGCCCACTCTCCAAGAAGGCTTTGCTCGTCAAGTCGATCATTTCGGCTCCGTCGAATGAGGCACAGCCAAGTGGAAACTCCGGCTCCCGCCCGCGAAGGCGCCGCCGGTCGCCCGAGCACGGTCCTGAAGAGTACAGCGGCCTCCTCGCGAACAGGGTAGCTCAGCCCGGGACCGAGAAGCCAAGCGACTTCAGCGCCGCCTCCGCGGCGTCCTGGTCTTGCTGATAACTACCGCCGGAGATCCCGATCCCGCCGACGAGCTTGCCATCGTCGAGCAGGGGATAGCCTCCGCCCACGGCCATCATCCGCGGAAGGTAGGCCATCGGCGCCACCTTCGGATCGCTGACGTAGCTGTTCCACACGTGTGTCGGATAGCCATAGGAGGCTGCCGTCCACGCCTTCGCGATGGCGACCTCGGCCGTGAGGAAGGGTGCGGCGTCGGTCCGCTCGAACGCCTTGATAGCGCCCGTGGCGTCCGCGATGGCGACGGCGGGTTCGAACCCGATCTCCTTGGCGGCGGCCAGCGCCGCCTCGATCAGGGCGGCGGCCGCAGCGCTCGTAACCGAGGCGGTCGGAAACGACTTCGTGACATCGGAGCTGGTGCTCATCGTACTCTCCTTCATGATAGGGGCAGGGACTGGTCGAAGCTTGACATGATCAGGCGACGGGCTCGAAGCCTTCGAGGACGATTTTTCCACGCGTACGCCCGCTCTCGATCACGGCGTGCGCGCGCTGCAGGTTGGCCGCGTTGATTGGCGAGAGCCGCTCGGTCATCGTGCTCCGCAAGATGCCGGCATCAATGAGGCGGGACACTTCGTCGAGGAGCCGCCCCTGCTCGGCCACGTCGGCTGTCCCGTAGATCGAGCGCGTGAACATCAACTCAAGGTGGATCGACACGGATTTGCGCTTGAACAGGTTCAGGTCGATCGTAACGGGATCATCGATCAGGGCGAAACGCCCTTGAGGAGAGATCAACTCGGCGATCTGGCCGAGGTGGCGTTCTGTCTGAGTCGTGGAGAAAACGAAGGCCGGCGGCCCGATCTGCAGCGCGGCGACCTGCGCAGCCAGGGGCTGTGAGTGGTCGACCACGTGGTGCGCGCCCATGTCCCGCACCCAGGCCGTCGTTTCAGGCCGTGACGCGGTCGCAATGACGGTCAGACTGGTCAGAGCGCGCAGAAGCTGGATGGCTATCGAGCCGACGCCCCCGGCGCCGCCGATCACCACGACGGCTGGCGCAGCACCTGGCACGGGCTTGCGGACGTCCAGGCGGTCGAACAGGGCTTCCCACGCCGTGATCGCCGTAAGGGGCAGGGCGGCGGCGGGGGCCCAGTCGAGCGTGGCGGGTTTTTTGCCTGCGATGCGTTCGTCTACGAGGTGGAGTCCGCTGTCGCAGCCTGGCCGATCGATCGCGCCGGCGTAGAAGACCGCGGCGCCCGGGCGGAATAGCGTCGCGTCGGGGCCGGTGGCAGTGACGACCCCCGCAGCGTCCCACCCCAGCACCTTCCAGTCGTCGCCCGCAGGCCTGGAGCTCTGGCGTACCTTGGTGTCGACGGGATTGACCGACACGGCCTTCACCTCGACCAGCAGGTCCCGGCCAAGCGGGATCGGTGTCGGGAGCTCGACGTCGACGAGGGAGTCAGCCCGACGGATGGCGCCCGGCTCCCGATATCCTACTGCCTGCATGTCCGATCCTCCGCTTGACGACAGAGCCCAGAATGGGGGCTATTGCGGACGGCGGAAAGTACGCACATCTATCGCCCATAGTGTCGAAAAGGATACCGTGATGACCAAGGCTCGCCACTCGCGCTTCGACTGCAATCCGGGCTGCCCGGTCGAGGCCACCATCAGCTTGATCGACGGCAAGTGGAAGTGCGTGATCCTATTTCACCTTCAGGAACAGGGAACGGTTCGGTTCAATGAGCTACGCCGGCGCCTGCCAGGTATCACGCAACGTATGCTGACAAATCAACTCCGTGAACTCGAGACGGACCGCCTCATTGAGCGGAAGATCTATGCCCAGGTGCCTCCGAAGGTGGAGTACACCGTGTCGGCGCTCGGAAGCACCCTGAAGCCGGTCCTCGCATCGCTCAAGGCATGGGGCGACGCCAACATTGAACTCTTCTCGGGACGGCCCGCCTCGGCGCTGCAAGAAGCGGCGGTGAGATCTACGAAAGCTCAGCTTAGAGCTGCGGGTCAACCCGCGCCCGCGACGCCTCCGCCAGGGTGACTGTGAGCATGATGCCCGCACGCAATCGCTCGCTCTTGATACCATGAAGCGGGGCGTCCGGTGGGGTGGGCGACTTGGAGGGGCGCACCATTGTACGGGCCGCGCCGAGTTCGCAGCACCCAACGAGGGCGTGGAGAGGGCCTGAGCCGCAACTGGACCGTGGGAGCTCGGTCCGCCTAACGCCGCCCGGTCGATCTGGCAATGGTCGGAACCAACGTCAGGCTCCTATTCGCCGGTTGCTGCAGAACGTTGTGGCGGCGGCGTGCGTTGCACTCTCCACGCATAGTGAGGAGGAACCACGAAACGGGGGGAGGATGATCAGTCGAAGGCTAGAACCACTTTTCCGACGAGGTTAGGCGCCACCTGGGCCTCGTAGGCGGCCTTGAGCTCTTCGAAGCGGAAGCTGCGATGGATGGGCGGCCGCACCCCCAGTTCGTCGACCGCTCGCACCATTGCTTCGGCCTCGGTGGCGGAGCCTACCGCGGTGCCACGGACGCTCACGCCTTTGCTGAGCAACTGCAAAGCGTCGAGCGGTTCGCCGAAGGTCATGAGTCCCATCACGGCCACCTCGCCGCCTGGGCGGAGCGCCGCCATCGACTGATTCAGTGAACCCGTGCCGGCCGCGTTGACCACTTTGTCGACGCCGCCAGTGGCGTCGAACACGGCTTGACCCCAGTCCGCGACATCCTTGTAGTTCACGATCGTCCTAACGCCGAGAGCCCTCAATGCCGAAGTCTTGGTGTCCCGGCTGGTTGTCGCCGCGAGTTCGGCGCCCAAGGAGCGGGCGAAGCACAAGGCGAGGATCGACACTCCGCCCGTCCCCAATGCCAGCACCTTGCTGTTCCGCCCGACGGAATGTTCGAGCTGCAGGGCGCTCCAGGCCGTCAGCCCTGCGCACGGTAGAGTCGCCGCTTCCGCGAAACTCAGGGTTTGAGGAGCCCTGGTCAGACGCTCGGCTGGTAGGACGACGTAGTCCGCCATCACGCCGTCCTCCTCCAGAGATCCCAAGCCCATCCCCATGCCGGGGTGCGGCGGCCCGTTCGGGCGGTTCCTGAAGTAGAGTGTCATGACTTGGTCGCCGACTGCGAAGGCGCCCACGCCCGGTCCCACCGCATCGACCTGCCCCGCACCATCGGAAACAGGTGTGAGGTCGCGGCCCGCAATACGCCACACCTCGGGCTGCTTCAGCGAGTTGGTCGCGATAATTGAGCGAAGCGGCTCGAACGCGCATGCGCACTTCGCCCGGCCCAGGCTCGGGAACTGCCGCATCCTCCAGCAAGAGGCCATCCAGGTCGCTCACACCGGCTTTCAGTACCCAACGGCGCATCGCACGACTCCTCTCGCTTGATCCGGGCCAACCCGGATATGTGCCGATCTCAGTTACACATTATCTCGTATAGCGCAACAGTCATTGTTGCACTACTTCTGATCAGCAGCGTAGCCACGTGCATGAGGGGGAGAGGAGAAGATGGTCGACCTGCGGTTCCCGACCGCTCTGCAGATTGTGCTCTCCCTGGCGGTGGCTCAAGAGCAGAGCATGCTCTGCACCAGCGACGCGCTGGCGGCCGGGCTCGGGACCAATCCTAGCCTCGTGCGCCGTATCCTGGTGGGCTTGAACGATCGCGGGGTGACCGTCGCCGTGTTGGGCCGCAACGGCGGCGTAAAGCTGGCGCGGCCCGCGGACCAGATCACCCTACGGGACATCTATCTCGCGACAGGCGATAAATCGGCACTCGTAGCGCGGCCAGGCGTGCCCGCCATATGCGTGGTCAGCTCCAACATCGGCGCCTTCGTGGACATCCTCGCCGCCGAGTTGGACGCCGCCGTCCTGGAGGCGCTCAGCCGTAGAACGGTCGCCGCCAGCCTCACCGAGGTCCGAGACCTTGCCGGAGCCGGATCGAGGTTGAAGGGTCCGCTACCGCTGGTTTCGTGAGAATACCTCAAGTACATCGGTTGCAAAAACATTCGCTTTCGACTTCCGTACCAGCTGGAAACCTCCAAGAACCCTGGTTTTGGCGGGTCTGAGAAGTTCAGGCGGCTGGAAGGCACGGAGGATTCGGCGGATCGGTAGTACTGCGGGGGGTCCTCGCTCTATTTACTGGGTCGTTTCAGGCCGCGGTTTGTCGCTGCGTGGTCAGCCAGACTGCGCGGCGCATGTTGTAGGCGATGTTGGCGAGACCGATTTTTACAGTTGCGCGGGCGAGCCTGATGGTTCGCACGACCAGCCCCATCAGCCCCTTCTGACGGGCGAAAACATGCTCGACACCGGCGCGAACCTTCGATCAGGCGTTGTTGGCCCGTGCGACGTTCTTCGCCATCGATCGCCCTGCCGGCTTCTTGCGATGGAGTTGTGAACGCAAGCCCCTGTCGGCGAGATGCTGCTCGTTCGCCTTCGAGCGGTAGGCCGTGTCCGCCCACACCGTGGTCGCGGTGTTCGCCTTCGAGATCAGGGCCGGCAACTGCGCCCCGTCGTGACGCGCCGCATGGGTCGCCGTCCAGGTCCGGATGAGACCGGCTGCTTTCAACCCCCAGGCGGATGTACATGCTGTGATCGCCCGCAATGTTAAGCAGACGTAGGCGGACACAGTTTCGGCAAACCGTGCGCAAGTGTCAGCACCGGTGCTGGATAGGCTGGCAAGGTTGCGCTAGGGCGCGAGCCGAAACCGGCGTACCATTCTGACAAAGTCGGGCATCCGCTCGGGACCGGTACGCCATAGACGTTTTCGGCAAACTGCAACGTCGCCATCACTACGCAATCTGCGATCGTGACTTGCGATCCCGCTAGAAACGGCCCTTCGGTTTCTTTCGCCAGGGCGTCCAGCAACCGCAATCGCCCATGATACGCATCGGCGGCGAAGGTGGCAGCATCCTGACTCTGCTTCTCGCCCGCGGCGAACAGGGGACTAGCTTTGTGGCACCAGATTCCAAATTGAATTGCCGCTTCATCGATCACAGCCACGAGTTCACGAGTTCGCCCTCGCTTCTCAGGCGTGGCGCCCAGCATGCCGGGGGACGCGTATCGCTCTTCCAGATATTCCAGGATCGCGATCGATGATCGGATCAACGTCCCGTTTTCCGTTTCAAGGATTGGCACCGTGCCCATGGGGCTGAGCCGCGCGATCTCGGGAGCAGGCCACGCAGCGAGTGCATCGAAGGCGATACGCTCGATCCCGGTGATCCCCTTCTCGACCAGATAAATGCCGACGCGTCGGGGATAGAGTCCCCAGTCGAGTTCGTAGAGCTTCATGATCGTTCCTTTCGTTCAAGCTGCGAGTGCGCCGAATACCAGTGACTGGTGCAGCGATACGCCGGCCGTCACCCCGTCGGCGGCCGCCCAGCTTGCGTTATGCGGCGCGCGCGCGGCGTCACCGGCCGCATAGACTCCCTGGACGCTGGTCAGCCTGGCGGCGTCCGTGCGGATAACGGGACCGAACGGGCCATTGTCCAGCGCGCAGCCGAGCTGCTCGGCGATCGGGCTGTTGAGGTATGTACGCGGAGCGATATAAAGCGCGTCGATCGGCGATGCTCGCCCATCGTCGAGCAGCAGCGACGACAAGCCGACTCCATCGCCCTGCAATGCGGCGATCGGCGACGGCTCGATCGCAACACCGCGATACGTCAGCTTGGCCTGCATGTCGGCACTGGGCATGTCGCCGCCGTTGAGGTACAATGTGGTCGGGCCCCAGTCGACGATGAGCAACGCCTGGTGTGCCGACATCGGCATCATCTGGAGAACGCCCATTCGGCCGCCGCCATATTCAAAGCCATGGCAATAAGGGCAATGCAGCACGCTCTTGCCCCACCGTTCGGAAATGCCTGGCATGTTCGGCAACTCGTCCGAAATGCCGAACGCGAGTACGAGCTTCGCCGCGGTCAGCGTCTCACCGCCAGCGAGCATCACCTCGAACCCGCCGTCGACCCCGCGCGCTGTGCTGGCCTCTCCCGCCAGGGTGCGCACTGTCGGATAGGCTTGGAGCTGTGATCGCGCGGTGGCGATCATGGGCAGCGGCGCACTGCCGTCCTGCCCAAAGAACCCATGCGATGTGTTGGCGAAGCGATTGCGCGGGTTTCCTGCGTCAATGACACAGACGGACCGCCGCGCCCGCGCGATATGAATGGCTGCGGACAGCCCGGCAAAGCTGCCTCCTATTATAATGGCGTCATGTTGCATGAACAGTCTCCAGATCGAATGATTTGCCGCCGTCGACCATGCGGGTGTGGAAGTCGGCGCTTAGCTGGGCAAGTGTTACCCTGGCGAACCGATCGAGCAGCAGCGCCTCGGCATCCTCAAAGGCACTGTTAAGCGCGGCGTTAACCGCCTGTTCGACGAGGCAGCCTGGCGCTTCTGTACGGTTGTCCATGGCGAACATCGCCGGTTTGCCGAGGGCGTCATAGATGTCCCGCAGCGTGATCGCGGCGAGGTCGCGCGGGATCGTCCAGCCGCCGCCATGCCCCTTTTCCGAACGGACGAAGCCGGCGTCGCGCAGACCAGCCATGATACGACGGATGACGACCGCATTGGTCCGCATGGCCTTGGCCATCGCTTCCGACGTCACCGGTCCGTTTACTTCGGCGATGTGGAGAAGGACGTGGAGAACGCCTGACAGTCTGCTATCGCGTTTCATGCAACTATATACGTTGCGTGATGTCTAGGAGTCAATCCATCGGTTTCGTCCAGAGCGGACCGCCCCCATGTTGAGCAAACGGGTAAGGCGCAACGGCAGCTGTCGTCATCTGTCCGACCGAAACCTGCCCGTCGTTTTTCCACCACTCATTGCCAGTCCCGGTTTGAAGGCTGCCACCTGAAGCGGAACGTAAGCAAAGCCGCGAGCCCACGTTGCGTGCGGCTGCCATGTGACGCAGGGCGTCAATGCGGGGTTAGTCGGGGCGAGCCGCTTGGCTCACGCCGCGGCTGTACCGGCCCTGGATCCTGAGACACCGATCTGGATCCTACGCAGCCAGAGCCGCGGGTGAAAGCAGGTGGTCCTGTCGGACGGCGGCTGGCGTGCGATGCCCGAACCGTCCGATCAGCCAGGTCGTGTTGTAGGTGTCCTTGAAGGCGAGCAGCGCCCGGCGCAGTTCCTCGACGGTGTCGAAGGTTTTTACCCAGAGCAGGTTCTCCTTCAAGGTCCTGATGAAGCGCTCGGCACAGCCGTTTGCCCTCCGGCGCCCGCACGATGGCCGGCGAGCTTTCGGCGCCCAGGAAGGTGATCTCCTCCTGAAAGGCACGCGACATGTACTGGCTCCCGTGGTCGTGGCGGACCGACAGGCCACGGGCGACGCCCCTGGCGAAGCCGCCGAAGTGCTGTCGCACGCCCTGGCGGAGCGGCTCCAGCGCCTCAAAGCG
>JAABUK010010682.1_pt1 | contig 12183 bp, 20 predicted proteins | sample 5559141 | NCBI WGS metagenome assembly JAABUK01 (sample SAMN10711869, study PRJNA513367) | rock metagenome | isolation source: Antarctica rocks | place: Antarctica: Victoria Land, Pudding Butte nord | collected 2016-01-03 | reverse complement strand
AAGTACTTTGTGAAAGTAAAGTACTTTGTGACCACGTCATTCTTGCTTTTTGGCATGCTGTCATGCACAAGTAGCTTTGCACATGATTTGCATGTGTAATATAATAGCGGTCAAAAGCGCTTTGACGGTGTGCCCGCAAAGTCAGCAGCCGACTCTGTCAGTCAAGGGGGCTTCCCACTGAAGCACCAAAATTTGAAGGGGGCAAAGCCCGCCGGGTTTTCTTCGGGGTGTCGTGCCCTGACTGTGACGGTCACTGTGACGGTCACGTTGACGCCGCGTAGGTGACTCACAAAACTGTCAAAACCCTGTAGCTACTATCTGAGCGTTGTGAGCCCACTGCGAATCTGCTGTCGAATAGGGATGGCAGGACGCTATTACACTGCCAATTTGTTTTAGTGCAACGCTGGAGTGAGTCAGCACTCAAAGTCCACAATGCATGTCTCGGAACTTCCCTGTAGCAGACATGGCAGTTATAGGGCAACAGCACGACATTTTGCCTGTTCAATAGGACATGACAGTTCAATGCGACATGACAATGTCAGAAAGATGAAAGACACGTATGCAAATTGCATCAAAGGTTGCACAGACAGCAGTTGAACAACATTCACCTGGGATGATGTATCCTTTTGCCACAAAGGCTTGAAGGTTGGCTTGAATATGTACCGCTCCCTGTCCTCAGGCGTAGCAGCGTCTGTGCCCTTCACATGTATGATCTTCACTCGCTTCAGCTGCTCTTGCTCATAGCTGTGCAATCATATACGTAATCATCAGCTCACCAAGCAGTGCGTCATGGGAGATTGTGAGAATGACAGACCATCACAACAAAGCACAGCACACACAGCGGTACAGCTCAGCACAGCATAGCAATGACTGAAATAGAGCAAGCAATCGACCAACACTTTTTCAGGCACGGGTTTGCCCCCAAAGCACACCACAAACAGCAGATGATGTCACCACGAGACTTTGCATGCCTAGGTGACAACCCAAGGTATTCACCTTCGTAGGGCCGATGGGCACAGCCCCTGTTGCTTGAGATGCCAAGCCAGCACGACTGCATCCTCTACAGCCAGGCTCAAACCCTGCCCTGCAGTGATCAAGTTCTCACTTGAATCATCAGGCAAGCGCCTAGAGTCTGGCTCCGAGAAACCATGTGCACATGTCAGTCACAGTTAGCCTGTTCAGTCGTGAGGTGATTGTAACAACTAGACAGCTTGTACAAGTGTAACAGTTGTGCCCTCTTTTGCATCAGTACGGGACTTGCAGGTTGCAGGTGTTCACTAATTGCATGTGCTGCATGCTGTCAGAGTGTCTGTGGCCATGTGTGTCTGCAATGGATGTCTATGCACGTGCAGGTGACTGTGATGTCAATGTCTGTAAAACACTGTACAGCCAGGCAAAGGCTTGGTGATTTCTGAACTGCCAAGCCTTGGCAGCCTTTCATCATCAAGATGTATGGCACAACCTGCACTACAGCAGCTCTTTCGCTATAAAGACTCACCATTTGGTATGGTAGCATGAGCAGCATCTCCAAGCAAGGTCACTCTGCCTCTGCCCCAATTTTCTACTTCTTCTTGTTCGGATTCTCCGTCTGTCTGATGTGAGTCTGAAGCCACTGCAGGCTGATGCCAATCCTCCCATTTCCCACCCGATGCCTTTTGCTGACTTGGACTGGCAGGCTCGCTGCTCCCAAAGATCTGTTGCTGTTGTCCACCCTCCTGAGTGTCTCTCTGTGACTCAGAGCTTTGAGCCTGAGGCTGAGTTGCAGTCTCTGAGTTCTGAGGGGCTGCTGGGTGTGTGGCAGGAGTCTGTTTACCAGAGTCAGATGATGCAGGAGACTGGTACTGGAACAGTGGGTTGTCTGCCAAGGGCCTCATGTACAGCCCATGCTGTGTGACTGTTGTGGAGTCTGTTGTCCTGACTATGTCCATGAGGGAGTCTGGGAAGTTTGCAAAGACCTTGAGTACATTCTGCAGGACACATTGAGCTTTGAGTACACTCGGCAAGACTCATTGAGAACATTCTGCAGGACACACTGAGCTTTGAGTACAATCTGCAAGACTCATTGAGTACAATCTGCAGGACACATGGAGCTGTGAGCACACTCTGCAACACGCATTGAGTTGTGCACGCAGTCTGCAACACTAGCTGAGCTGTGAGGAATGTGCCCTGTTATGCTGCATGAAGATAGCAAGTCGCCTCGAGCTTTTTCACTACAGATCAACTCAGGCTTTGAATTAGGCGGGTGTATGCACCAGGCCTTGGGGTATGAGAGAGTGGAGGAGGGAGGAAGTGAGTGAGTGAGTGAGCGAGTGGGTGAGTGGAAGAGCGAGCGAGCGAGCGAGTGGGTGAGTGGAAGAGCGAGCGAGCGAGCTTATGGACACATGAGCTCAAACATTGTCATCCTGGTGCTGAGCGATATTGCAACAAAAAGTTGGCAGCTTGCAAATTGAATTGAACCAAAGCAACACCCACAGTAACAAGAAGACACACAGTAACAGCGCAGCATCAGTCAGCAGTGGCGGAAAGCTAACACCAGGAAGCTCTGTGCATCCCAGCATAGCATTATATCAGGACAGCTGACCTCAAATGCAGAGCTGGTCCCCCCCGCATCCCCCTGAACGCTTTTGATGCTTCTGACATTGGGATCAAAGTTGACCCCGGCTTCCTGAACCACATCTATTGGGGCAGACAGAACCCAGGTCCAAGCCCTGTCTTTAGTCTCCTCAAGCGTGCCCATCTTGAACAGTATGGCAAACTGCTTGTTGATGTTCATGGGCCCTGGCTTGCCATACACCCTGGATGGTCTGCCACAAGCAACAAATCTTCATCAGTCACTCGTGTACGCTCTGAACCATTCATGCTTGCACTGAACCATTCATGTATGCTCTTGGAGTGTTTGTGCTCCCCATATAGTGTGATTGTGCATGCGCATGTCTACATGTTTTCAGCTGTCATGGATACCAGTCTGTCATATGCAGAGCCAATCAATGGTAGCCTCAAGCAAGGTGCAGGTCTGATTCTCACTGTACAGTATGCCCAAGTGATCGTTGGTCTTGCCATCTGTGAGATGTGTCTGGTCATGCAGGGAATTGCAGACCCACCTTGTTCTTGTGCACAGCAAACATGCCATGTAACAAAGTGACAAGATTAGGAATACGGACAGGCTATGGGGCCTGGTCAGCCAAAATCAGATCACATTCAGGGCTTAGCGGTTTGCTAGCACCAGTAAATACAAAATATGTTGTGTAGACCTATGTAGTCATGTCATGACTAGTAACATGGCTGCCTGAAACACACTTCTGAGAGCAGAGTGGTAGGCGCCAGGGGAGGTAGGAGCATAACAGTGACTCACCCATCAACAGGGTCCTCCATGCCTTCCTGCCATGCAATCCTAGCTCGCCACATCACACTTCCCTGCGTGCAAGCAAAAAATTATGTTCAGCAGCACTTGGTACTTTCAAGAAAAAAAGCCTTCAGGGCATTGGTACAGCATCAGAAGCTGACAAGTTTTACGGCCTCAATGCATTGCCTAGGCAGCGCTGAAGGCTCAGGTCTGCGTTCTGCTCAGAAATGAAGCTGAGCAGAAAATGCAAGCATCATGTTGAGAGGTATGCTTTCAGTGCGCCAAAAGGTATGTGTTGGTTTGTCACTCACAAAGCACCTGCTTAGAGTTCAAAGGCATTAGCTGCGCTTGTATGATGTCATTGAGTTGTCAAGTTGACACATCAAGTGTCAGCAGACAGGAAGCATGAAGCAAGTTCTTTTCACACGGCTCACTGCAACCCTTCCCAGGGAAGTGTGTTAGTAAGCATAGCGCGCATACATGGCATGGAACAGGCTCAGGTTGCAGCCCTTCTTACCACAAAGTCTGGGGGACCATCGTTGAGGCACTGGGTGCGCACTTTGGAGAAGTAGCCGTCTGCCCCAACAACAAGCTTGGCGTGAACTGGCGGCTGCCCATGGTCAAAGTGCAGAGTAACTCCATCTTCAGTTTCTTTGTAGCTCTTCATCTGAGGGCCAACAGATGTATCTCAAGGCTGTTTGGGGCCAACAGTCATCATGAGAGATATCCAGTGTAGTATTTGCCTTTGTCCTGCCCTTTCTTGCCACCAAATGCATCAAGCCAATTTTGAACTTGCTTTGCACGCAGCACAGCAGAGAGAACAGGTGTCCAGGACTATGATGCTTGCTGGTTAGGCATGCACAACAGCAGTTGGTGAGCTTGAGTCAGATTCAGTGCAGATGTACATGCAGATGTGCTGGCAAGCGGGCAGGCAGTAGGAGGATGTGGGTGATCAAGACAAGGCACATTCCCTTTGACTGCATAGCGCTGTGGCATATGTTTGTGTCGTAGGCACCTGTACTGACCATTGGCAATCATATGCACTTGCGGCTGTGTCAAGACAATCTCAGGATCAAGTCTGTGAGCACCAGACCAAGGTGTGTGAACACTGAGTATGATACGCGTGTGTGCAAGTCATGAGTAGTTTGCATCTGGAGATGCAGGGCAAGCGCATTGAGTAATGGCATGACAAACCTGCTTATCGAACTCTACAACCCCGTCAGGGAGAGACTCATACAGAAGGTGGCGGATCTCATGCCACCCAAGAAAAAAAGGTGCCTTGCCATACTTTTCAGACAAAGCCTCGATGTTGCCAGTCATGCCTGGTGGAATGGTCATCAGAAGGTTATCATCTGTATCAAAGATTTTGCTACCACCCCCTCTCACTCCATTGGCGATGAACCTGCATCAATGCTTGCCTAACGCAATACAGGCCAATGTCTGCACTCTGGTTTAGTTCCTCAGCGAGTTGTGTAGCATATGTTTTTGAGGTGCACCTACTTCTGCAGCAGACTAGGCTGTATGGCCTCAAGAGCATTTTGAACGTTTGGCATCATCAAGACGCCCGAGCCCTGTAGCGTGTATTTCTTGAGGCTCTCGTAAATCTGCAAGGCAAGATTGGGCCGTGGGGAACTGACAGACATGCATGTACACGGCATGCAGCTGGATTGCCATTTCGACCGGACCTTCACGGTTGTATCGGTGCCGAAGGCCGATGCAATGGCAGCAGCTGCTGCCAGACCCCCTGGACCACCTCCAACCACCGCAACATCGACGTCGAACTGTTTCAACGCCATGTTAGTCGACCGTAGGTTACTGATCACGCGCCTTCTGCGTTGAGGGGCAAAGTTGATACTGAGTGAGGGCGCCGACGTGTGTATTCCGTAAGATTGCAGATGCAAGCGCGACATTGTCCTCCAATGGCAGATCCGTAAGCTGTTTGGCCAGCAGGTTGAGATGAACCCAGCCACAGCTTGTGACTCATGTGAGCTTCCATGATCTATCTTGGTTGGTCTCAGGCAGCCAGGGTGGTGCCACTCGCTTTTTGAGAATGCCCAGGCTGTGTGCATGCTTTTTGCAGGCTGCCATGGCATAATGCTGAACCAAGATTCAATTCCAGAGACAACTTGTCTTTTGCAGTCGCCCACTTGGTATGAGCACACAAGGTTCACAGCCATGGAGATTAACGTGGTTGCAGACAATAGGGGCAATGTTGTCAAAATTGCTCGGCTACGGTAAGCCAGTCTAAGCCGTTCATGACTGATCAAGTTTGAGCTCTGTTATGTTGCTTGAAGAATCCAGTGTTTGAGATGAACAGCCAAAAGGCAGTAAGGTAGCGCCGTATGCACAACTGCAACAAGACAATGCTTTCAAAGACGTTGTGTCAAAGCTTCTGCAGCCTTGCTTGTATTGCATGCTATTTCACAGACAGCTTCACTGGAAAGCTTGGAAAATGCCTCACAGTTTGTCAACTATGCTATGCACTATGCTTACATCTTACCAAGACATTTGTGGGCAAAACCCAATTCATGTTCTGTGGGTGCTGGTGGTCAACGGCTGACCCTTTGTGTACGAGCATGCTGTGAACACCAAGCCGCTTTTACATACTTCACGTCCCAGCGTTTACAGAATCTCATGTGATGACAGCTGTTGCATACTTGACATCTGGACGAGCTGTGCCGCAAGACTCTGCACATGCAACAGCTCATGAGAGTAGTTCTCCAGCATAGCATTGTTTGCTCCCAGGTACTGCTTCAGCTCATGTGAGGTCTCTGCCAGTTCAGTAACCATCCTTGCAGTCCTTCCCATATTGCCAGTAGCCTCTGTGCTTCCGTCTGAACCTTGGGCCATGATTGCTGGAACCTGCATATCCAGCCCAACGATGGCAATTGGCAGGTTGTGCAGTGTTAATTGTGATGCCCAGCATTTGCAAACCACAAAGGGACACATACAGAGGCAGCTAGCCGTCTGTGACATGCTTGCCTGAGCTGATGCTGTGAGCAGGCAACCCCAGATGTTTGTTGCAATTGATAGGCAGGCTGGAGCATTAGCATCTCTGTGCAGGATATCAGGACAAAAGTTGTGCATGCTCAAAATGATATGTTCTTGATCACTGATTGTTCTGCTGCAGCTTGCCTGAGCAACAGAGTCAGCAGTTGAGCAACCTAATGCTTTTGTCAAAATGGACTGGTTGAGCAGCCAATGACAGCCTGCTAGCCAGACATTCCATGCTTCTTGTCTCTTTGCCCACAGGCTCTGAGGTATGCCAAGAACCAAGGGGCTCTCTGCATCGGCATCACCAACACAGTCGGTTCAGCAATCGCCCGGGACACCGACTGCGGCATCAACATCAACGCCGGTTTTGAGATCGGAGTAGCTTCCACCAAGGCATACACCAGCCAGATTGTGGCCATTACTATGATGGCTTTGGCTCTGAGTGAGGACTCACAAGCCAAGGCAGGCATGAGGGATGACATCATTACCTCACTGGAGGCGCTGCCAGGAGTCATCAGGTAATCATGATGACAGTCATAGATGTTAAGTAAGTTAATCCAGGTGTCATTAGGTAATCATGGTAACAGTCACAGGTGTCCTAAGGTAACCATGGTCACAGTCACAGGTGTGCTAGCCCTGGTCCTCATTGGGCGCTTGCTAGGTGTGCTATTGATGACTGCTGCTCGGTACATGATCTACAACTTGATTTGTACATGTGCACATTTGCACTGACAAATCACAGTAGAGTGACCCATCAATCATTGAATGCGGCAAACAGTATAAGTACATCTGAACATAAGCACACCTGCGCTGATGAATCAGACTCATGACTGACTTTGGGACATGAACAGCAGCAATGTCAAGTCCTGATGAGGTGTGCTGCCTTGTGCAGGGAAGTTCTGAAGCTAGATGGTGACATCCAGATGCTTGCTCAGGGCCTCAAGGACTCACACAGCCTGCTGCTATTCGGGCGAGGCTACAACTATGCAACTGCCTTGGAAGCTGCTCTGAAGGTACTTAAGCCTTACGCGGCCTCATGTTCATGATGCCTTCCCTGCAGTGTATGCAATAAGCAGCTTTCTGTCTGAAGTCCTGTGCATGAAACCAGCAGCTGTGCATCTGAGATGCTATGGATGTGGTGATGTGTCATGTGGGTTGCCTGTGCACTCTGCACCGCTTAGCGAAGGCTGCATGCAAGCAGTACCCAGAGACATTCACACATGACGCGGTTGACTTTGTCATGCAACAACTCATGGACACATGACATGGCATCATTGCAACAAGCAACAATCCATGGACGCGATAAACCCTGCGCAAAGCAAAGCGTGCCCTTCACACGTGAGCCCTGAGCTGTGGTATGGGAAATGCAGGTCAAGGAGCTAGTTTACATGCACAGCGAGGGGATTCTAGCAGGGGAGATGAAACATGGACCCTTAGCTTTGGTGGATGAGCACATGCCCATGATTGTGCTTGCAACCCAGGACCAAACTTGCAACAAGATGCACAGCGTGGTGCAGCAGCTCAGAGCCAGAGGTGCCTGTCCCCTGGTAGTATGTAATGCTGGGGATGACCAGATTGCTGGGGTGTGTGAAGGGGGCGAGGAACGATTGATCAGGGTAAGCCCCTGTCCCATTTGGTGTCAGTCAAAGCTGCCTGCCATCTAGATGCGTATGTTTGATGTATGCATAGCCTTGTGCTGTTTCTGCAGCTGTCAGTAGCATGTTGTTGCCAGATGTATGCTGCTCCCAGATGCACATGCGAGAACTCACGCTCGCAGGGTCAACGCTTGCGGTTGGGACCATCAGGATACTGATTTTCTCAATTTGAATATACAGTAAACTTTGATCCTCATGAATGTGAACTCACAGAGTGCAAACAATGACTGATGTTTTTTCAGGTGCCCAAGGTGGCAGATGCGCTGCAGCCCATTGTGAACATTGTGCCTCTTCAGCTTCTTAGCTACCACCTGACAGTCCAGCGGGGGTTCAATGTGGACCAGCCCAGGAATCTAGCCAAATCAGTAACGGTCACAGAAGAGTAGAGAACCTTTGAAGCTATCCTGTTCAACTTTGCTATGTTGTACCTCTCGCCCGTACTGCTCGTGTTGCATGTTTTATGTTTAGCACCAAATTCTATTATAAACTGTCAACAACTCTGACAGCATGTGACAGAGTTTTAAGCTCTAATGGTCGGTTTGAACTTCTGTAATGTGTATTATGATATTAGTGTAGGTCTTGGTAGATTGTCATGTCACCATTGAGCTTGACAACTCAACAATTGATATTCACAATGAACTGCATATTGACCTTTTGACACAGATTATGATTGTGTAACTTGAAAGCTAGCAGTAGTCATGCCGGCTTGTATCAAAATTGAGCAGTCCCAGGAGCACTGCACCAGTGTGACAGAGCTGCAATGTGAGCCTGTGTGTACATACGTCTGTTAAAGTTGTTCTCTACATGGTAGATTACAAGAGGCATGCCATGACAGGCCTTAGCGCCTTGAACGCAGCACTACCAAGTTGATACCCTGAATTGAGTTCAGTGCGTTCAACTTCGAAGTTGTTGAGTATACCAAGTTTTTGTTGGCTTCAAATGCTCATCACTCTGCAGTGTTCGCTGATATTGTTATTGTACACGGCAAAGGTGGTTGTGAAAAGCGGGATAATCAGGAAAACTTCACTTGGCATCTTTTGGCAGCAGAGCCAGAAGACATCAACTTGAACAGCTGCCCAAAAGCCCAGACAGCACAGTTGGCACATCATGATCAGCCATCCATGATCAGGCATCCAAACTAGAGAATGCTACATTACGCAGTGCATTTGCATCACGTACGACTTTGTCTTTAGAGAGGTGTCTGGATGTATGGTGTGATGACATACAAGGAGCTGAGCTATCTTGAACACAATGGGCTGCTAAGTATGCAGACTCTTCCTCTTAAATAGCACCGCTTCTGAGTGCCATAGAAAGGCCACTTTGTACCCATGCTGCAGTCGTTCCCTTCTCCTCATAGTCACTCATAAGTTCAAAATCTTTGGTTGAGAAAGACAATGAGGGACGCAGGCTGCGCCCTTGGGCTATCACTGAAATTGCTGCATGCACTGCAAGAGCGCGTCGGAAAGGGATGTTGCCAGAGGGCATCAGCAGATCAGTATCATTGTATTTCCCAAAGGGTGTGTTGCTGAAGCTCTCTGCATGACCTGCAACATCATAAAAGTGCCGTGAAGTATTGCAATTATAAATTGATGCCCGCAACATGGCAATCCACTCACCTTGCATCCGAGTTTCCATATTCTGACAGCTTCTTAGTCTTGAGACTTTCTGTCAACACTTGGACTTTGAAGGTACCTGAACTTGGCTGAAACATGATGATGATCTCATTGTCATGATATGCCTGCAACAGATAGGGTTTTATTCCGCCGCGGATTTAAAATGGGCCCATTTTAAATCCGCGGCGGAGTAAGACAGCATCGACATTGTTGATAGAGACCCCAACAAGGTGAGTGTTCACCTTGTCAAAAGGCTGTGCCCAAAGAAGGCCATTGCGCTCATCCCAAACATCAGACAGACCTAGAGTATGCTTGCCCCAGTGCACACAAACAAGTGTCAATGTGTTGTGCCTGGCTGGCAAATTAGTGATGGCAAAAGTGTTACCTGAGCTGACGCCTTTGGAAGAATGTGAGCTGCTACAATCACATCTCTGCTCAACGTCAGCTTTGAGACCATGCATGTCATCTTGTTGCCTGGAGGATGGGCTGGCGATGAAAGCAACGGCAGCCCAGGTGGTGGCTGTAGCTGGAGGTAATAAGTTTACAATTTAGATTTGAAGTCAGAGGCTTGCAGCTGAGCCTCTTTACTGCTGAGACTAGGTGCTTCTTGGAAAGGGTTTGCCAGCAATGTCAAGGCAGACAGTATGGCAATGAGCTGTTCATTGTTGAAATGAAACTGACTGAGCTTGTCATCTTGAATACCTACAGTGAGATGCTGTGCAGACAAACAGTCAGGTAAGCTACTAAGACGCCAAAAGCATCATGTCCACTTGATCAGGGTGCATCCAGACAAGATTTCAAAGTACAGCACACTCTCAACCAAACAAAAGCCGCTGTTGTTAAATTACACGACCTGACAACGGCTATTTCTTGAACATGAGCAACTAAGAGTTATTTTCAATGGGCTAACTTCCAAGAGATGTGTCGTGCAAACCAGCTGAATGCCCTTACATGTGGCCACATCAAACCAAAGAGGAGTGTGAGGCACAAGTTGAGACGAAAACCTAAAGCTCACCAGAGGACAGGGCTGTGATGGCGGTCTGGACTCGGTCCAAGTCCTTGTTCAGCTCGACCAACAATTCAAGGTCTCGAGTTCCTTTTTGATTTTCCAATTCTGCAGCCTTTTGTTCCTGGAAGCCTCTTCGCATCTCTTTCAGCTCGGCCAACTCACTGCCAGAAGCACTGCTGGACGCCATTCTGCTAACGGGAAGACACAGCTAAAAACGGCAGACATGCGTGGCGCCAAGACACCTTCCACTATCCGTACCACAGAGCAGCGCAGCCGGGATGATGGACCAAGGTCTAGCAAACAAGGAAAAACAATATTTCAGGCCAAAAGCGGGGCTGTAGGTGTGTCGGAGACTGGACAATCTGTGGTAGCGATTGTACAGAAGGGGTTTGTTGGTGTGTGTGCAGTCCGTGTACCGTGTGCATTAATATTTAGCCAGCTATGCGCGACGATCTCTGCAATCCGACGGGCAGTCCCAGTGACCTCAGACCTAAGACTCCAATCCAATTTATGACGGGCCCGGGGTCTACGGTGAATTGGCTAAATTAGAAGTCCCAATTAGCAAATTCCGCGGACTGGTGCACCCCTAGAACCCCTACCCAAGTGTAAGAGAGTAGATCTGGTTTGGCGGCAGCAGAGAGATGCAGGCAGAGGTGCTCGTATAAAGTGTGACCACATCTTGCAAAATCGATTCTGAAATGTTCCAACAATTCAGCTGATATAACATTTTGATGTGAACACCTGACGTCAGGCATTGTCCTGCCATTGTGCATACAGTGTAGACTTGTAAACCATGCTTGTACCCATTCACAGCATCATGTATGCCCCTCTTTGCGTGGGTCAGTTTACTCTTGATGCTCTTACACTCTTTAGCTGCGTTATGATAGTACGTCGGCGTTTCACTCAGAAAAGCTGATAGTGCTGGAACGCCAGCTGCTAGGCGACTGACAGTCACAGTCAGGTAAAGGACTTACCCGCAGCTAGATCCATGTCTCAATGATCAACAGCACCGTCCAAAATTTGTGCAAGCGTCACTGTGAATGACAAAGCGTCCAATCACCAAGGTCGCTTGCACAGTGCAGAACCTATTTTCTAGCAAAAGCTGCAAATGTGAAATATGTGACTTGATCGAGGTCCTACGCAGCAGCGCTTCTCTAGAAAATCGCTGTGCTGACTTAGGCTTATTGCCTACAGCAAAATGAACATGAAGAGGCAGCAATCAGTAAGCAAACCTAAAAGTTTTCCGGATGTAAGTATCAAACACAGTCCAGAGGGAGTCCTAGCATTTCCAAAAGGGGACCGTTGCACAGTGTTCTCGAGATACCCAAACAGGCTGATCAGATGCCACAAAACTACCTGCAGAAAAGAACGATCCTAGAGCGCACAAAACCTGTATACTAACACAGTTTAGAGTGGTGTCGTGATAGAGCAGCAGATTGTTCAACAGTCGAGACATGTCCTAGTGAAAAATTGGATCAAGAGGCTCATGCGTAGTTTATGATCAGCATGACCTGCAGCCAAATCAAAGGATGCCTCAAAACATGGTGACCTAGCTTGCACACATCTTCA
>JAABUK010010680.1_pt1 | contig 12185 bp, 10 predicted proteins | sample 5559141 | NCBI WGS metagenome assembly JAABUK01 (sample SAMN10711869, study PRJNA513367) | rock metagenome | isolation source: Antarctica rocks | place: Antarctica: Victoria Land, Pudding Butte nord | collected 2016-01-03 | reverse complement strand
CCAGGATGGCCCTGGCGAACCCCTGCCGGCCGGCCCGCTGTCGGTCGCGCTCGAGCGGGTTTCCTCCGCCTATGGCATCGACGCGCCGGTGCTCCGCGACATCACGCTGATGCTGCGGCCGGGCACGGTGCTCGGCCTGCTCGGGCGCACCGGTAGCGGCAAGACGACGCTGACGCGGCTGCTGCTGCGGCTCTACGACCCCACCGCGGGGATAATCCGGCTGGGCGGTGTCGATCTGCGCGCGGCATGCCGCTACGACATCCGTGAGCGGGTCGGCCTGGTGACCCAGGAGGTACAGCTCTTCCACGCGTCCGTGCGGGATAACCTGACCTTCTACAACCGGGCGATACCCGATGCGCGCATCCTGGAGGCATTCCGTGCGCTTGGGCTCTGGGACTGGTACGCGGCACTGCCCGACGGTCTCGACACGGAGTTGGCCGGTTCGGCGGCGCTGTCGGCGGGGGAGGCGCAGTTGCTCGCCCTCGCGCGCGTGTTCTTGCGCGATCCCGGACTGATCATCCTCGACGAAGCCTCGGCGCGCCTCGATCCGGCGACCGAGCGCCAGATCGAGCGGGCGCTCGATGTGCTCCTGCGGGATCGTACCGCGATCATCGTGGCGCACCGCATGGCGACCGTCCGGCGCGCCACGGAACTGCTGATTCTGGAGGATGGCCGGGTTGTCGAGCGGGGCCTGCGGGAACAGCTCGGGCGAGACCCGCAGTCGCGCTATGCCGGGCTACTGCGGACCGGTAGGGAGGTCAACCCCACGTGAGCCTGCGTCAGTTGCTGTGGCACCTCCTGCGCTATCAGCCCGTGCTCTACCTGCTGAGCGCCGGTCTCACCATCCTGGGGGTGCTGCTTGTGCTGACCCCCGCCTTCATCGCGCGCGCATACTTCGACACGCTCATCGGCCAGGCACCGCTGCGCACGGGCATCTACGGCCTTGCGGCGCTGCTCGTGCTGACCGAACTCGCCCGGGTGGGGACAGAGGTCGCCGCCACCGCCACTAGCATCACCGCCAGCTTGACTGCGAAATCCCTCCTGCGCAAGAACGTATTTCAAATGCTCCTGGCGCGACCTGATGTTCGCGGGATGCCTGCATCCTCGGGGGAGGTGGTCAGCCGATTCCGCGACGACGTCGACTCTGCCGAAGCCCTTCTCAGCGCGACCCTCCTCCGGCTGGGGCAGGTTCTCTCGGCCATGACGGCACTCATTGTCATGGTGCGCGTCGACCTAGTGCTCGCGCTGGTGGTCGTCCTCCCGTTGATGCTACTCGTGGCGTTGGTCCAACTCGCCGGAGGACGTCTCGCCACGTACCACCGGGCGAGTCGCGAGGCGGCCGGCCGCGTCGCCAGCGTGCTCGGCGACATGTTCGGCGCAGTCCAGGCGATCCAGGTTGCTAACGCGGGGCCGCATGTTGTCGCGCGGTTCGGCGCGCTCAACGAGGTGCGTCGGCGGACCAGCCTGCGCGCTCGCGTATTCAACGAACTGCTCGGATCGATCGCCTTGAACGCCGGCACCCTCGGAACCGGTGCCACCCTACTCCTCGCCGGGCAGGCGATCCGGGACGGTCGCTTCACCCTCGGCGACTTCGCGCTTTTCACGACCTTGCTCGGCATCATCACCGCCGCCATCCCCGCGGTCGCCGGCATGCTGACCGGCTACCGGCAGGCCGCAGTCTCCCTGGCGCGGCTCGTCTCCCTCGTGCCGCAGGCATCGCAGGCGGCCCTCACACGGCACGGGCCAGTCTATCTGCGTGGGGACTACCCCGACCTCCCGACCGTGCCCAAGTCTGCCCAGGATCGCCTCGAGCGGCTCGCCGTCACCGGGCTGACCTATCACTTCCCCGGTGACGAGCGGGGTCCCCAGCGGGGGCTCGACGCGGTCGATCTGGAGGTAGTACGCGGCTCGTTCACGGTTATCACCGGCAGGATCGGCGCTGGGAAGACGACCCTCCTGCGCGTGTTGCTTGGGCTTTTGCCGCGAGAGCGCGGCGAGGTGACCTGGAACGGGCGGCCAGTCGCCGATCCATCGGTCTTCTTCGTACCGCCGCGATGCGCCTACACCCCACAAGTCCCCCAACTGTTCAGCGAGACGGTTCGGGAGAACATCCTGCTGGGGTTGCCAGAGGCGGGGGGCGACATGAGCGCGGCGCTCCGGCTGGCGATTCTCACCCCCGACCTCGCGTCGCTGGAAGACGGGCTGGATACCATCGTCGGTCCGCGCGGGGTCAAGCTGTCGGGCGGCCAGTTGCAACGTACCGCGGCGGCGCGGATGTTCGTCACGGCGGCCGAGCTCCTCGTGGTCGACGACCTCTCCAGCGCGCTCGACGTCGAGACTGAGCGTGCTCTCTGGGAAGGGCTATCCGCGCGGCGAGATGTCACGGTGCTGGCGGTTTCCCATCGCCGAGCGGCTCTGCAGCGCGCCGACCGGATCATTATCCTCAAAGATGGACGAGTAGAAGCGGTCGGCACGCTGGCAGAATTATTGGCGAACTGCGCGGAAATGCGCCAGCTCTGGGCCGACGATCCGAACGCGGCGGTGAGTGCCGAGTGATCAGGGGTATTCTCCGGTAACACCGCGACTAATGGATGTCCTGTATCCGTGATTGCCCTTGGCCAACAGCAGTCATGGTATCCTCCACATGATCCCGCTCGAACTGAAATTCCAGGATGCTCTCCTTATAAGATGCCGCTGGCGAACCCCGGCTGAGCGGGGCGCTACCGGCAGCGGCGGTGCGGCGACGGCGGTAAGATGGCGTCCTGATCCGGCGGGAGGCCGCAGGCAGATTATGGAAGGAGGTCGCCCACGCCTCGCCGCATGCTGGGCTACGCGGGCGTGTACGCGAACTGGCGGGATAAGCCGCGAGTAAGAGGAGCACATCTGACGCGCCCAGGCCATTGCACGCTCCCCAGGCGCGGGGTTTTGCTACCATCCCGGGTGTTGAAAGTCAACTACCTCGGCTCTTCCGCCAAGTCGGTGCTGCCGGGGCGGCCCCGGCTATACTCCCCGGCACCCCGCTCGCGCAGCGGGGGGCGCGCTCAGCACACCCGTTGCCTCCGGTCGCCGCAGCACCGGTCTGCCGGCCACTCACGCCGCGCCGAGCACCCGCCGCCGCAGGAGTGGGAAGCCTGCCCGCCCGAACATTGCGCGCTTCACCAGCTTCAGCTTGTTGACGTGCCCCTCGACCTGGCCGTTGCTCCATTCGGTCGTGAGGGCCGCCTCCACCGCGTCGCGGTCCTGCGCCAGCCCGGCGGCCAGCTCGCGGAATTCGGGCACGTCGCCGGCGGCGGCGCGGGCCAGCCAGCCGTCGAGCGCCGCTCGGTCGCGCCCCCGTAGCAGGGCGAGGAAGTCGCGCGCCAGCGCCGCGGCCGCGGCGATCTCCGGACACCGTGCGAGGAGCGCGGCGAGGAACGCCTCCCGCGCCGGCGTGCGCCCCTCGGCCGGGAGGAGCAGCCACCAGCGGACGCGGCGCGGCGAAGGGGTGCGCGGCGGCGGGAGCGGCGCTGGCGGGAGCCCCGCCGGACGCTTGCCGCGCCGGGGCTCGTCCGGCGCGCGCCAGGGGGCGACCAGGCGCTGAATCGTACGCGGCGAGCCGCGGTAGCCGTCCTCGCGCAGTTCTTGCCACAACGCCTTCGCGTCGCGGCAGCCCGCGCGCCAGCGCTCGCGCAGGTAGGCCTCGTGGTCGCCCCGGCACGCGCCCGGCTTCGGGCCGCGCGTCGTGAGGTCGGGTGGCCCGCCCGCCAGCAGGTAGGCGCGGACGGTCGGGACGCTCACCCCGAGTTGGCGGGCGATCGCCGCCTTCGACCAGCCCGCCGCAGCGAGCCGCGCCATCTCGTCGTAGAGGTGTTGACGTTGCTGCTGGTAGAGCGTTGCCGGGGCGGCGATGGTCGGGACCGGGGCTCGCTGCGTCGGCGAATCGGTGGTGGCGTCCTCAGCGGGTCGATCCGGGGCGACCTGCCGGAGCGTGGCGCGATGGCGCTGAAGGACGCGCTCGAGCGCATCGCCGATATTCTTGGCGAGGTGGAAGCGATCGGCCACCTGGATCGCCTTCGGCGCGCCCTGCCGCCCTCCCTCCGCGTAGGCTCCGCCCCGATCGCGGCTGATGACCTCGATGCCGGGATGCGCGGCCAGCCAGGCGGCGAAGGTCGCCGCGCTGCGGTCGGGCAGCACGTCGACCGGGCGGCGGCGCTCCAGATCCACCAAGACCGTCCCATAGGTCCGCCCCCGCCGCAGCGCCCAGTCATCCACCCCAAGGACGCGCGGCGTCGGCGCAACCGGCAGTGGGGCGGCGTGGATGGCACGCAGGAGCGTGTCGGGGCTGGCGGTCAGGCCGAGGGCGGCGAGCAGCCGTGCCCCCGGCTCGCCGCCGAGCGCAAAGGCGATCGCCTCGAACACGGTCGCCAGCCGCCGCGTGCGGCGCGCGTGGGGCGCGACGACGGTCGGCACCCGCTCGGTGAACGTCCGCCGCTCACAGGTCGGGGTACGGCAGTAGAAGCGGCGCAACTGGAGGTCCAGGCGCACCGCGAGCCCCTGCCAGGGCAAGTCGCTGAGGCGGCGACGCTTCCGGCTGTGCAGATGCGAGGACGGCTGGCCGCAGTCGGGGCAACTGGCGCGGTCGCCCCGCGTCGTCACGACCACGGTGATCGCCGCACCGTCGGCGCCGAGCGTCTCGAGGTGCAGGGCGTCGGCGTCGGGCAGAAGGGTGGCGGTGCGCATCGGCGGCCTCCGTGGCGTACTCCAGACGGCGGGGTGCCGGGGAGTATAGCCGGGGCCGCCCCGGCAGCACCGACTTGGCGGGAGAGCCACTACCTCTGCTGGCGCTGATCACGAGAATTGCCGGTTGAACGACCGGCCTGTCCCGGCTGTCCGGTGGTTGGTCAGGGTGTTGCGAGCGCTCCCGCGTGTGGCGGTGGGCCGGTGGTTTGCTGGGTGGTGCCGGCCTCGTGGGCGCGATAGCTGTCGACGGCCATCAAGTCGAGGATGACCGAGTGGTGGACGACACGATCAATCGCGGCCATCGTCGTGAGCGGATCTTTGAAGATACGTGTCCAGTCGGAAAAGACCAAATTGGTCGTCAGGATCACGCTTTTGCGCTCGTAGCGCTCGGCCAGCAGGGTAAATAAGACCTCCATCTCGTCGCGGTTGTGCTGGACGTAGCCGATATCGTCGAGGATGAGGCAGCCGTAGCGGTCGAGTTGGGTGAGGAACTGCGGCAGGCGAAGATCGCGCTTAGCGGCGAGGAGGCGCTGGACCAGGCTGGCGGTCGGGGTCCACAGCACGCGCTGGCCCTGCTGCACCAGGTCGTGGCCGAGGGAGGCGGTCAGGTGGCGCTTCCCCGCGCCCGGCCGACCGACGGCGACGACGTTGACCGCCTCGTCGAGGAAGGTGCCGCGGCGCAGGCGCTCGAGCTGCTGCTGGATAGCGAGCGGGAAACGGGTCAGTTGCACGGTGCGGAAGGTCTTCTCGCGGGGCAGCCCGGACTGCTGCAGCAGGCGCGCGGCGCGCCGTTGGTCGCGCTGGTCGCACTCGCCGTGGACTAACTCATAGAGGAAGGCCTCGTGGGTCAGCCCGGCCTTGGCGGCCTGGAGCGCGAGGGCGGCGAAGGTGTCGGCCATCGCCGGGAGCTTGAGGGTCTGCAGCATCGCGAGTAACGCGGCGTGGCGGTCAGGCCTGGTTGCCCCCGGCCGCGAGCAGCTGGTCGTAGATGCCCAGGTCGAGGACCGCCGGGGTCAGCATCGGCACGCCCACGGCCGTGGCAGGCTGCACCAACTCGCGCACCGCGTCGAAGGTGGGCGGGGTGGCCTGCTCCCGCAGCAGGGTGAGCGCCGCCTCGACCTCGGCCTCGGAGGTGCTCGCCGCCAGGTGGAGCAGGCGCACGTACTCGCGGTCGGCGCGTTCCGGGCGCGTCGCCAGCAGCGCGTCGTAGGCCTGGCGGAAGGGCAGGGTCGGGAAGAGCTCGTCGCGGTAGCGGTACTGGGCGAACGCGCCGGGCTTGCGGACCAGCGACCAGCTGCGGTGGCGGTAGTCGATGCGCTGCTGGTGCTGCCCGAGCAGCCGGGGGAGGGTCAGCAGGTGGGTGGTGCCGTGATAGAGGTCGAGCGTCTCGGCGTGCACGCGCACCAGGACACTCCCGCCGATGAGGCGCGAGGGGACCGAGTAGGTGTTGCGCAAGACCTGGATCGTGCTGAAACGGGTCACCGCGACGCGCACTTCGCGGCAGGGCGCCAGCGGGGTCGTCGGCAAGGGGCGCAGCGCCTGCCGCTCCTCGTCGAAGCGGGCCTGCCGGGTCAGGTTGCGCTGGCGCACCAGGTCCTGCAGGAAGCGCGCGTAGGCGGGGTCGAGCACCAGCTGGTACGAGGTCTATGTGGTCCACCCGCATGAATTCGGGCTGCTGAAGCGGGGTGGGGAGCGTTACAAAGGCATAGTGTCGGCGCTGATTCACCGCGCCGGCTCATGGAACAGTAACGGCCAGAGCGTGCTGATGGCGGAATTTACGCAGCAGCGTCGGTGACAGACAAACACCAGCTAACTGCTGGTGAAAAGAAAGCCGGTGGAGGTCGCCGATGTCCACGCACGCATATTACCACCACCGTATCCCCACGCCCTACGGCGAGCTGGAGCATGAGGGCTTCGGGCGCATGGCCTTCCTGGTCTATCGTTTCGATTACCCGCATCGTCGCGCGTGGTGGGAACGCAAATGGAATTGGTGGGATGCTCCGACGAGGCCCTATTTCCGGCGGCGCAAGCGCACCGGACGCGGCTACCGCAATCGCTACCGCAAGCCGGAATGGCGGGCGACCCATCTCGCCCACACGCGATCGCAGGCGGCGGAGCGCCTGGCAGAGACGGCGCGGCAGGGCGGCTTTGCTGGGCTGGTGCAAATCACCGACGCGATGGTGACGACGACGATGGTGACGCTGATAGCGCCGCACTAAGCTTGGGAGGGCTGGTGGGCGTGCCGTCTCTCCGGCTGTCACGCTGCTATCAAACCCGCGTTTGGTACAACCTGAACTATAGCCAAACCAGCTCTAAAAGCCAGTGAAAACGGCCTGAGCAGCGAACCACCCAGGCCTTTCATGGCTTTACCTCTTGCCCCGCGAGGGTTTCGAAGCTGGCCTCGCCGGTGGCGCGGGCCGCCACGTCCGATTGGGTTCCTGCGTCGGCGGCAGCGGCCGATCGCCCGGCTCGATCGTCACCTGACGAGGATGTGGCACAGCGCCGCCACGCGGGCCGCCTTCGATGTACTCGCCTGGACCATTGGGAATCTCTCCAGGCTTTTGCAGACCGGACATGTCTTTCTCCTGGCTACGACGACGCGAGGAAATACCCCGCGAGTGCAAAGCGCCATTAAGGAGAACGTACAGAACATGCGTCTTGTTCCCGTTGGTGAGAAAGGGAAGGGGTGCTGCATATGGCGAAGCATTGGTAGATGGACATCTGGTCTGATTGTCTGGCTGAGGGATAGCCCGATCGTAATGACACAAACAATGGCGATCTGTGTCAGCCACTGCTAGAATTGTCCGTACATCTTTCGAACTGCCGTTGGATCGCCGCCTTCTTTGCCAGGAGAGGAGCGTTCATTGAGCAAAGCCGTGACAGGCTTCTTCGCCCACCCCTCTGCGCCAGCCGAGCTTGTGGAAACTATTGGGACATTCATCGAGCAAATCAATGGCACCGGGCTGGCCAACCTTTTCAGCTGGGTCTCCCTTAACACAACCGGGAAGTCCCTCGTCACCGTGATTTGCGAGGCCATTGACGAGCGGGATCTCTTCCTCTGCGACCTCACCATCCCCAATGCCAATGTCCTGTTTGAGCTGGGTTATGCGATCGCGCGAGGGAAGCGCGTCTGGATCACGCTCAACACCACCTATCCCAACGCGACCGCCAACTACAGGCAGCTCGAAATCCTCACCACGATCGGTTATGCGCGCTATCACAACAGCCGCCAGCTCGGTGAGCGATTCTATGATGATCGGCCCTACGAGCGCTTGCAGGAGACCATCTACCACAACTCGATCGAGAAACTGCTCGAAGCCACCGCAAAGCCGGGCCTCTTCTATCTGAAAAGCGCCATCGACACCGATGCCTCGGAGCGGCTGACTAATCGGCTGAAGGGCGGCAAGGTTCCGCTTATGGTGTACGATCCGGAGGAAACAGGGACAGAGCCGCTAGTCGAATACATCCAGCGAATTCATGCCGCAGTGGGCGTTGTGGCGCATTTCGTCGATGACAACCGTATCGGGAACTCGCTCCAGAACGCGAAATATTCGTTGATCGCTGGGCTCGCCTACGGTCTGAAAAAGCCCTTACTGATGCTTGCACACGAGCCGTTCGCCACGCCGCTGGATTATAAGAATCTACTTGCCACGCACGGGACCGCCGCCGCCTGCGAGCGGGCGATCGAGAAATGGCTCCCCCCGATCGCGCAAGCCTATGCGGAGCGGCTGGCCAGGTACAACGTTTATCAGCTCGGAATCAAGAAGAACAGGGCACTCCAAGACATTAGTATCGGCACCCACGTTGCGGAGGATGAGGAAGCCGAGCTGGCGCACTACTTCGTCAGTACGGCGCAGTACAGGGAGGCGCTAAGCGGCCCGCGCTCGGCCATCTTCGTCGGACGCAAAGGCACAGGCAAGAGCGCAAATTTCACTCGGGTCGCCGCCGCTTTCGCGGGCGACAAGCGTTACCACGTTTGCGAGATCCGCCCGGTCGGCTACGAATTAGCCGGGCTCACGAAATTGCTGCGCCAGGATATCCCGGTCGCCGAGCGGGGCATGCTTATCCAGGCGATCTGGAGATTCCTGATCTATACCGAGCTGGCGGGCAGCCTCTGCGCCAAAATAGAATCCTATCCTTCCTATGCTAGCCGCACTGCGGAAGAGCAAGCGCTGATGGACTTCGTCGCGGGACACAGCGCGCTGATTAACAATGACTTCGCCGAGCGCATCCGGCGGGCGGTCAGCGACCTGGAGGATGCTGATGTTACCCGCGCCGATGTCGGGCTCACCGCACGGATTACGGCGGCACTCCATGAGCGGATACTCGGCCAACTTCGCGGCCTGCTCGGGCGGGTGCTGGAGAAACGGGACACCGTCTATATTCTCGTGGACAACCTCGATAAGACATGGGGCGAGGAAGCGGACCTGGCCGCCCTCACCGATTTCCTCAAGGGACTGCTCGAATCTTCCGCAGCGATCACCGAGGAATTCCGCAAGACCGGCGCGGAGTGGCGGGCGGTCGAGGTGTCGCTGCTGGTCTTCCTGCGCAGCGACATCTTCGATTATGTCATGTCGGTGACGCCAGAGCGCGACAAGCTCCAGTCAATTCAGATCGACTGGACCAATCCCAATCTCCTGTATGACGTGATCGAGAAGCGTTTCATCAGCTCTGTTGGGCCGCTGGGCACGCCGGAAGAGGTATGGGTGCGGTTCTTCACGCCGTCGATCGGCGGGATGGCGACAAAAGAATATCTGGTGACGCGGATAATCCCACGCCCCCGCGACCTCATCTTTTGGTGTAAGACGGCACTGAACAATGCGATTAACAGCCGTCACGAGCGCATTGAGGAAGACGACATTCTCCAGGCCGAGCGGGTCTATTCGCGGCACGCGACCGACTCGCTTGTCACCGAGACGATCAGGCGCATGGATGGCATGGAGGCATTCATCTACGAGTTCGCCGGTGCCGGCCGGGTGCTCACCTATAACCAGATACGGCGCTTAGCCCGCAAGGTCGGCATCCCCGATGCCGCATTCCCCGCCGCGCTGGATTTGCTGCGTGATCTGGCATTCCTCGGTGTGGAAACCCGGCCCGGTGTTTTCAGCTTCATCTACGATAAGAACACCAAACCAGGGATTCTAGGCCAAGCACGTACCCTTGCGGCGGCGACGAAAGAGCGGCGTTATGCCGTGAATGTCCCCTATCAGGCGTACCTAGGTATTACCGTTGAGGAGGAGGTCGGCACGAAACTGGCAAACTCCGCCCCCAAGTCCAAGCCGGTTGTTAATCGCAGACGTTAGTCCGAGGGCGGCGGCGAACATATGCGTGAATAGCAAAACGGCACCACCCGGATGTTAGATTGCATCCGGGTGGTGCCGTTTTATTCAAGATTCCGCGATCCGCTCGTCGGATGCTTTACTGCTACTTCGGCAGCGGGAAATCCTTGGTTGCGCGCGGCAGCTGATCATCCTCACGGAACGAGGGGATTTCCGACATCGGCCAAGGCGGCAAGCTCTTGCCGAGCGATTGCCCGTCGTTGCCGTTCAGCAGGCCCGGCGGATCGGTCGGTGTGGGCGCGGGCTTCGACCAAGGCCACCGCTTCTCTTCTTCGGCCATTTCGATTGCCTCCTGCTTACCAGAAGTGGGGTATCCCACATCCTGCCCATAGATAGTCACCGATAATTATAACAACTCCCAAGAAAAGTAGCCCGAGGGCGCGGCTATAACGCTCGCCCTTCCGGTTACTAATCAGAATATTGATGTCTGTGTTTTTTCGATATGAACCGGCCATTTCTTCATATGTGCCGCGCAGTTCGGTGGCCGAGCGACGGGTGTATTTCTCCAGCGCCCACTCGCGCAGGTCGATATACTTAAAAACCTGAATCCAAAGCACTAGCAACATATTCAGCAGGGCGAAGAAGAAGGCGGCGATCGCCAGAAGCAGGACCGCATTGAATATCTGCGCCTCACGCCCGACAAGACATTTGCCGCCAACATTCAGACCCCCGCCGACGGCGAAGATGATGGCGGCGCTAAGGAGCGAGATAACTGGGTTGGCCTTGGACTCTATATCCTTGGCGCGGGTGTGCTCTTCGGTGTAGCGGCGGTAAGCCAGCTCGGCGACGGCCTTGGCGTTTTCGGCGGCGATCTCTTCCGTTTTATTGCCAGGCGTGTCTGGCGGCGAGATTTCTACCTGGTCAGTCACGCCCAGCCAGGCGCGCAAGCGCTCGCGCAGATACGCTTTCAGCGCGCCCATTGACTCTCCTCACCGCGCCGCCCCTAAGACCATCAGTGTAGCGTACGTACACAACCCAGCCAAGGGGCATTGCCCCTCTACGTCGTCAAGGCATCCAACCGTCTCCCATTTGGGAACCCCTCGGTCGGACCCTCCATTGACCACGATCACCCCAGCTTCGCCAGCGGGCAAGGTTTCAGACGACGCTTGAAACCTCAACCAACGGAGTAAGAAATGATGACCAACCACGAACGAATCGCCATGTATAACGACCTGTGCCGCAAATCATTGGGCATCCACGGGATGATCGTGAACAGTCCGGGGATCTATGCCCTGCCTTCTAGTTGCCCGCTTTCGGCTTGGGGCGCGGTGCGGGACCAGGGGCGGTCTTGCGCGAGCGGAACGGCTCGATCGCCGCACGTTGCACGAGCCGTGTCCCTCCGACCTTCTCCGAGGGCATGTCCCCCTTCGCCAGCCATTGCCGCACACGACCAGGCGTCACTCCCAGTTCGGCGGCGACTTCGGCGGCGGTCATCCAGTCACGCGGCGTATTCATACGCGAAGAATAGCATAGATATTAGCAGATTCGCAACCAACACCTTGACAAGATGCTATCTAATGTGCTAATATCTATTCAACGAAGAGAGGCGGCCAACCCGACCAAGAGCGACCGCCTCTCATAGCCCGTAAGAGCCAAGGAGATTCTACCATGAGCGTCCTAAGTGCCCCGCAGCACACCGCCGCCGAGCTGACGTTCGTCTCCTGCGACCACGTCACCGGGATCGTCGCGTTCGCTGCCCCCTCCAAGCACGACGCGGCGCGCGTCAACGTCGTCTCGCTGGACACCACGAACGGCGCCATCCACTGTACCTGCAAGGGCGCGGAGTGCGGCCGCCGGTGCTGGCACGCCGATCATGTCCGTGCCGCCTGGCTCGCCATCCCGGCGATGCAGCAGGTGCGCTGGCTCTCGGATGCGGGACTTGCGCGGCACGGCAGGAAGGTCCGCGCGATGGTCGCTATCTACGCGGCATGCGTCGGGCGGATCCTCCCCGCCGATGCGCTCGCCCTGGTCGCGGCACGGCACGAGTGGCGGTTGCGGGCGGCCCGCGCCGCCGCCCTCGCCCCGGCCGCGATCACCCCGGCCGCGATCGTCCCGGCCCTCCCCCTGGCGGCCTAGCGGCCTAGCGGCCCCCCAACCCCCGACCCACCGACCGCGCGCTTGCCGGTC
>JAABUK010010679.1_pt1 | contig 12185 bp, 14 predicted proteins | sample 5559141 | NCBI WGS metagenome assembly JAABUK01 (sample SAMN10711869, study PRJNA513367) | rock metagenome | isolation source: Antarctica rocks | place: Antarctica: Victoria Land, Pudding Butte nord | collected 2016-01-03 | reverse complement strand
CCCTCCCATCCCTCCACCGATCTAGGGATAGAATGGAGGGTTGGAGATATTGTGTTTTATCTAAATGCTAGGCTGGAAGGGCGGTGGACTAGTGAGCAAAGTCTTCCTCCCTGTGATTTTCTGGCCTATATGGCGAACAGTCGAGCTATGTAACCTCCTTTTGTTCTCGGTAGGGAGAGTTGTAAGTAGTTGAAGGCGCTGAAGGCGCTATGCAGTAAGATTGTTTTTGATTTTAGTGGCTAAGACAGTCTGGTAAGGGGTGGGATGGATGATATGTGGATGGGTTTTAGAGATCAAATTATCGGATAGGGGTTTATGGGTAAGGGCCTGATTTTGGTGCGTGGGGTGTAGAGGATGTGGATTTTTGGAAGAGGTTATAGTTTGGTGTATTTTGTTTGATGAATGGGGAGGGGATTTGGTAGGTGAGGGTGTTAGGGTAGATAGTAGTGGAGTTTCGAAATTGTCGTTTGTTTCTCGATGTAGTCGATTTTGTTTATGCTTTGGTTCTATAGAAATGGTACCATCGATCAAGGTGTATCCGTGAAGACGCTGGGAATTATGGTCGAAATTGGGAGAATGATCTGCCGCAGTTCTGTCCTTAGTAACATGATAATCGCACTTATGGCTCTTACAGGATCCTCTTCGAATGTATAACGTGAGACTTTGGAAATATGAGTCAAGTAACAAAGTATCAGAAGATCTGGTAGGAATATGACAATGGCTAGACAAATTTCAACTAGCCAAATCTCCAAGACTGGCGCCCCTGTTCTATGATTAAACCTATTGAACTATGTCATAGGTTTTTATATAACCAAATCCTAGGCGCGACCATCTTCCAAAGGATCCTAGCCTAATATCTATCTCAAACAATATCCACTCCAGCCTAAAGCTCCCTTGAATAACCCATCACCCGAATGTTCCACAACCTTGACACCCTTCGCACCATACAAAACCCCCATCGCTATCCCCATCCTTCTCGCTTACATATATCTACCTCCCACCCTATCATTCTTCTCAACTCTTATCCAAAGCTTATCCATGCCTCAAGAACATAGCTTTAGAAGCTAAACACTATTCTAGCTCAAGGGGTATTGATACTATAGTAGGATAGAAAAGCTTATTCAGACGAAAAGATGAAATGGTTATTGTGTATAGCGCTAATAAGATGAGATGATTACTTACTAGAGAAAGACTAGGTATTGCGTAACGCTGCTTCTGTGGCGGATGTGATGGTTCCTGGATTTGTTTTATCGGTGCTGTCGCTGATAGTACGGAGCGTGTTGTCTTTGTTGTAGAAGAGCGTGGAGTGTATTAATTTGTGGTGGTTGGAGAATCCCGTGGATTAGTGTTTCACTCTGGTTACGTTATTGGGCATGGAGGGGAGTGGGGTTTTGGGGGGTTGTTTGTTGCTGTTTATTGCCGTCTATGTCTCCATCCACACTTGTTCCAACTTTCGTCATGGTGAGGGCAAGGGGCGCTGGAATTGGTAATTTGTCAAGGTGTGGGACGTTGATGTTTCTGTTTTGTTTGCTATACGTCTATAGCAAGTCCGATAGATCTTCTTTGGGACGGTGTAATGATGTTACCCAGCTTCATTCCGAATTCTGGCGCTGGAAACGCATCCGTGCGAACGCTTTGCTATGTGGGGTTCTCGGCATGGCGTTCCTACTGTCGTGCTTTTGTTATTGAGGAAGTGTGGTTTGCGTAGAGTGTAGAGGTAGTGTTGTGATTTTAGGATTTGGTTCTATTTTCTAGGTTCCTATTGTACAAAGGTATTGCGTGGCTGCGGCTGTGCACTCAAGGCACCCACGTTGTAGTCTTCGATACTGTTCATCGATCGTCACAGTCCTCCCAGGGTCGCTTATTGGTATCTCGGATCCCTCTACATGGCCCACTTGCCCTCTTCCATTTCTCGGCCACGCCTTCCCGCTTCCTGTCTCTCGAATTGGATATCCTTGGCACAACCATGGAGCACTCCATCTTGAATATGGACTTCATACTTCCGTTGCGAAATCCACCAGCTTGTCTCCGATTGAGCCTTTGTCGACCACCTTGTGCCCCAAAGGCTCAATCGGAGATGATAGACTTGGATTGGCTCGAGTCGTTCGAATCGGGCGTCTTCTGGTATGAGGAGTGTTTGTACTTGGTGGCCGAAAGGCGGTACGCGTCCCCGTCAGGGCGTTTGAATATGACGAGGCAGAGGGGACGGAGGGTGGGGATGCAGGCGGCTATAATGATGACATTCATTTCGATCCTGTGGGTGTTTGTCAGCTTGCAGTTTTCAAGTTCAGGTATGCGATCAAAGCGGAGGAGATGAGCTGTATCAATCCAAGTGGCTTCGCGTTGCAGGAGTTCGCCTCCGATGTCGTCGCAGTAGGCTCCTAAGGTAGGGGCAAAGCGCAAGAGAAAGCGCGCACGGATGCCAAGAGCAGCGTTGATGCGTGCATGTGAGGGGTTCATTTAGATGGAAAGCTTCGCCTTACCCATTCCACATGAGCAGCTCTATCGTTTTCCCTAGCAGGCTGTAAGTGATTGGACGTCCTAAGTACACAGTGAATGATACTTACAGGTAATGTCGGTTTTAGCATGGACGGAGATCGGGACTTTCGATGTTTTGACTGCCGCGCAAATACCGGCACTGATTATAAGCCTTGGTTAGCAATTTGGGTCGCTGATCGGGTTGCCAGCTGTTGAACAATTTGGAAAAAACTTACAAGATACCCATTGATAGTAGAAGACTCAGTAGAACCTTCTTCGACTTCCTCATTTGAAGCTTCCACACTATGTCGACCGGGATGATGGCAAGGGCAAAATCCAAGAACGCCCAATAGCCTGATATAATGGTGAGCACACGGCCGTACTGGAATCGAAGTAGTCCTTACTTGCAATCACCAAATCCCACGTATTCACGGGTATGGGATTCCAGCATTTACCGGTGCCCTTCTTGAGCATCCCCTTGTCCCAGAGCGCCCTTGCTGGTTGGCACTGCGCATAGAAGAGTGTAAAGGTGATGGTGGCCGAGACCATGATACTGATAGAGATTCCTCGGAGCATCCATTTCCGCCAATTACCCGGGGGTGCAATCCTCTCGATCAAAAAGGCAACAGAGACTTTGCCAATGGCAATACTTAGCATGCACATGGACCGTGTAATGGTGTTGAGCTCCAGCGCATTCATCAGTTGATCAGGGGTTAGGTAATAGAGATGTCGTGCGTAGCCCCTACCCGCATAGACGCTCCAAATGACCGAGACCACAAGGTCGAGCACCTGCATTGGTGAGTCTTATTTCCTCGGCTCAATTGCTGCCTGGTGAACATACCAGTGCGAAGCAGATGCACCAATCGTCCCACCACACGTTCCGCGTGAGCTTCACGCGCGAGTACATCCTACCCAGGACGAACACCAAGGAGATGATTTCAAGTATCCAAGTGAAGGCGTAAACCTCTTCTGCTCTGTTGTAGTCGCCCCCGGGAGGCGGTGGACCTATTGTCTTCGGCATGATGAGAACCGTCCAACGATAAGAGAGGTGTGTTGCAACAAATAATGAGCGAAGCGAAAAGGACTTGGAAAATTTCCGTAATTGGTACAGAGATAAAGGAGAGGGTCACATCGCTACTTTCGGAGAATTCAGCAGCTTTTGTAATCAGCCACCTGCTAGGCGTAAAACTATTCTGGATTGCATCCCGAGAGTTCAACCGATGCAGGTACGCTTGATCGTGTTCGGACTCTGTGCATAACTCAAAACTAAAGGTCAAAACCAGTAGCCAATGTACGTAAACCAGTTCTACATTGCAGGGAGTAAGTGTCAGTGCTCAATATGAGAGCAGGTGACATCAAGATCTGGAACATCTGAGTGGCTCGCAGAGATACTTTCGCCCTTCCACGAGGGCATAGTGTACCTCATTAGAAATCATTTCAAACGGTTTGGCTGTACAACAAGGGAAAGGTCCTGGCGTACCAGGGGTCTGAGGAACGGAACAGTCGGAAACGTTGTACGAGAGGGCGGATTAGGAATGGTGGACGAAGGGTTAGCCGCGCTTAAACATTAGTGATCTCTTGGCCTAGAAGCGCTCCACTACCAGATATCCGGACAATTTACGAACCCGAATCCCGAGTATTCATTACCCTCGAATGCAATTTGCAGTAGGTTTTGCTTCTGAATAGCTCGAAGTTGAGTATTTGGTGGGATCCACTCACCTGGTGAGGACCCAATGTTGACATGCAGATTCGGGGATTTGATGACGATAGATGCTGCAAGACAGAAAGCTTGACCCCACATCTTTTACGGAGTCGATAACGCCTCACAGGCTCGTTGAAAGATGGTCAAGCAGGACGGCAGCAGGTCGCGGATGCTCAAGGGATGACGGATGATTTCATGCCGTGCTCAATCTATGCGGTCTGCGACCTTCGAGATTGGCGAACTGGTGATGGCTGAAAGCCTGCGGATTACACCACGGTTCGTTCCCATTGAACCACATTGCCGGTCTTCCAGAAGCATACCATCCTTCCAAAGTAGTCCCAGAAGAGTGGCAATTGTGGCAGCGAGGGACGGCATGACGGAGCGGGTCGGAAGATTCTTGGTATGGCTGGACCCGGCAACTCGGATGGCTGCATTACACATTATTCATGCACGCTAATGGCGTTCTGGGGTCGATGTGGCGGCAGCGAAGCTTAGCTTGGGCTTCAGCCACCAGGAACCAGGTTGCGAAATCTGCCAGAGAGAATGGAGTAGACTCAGCTTTCCCCACAGGGGATCTAGCCCCCAATCCATGCCTGTAGCCATCATCAATCATATTGCCGTCATGACCTTTCGCCGAGGCCATAGTGTCCCGATCCTGACTTCTGACTTCTGACTTCTGACTTCTGTGTTCTGTGACGGTCATCTCGAGATCTCTTCCTAAGCAGAGTTTAGCGCAAGTATCCGGAAAGAGACGTCGGCTCAGGACCAAGAGCACTGGCCGGGGGTGTAGGTATGGAGTGTTCCGCCGTCATAAGTCCATCTCTTTGCGCTCTTGTGGCAGGCTCTCCACCCAAAGTCCTCGCCCAAGGACCCTCGTCGAAAGAGATGGTGTGCCTGTCGAAGAGGTAGGCATTGTGGTTCAATATGTGGCGACAGCTCAAGGCCAGGAGCATGCGCTGGAGGAGGGTTTGATTTTCGGGAGTTCCACCGCAATGACTCCATCTCTTTGGGCTGCTTGTAGCAACCTCTTCCCTCGAAGACCGAGTCGCAAGGGCATGTTCGAAGAAGACGGTGTGCCCGTCCAGACCGTAGTTATTCTCCTTCAATGGGGGCGACAGCTCAAGGCCAGGAGCCTGCGCTGGCTGGGGCGTAGGTATGCAGACTTCCACCATAATGACTCCATCTCCTTACTCCGCTCGCAGGACCCTCTCCCCCCAAACGCCTCGCCAGAACCCTCATCAAGGAAGATGCATACCTCCCAACAACCTCCGCATCATCCTCCAATACAACTCCCACTCAAGCCCAGCACCTTCCCTCCCTTCCATTAGTATCCCCAACCAAGCACCACCCCGATTCCTATCCATAATCCTCCTCTTCACGTATAGCTATCCCGTGCGTCTGCTCCTTTGAACCGCTACCGCTACCGCTTCTGTGTATGTTCCTTCCCCATGCTATCCTGGAGTATTGCAAGATGTATTGAGCCTGGGAATTGGAGTCAAAGTGGAGTACGTAGGCGGGCGATAGCCTCTCGATAGAGGGGAGACGGGGGAAGGTGTGCGTGTGTGTGCTCGTGGCGGGCGGGAGTATTGCGGAGCGATGGTGATGCTGCTATTGAAGATATGTGGGGAGAGGCAGTTGTTCATCATTGCGCCTGCGCTCTAGACACAGGACTGAGGGGACGGGCGAGGGTGTGGGTGTTCGTGGCGTGCAGCTATGTCGTTAACTGATGGTGATGTTGTTTATGGATGTATATGGGGAGAGAGGCTGTGATTTAACATTGTGGCTCTTTTGGGGATACAAGATGGTGCAGGCGGGCGATGATGGGACTGAGTTGGTGACGTTTGAAATTGCGTTTGTAGAGTTGTGCCTGATCGTTTGTCAGGGCAATTATGGGCTTTGGAGATTTTCCTGTTGAGTGAGACTACTTTATGGCTGGACATGAATGCGACATCGAGAATTCTCCTGAGCCGCGCCAAGCGCGCCAAGATTTCTATATGCAGTAGGCCAAACACATGAACGAAGACAATTGGTTTAAGCCTGTGAATATCTTCGAGGTTGTTTTACGTTAAATTTCTTATGGATTTCTCACTTGAACTGTTCTGACCTTTGGTTTGACGTATTTCGTCTAGCAATCTACATACATGCAAAAATAGCCATCGAAGCAAATGCTAGATAGCCCATCTCAAGTCATTTATCTGCACAAACCCCCCACTACATTACCGTCGATTCATCCTGAGAGCTTCTTGACATTCCTCAAAGTCCAAAGCATCCGCATCGACACCCTTCGTCTCGGGTATCGTGAACCAGGTGACGATGGCACCCAGGGCATTGCAGGCGAAGAAGATCCAGAGCACATTCGCCACGCCCAACTTCTTCGGGTCGGAGAGGTAGTTGAACAAGACGCCTGAGAGGATGGCACCGAGTTTGCCAGTGGCGGCACTGATGCCGTGAGCGAAGCCACGGACGCGAGACGGGAAGACTTCGCCGGGGACGATGAATGTCGTGGCATTGGGGCCGAAGTTGAAGAACAGCTGCAAGAGTTGTTAGCTTTTTCCATTGCAGGATGAGGGGAATTCTCTTACCTGAGCAATCGTGAAGCAGACAAATTTCCCAGCAGTCCCCAGATGCTTGTAGTCACCGGCGATGATGGCGAACATGAGAGCGCACACGCAGAAGCCTTGAATCTGGATCCAACGACGACCCAAGATCTCGATGAAATAGATTGTGAGGAAGTATCCAGGTACGTAGCCGGCTGCCGCAATGATAAGATTGCCGTATGCGTTCTTGAGTAGAGTGTCGTACTCGGTCTTTCCTTTTGCGAATCCAATGGCGGTAAGCAGGACAGACTGGTTGAGATTGAGACCGTAGAAGGCGACATCTACGAGAAACCATGTTGATGCGGTACCGATCAAGGTCTTCAGGTGGCGCCATTGGCTGAAGTAGGTGAAGAAGGCCTTCATTTGGACATCTCGAGAAGGTGGAGCAACATGAGCTTCGACGATTGATGCTTGGCGATTGGGGTGGCCGTCAAGGCCGTGAGTCTTCTCGATGGGCACTTTTTCCATACTTGCGACAGTCGAGGATGAGTCGTCGATCTGGGAGGCTTTGAATGTGCTGAGTTCGTTTGACTGCAGGAACTTCTTGCTCTCGGGCATCCTCAGGCGATACCAGAGCGTCACAAGTGCTGGTACAATGGCCACTCCGATTTGAAGCCTCCAGACAGCATCGAGCTGGCCGTATTGGCCTGCCTTCAACGCTTTGCTGAAGCAGCCAAGTAGAATGAGGGTCACGATAGAGCCTGCCAGGGTTCCCTGTGCACGTCAGTCTCGCAGGTCCTGTTCTTTGATTGGGTTGGCGTACCCAGCCTTGATTCGAAAAGATCCAGCCCAGCATGCGTCCACGGTTACGCAGAGAAGACCTCTCAGCTACGATTGAGGCCGACATTGGATAGTCCCCTCCAATACCGATGCCCATCAGCACACGAAAGCCGAAGATGTACCAAAATTTGTCCCGAATGTGGTGACCAAGGTGGTTAGGGGTGCTAATGACGAGGATGACACCGATAATCATGATGATCAGCTCCTTGCCGTAGACAAATTTCCTGCCAAATACATCGCCCAGAAAGCCGAAGGAGAGTTGTCCGATGATGTTGCCGATGTTCGCCGCTGCGTTGACAGCACCTCGGAGAAGAAGTGGGTAGACGGGGGTCGCCTTGTGGCCCGGGCCCTTCAGACCGCCCCAGTATCTAAAGCGTTGTCAGTGTCGCCGCCCCAGCAAATCCAGAAGCTGAGCGAGGGCATACTCGTAAGTCCAGATTGGAGTGACCAGATTGATGATGAACAAGTCGTATGAATCGAGGAAGAAGCCGACACTGCCGTGTGTTAGAGTAGCGATCGTAGCAGTAGGCCGGCTCTGATTGCGACTGACCCGCAGATTGCGTATAGCTTGATGTCACCCTTGGTCATTACACGACCAAAGCCACGGGCATTGGCATGTTGGGATTGCTCATATTCCTCCTGTTCGAGCAGTAAGCTGGACGAAGCCTGGCCTTGTTGGTTGACATCTGATGCATACGAGAGAAATGGGATTGCCATGCTCATCCTTTCGGGTGTACGCCTCTTCTTCCCACCTCATCTTGTCGCAGTATGGCTGTGCGTATGGCGACTGCCGATTGTGATGCTGAGCAGGGAGATGGTAGGGGCTATCTCGAACACGAGTTGCTGGAGGGGAGAAAACGAAGACAGAGCCAAGGAAGACGGGACTTCATTGTATTAGTAGGCGATGGCGTCCCGCTGCAGATTGATGATGGTGGGATGCCAAGATGCTACGAGCGTCCAAAGTTGGCATCTTACGCCTCGTGGGGTGGACTCGCTCCATTTGGGGTGAGCAGCCAAAGTTTGGAGGAGGAACGTGTCTGCTCCGCTGGGTGTCTGACATCGCTGGCCAATGGCCGACGGCACAGGCGGAGCTGCCAAGACCAGTCTACCGAGCTACCAGACTCTGAGGCGAACTGCGATGTGGGAAGGGATGGGAGGAAGCTTGAGATATAAGAGCTGGATATCCTATGCCTTGGCAACGTGTTGAATTGACATGATCTGATTGGCGCGACTTTACTCGGAGATAGCCCGATCCAGACCCGGGATCGCTGCACCCTGGGAGCGCGGGAGCTAGCCTCTTAGCGCTCCGGCCGAGGTTCGAGTTATTTTCTTCTAACAACTTTCCCACTCACCACTCACCCACACCCACTCTGTATCTGACATCTGCCGGTCACCACGTGGGTGCATTGTCGATGTTCCCATTGGTATTTCCATCTCGTATGCAAGATACTAACCACCACGCGCATCATCGACAATCGGGTATGGTACCTACTCTACCATACCACGCAATGGAATGAGCCTCATAGGTGCTCGTCGTGCATTCAGATGACATGATTGGACATCATCATGCGATCATGCAGTCACTCACTTCCTTCCCAACTTTATCAACCGGGTCCAGTCCTCGAATCCACTTTCATAGCTGACCGACGCTCCGGAAACGCCGTCTACCGACCTCTCGGCCCATTGATCTGGGAGGAAGGGGTAAGGGTCAGCAATATCAGACTTCGCCGGAATTGTAAGATGACAAATCTTGCATTGGCACTTTCGGGCTCACTGGCAATGTTCGGTCGATTGGCAGCCATGAACCATGTTTCCACAGCATGTTTCCCCTCCAAAGGTGTTACACAACGAAACAGGTGATGCACTCTCTCAGAGACCAACAGCATTGGTATACTGTAGTAGTCGTTGCACCCCAAATAGGGCATCGAGATCTGTGTCGCCAGACGATCGACGACAAGCGTGTGGCGTGAACCAAGATGCAAGTGGAGATGAGGTCAACATCTCACGCGCCTTCTTCATCGACCTGGTCGGGCTACTTAATGTTCCCTTCCTCCGAGACTACGAGAGTTGGTGTGCTACATCATCGATAGGACTCCCAAAGACCACCATCTTGCCACTTGGCTAACATTCATCATTCTGAGAGTCGCGAGAACTTCTTTGCAACTTTTTTGCCACCTTCTATCAATCATACTAGCGATATTATCATTGATATCGCCCGTCTCGCAAACCCGCAACTTCATTCACCGCCGGTTTCCCATCGTCAAATACCGCATTGCTTGCCTTCGGGCACTCAGGCTATGAATCGCTCGCCCTTGATCGTTCGATACTGTCTCATTTGACTCGTCCAAGCACGGTAGGACTAGCGATTGACTTGACCTACCATGAAATTCATACACTGTGGTTAAAATCGTCAGTGATCAACCGCAGTGGGACACTGCGGCTGCAAACTGAAACCCGCAACCTATTTTTACGACGGGATGTCTGTTGTGCCATTCCTTTTTCTGTCTGGGAGGAATTGTTGAACCCAACCGCGAGCCGCCAGAGGTTCAGTGTCTCACAAGGGCAACGTTTGGGCAGAGCCAGTTCTATCGCACAAAGGTCCCGCTGGGATATAGGTTCAATTTTGGGTCCTCTCCCTTCATGGACATCCGTTTGCTTTGAGAACCTCAGCAGTAGCTAGCTCTCCCTCATCATCTTCAACAACTTCTCATCAATCTCCTCCTTAAGCACCATTGATCTTTTCTCTCCCCTTCTCTCCAGCTACAAAAGCCTTAATACCCTCATCCTCCAAGATCCCCCTCTCCATCTTCGCCAAAGCATCAACCAATTCAGCTACAGCATCAAAGTGATAAGTCCATGCTCTCATCCCTGCGTAGCCTCGATGCTTCGATCCGGCCAAGGTCTGCAGCCTGTCAAGGGCGCCATCGAGTCTGGTCACAAGCCGTGCGTGCGTGGAGAGAAGATTCGATAGCTTTGGGATAATCCTGTCATGATCCGAGGCGGGCTCGCTCGCTTTGCGCGGTGCGAGCTTCTCGCTGTCGGAGCTGGACGGGGTTTGCGTCAATCCGCTCTCGCATATGGCGTTGGCTTGCCGAAAGATTGACTTATTGGCGGTGTGGTAAGCTAGGCCATTTTCGTATTTGATGACGGACGTTTTATCGACTAAGGAAATTGTGTGAGTGAGAGATCGCTGTCTTGGTTGGTTGGATGGGACTCACGGTAGAAACGAACTCCTGGGCCGATCTTGAGACGTTGATCATCCTCAACCTTCTCGCAGTTTTTTTCATCATTTCGCTGGTGATCCGCGGCGTCAATTTGTGGCACTGACATGACAATTGAATAGGAAGTCGGCAATTCCGGGATCCTCGCAGCCCACAGAAATCGAGCGGTAGTTGAAAGATCGTGTTTGGGAAAAACTGTCACAAGCTATCAGAGGAAAGGATCTTTATCCTCATTTGAGGTTTGATCGCCACTACTAAGCAAGCAAGCAAACACCCTCAGGTTTGACGTTTTGTACCATTCGCCGGCGACATCAATCAATCATGCAAGATCCTTTGTGGTTACCGGTGCGTGTAAGCGCTCTCCGATTGACTAACTTCAAGTAATGAAGATTTCGACTTGGGTTTCAAAATACGTGTAATTTCGGATCTGTGCAACGCAATCGTGAATTGAGTTGAGCTCTAACGCGGTCATAGAAGACAATAGCGCTCAATTAGACGTTGAAGCCTTTGAATTCGAGAACGTCCATGGTAGTGCAATTTTGCATATTACTACAAAAGATTGATAAGTTCCCAGCCGGACAATCTCCGCCTATGAAGGCGGGTCAAGTGTCCCGCTGTTATCTATAGCTCGTGGGATAGAGTGAATTATATAGTATTAGCCTACAAGTACCTAGCTTTATATATTCTCTACCTATAAGGAGTATTAATATCTTAGAGTACTAGTAGTTTAAAATATAAAATTCTTCTATATATAAGGTTATTTCTCTTAACTTTCTTTTAGTAAGCGTAATATAAGGACTAGATAGTAGAATATTAATATCTAACTATAATTATCTACCTTATTAGCTACCTAAGATATAGTTTATAATTATCTAAGTATAAGTATAAACCTTTTATTATATAATATTTCTACTATTATTATTAAGCGCTTATAATAAAGGTTTTCTACTTACTAGTATTAATAATCTTATATAATAGTAATCTCTTTAACTTCTAACTATTATATCAGATAAAAAGCTAGTTAGAATAGTAGATTATTAAAGCTTATTTTCTTTAAATATTTATCTACTAGCTAAGACTTATTATACTAAGCTACTTTTAACTTAACTTAAAGCTAATCTCTTTACTATAATAGAATATTCTTAAAGTTAACTTTAAAAAGTATATTTACCTAATTAGATAGTAATTTTTTATAAAGGAATATTAAAATCTAATATTATTTATATATACTATATATATATATATATTTATATATATAATAATAAAAGATATATAACTTCCTTTACTATCTAATATACTAAGAATTATATATATATATCTATATATATAATAATAAAAGATATATAACTTCCTTTACTATCTAATATACTAAGAATTATATAATTTAATCTATTAGTATAAAAGATA
>JAABUK010010678.1_pt1 | contig 12188 bp, 7 predicted proteins | sample 5559141 | NCBI WGS metagenome assembly JAABUK01 (sample SAMN10711869, study PRJNA513367) | rock metagenome | isolation source: Antarctica rocks | place: Antarctica: Victoria Land, Pudding Butte nord | collected 2016-01-03 | reverse complement strand
ATGAGTCCGGTAATCTCTAGGTGCGCGGTGTTGTCTTTCCCCACCCATCTTTCGTTCTCTCCGCCTCCAGAGATGCTACAGTCCGCCTATGGAAGCTCCTCTCACAGAGCCCTCCCAGTTACGACTGTACGATATCTACTCATGGCTCCGGCTTTATCAACGCCATAACATACGTTCCACCAACCTCACATTTCCCTGATGGCCTTATTATATCTGGAGGCAAAGACACGATAATAGAGGTCCGGCAGCCAGGCAAGCCTCCCGAAGCCAATGCTGAAGCTCTGCTTCTCGGACATAGCCATAACGTTTGCGCGCTGGATGTAAGCCCTGTGGGGGACTTCGTCGTCAGTGGGAGTTGGGATGCCTCGGCGCGGATATGGAGCATAGGGAAGTGGGAATGCGATGCACTTCTGGAGGGTCACGAGGGGGCTGTGTGGACAGTGCTGGCGTATGATAGGAAAACCATAATCACTGGTGGGTCCACTGTTCTAGATATACACTGGTGAAAGCGCGCTGACTGGGCTACGGACAGGCTGTGCCGACAAACTCATAAGAGTCTTCGACATCAAAGGCAAATTTTCGCATGCGATCAAAGGCAGTACAGACGTAGTAAGAGCCTTGTGCCGCATACCACCAGATCATCCTTCTGAAGCAGACTTCGCCTCAGCAGGTAATGATGCAATCCTACGGTTGTGGAAGCTCGACGGACGTCAGGTTGGCGAGCTGATCGGCCATGAGAACTTCATCTATTCCCTCATTAGCTTACCGAGTGGCGAGCTTGCAAGCTCGGGCGAAGATCGGACAGTACGGATATGGAGAGGGAGCGAATGCGTGCAGACTATGACCCACCCTGCGATATCAGTATGGGGCGTGGCTGCGTGCCCAGACAACGGAGACATTGTCAGCGGTGCGAGCGACAGAAAAGTACGGGTTTTCAGCAGGGCAACGGAGCGACAAGCAGAACCTGAAGCTATACAGGCTTTTGACGAGTCTGTGAAGTCTTCGTCAATACCGCAGCAGGCAGCTGGTATACCCAACAAGGAGAACCTGCCAGGTCCGGAGTTCCTTCAGCAGAAGTCAGGTACGAAGGAAGGCCAAGTGGTCATGATTCGAGAGCCCAATGGTAGCGTTAGTGCTCATCAATGGTCCCAAGGATCACAGTCATGGATGAGTGTTGGCACTGTGGTGGATGCTGTCGGCAGCAGTGGGAGAAAGACGTCGTATGACGGCAAAGACTACGACTACGTCTTCGACGTTGATATCGAAGATGGAAAACCATCGCTGAAACTACCGTTCAACCTTTCACAGAATCCTTACGAAGCAGCTACGAAGTTCATTCAAAATAACGAACTGCCAATGAGCTATCTGGATCAAGTTGCCAATTTTATAATCACGAATACCCAAGGCGCCACATTAGGGCAACCTTCGCAAGTACCAGCTGGAACAGATCCCTGGGGCAGTGGTGCATATCGGCCTGGAGAAGCTGCATCAGCTCCTCCACCATCTCAGCCACAAGGTCGACCCAAAGTGCTCCCTCAAACTGCCTACCTCGCCATAAAGACTACCAATTTCCGAACCGTGCGAAAGAAGATCGAGGAATTGAACGAACGACTTGTTGGTGAAGGCTCGAAAGACATCTCTCTCGACCAGCAACTCCTCGACAATCTTGAAGGCATGATGAAGCCTTTAGAAGAGAATCTCTCCTCTGCTCCCACCGCCAACTCCGCTCTCACAGTCGGCGTCACGCTCGTTGTTTCCATACTCACAAGCTGGCCAGCCTCTCACCGCTTGCCAGCACTAGATCTCCTCCGTCTTCTTGCTGCTGCTACACCCGCGGTAGCAGAGTTCCGCTCGGTGTCTGGCACCATCGTCGACATCCTCGCCACTGGCGGCTTCGAAGACAAGGATAGAGAGAACAACCTCATGCTGTCAGTCCGAGCCTTCGGCAACCTTTTCGAGACTCAGCAAGGCAGAAGTCTTGCCGACAAGGACTTCGACAAAATACATGAGCTTGTCAAGTCGTCCTCTGCTGGAACTTCGAACCGCAATCTTACAATCGCGGTGGCAACACTCTACCTCAATTACGCCGTCCTTCTCACATCAGCCTCGCATTCTTCTCTTCCTTCTTCGACTGACCGTGGACTAGCACTTCTTGATGACCTGACATCCCTCATCAGCACCGCCGTGGATTCAGAAGCAGTGTACCGCGGTTTAGTGGCTGTTGGCACACTATTAAGCTTAGATGAAACATTGCCGGAGGCTGCAAACCAGATCTATGACCTGCCGTCTGCGCTTGCAAATGCGGAGAAAGCGGTCAGAGAGCCGAGGGTCAAGGGCGTCGTGGGGGAGATTAGGGCGTTACTGACAGGGTAGCTGATAGGGAGAAAGATGACTCAGTCGTCCTTACTCGTCCTTTGGACGATTTAATTAGCGTAGACGAGCGAACAGCATGCGCATAGTTGACATAATAGATACTACATGTATCGCTTTCTCGTTCAATACCTGGGCAATTGCCCTAGTTGGCTGCAAGCTTAGTACGCTGTGTAAAGTACATCCGCAATGCGTGCATAGACATTTCTGAAGGTGCCATTACCTCTGCCTGCAGCCTTGTCGCTCTATCGATCCGCCCATATCTCGCTCTATCGATCCGCCCATGTAATGGTGCTTTCGCTGTTTGGGTATTTTTCCCTTTCCATCATGGGTATCTCTTCCTGGTATCACCTAATTCTCTCATTGTCATAATGGAAGCGTCTACGTCCCAAAACTGGTCATCGATCATCATCTGCGTCGAAGTCAAGTCGTCCCCCCAGTCTCATCCTCAGCGGCTGGGTTTGATAGCTTGACCTTCTTGCTCCGCTTCGCGTGTTCTTCCTCCGTTAATGGCAGAGTGGGGATCTTTTGCCCATAGCTATCCTCATTTTTGCTGGCCTTTGGGCTACCGGCAACACCCGCATTGGCTTCCGCCTCTTCTGCATCCTCAACATCGGCATGCGTCCGCTTCTTAATCTTGAGATCCCGGACCTTGGACCGTAGATCTTCGAATCCTTCTTCTTCAGCGGGCTTAGGGGCGTGAATATTCGAAGGATTCTGGGTATAGTCATCGCTGTCACCCGCTTTCGTTTCGACGTCCCATTTGATACTACGCTCTTCGTCCGCTTCATCTTCCGCGTCGCTTGCATGTTCATTTCTATCGCCCATCAAGCGAAAACCGTCTTTGTGCTTTAGATTGAGCTTGGCGATGTTCTCTTTGCTGAGAGGAGTTGATGATGGAGGCGATAATCCCGTGACGATCAATTCCGGAAGGGCTGCAACGGTGGCTGAGAGATCGCGATGTGTGCTATTGGACGGAGTGATGTTCTCTCGTGTGGAGCCGAGAGCCGCTTTGATTGCAGCTGATGTTAGAGCTGGGTCTACTAGTGCCTTTGGGGGTGCGAATGTGGTCAGGCCCGGGATCTCGGTCTCTCTACCCAAAGAGCTTGAATCGGGTGCCGTAGACTTGGAATGTTGCAGGGGATTGTCTGCATCTCGATAGACCATGCCGAATCCGGTCGTTGGAATGATGTCCTTGAAGGACTTCTTTTTCACTTCTTGCTCATACGAATCCCCCTCGTGTTTCTTGGGTTTCTTGTCCTTTGCTTGTCCCATGCTCAACGGCGTGAGAAAGGCCGTGACAGAGTTCAGCGCTCTAGCAGTGTCGGCTGGCACCTTGCGAGTGTTTTTGGGAGCGAAGCCGGGAAAGCTGAACTTCTGTAGTTGCTCTGGCAAGAATAGGTCAGTATTTTATGAGCGATGTTCGAGAGAGCGGTGGGACCAAAGTCTAAATTGAAAGAAGGGGCACATACCATAGCTCCTGTAGAAGAATTGAAAAGATGCATAAACACCTTCACCGTGCTTGTACGGCGAATGCCTCACCACACGAATGAGTGTGGCGGGAAGGACATTCTTGGCTACAAATCTGTTTGCCAAGGTCAGTATGCACAGAGTAAGTTCGTTGAGCATGGAAGTACTCTGTTGTGTGTGTGATATCCTGCCCATCCATGTCAACATCGTCGTTTCTTGCCTCTCGGTGCTTAGTAGGATGTTTCTCGTTCGGCCTCATGGTTCCGAGGCGGACTCTTCTTAGCTCAATAACAATCTGGCCGACCTTGCTGTTTCCGTCGTCTAGACGCTCGCTATCAAGACCTGAAGACTGCATGGCATTGGTGATGGCATCTTCGCCCTGCAAGTCGTTGCTAGGTTGAGCTCCATCGATCATCAGTCTATTGAATATGGTCTCAATGGCTCTCTATGCGATGTCAGCACCCAGATAACGTTGAATTCGAGAAATGAATACCTCTTTGAACACCCAAGCATAATCCGTTATTGTCCCGTCGCTTGATTGGACCCGGCGGTGCTTGAATAGGATTTTGCCATTTGGGCGGGTGAAGTCCTGGTCATCAGGATCTAGATAGACTATCAAATTGCGCTCAGGAACCGTTCGGCCATCTAGGTAGAGGCTCGCAAGGAAGGAATAGGGAGGGACATCAGGCGTTCGGAGGATGGGTGCTCGGATATTGGACGAGAGTGAGATGTTATCATCGTTCCTTCCCACCTTCCTCGTAGACTGGCGGCCATGATGTGAGTCTAGCAGTATTGTCAACCAACACATCCCTTCCATCATTGGTAATGACAACCTACGGTGGTTGCTCTCGAAATGATCACCTTGTTGCCTGGCATCCTGCGCATCTTCAGGCTCTGACAGTGGGTGATGGCGGTCGATGAACGGTAAACTTGGCTGGACGGAAACCCGAAAAGACACGTCGGTGGTGGACTGAATGTATGTAGACACTCGATTATGTCTTTGCATGTGATGAGTGCCCCATTCCTTCAACTCGTTCCCTTCGGCGTCGGTCACGTGTACAGTCAGACCGTGTAGCTCAGGCATGTTGTAGCAGTGTGCTGTAACAGGCAAGACCTAAGGATTGAGCAATACTGTAGATTCGAGGCTAAGCAGTTTGCATGAGCATGTGAGGTGCTGGCTAGCGACTGTTGAAAAAAACTTATACTGCTGCAGATATCAAGACTGTAGGTTTGGCCAGCGATGACCATAAAAAAGTTGAGGGTGATATGTAGGAAGGATGGAGGTGTTGAGGAGATCGAAGACTTTTATGCTGCCTAAAAGTCTCGGCATCCGGTGCGGTTTAAGCAAATTGTGGTGGCGGTGGTCCGGTTTGGTGTTTTTGATGCTTTATGTATAGTATCATATTTGCACCCCCCTCAACCACCAACCCCAAAACGACTGAGATTTTGTTTGAGGAGATACCAGCAGATTTCAGAAAGCCCCATGGTGCAACCCTTGCAATGCATTTAAGAGCTCTAGCCCATTCTAGTGCTTCCTATTCAATTGGAGCAACGTTGCAAAAATAGATTTAGTGTGTTGCGTTGGGATGGATCTTGTTTTTTCAAAGTGTGAGATTGCCCGCAAGACACCGTCTTGGTGAGGGAGGAGCATCCGAGACATCAGCGTTGAGTAAAGTCTTACCTATTCAATTGAATCATGCTCACAATTTCATAACATTAGGACTGCGTCATATCCTGGGGTATCTTTCCTCTGAACGCCATGCAATAAAATCGAAAGAAAGATCCTTCTCTTGTCGAGAAACCTCATTTTGGTACTCCAATCTCATAACCCAACAAAACTTCCGTAGAGCTTCCCTCCCAGCCTCTATTCCCAGCTGCTGAGATCATGTACCTACAAGTGGGGTCCATATACATATGTGACACAACACCAGTGCGATGCCCTGGGACAATTAGAAAAGGCACTGTGGCATGCTTGAAGATTTGTTGCTGCTGTAAGTCGTAAAGTCGTAAAATATCATAGGATGCGCTTCCAGCGATTAGCATGGCTCATCCGTTCTACTTGGGAAACTTACCAGATTAGATGACGCCCATTTGGCATAGGTCGAACTGCGCTGACCGGCCCGCTGTTGTTGGGTAGCTTAAAGCTCCTCTCAGCACCTCGCAGACCTTTGTGCAAGCTGTACTCGTCAACAGTACCATTGCGTCTTCCGGCGTAGATGAAGTTCCCATCTGGAGACCAGCAGGCATTCATGCACCATGGGGGTACATTCTGAGGTGTGATCTTCGCGATCGGCGTGGATTGACGCTTATCCCATATCCGAAGGCTTCCATCTATCGAGGCAGCCAAGAACGTTGAGTCCGATGTTGGTGGAGGTTCTTCAGGTCCAGGCATTTTGCTTTCGCTAAAGTCACTTTCTTGGTGCAGCTCCTCGGCATGAGGCAAGCCGTTGGTCAAAGTTGCGGACGAAGAAGGGGCTTCTTGGCTTGACTTGCGTTCTCCTGCGGTTTCTGTACCTGGCAGATCCTCATGCCCAGTCTCTCCATTCACCTGCGCTGCAGTTGTAGATTCACTTACGTCCGCCATTTGCACGTCACCTTCTGCGTCTTGGTTGGCTCTTTCTTGCTCTTGCTCCTCTTCTTGCTCTCGCATGCCATTTGCGATTGCTCTCGAGAACTCGTCATCGTCATCGTCAACAAAAGCCCCCCCAGACGGTGCTCCTGGTGCTTCTTTATCATTTTCGCCGAACAAGGAATCCACGTCGTCAGCATCGTTACCGCCGAACAGAGAATCCGTAGGAGAGCCTGCATCACCATTCACGCCCACCTCTGGATACAGATCTTGATTGTGTTCAGTCTCAACGCCGTTGATTGCCGCTTCATTAGTCCGTGGGTTCTCAGCATTGCCGGTCGAGAAAGTAGGACTTGATTCCAAGACATTCCCTGAAGCTTCTGGAACTGGTAGACTAGAAATTGGTCGAGTCTCCAGAGCAGATATTTGGCCTCCACTGCCCTCGAACTTGCGGACGACCTTGCCAGTGTTCAGGTCCCAATCCAGAACAGCCTTATCCCAGCTTCCTGACAGTACCGAGGTCTCGTCTTGAGCCAAATTGAGTACCGAAACAGCGGACGTATGTCCCCTTAGGCATGCTATTCTTTTGCCTTCGTCGTGTCTCACGGACTGCAGGTTGATTCCTCCAGACTCCAGCCCAGACAACAGCCAAAGGCCGTCACGCTGTACAGCGAGTGAGTAGACTGATGAGATTGACGCGCCATCATCATGGCTTTTCCCTATCAGATGCTTAGCGTCGACAGCCTTCAAGATTCTCATTATAGCTGCTTACCATTATACTCTTCGTTATTCTCCCAATAGCTCATGAGAACTCCAGCCTTTGTCACGCTGTCAACGAATGGGTGCCGTTGAGCAACAGTCAGCATGGACTTGCCATTCGCGGTCTCTAACCAATTGAACTTCCTGATGTACCCGTCTGCACCGCCACTAAAAACCCAACGCAGGTCTGGAGTCGCAGTGATGGAATTGATAGATGTACTGTGAGGAGCTGCGATGGTAGGTACGATGTCGTAGACTGAAGCTGTCAAGGCCTCGGGCCGTATCTGTGGGAACTCAATACTATGATCGTTTGAAGCAATTGATTCTTGAGTTGGTGAAGGAGAGGACAGATGCACTGAAGGATTGGGATGGGACGTTGGCGCAGACATAGAAGGACCCCGAGAATGTTGTAATATATCAGATGAGTTGCTCAGTAACGAGGCTTGGGATACTCCAGCAGGCTTTGGTCCTCGATTTGGACCGTCGAAAGAATACTGCGAATCTTCCTGATCTTGATCCTCGTCGTCCTCATTATCCTCGTCGTTCTCGCCGTCGGCTTCTGCATCATAGTCTTCTGCTCCATTCCCATCCATGTCGTCGTCATCACGGTCTTCCATTGGCCCCTCTTGGTCATTGTCTGAGCTGCCATCGGGGGAACCTCCGCTCTCTCGTTCCTCCTCATCCACACCCAAAGGATCCATTGCCCGTCCTGCCTGATCTAAACCCCAGCCGTAATCCGATTATATGCTGGAAATTGGTCCTCTAAGTGTCACTCAGTGGACCAATCCTGCCGATATTCGTATCTCCATTCCGTCTTGAAGAAGACCCTGAGCTCTGCTTTCCCACTCATGCAAAGCCAATCGAGCGTGCGAGTCTACTTGCAAAGTCTCCTCGGTAATTTCCAAGAAAGGCAGTGGCTGCGATACTAGGATATACCTTAGTATCCCCTGCAGAAATACTGGTGTTCTTGTGGACTAGTGGATGACTGGCTGTGCCGAAGTAGGCCCGACTCATCTAGGATATAACAGAATTCAACCTTCACCCGGATAAACCGACGGTCTGCGCTTCTAGCCAGCCCCTTCCGGTAAAGGCGGGCTTAGTACCCCCCGGCGATTTTTCGCGCGTATAATAACTGCGTATACGACGAACGACTCCTATTATTTAATAATATCTATATAAAAGAGGGTTTAAATAACGAATTAGATATATATTATTTAAAACGCCTAGCCTAGCCTAGTCTAAATCTTTAATAACGCGTATAAACGGTAGTTTTATATAAAGAAGACCTAGAATATCCCGCCTATATAATAATAAATTTCCTAAGAATTTATAAGAAAAATAAAGATTTCTAATAATCGAAAATCGCGAAATTTCTTAAAATAAAAGATAAATTTTATCCTCTTTAAAATTATTAATTTACTAGGAAAAAACTACTTTCGTATTTATTAAAAATATATTAAATCTCGGTAGTTTTTAGTTTCTATAAATTAAATTAATAATTTAAAAAAATTAAGCCCGCGTAAATAAATAAACTTTAGAAAATTTTAGAAAATTATAAATAATTATATATTAAATTAATATAAAAATCGAAGATTAATATCCTATTATTTATAAAGATAATAACTTCTAGTTTAATAAAGCTTTATATATATATTTAAATAAACTCGTTTTTTTTAATATAATAATAGTTAAGTAGTATACTTTATAATTATATATATAATTTAAATTCGAATTAAATTATATAGAATTTATAAAAAGATTTAACTACTATTATTTAAAACGAGTATAAATATAATTATATAGTATACTCTTAATACTTTTATATTATTTTTTTAAATTATCTCTACTATAACTTCTCTATATTTATAATTATTAAAAATACTCGATTTTTTATTAAAATATAAGAAGCTAAATTAAAACTCTAATTTATATTATTTTCTTTTATATTATTATTATTTATATCTTAAGGAGTTAACGATTTTATTAATATATAATATTTATATATAATATCCTTATTCCGTTTTATCGAAATATAACGCCTATATTTAAAATATATAAAATACTTTTCTTAATCGCGACCTTAATATCTTTCCTTCGCTTTTCGTAAATCTTCTTTATTAATTTATTTTCGTTTTTATCGAATTACTTTTAAAATCTCTATTTATATCTAATAATAGTTTTAACTCTTTTTTTTATTATAAATAATATAAATTTACTAGAAAAACTCTTTATTATCGAAGAATTAAAATTTAAATATTATTATTTGTTTTCATAAATTTAACGTTATTAATTATTTAAGGGAAGAGGTAATATTTTATACTTTATAAAAGGCTTCTTTAAAATCTCTTAATAATTTTATTAATTTCCGCGATATATTTAATCCTAGTATTTAATTATAATAGGTACGCCTTTAATAAAAATAAAAGCCGATTTCTCTTAATCGGCGAAGAGTCGAGGAATATATATTATATAACTTCGGATTAACGGGTTTAATATATTATGTAGATCGAATATAATCCGTTAATTATTAATATTAAAATTTTTTATTTCTTTCGAATAACCCTTCCTACTACTCGAATTTAATAAAGTTTAAGGATTTATATATAGTCTTCTAGGCGCTCTTTATTATATTATTTATACTATATCTTAAATTATATCTTTAATATTATTTTAGAACCTTCGATAAAAGAGAAGATATAATGATAAAAAATATAATACTAAATATTTAGAACTCCTAAATCTTTTAAAAAATAAATTAATATTATAAACGAAGAATCTTATAATATAATTCGATTAAAATAAGAGGTTATTAATATAGAAGTATTTAAATCGGTTAATCTTTATTTTAATATAAAAAGATTCGTATTCTTTAAAAGTTTTAACTAAATTTATATAAATAAAGAAAGATATATAAATTTACTATTTAATTAATATATTTTACGGCGCTTAAAGGAGTTTACTAGGTATTTTCTTATTTACTATAATATATTTATCAGCCTATAATAAAAGCGCGTATTATTTTTCCAATAAATATTTATCCGAGATAATAACTTCGTTATTATCGAGATATTTTTTAGTATAAATCTAAGCCTTTTATAAATATTTATAATTAATCTTCTATTTTTTAGAATTAAATATTATAAAGATAAAGGATAAAAGAGGTAGTAATATAGAAAAAGAGTATTTTATAAAGTATAAAGTTTTATACTTATATAATTAATATTTATAATTTACGATTTATTAATAAATATAGAATATTTACTTTATTACTACTCTCTAAAAATAGAAGAAACTAAAGAATTTTTATTATTTATTAATTTTAACCTTAGAATTATTTCTAAATTATCTCGGGCCTAGGACTAAGCCGATTTTAACGAGGATTATTATAATACGCTCGTAGATTTCGAAGTAATTCGGGACGGGCTTTAGGAAATATTATAAGATATTTATATAATATAAATATAAAGTAATTACCTAGGGTATAATCGCCGATATTTTTAAAGATCTATATATTAATTATTATTATTTAAATAGATAAATTAAATTTTATAAATAATATTTCTAAAATTATAATCTTTCGCTCGAATAAATTAAAAATCCCTCCGAATATATTTTTAAATATATAACTATTTAGATCTAATAAACCTATAATATCCTAAACCCTCTTTCTACGAGTAAACTTTTATATCTACCGAAGAATTAAAGCTTTTCCTACGCGTATAAAATATACTTTATAATTAATTATTACTATAGGAATATTCTATAAAGAGGAATAAATCCCTTTTAAAAAAAACGAGATAAGATATTTAATAGAAATCTATTATTATTATATAATATAACGCGTTTTATAAAGACTTTTCAGCGACGGAAAGTATATATCTTTATACTCTCGATAAAAATAAGATAAATAATATCGAGTATAAATTTAAACTAGATAGATTTCTTAGAGTATTCGCTCTATTAATAAACCTATACTTAAAAGACTTTACGATTTTAACGAGGTAGTCTTATTAATATAATTATTTAAAGCGAACCCTAAAGATAAAGAAAGTATATATCTTTAAGGTAGTCGAAATCAACGAATAATAATATAAATAATATATATAATTACGTTCCTCTATCTCTTACGTTTCGACGAGGTATTATATATTTAAACGTATTATATTAAGGTTTATAAAGAACGTAGTATAATTAAAATTACTCTTAATTTTTAAAAGATTTATTAATTAGGAGGTAAAAATCTTTATCTTAATAAGACTTTTTATTTAATTAATAATAAAATAAAGATTAAATCTTTCTTCCTTTATTTTAATAAAGACTCTCTTTATCTTAATTTATTTATTTAATCCTTCGATAAATATATATTTTAAGGATTATATAAGGATATTTATTTTATCCGTTTAATATATATAATTAACCTACTATATAAAATAAAGTAATAATAAGTAAGAAACTCTTCCTTTAATTATTATTATTAACGAAAGAAACTAGAGCTTTAATATTTTCCTCGAGAACTTTTAGAATAATCTATTTAATATTAATATTAATTTAACCTTATATAGAATTTATTTCTTTCGAAGAAGAGGTATTTAATATTTATTAAACGAATATCGATAGAGTATTCGATAATTATATAACTAGGGTAGTTAAAGTATAGCGTTTAATAATCTTATAATTATACGTTATTTAATAGGATAGAACGATAAATTAATATAGAAAAAGAAGGATTTTATAAATCCTAGTACTAGGAACGAAAGAAGGTATAATTATTATAAAAAAAACTATAAATACGCGTAAATATCGAAGATTCTTTTTAAATACTATATTTTTAATAATAAATATTAATTCTATCTCTTTATATATTAAATATAAATTCAAACCTAATAATAGAGTAAATAAATAGAATAAATAGAATAAATAGAATAAATAGAATAAATAGAATAAATAGAATAAATAGAATAAATAGAATAAATAGAATAAATAGAATAAATAGAATAAATAGAATAAATAGAATAAATAG
>JAABUK010010677.1_pt1 | contig 12190 bp, 13 predicted proteins | sample 5559141 | NCBI WGS metagenome assembly JAABUK01 (sample SAMN10711869, study PRJNA513367) | rock metagenome | isolation source: Antarctica rocks | place: Antarctica: Victoria Land, Pudding Butte nord | collected 2016-01-03 | reverse complement strand
TTTGTATCAATCTTCTTCTGTATTCTTAATATTCAGTTATAGCTATTTCTAAAGATCAAGCACTATCAATTCTGATCTTCATTGATTGTATCATTTAGACACGATTCTGACATTATATTAAGAATTCATTAATCACATGATACTGATCTCATTACTCATTCAACATACTCGTCTAGACAGAATGAGTTTAAAGAAATTCATTTATCTGATGATTGATAACAATTGAAAGACAGAACAACACTAAAGAATTGAATAAAATCAATGACAAGACTGTTTAAATTGCTAGACTACTTATTGCTCATTAAGTATGCAAAGTTCACTCGATTATAAGAATCATGATAAAGAATCTTCGTGAATTGCTCAAGAATCAAATCGATTGATAGATTCAATGATAAAGAACCTTCGTTGTTTGCTAGAGAATCAATCAAATCAATCAACAAACAAATCTCATCTTTTTTGTTGAAGATTGAATCTCACTTCATACGTTTTTCTTCTTTAATCATCAAGCATCATCATTCATTCAACTTTCTTTCAAACAAATCTCATCATGTCTAGTCATTCGTTTATTGAAGAGCGTTTCAAAGAATTTCAAAATCATTTCTCTCAAATTTCTGATGCTGATTCATCAAAATCACGAACGAAATCATCAAGTGCTGCATCATTCATTCATGAAGATGATGAATTATTCACTGAAACAATAATACTTCTTGTGTTCTATGAAATCTGAAAGGCTTAAAGTCTAGCTCTTGATGAAGAAACAGATCAACTCTATGAGTTAAATAAACAACAAGAAGATGAAATCAAAGAGTTGAAGACTAGACTTCAAGCTAAAGAAAATACTTCTTCTGATTTTATCTACTCTGAGCGTTCTAGATCTCAAAAAATACTCGATTTTTCGCTGTTTACTGATGAAAAGAACTTTACTTGAAAGAACTGATACGGAAAAACTCAGAATAAACTAGAGATCAACATTGATCTCTTTTCTAATGAACGAGTCAAATTGAGCTATGTACATTTTAGATTATTTGATGACGCAGCTGAGATCACTCAGACTAGACGTGAACATGACTGTGTCAATCTTTATAAGATTATCGATGATCTTTTGAAAGAGTTAGCTCAGTTGTTCAATGATTTAAATAAGAAAGTCAACTTTTGTAAAGAATACTACAACTTGATTCAAGAATTTAAGAAATTCAATGAATTTTATACTCAGTTTCAACGTTTATCTTTCTATCTAGACTATCACGAAAAGCAACTGATCATTGATTTGAAAGATAAAATCAATTCTCATTTTTGATTCATTTGAGTAAATCAACTAGTTCAATCTGATTCTTTAAAAGAAATTCGCTTCTACTTGATTCATTTGAATAATGATCAGCGAGTCATTCAAGAGATCAAGAACAAGCTCAAACGCATTAATAATTTTTCAAAAACTATCTTTCATAAAGTGACTGTTATCACTTCATCAGTCAATCATTTGAAGTCTGATCAGCTAAAGTCGCGCAACGCGATTTTAACTAGCGTCAAAGAAGCAGACATTCTAGTTGAAAGCTGTTTCATATGTCATAAATCAGATCATAGCTCTAAAGAATGTTTCAATCAACTTACTAGAATTAATGCAGTGAACAATGAATATGATTGCTTCAATTTCAATTCGAATTTCGATTCAAAAAACTAGTCATCTCTTCAAAAGTCATCAAAAAAATAGAGATTATATCTTTGTGCAAACTAGATGAAATTCTATTGAAAGAAAATTACTTTGAAAAGTTGTTTCTAATTGATGCTCATTTCATCTCTCAGAATCAATCTTTCAGCCTTCGTTCTCTAATAGACAGTGATTCAGTCATCTACATAATCATACATTCTAATCTAGTCAATAAAGTATGCAAGAAACTGAAAATTCAATCTATATCACTGACAAAAGAGAAGCTAATAAGAGATTATGATGAAAAGATATTTAAGAAGATCATCACTCATAAAATTCTATTCAATCTCATCATTGAAAGTCATAAGAAATTGACTGTATCAATGCTGATAGTTGATATCAATCATCATGAAGTCATATTGAGTAAGCTCTGAATGAATAAAAACGAAATATTATTGAATATGCAAAACGACGTCATTGTTTTTTCGAATCAATTGAATACTTTTATTTCGATTTTTTTGATTTCTCTCAATTCAAAGCATTCAAGTTGATCGCGATCAACTTCGTCTTCTTCAATCACTCAGACTAAGATTTCTATGATGTTCAAACAACTCGTTCAAGAAGAGTCATTCTCAATTTAAAGCATAAACGCAGCTTCATTCAAAACATTGTTAAATTATTTAAAGAAGAACAAGATCAAAGTCTTTGCTTTATTCATGATGAACATCAATAAAGAAATCGCGTACAATACTCAGTGCAATTTGAATGCTCTAAACGTTTCTTCAATCAATGAGATGACTCAGAATTTGAAAGACATTAAAGCGAAGCTTTTATCAAAATATCATGAGTTTCTAGATGTTTTTGATCGAGCTCAATCGAATAAACTACTCTCTCATCGCTTCTATGATCATAAAATTGAGCTCATCAATGATTCAACGTTTTCTTGCTGTCGAGTCTATTAAATGTTCTTTGTCAAACTTCTGAAAGTAAAGAAGTACTTAAACGAGAATCTGTTGAAGAAATTCATCACTTCTAGTCAGACTCTCTATTTCTTTTTCGTTCTATTTGTTCTCAAAGCAAATGAAGATCTTCAATTCTGCGTGAACTATCAAAAGCTAAATGTCATTTTCAAAAGAAATAGATATTCTTTATTGCTGATAGACGAGATCATTGATAAAATAGTGAGTTGCAAGCATCTGACTAGATTGAACATCATATCAGCGTTCAACAAACTTTAAATGCATCTTAATAACGAGAATTACATTACTTTTATCACTGCTTTAGAAGCATATAAATACAAGATGCTATCATTTGAACTAACTAATGAATCAATCTTCATTCAGCAATATATGAATGACGTTTTATGAGACTTTCTGAACGACTTTTGTTAAGTCTATCTAGATGACATTCTCATTTATAGCAAAATGAGAAAGAAACATAAAGATCACGTCAAACTAGTATTGAGTCAACTACGTGAAGCTGAACTGCAGATGAATATTCAAAAGTGCAAATTCAATGTAGAAGAGACTGTCTTTCTAGAAGTCATTGTATCAGAACTAAATCTTTGTATGAATTTCAGCAAAATGACAGTCATAGTCAGTTGAATCACTTTGATCAATCTAAAAGAAATTCAGAACTTCGTGAGATTTGTTAACTTCTATCATCGTTTCATTAAGAATTTCTTGAAGCTAGTTAAATCATTTATTCAGCTGATTAGAAAGAACACGTCTTTTGTTTAAAACAAGATCTGTGTTCAAGTCTTTAACAATCTAAAGAAACAAGTCAGCTTGATCTCAATACTTCGTCACTTTGATTTTAAACGACAAGCTATTCTGAAGATCAATGCTTTGAACTATGTAAAAGGTGAAATACTATCTCAGTACAATGACGAGAAAGTTCTTCATTCGATGATCTTCTACAGTAAAAGCATGATTCTCGCTGAAATCAATTATCACATCTATGACAAGAAATTGCTAACCATTATTCGATGCTTCGAACACTGACGACTCGAGCTGAAGTGCACTGAACTACTCATTCAGATATTCATCGATCATCAAGCTTTGAAGATCTTCATGAAAAATAAACAGTTGAGTCAATGACAAGTCAACTATCTGAACATTCTGTCGAAGTTCAACTTTCAGATCATCTTTAGATCAGGCAAAATGAATACTAAAGTCGATGCTCTAACTCGAATGTCTCTAGCGAACGTCTCTGAATCAGCTCAACGGCTTGAAGATTGTTTTCAGACTATTCTGACTCTCGATAGAGTCGATGTTCTACTCGTTGAATCGAAAGCAAATCTCTATCAGTGAGTGTGTATGATCAATCAAATGAATGAGCTCTGCGACGAATATAGACAAGCTATGAACGAGAACAAGCTCAAATTTCATACCACTAAATTGAAGAACTGTGAAATCATTGACAGCGTTCTCTTTAGAAAAGGCTTACTGTGAGTCTTCGAGAATATGCATACGAAACTGCTACAAGAAGTGCATGATCAATCTTCAACCTCTCACTTCGACAATAAATGAATCATCGATCTAGTTCAGCGTTTCTACTATTGATCAGGTCATCAAGCTACTATTCGACGGTACATTCGAAACTGTCATGCTTGTCAGCGAAGCAAAGTCTCTAGAAATAGCATCAATGAACTTCATCATTCTCTTTCGATTTCACAGAAACGCTGAAAAGATATAGCTATGAACTTCATCACTGAACTATCTCTGTCAGAAGGCTATAACGTCATTTGCACAATCATATGTCGTCTCACCAAAGAACGTCACTATGTTTCCTGTCATTGAGAAGACGGTGACACCTCAGTCGAAGAAACGGTTTGAATCATGCTATGAAACGTCTATCGACTGCATGATCTACTCAGTTCTATTGTTTCGAACAGAGACTCTCAATTCATATCGACTATGTGAAAGAGTCTTTGCAAGCGACTGAGAATCACAGCTAGTCTATTCACAGCCTATCATTCGAAGATCGACGGTCAGACGAAACGAGTCAATCAAGACGTTGAATGCGAACTTAGAATCTACTGCAATTACATGCAGGACGACTGAGTCAAATGAATATCTATGGTGAAATTCAGCGACAATTCCAATACCTTCTCGGCCATCTCAATGACCTCTTTCTACTTCAATAAAGAATTTCACCCTCGAATGAGTTTCGATTCAGATACGACTGACTACGAAACAACTCGTGAACGACTTGAAGCTAGAAAAGCAGACGATATTGCCATTCGAATGAAAGAGCTACTGAGCTTCGACCGTCAACAATTGGAAAAGACGAAGCTGACCATCGAAGTTCAGGTCAATAAACATAGACGGAACGTCATCTATGAAGTAGGTGACTGGGTTTGACTATCTTTCAGAAACGTCAAGACAACGAGGCTCTGCAAAGATTTGAAAGACAAACAACTAGAATCGTACCAGATCACTGTCAAAGCGAGAGTCTTCTATCACCTTCGCCTACCAGTCAGCATGAAGCATCTGCATTCGATGTTCAGCTCGAAGCTACTGCGACCGTATTCAGAAGACTCTCTACCAGAACAGCATGCAGAATCTCTCAGACTCATCATTATTGATGACGATGACGATGAACACTGAAAGATAGATGACATTCTGAACTTCAGACGCTATCGAGATTGAATACAGTACAAGGTCAAATGGAAAGACCTAGATAGAGACAATGAATGATACTATGCCGATAAAGGTGAATTCAATGGCTTCGAGAAAGTTTTGAACGAATTTCATGCGCTATACTCAAGAAAGTCACGCTAGTACCGGAATAACTCAATAAGAAAGCAAGCAAACAAGCGACATTCATGCGAACATGAATTTTCGAAGGGGGAAGTAATGTTACGAGCGTACCAAGGCTGAATAGGGCTAGCCAGCGCCTCTAGCTCAGATCTGGCTCAGCCTCTATTTTCTTTCACCAACATCTCTTTGTTCAACATCATCTTTCTTTCTACATCACATTCTACTCATGTCACAAACACATTCCCTTCGGGCTTAGCGCAGCCTCTGAATATTACTTAAATAGAAGCTCTTGTACTCACCTTCTTCTGTATTCTTAATATTCAGTTATAGCTACCTCTAAAGATCAAGCACTATTCAACCCTGACTTTCGCTGATTGACTCATCTAGGCACGGTTCTGACACATTGTCTCACATATGTTGATTCAAAATGAAGTAGTCAAAAGAGTCATATGCATCACAGAAAACTTGATGCAAGTCATGATCAAGAATGCTGAACTTCTCATTGAGTTCTGAGCAAAAGCTGCAAAGACAGATGTCTATCTGCAAAATTGAATCATCATGAGACTTTTGATCAATGAAGCTTTCATGATTTCAAAGAAGACATTTATTGAGATCAAGCTCTCAATTGATCATGTATAAATATGAAAATGCAAATGTTACTCATACATTAATCTCAAGTCATTGTCAATTGAAGACAGATGAGACAAATTCATGAACAGAGACAGATTCAATGTTTTCATGAAATATATGAAAAATATCAACAAGCAATATTGTTTCTGAGTCTCAGATCTTGATCGAATCATCAAGAGTCATGCTGTCAAGTTTGCTGAAGATGAAAAGAATGAAAACATGAACTTGCAACTTTGCAAACAGACATTCAACGTTCTTTCAAAGCGAAAATCTGTGAAAAGATCATCAAAGAATAACGTTTCAACTAATGTTTTAAAATCTGATGCTTTCATGATTGATGTTTCATCTGAATCAACTGATGCACTGAAGACTATCGCGATTAACTTGAATGCATTCAATTCTAAGATCACGTCACATACGTCAAACGAGCGCGAAGTTCACATGAATATTCAAATCACTCAAAAAGTCTTTGCATCAAGCATGTTTAAGTCAGCAGCTTAAACATTTCTGCATGTAGTCATCTCAAAGAGAAAAAGAGACAGCGAAGATCAACAACTGAAAGAATGCGCATTCAAAATCTCGCAAGCTATGATAATCTGATTTGTCACAAAGAAAGTTGATGATGATGAAAGTGATTCTGATGCAAGCATGTCATAAGTATTATTCAATGTTGATGAATCTGACTCTTTTAAAGCAATAAGAATTCTCACATTGAACATTTACAAAGACGCAGTGCAGAACTCAGTTTGAGAGAAACTTTGAAAAAAAGCGATCAACACAGAACTTGTGATGCTAGTTGTCAATGAAATCTGACAAGAAGAAGTGTCGTTCAAAAAGATCAACATCATGACAAGCAAATGAATCTTCAAGTCAAAGATGCACATCAATGATTTTCTTGATAAACTGAAGACAAGACTGATAGTCAGAGATTTCTCTCAAATTCATGAAGTTGACTATGAAAATACTTTCACGTCAATCATCAAGTTTGACACTCTGCAAGTCTTTCTAATCATTGCAACAATGAAGAATCTTGAACTTCATCAAGTCAATGTAAACAATGCGTTTACTGAATCATTTCTCAAAGAAATCATTTACATGTCTTCTTCATCAGAAGTGAAAGTCAGATTCAACTGTGCTTTGAAAGTTCTTTGAAGTCTTTATGATCTCAAGCAAGCTGCACAAGACTGACATGATTGCTGTGTAACAACATTGTCTGAACTCAACTTTGTTTAATGCGTTGCAGACTCATGTCTTTTGATTCATGAGTTAAAAGAAATCATGTTGCTACTATATGTTAATGACATAGTCATTGTTTTCAAATCATTGAGCAACATTAAATGATTTAAGCATGAGTTTCAATGTGTTTTCAAAGTCAAGAATCTGAGAGAAATGAAGAAGATTCTTGACATTCAAATCACTTGCAACAGAAAGACATGAATCTTACGAATGAATTAAACTCACTATCTTCATGATGTTCTTAAAAGACTCAACATGAAACAAGATAAGCATAAGACAACAGATCTTTCAATGAATGAATATGATGTTCTTCGCTCAGCTGAATTCGAAGACGTAAGAATCAATCAGCATGAATATCAACAAGTCATTGAAAGTCTCATGTATGCTGCAATTCACACTCGTCTCGACATCGCTTTTGCTCTCAATCAACTAAGTCAATATCTCAATGATTCTGCAGAACATCATGAACACACTTTGAAGAAGTTGATGTGATACATTCATTTCATCATTGATTTAAACATCACATATGAAGTCAGTGAAAGCATGAAGTTAGTAAAATACTCTGACTCAGACTACGTCTCAGACAGACTAGATCACAAGTCAATTCTTATTTACATCTACATGCTTGATGAAGAATCAGTCTTCTGAATGAGTTGAAAGCAAAAGTTCATTGTCACATTGATCATTAAGACAGAATACATGATTTTATCAATCTGCATCAAGAAAGATTTATGAATCAATCAAGTGCTTAAAAACATGAATCTGACAAAGTATCTGAGCATCAGTCACAGTCACGTTGATATTCTTAAGAAGATTACTCATCAATCTGTCTTACTCACACAGCTCAAGAAAAATAATCAAGCATCTCTTATGCTGATTAAGAATGCTCATATTTACGAAAGATTGAAGCACATTGACATCACTTATCATCACATTCGAAATCTGCATAAGAAGAATCAGATTTCAGTGAACTTCGTTTCTAGTCAAGATATGATAGCAGACGAATTGATCAAGTCACTATCTCAACAGAACTTCAAGAGATTCATTGAACAACTGAGATTGAAAAGCAGTGAGAGCTGAGAGACTTGCAAGCATCAAGTGAAAGTGTTGAGAAGTGCAATGACAGACTTGTTTCTAGCAGCTTATTGTGATAGCTCTGAATTCAGTCTGAATTCAGTCAGACTTGTTTCTAACAGCTCTCTCTAGACTAGCGTCAGAGATAAAGTCGCGCATCATGACTTTGTCATGCGTGACAGTATATAGATAGAGCAGTCTGTAGCTTCTCTTCACAATCTAGATAGATTTCATCATATGTGATACTGTTCATTCTACTCTTTCAATATTTCTAAACATTTCAATTTGCAAAGAAGCAAAGATACAGTTTAAATGTGAATGACTTGATCTTTTAATGATGATTTAAATGAGTGAACGTGCGATTGCACAGTTTCACAAAAGTCAATGAGATTTTCAATGAGAAAACTACAAAAAACACATCGCAGACATTAATTCATCTTTCACTCAAAGATTTCATTTATTCAAGAAGTCAGTAAAGATGCGTAATGATTTTTAGAAGATTAAAAACACTCTTGCAACTTACATCAAAATTAAACGCATAAAGCTGAAGATTTATCTGCACTCAAGAAATGTATCAAGTGTGAATAATCTTCAATGTGACTGCGAATGAAATCATCAGACAATCAAGCATATTCTGATGCATTGCTTGAATTGAATGCATCTTTGATTGAATATGTTACAAGATGTCAACTTCACGAACTATTGAATCATCATTTTAATCACGAAGAGTTTCAAGACAACAGCGAGAATGATGATGAAAACAAAGCTGCTGAAGCAGTTTAAAGTGACAAGAACATTCATTCTTTAACATGCAATCATCATGAACAAATTTGATACATAGTCTCAGTTTTATCATTTCGACTGCATGTAGCAATCGTATAAACAGCAAGTGATTTTCTACCTCAGAGAATTTTGTTCACTCAACATACATAGCATAAAGTCTCTTATGAGTTGATTTAATCAATGTCACAAGAATGTATGAATTTATTATTATTATTATTATTATTAATTTTAATGAATAAACATGCAATTACACAGTTTCACAAAAGTTAATGAGATTTTAGATAATTTTTTTTTATTTCTTCATTAAGTGCATGCAGTTTATGACTATGATACTGTTTAGACGCTGTGCATATGTTAAATTACATGTGTCTTGATCAAAGTCACTGCTTTATATCTTTTCATTGATCAATCACATCGATAGTTTGCACAAACAAGCACTTTCAATCAAACAGCTTCTTTCTTTCATGCTCTTGTTTTCTTGTCTCTTCATGTTCTTTTTACTCTACTCTTTCATTCTCAATAATCATTGTTAGAGATCTGTTTAGAGCGAGTCAGATAAAAGTGTCATTTAACTAGAAGATAAATGCTAAGAAAGAAAGATAGCTACAGAAAAGAAGCTGACTACATATGTGTGTTTCTCAGTCGACGCTAGACTCAATAGAAACTAGTAAAGGTGACGAAGCGAGAATAAATCTGACAAGGCTAGAATCATGACATTATCTCTCTTCTTCGACGATTCATGTTCGCATGAATGTATTTTCTGCTCGACTCGATTGATTGCTCAATCATGATTTCACAGACTCAGATCTGTTAAATCATGATTGATTAAGATTAGCGCGATTTGTTCGAGTATTGAATATGAAAATCATCAACGATCTTCTGAGCGTTCATAAATTCGTCATCATCAGCGTTGTATCAATTGAGATCATTGTCATAGTCATTTCATTTGACTCTATACTGAAGTCATCTTCGATATTGACGAAAATTCAATATATCATCGATTTTTCACTCGTCTTCGTCGTTTATCACTATTGAACCTGAGAATTCATTCTTTTGATCATGCAAGAAATTGTCAACGACAAAGCGAAGCAGATCAGAATGAAATACATCATGAACATGCATAGACTCTGATAATTTCAGTTTATATGAAGAGTTGATGAAATCTAAATTGATGAAAGAATTGAGCATTTTGTCATCTAGCTTCTTGAAAGATCTCGCTGTAACGATGTTTCTTTCATTCAGAAACATCTTTGATTTAACCTTGTAATCAACTTCTTTTCTATGTTTATTGACTTGTTTCATCATTTGTTCTCATGTTTTGACTAGTGACTTGCGAGCAAACTTCAGTGTTTTGTTCATATGTTCAGATATATTCTCGACTTTAGTTGTCTGCAAGCGTTCATGAGAACTTTCATATTCGATGACATCGAGTTCAAAGCTCATACAAGAATGAAAGTCTTTGTTTAGAAAGAAAGAGGTCGAGAAGATGACTGAGAACAGAGCATTATTGTCAATGAACTCGATCATGAGTAGTAGCTTAGCTCAGTCATTCTGCATGTATGAATAGAAGAATCAAAGATATCTTTCAACGTTCTGATTGACTCATTCACTTTGATCATTGATCTGAGAGTGATAAACTGTGAAGAGTCGAAGATTAATGCTTAGTTTTTTGCAAAGCAACTTTCATAGAATGAAGGTAAATTGAGAGTCTCGATTTGAAACAATGAAATCAAGTAAATCGTGTATTCAATATATTCACTGAAGCATTAGCTCAGCTGTTTTTTCTGCTGTGATTCTCTCGTCATCAGTGAAGCAAGAAATATAATGTCGTTTGTTTGTTAATTTACATATCACTGTTAGTATGATGTTTTTGCCTTTCAAAAGAGATAAGTCGATGACGAAATTCATGACTATGTTCTTTCATTGCTGTTCAAGTATGAGTAAAGAATGTAATAGTTCATTGAATTTATTTTGAAAAGTCTTTAATTGCTGATAAATGTAGCAGTTTTGAATATATTGATCTATTGTCTTTCGCATTGAAGATCAATAGTAGTATCTTCTTATGATCTTCATCGTTCTGAGAATTTCAGAATGATCAATAAAAGATTGATCATGAACTTCTTGAATTAACTTCATTTGAAGATGCTCATTGAAGAAAACTCATAGAAGATCATCTCGATATAGTATTTCGTTCTGAACTCGACAATTTCTTAATTTGATATCTTCATATTGTGTTTTGTCTCTTGCTATTGCTTCGCGAAGTAGCGTACAATTCTCGTCGATTCTGTTAGCTTCTAGAATCAATTAATAAATTGATTCATCGTTCTCTTTCTCTTCTAGATCAGCGATTTTCATTCGATTCAACGTGAGAATCATAGTTCGCTGATAGCAACATCGCTCATTCTCAAGACTTCTAGAAACTGAATCAACTTGATGAGTCAATGCATCGACTTTGATGTTTTATTTGTCTGAGCGATACATGATTTTGAAGTTGAAGTCAACGAGCTTTTGTACTCAGCGCATTTAACGTCTACTTAGCTCTTTATCTTTCATTAATGATGTTAAAGCTTGATGATCAATGAACATCTTAATGAGTAGCTTAGTCAATTTCAGCTCAGATCATCAATGCTTGAAGACACGAATGATTGCTAGTAGTTTCTTGTCATAGATCTCGTAATTGCACTCAGCGAAACTCAGATTCTTGCTGTAGTAAATCATCAAATGCAATGTTTCTTCATCGTCATATTGAGAAAGTATGTCATCATTGACGTAGTTGAATGAGTCTGTTTCAAGAATAGTCTTTCTATTCTGATCAAAATGACGAAGAATAAAGACTTCAGTCATTCATTTCTTCATATGATCAAAGATCATTTGACAAGCTTGATCTCATTCAAATATCACCTCTTTTTGAGTTAGTTGAATCAGAGAACAAACAATCTTCGAAAAGTTCTTTATAAAACGTCGATAGAAATTGCAGAAGTCGACGAAGAACTGCATCTGAGTGAGATTTGTAGAAGTAGATCATTCGACTACTGCTTGTACTTTTCTGAGATTCATC
>JAABUK010010676.1_pt1 | contig 12190 bp, 21 predicted proteins | sample 5559141 | NCBI WGS metagenome assembly JAABUK01 (sample SAMN10711869, study PRJNA513367) | rock metagenome | isolation source: Antarctica rocks | place: Antarctica: Victoria Land, Pudding Butte nord | collected 2016-01-03 | reverse complement strand
AGAAGCGGTTGCGGGAGTTGACTAGTCAGTCTCCGGGTGTCGCCCTCAAGGAAGATCTTACAGTCTACCCTCTCAAACCCATCGGCATCTTAGAGTCGTGCTTTAGGCAGCGAAATGGCACCCCAAGGCAGCCCTTACTTGTACCAGCAGCAAAAGCTAGGCTGAAGTTGAGGTACATTGTAGGGTACTGTCTGGTCTCTCTATCCCAATATGTCACATAGATGTTGGTAAAAGACAAGGCTTGAATGTGCTTGCATGCTCTGCCCATGCAGGCCAGGTATACCACATGCATGTCTTGAAGGCTTGCAAGGCTACAGTCATTGCTGGATCATTTACATCTTTCATCGCAACACTGACCTGCAAGATTTATGGCGAGGTGATGATCGAGGTTTAAAGGCCAAAGTGCAAGTACCAAAGTTGAACGGCCAGCGAGTGGGCGTGTTTGCAACACGCACACCTCACAGACCAAATCCTGTGGGTCAGTACCTTTCTGCCAGCGCTTGACAAAACTTGCCTGTACTTCACAATAAACACATTGTGTGCATAAATGGGTTTTCAGCAGCTTGCACAAGCGTTTGAAATTACACTCTGCCCTTCACCATCAAACCAACTCAAGCGATCAGTCTGTGATAATGTGTTATGCTGGCCTTACAATACACTGGCATCTTCTTGCACATCTGCTGTCAGTCATGAGTCAAACCTCAATCCTGCTTTTTGCATGCAGGCCTAAGTGTAGCTGCCATAGATAGCGTGGACATTGACACCGTTATTTTCAGAGGTGCTGATGTTGTGGATGGTACACCCGTGCTGGACATCAAACCATATATTCCATATGTAGATGGCGGCGTCAGAGCTACTGCCCCCGAATGGGTACTCTCTTCTCGTGCTGCCACATTCTGCTGCATTATGCATACATTGTGATGCAATACCGAAGAAATCATCAAGTGAAGCTGCAAATGGTTACAATGTGGCGGATGTGAGTGCACAAGAGCACTGTGGGAGCATTGTGCTGCAACATGCTTATTGCTGTGCAGGTGAAAGATGACAATGAAAGCAGTGTGCTACACATAGCCGACGTACGCTTAGCTGATGGTGTGTCAGCCACATTGCAGCAAAGGTGGCAAGAGAGCCTGACAGACAAGGCAACAAGACCTTTATGTGATAATCCAGCAGAGTTTACTGAGTTGCTTGTACAAGTGCTTTCTAGAGACATACGCTCTCTTCATCAGAGGCTTCAACATGTCAATGCTGTGCCACAGCATGTGAACCACAGGGGTGGAAATGATCCACATGTGAGCCAGTACCGTGTTATGCTAGATGGGATGGATGTCTTATACAATTTTGATAAATCTGGCAGCATTGAAGTTGTTGATGTAGACATTGACCGCCTTTATGGAGAGACAAACTCATAGTTTAAACCGTTAACAGGGGGCCCTCTGCATGATATTAAACTTGTTCGCATTTCTTGTTGCCAAATCAAGCAAAAGCTTTTGGTAGACATGCGGCAGGGCCAATGTCAAAATGCATCAGCAGAATAGCTGACAATGCTTTCAAATTCTACCAACCCACTGATCCATATTCCACAGTTACTGTAGACGCTGGTTGATATCGTCTGCAGATCACCGATCAGGCCAAGCATTTCTCCACTGCTGATAGTGCGTTGTGACTGCATCACCCCACTGATTTGGGCAGTTGGGCTTCGCAACAGCAAGCACAGTTGATCCCAGGCGTGGCTACATCTAGCAGGTCGCGCGCACAGCCAACTGCAGTTTGGTGAAACGTGCTCGACAAGCCATGAAGCCGTGTCAAATATAGAGTTACATTGTTCTCGCTGCAACAGCATACCATAAGCATGGGGAATTCATTTCGTAAGATGTTCGACAAGCTGTTTGGCAATCGGGAGATGCGGGTAAGATCACCCAGCAGGTCCCTGCTTACGACCTGCGAACAATCGTTCACCGAGACCCATACGTGCCGCAATCGTGCAGGTGGTCATGTTGGGTCTAGATGCAGCTGGCAAGACCACTATCTTGTACAAGCTGCATATTGGGGAGGTGCTAAGCACAGTACCTACAATAGGTGCGCTGTCATGTTGCAATTCTGATGACGTCTGCAGTCCATCCTAACTTGGGCTTAGGCCGTGCACTTCACTAATGGACAGAACCTGCAGACTGCTTTGCCACTGTGCATGGTTTGTATTTCATAGCCTACTTCAATCGCCACTTCATTTACAAGACCAGACAAACATGCAGGTTTCAATGTGGAGAAGGTGCAATACAAAAATGTCTTGTTCACTGTATGGGACGTTGGAGGTCAAGAAAAGCTCCGCCCTCTGTGGCGACATTACTTCAATAACACAGATGGCTTGATATACGTAGTGGACAGTCAAGACAGGGAGCGAGTGCAGCGAGCTGCCACAGAGTTCAAGGTGCTACATGCAGCCAGCTTCTGCAGCAATGGTTGTCTGTTGTAGATCCCCTAACAGTTAAGCAAAAGTCACCTGGCTGCAGGCTATTGTGGATGATCCTCTGATGAGGCACAGCGCAGTGCTCGTCTTTGCCAACAAGCAAGATTTGGTAAGTGCATCCAGCATCTGAGGTTCGTGTCTTTGCTCGTTGAGACGTATAGTGTGTCAAGTAAACTGACACACCTGCATAATGAGCCATCAATTGCACATTGCCTTACATGCCAGCATGTAACAACACAAGCAATGACATCTTTCTGCAGAAAGGTGCCTTGACCACCGCTGAAGTATGCGAAGCTCTAGGCTTGGGGCAACTGAAGAACAGAAGCTGGCATGTCCAAGGTGCAATTTCAATTCGTGGGGAGGGCTTGTATGAGGGTCTTGACTGGTATGAGAGCCCACAGTGACGAAGTGCAGATCTTGTTTGGGCTGACATGTCCTATTTTACATTTCAGCTGAATGCATGTATTCTGTGCAGGCTTGCCAACACACTCAAGAATATGCAGAGATCAGGCCAAGTCACAAATGTCACTGCTGCTGGGCGATGACTGTGTTAACAACGCTGTGCATAGTCGATTTCATGTAATGCTTTGCTTGGGACTATTGCTGACACATCATTCTATGAAGCCACAATTTATGATTGCAGACTGTGAATGTCTGCCACCAGCAATTGTTTTATTGCAAACAGTTGCGGTCGTTCATACCAATGCATGCCTACAATCAAGTTACACCATTAACATGCTGTCACACGCCAAATGTGTCACTCAAGTGCAATGTGCGCAAAAGTAGTTTGCTTGCAGTTGCTGCCAGCCTGTGAGTGATCTGATGGACAACACATGCACTAATCACTGTCATGTCTAAATTACTTGTCATATGTGATCTACTCCTCAGCAGCTGCCTGAAACACCGTCTCAGCCTGCCGTTTCAGACTCCTCAGCTTGCCATGCACTATTGGGTTGTCTAGACGTGTCAGCTGGTTGCTGCTGATGGCCACATCCACTTTGCACTCCAGAATGTCATCATGCATCTGCTGCACCTCGAACAGCATCTGCACCCAGCCAACCATGTGGATAGCTTACATTGAAATATTCACATCAATCCAAGGCGGCATCACACATGCACATGTTAATGCATATGCTGAAGATTGCAAACCTCACACAAATGCTGGCAAGAATAGAACATCTCACCGCTTCCAAGTTTTTCATGTTGCCCATGAGACCACCAGCCAGTGATGTAGATGTCCAGGGCTTTGCTGTCAGCAGGCTGTTCTCCCCTTCCTCTCCCAAGACTGTATCCTTCTCCACAAGTGTGTCTGGTGCACTCATTTGTACATCTTCGCATGAAGCTGACACAGCAGGTCGATTGGTCTGAGGCAATGGCTGCTGCTGCTGCTGAGCCTGCTTGACTGGTGGTGTCCTTGTGATGCCCGCAATGGGGCTCAGCTGCTGGTCAGTGTCTATGCTGTGTGCTGGACCTGTGACTGGAAATCGAGGACTGGCTGCTTTTGGTACTGCTGGGACTGAGCTCACAGGCAGGCGCACATGAGTGGCAGCAGCTCCTGCAGACTTGGGTAAGCTTACTGCTCCAACGACACATGGAGGTCCAGACAGACCTGTTAGAGCACTGCTGAGACCTGAGGGCTTAGACCTTGCTGCTGTCTGCACAGGAGTGAAACTAAAGCCTGGGAGGGGGGCAGCCAGTGACCTGGTGCTCCCATCACTCATTCTTACAGGCTGCTTGGGGAATCCTTGCAAAGCAGGCCCCATAGCATTGATAGTCTTTGACTGAGGCACAGACAGGCTGCTGAACTTGAATGGCACCTGAGCTGCAGGTCCCCCTTTGTTGCCTGCATCCTTGGGTTTGCCAGTGCTTGCAGATGTAAGAGAGCTGCTCAGCTTCTGAGTCAATCCTGCCAAGCCCTGCGCAGTAGGCTGCTTGATGCTGCTGTGCTGGCTTGGCAAGGTGATGGTAGCTCTTGTGCCTGCTGGCACAGCGGTGCTCTTTGCTGCTGGCAGAGGAAGTGCAAATGCAGCTCTTGCAGGCTGAGTTAGTGGAGGTGCATTCACAGCTTTGAAGGCAGGGGCTGACAGGGGAGAGGATGTAGTGGTCCTGAAATCCATGTTGCTTTGAGACTTGCCAAAAGGAGTGTGTGCATGCTTGGCGGCTGATGATATTGGTGGCTTGCAGGAGCTGGGAATGGAGAGTGAGGACATGAAGCTGCTAGCCTGCTTGATTGGCTTACTAGCTGTGATGACTACATCAGGCACGGTGATTGGTGTCTTGGGCACACACTTGGCAAGGCTTGTCTGTTGCTGAGCTTGCAGTGGTGATGACAGGTCAGGAGCCTTGGGGGCATCAGTGGCATTCTGAGTGGCCACGGCAGGCACAGTGGGCTCAGGCGCAGTTCGTTCTGTGCTTGGCACACCAGCTGAAACTGCACTGCTTGCAGCAGCTGCAGGTCTGTTTCCTGAACTAGCCCTGCAGGGCAGCTTACTTTGAGTCAGGCCTGCAAACAAGGCACTCGTGTCGCACCAGCTGCGAATGTGCCCCAAGCAAGACTGCAGCACTGACAGGACGTCTCAGCCTGCAAGAGCAACAATAGTGATGCAGTAGTGATGCATTGCAATGCTGCACAGCATGCGCCTACCAAACTGTAATCACTCATTCACGTTTGTTCCAGGTTCTCTGTGAATACTTACTGCAACATGTCTGACACCTCTGCCTGGGGTGTGCCTTGCTCTGCAGCAGTTTCTTCAGCCAGAGGTGGCTCACTCGGCACAGGCTCAGTAGCTCCAGGCAGGGTCTTTATCAGGCTGTTCTGAGCAGGGGCGGCATCGTCTGTCTGATGCACATCCTGATTGACTAGCAGAGGATCATCTTGTGCTGCTGGCTCAGACGCTATGTCTGCCTGCATCATGCCTTGACCGCATGAGCCAGACATGCGCCTTGCTTCACCAGCATGCTGTGTGTTGATGGCGCCAGGCAAGTCAACATCAGACTGATTTGCTGTCTTGTGCTGTGCCTCCTCAGTCATAGTTGTCTTGCTAGATGGTGTGCCATCAGCAGCACTAGTATGCTGCTGAGTGGTTGCTACATCTGATACTAGTTGTGCATGCTCTTCCTCAATCTGCATTGGCACCATTTGGTGGTCAGCTGGAGGCTGTTCTTTTGCCTGCGCATGATGGTAGCTGCTGCTGAGCATCTGCTCCTCCCTCTGCGGAACATCTTCATGCTGCTGTGTGCCAAGAGCATTTGGAGCATTAGGCGCACTCTCGTCATGCAATGGCTCTGCTGGCTGGTCTGGCAAGCCCTTACATGCTTTGTTGTCTGCCCTGGTTGGCATGGCTGTGTCAGAAGTGTCACCAGCAGCAGGCTCACACGTTTCTGTGTCTGCAGATGTAGAGACAGTAGCCGCTGGCTCAGCAGGCTGCATTGCAGCAATGTCAGCACTTGGCCCTGCGTAAGCACGACCAGATCTGCTCAGTTTGTACTACCTTGACTGCAGCTGCAGATGTGACAATAAAATCTTGCCTGACTGAGGAAGCTTGTCAGGCATGTCCCATAGGGCAGCATCATGACTGACACTTGACAGCGCTTGGTCATCAGTCTTTGTGTCGATGGACATGCTAATGTCTTCTGTTATTGCATCAGCAGCAGGTGTAGTGGTGTCTCTGTCTACGTCCATGTGCATGTCATCAGCTTCTTCAGAAATGCTCATTGAGGGCTTTGCAGGAGGTGCTGGCTCACCATCCATGTCCATGTCCACGTCAAATTCAGCAAAGAGGTCATCATCATCATCATCAGCAGCTGCATACGTTTCAGTATCAAGACTCGTTAAGTATGTTGAATAGTCAAAGCAAAGCTCTGCGTATGCACATTGCAGTACTGCAAAAATGCTACTGGATGCCAGTGCACTGAACCACCTGTGTATATCGTAGCACAGCAAGCATACCAGCTGGAAAAGCAGCAAGTGACTTGAGCTATAGCATATTTACACCTACCACTTGCAAAGCGTCCTGGCTTTGAGGCTTGGCTAGTCATCCTGCGCACGCAAACACCGTTGGCCTGAGTTTCCTGCCGAGAGAGATGAGGTTTGTCTGGCAGACTGCAGTGCATGATAGCTCAATTAGACACCTATTACACCGCCAGTGGTTTTCAGCCAAGGTGCATACCCTTTGCCACTTGTGACCTTGCCGTGACCAGGATTGGTGCTAGGTTCAAGATTGTTAAGTCTTTTCTGCTCTTTGTGAATGTTGGCCAGAAAGCTGCTGCCTCCATCATCATCGCCATCTGTAAAAGCTTTCAGGTCAGCTAGTGCCATGCTTGCTGAGTTGACAGGTTGACTGTGCTGAGCCGTGACCATGCTACTGATCAGACAAGGTGATGGAGCGAGATGCTCACCATCGAACAATCCCATAGCAGTTCCTTTGCGTCGTAAACACCAGACTCCGCTGCACCCTGTTCACCGCCTGTCACTCTTACCACGCCCAGCCAAGGCACAGGCTGTCAGACGCGCAACCGCGATGGTACCAGCTTTGCCGTGACCCTCAGAAGTGCTGTGGCAGCAAGACGCAGTATTTGATGGGGTTGCTGCTGTCTTACCACTCGACGCAGTTCAGGTGAAATTGGCGCCACCTTTTGAGTTGGAGTTCCGCATGAATAGTTGCAGAATCCTGATGAATCTAAAGCCCAAAGCTGTCGCAAACATTCGAGTCAACGCAACCATCGCAGCGACTGATCTGTATGTCGTTGCGGCAGGCACTGCCAACACAGACCTAGACAGCGATGATTTGTCGGTCTTCTAGGCAGCCGCTGCGCTGAAGTTCTACGCAAGGTCATGACAGCACAAGCGTTACTGAAAGGAACTTGCGCCCACAACACAGCACGTCAACTTTGGAGAAAGCAGCTTGACTGCAAAAGGAGTTATACATCTGCAAGCGCATACATCTGCAAGTGCTCTGCGGTACGCGAAGTTCAAAGGAGCCTGCGCAGCAAGGATCGCAGTGCTTGTGATGTGCTAGAACAGTACCTTCACAGACTGGACAGCACAGAACCTACTTATCACAGCTTTTTGACCACGGATGCAGCTGCAGCTAGGGCACAGGTACAATGACCTAGAACTCACACGTGTTGCGCCACTCGACAGCTTATCTCAAGCTGTCAGCGCAGGCAAAAGCACTGGACCAGCAGATAGCTCAGGATGGCACTAATTCTTTGGGGGCATTGGCAGGCATTCCCATTGCAATCAAGGTAAGCACATGTCTCTTTGCCACAGCAAAAGGAACTGAGTTGTCTGTATGCTGATATTCATATTTTCTCAACAATGTGTGACTACTTTATGCAGGACAACATATGCACAAAAGGAATAGAGACAACTGCAGGCTCCAAAATACTGCAAGGTGCTCAACAAAATGCCAGCTGTGTGCTGATCCCTGCACTGCGTGTCATCATCTTTGGTCACTTTGTCCCAGATAATCACCCATCAGTGGCAGGCATAGACTGACCTACTGCAATGCAGGGTACAGACCGCCATTTGATGCAACTGCTGTTGCTAGACTGAAAGCAGCTGGAGCTATCATCATTGGCAAGACCAACATGGATGCTTTTGGCATGGGTAGCTCAAGTGAATACTCTGACTATCAGGTCAGCCAGATCCATCAGCATACATAGATTTAAGGCATGAGTCTCTTGTGCATTGAGCAAAGTACCGTCAGCAGTCGGCATCAGGCTAATGTCACAGCAAGCACTTTGCGTTTGACTGCATGCGCAGCTCTGCATGGTATGTTGCAGTGCTCCTTGCTATATTGCATTCTCATGGTCATGCAGCTAATGCTCAAGTTCATGCTTATATCCGCAGGTGACCTGCAACCCCTGTGACCCAGAGCGGGTTCCAGGAGGCTCTTCAGGGGGCTCTGCTGCTGCAGTTGCATCTTCACAGTGTGTAGCAGCCCTTGGCAGTGATACAGGCAAGCCCACTTTGCTGCACTTTCATTTGCCTCCTTCAAGCCTAGGATGCAAAACCAACTTGACCCTGCCAGGAACGCAAAGTGACGTTCATATCTGGAGGATCAGAGGCAGCACTTGTTCTGCTGCAGGAGGAAGTATACGGCAGCCAGCAAGTTTCTGCGGGGTTGTTGGGCTGAAACCTACATATGGCCGCATCTCACGGTATGGCCTGATAGCTTATGGCTCTTCTTTAGACTGCATTGGACCCTTGTCAAGCACAGTTGAGGATGCAGCTATCATGCTGGGTGTCATGGCAGGTGAGTGGGATACAACAGATTGCTCTGCACGGCGCTGCGTTGCATGTGCATGCATAGCTGCTGTAGCATGGACTGCACTCAGAAGTGTAGCACACCTTGCATACACTCTGGAGTTGTTGTCTTTGTGTGGATTATGCACCATTTTATCAGCCAACTTGTATGTCTTCTAGTTTTGCATGTCTTGTGTCCTTGCATGCCTGTGCATCTGGCTGGTCTGCCTGTATCATCCTTACACCTGTCATGGATTCACGCTGCTTCTGTTGTCTCAGGACAAGACCCCCATGACGCAACAAGTTCAGCTGCCCCAGTCACAGACTTTGCAGCTGCTCTGCCTTCTGTTGATTCTTTCAACAGCAAGCCACTAAGAGGCAAGAGAATAGGAGTCATTGCAGAGATGATGCAGGGCGGCATAGCTCCAGGAGTAATCTCAGCTGTGCAGAACTCAATCAAACACTTGGAGTCACTTGGCGCAGATGTCTCTGAGGTTAGTTCTCAGTAGAGACGAGTGCAAAGATGCCTGTTGTCACTGGCATTGCTGCATGTTTCTGCATATATCAGTGCGCCTGTCAGGTCCTTTTCTGCACATGCCATTGTGCTTGTCAGGCTTGCCATTGGTCTGCCCCTGGGTTTTGCAGGCTGCATGTTGGCTCCAAGCTGTGGCTGTCTTGTACAATGGAGAGGTTTTGTATGTTGTTTGGTAATGTGGCTGCAGATCTCTTTACCTCAGCTGGACCTGGCATTGCCGGCCTACTATGTTTTGGCTGTGTCAGAGGCGTCCTCAAATCTGGCACGCTATGATGGTGTTCGGTATGGGCTGCGCCACCCAGTGAGCTCTCACACTGCCTCACATACTGCAATGCATACCTGTCAGCATATGGATCTTGCTCAGTTGTATAATTGATTTTCTGCAAAAAGACAGATAGCTAGTGATGTGTTGAGGGACATGATGCAAAGTCAGACATGCAGTGTCAGCAAAGTGTAGCAATCAGCTACAAAAGCACAAGCGCATTGGCAAGCATATGACATCTGATGTGCTGCTGTAATGCAAAGGTCCTTCCTGTGTAGGCAGCCAATCTGAGAGCCATGTATAACGGCACTAGGCAGGAAGGCTTTGGCGAAGAGATGAAGAGGCGCATACTTATGGGCACATACGCTCTTTCAGCAGGGTATTATGATGCATACTACAAGAAAGCCCAACAGGTAGCATAACAACAGGCAGCTTACCTAGTATGGAGACTTGCGTGAAGCTGGATTGTGTATTGCTGTTGGGTGGCTGTAAGCTTGCTCAGCAGCATTACGTCTGGGCGTCAGTGTATACGCATCTACAACCTATGTGTACTGTTCTGTAGGTACGCACGCTGGTTCAGCAGGCACTCAATAGCGCTTTTCAGCAGTACGACCTGCTGTTGAGTCCCGTAGCTCCAACCACAGCCTTCAAGATAGGAGAGAAATCAGAAGATCCTTTATCCATGTACAAGGAGGACCTCATGACAGTTCACCTGAATCTAGCAGGCAAGGCAGCCCACAGTGTGTGCCATTTCTGGGATTTATAGCAAGGCTGATGCAGCAGTCAATTTTGTTTGGTGATCTCACATGCTGCTGTTGCAGAAGGATTTTGTGGTGTTTGGCAACTTGATATTATCCAGCTGGGTTCCTCTGCGTGCATTTTGAGCCATTTTGATGATGTGCAGGCCTGCCAGGCATCAGCATCCCTTGTGGATATGAGTCTGGCACCAATCTCCCTGTGGGCTTGCAGCTGGTTGCGCCTGCTTTTGGGGAGGAAGCACTGTTAGCCACAGCACACATTTTTGAGCAGACTGTGCGGTTGCAAAAGGCAGAGTAAGGTCAGCACTCTGCTGGTCAGCAAGGCATGTTACACACGAGGGCTCTTCCAGAAGCATCGTGTGCAGTCAGCTGACGCACACAGGCTGCTTCCTTGGCTACATCTATTCAGGGGTGGAGCCACTGTCACGCAACTCTGCAATCTGAGTGCCTGATTGAGCAAGCAAGTACTCTCCCAGCCACTGTCTGCTGTTGAAAGGACGCCATTCCTGTCATCACAAACACAAAGCTGGTGTATGAGCCTTGAAGGGCCTCAAACTGCACTCGGTGTTTGTGCTTGTTACCTGTAACAAGTAGCCCTGATTATCGGTAGCAACTCCAGCAGCCACCTTAGCACGTGATTCGGCAACCTCCCGCAGCATTTCTGTCAGACCCTGGTAAAGTACAGACTGAAGAACTGCATCCTGACTGCACATCGCAACAAAACGTCAGTCACAGGGACGCTTGGACAGAGCAGGTCGTTTGCGGACACATCTTGCCTTGCGATGCCTTCAGCGCCTGCAACCTTATTGGACGCTTGCATGGTCACGGACTGGCAGACTTGCTTGGATGCAATTCCTTGGTATGCCTTTTCTGCCGATTTCACGTTGTGCGTAAGCTCCGATAAAGGCACGCGTTCCGCCAGACGTATCTGGTGCACCAAAAGTGTTACTTCCATGCTGTATGTGATCACGAACTTCCAATGCTGCTACTGAATTTCTCGTTTGCGCGGTCTACGAGGCAGTGCCGTTCCTGACAGAATTGGGCCGAAGCCGCCTCATGCTGTGACGTTCTCGTAGGAAGTGGACAATGGCACTAGAACCTGTTGCAAGCACGAGTGGCAGAAATGGCCTAGGTGGTGACGAAACCGATGGTGGCATTGTCATAGAGAGGCACGACGATAATGCAGTGTCATGTCGGTGGACTTTGCCGGGCTTCTCACAGCTGTCCAAGCAAAGAACTAGCACAGGGTGGCTGGCAGTGGGGGCTGGACAGGACTGCAGGCTCTTAATTTACCCGGGAGGTTAGGGGTCGTCTTGCTCGTACATTTCGTACATTATACCGAAGCTCAAGAACTCGCGCAGCATCAAACACGTAGCCAGATCTTCGTACAGTGACAAGTCTTGTTTCCAGCTGCACTGCCTGGATTGTGCCTGCTAGCAGCTGATGTCAATTGCATATAGTGGTTCGACTGCGTTCGTCTTGTTGACTCGAGTCAAGGGCTGAAGTGATGGCAACTCTTCATGTCCTCCACGTGTACTCCTTTTTGAGCACCTTCTGTGCTGTTCAGGTGATTCCCAGGCGCTGCCAGGCTTCATCAGTGTTTATCTACAAGTAACTGGGAGCTCAGGCAAATGGGAATGCTTTGCTAGCTACAGGCTGAGCATTTTGAATCAGCAGGACACTGGCAAAAGCATTGTACGGGACAGCTGGTAAGTCACAGGGTACTGTGGTATGAAGTTTGCTTTTTTACCTTACAGATTGTCCTGCCCTCATCTTGCTTCAAGGCTGTCAAGCATAGCCTGACTTCAATGCTGTGCAATGCAGGCATCGCTTTTCAGGCAAGAAGAAGTCACATGGCTGGTGTGACTTTGCACCAGCAGCGACAGTCACAGACCCCCGCCAAGGCTTCAGCGTCAAT
>JAABUK010010674.1_pt1 | contig 12191 bp, 13 predicted proteins | sample 5559141 | NCBI WGS metagenome assembly JAABUK01 (sample SAMN10711869, study PRJNA513367) | rock metagenome | isolation source: Antarctica rocks | place: Antarctica: Victoria Land, Pudding Butte nord | collected 2016-01-03 | reverse complement strand
GCGAGCTGCAAGCAGGAAGCGTTGCACAAGAAGCAGCAAAAGCCTGCTGCCTGGACAGCCTCTCCTCTGACAGAGGGTGAGGCTGTACAGGCAGCACACCTTTGTTTTCAGAGCAACAACTTGCAGTTGCTTACACGTGCTTACTTTGACTTCGACTGCAGACTGCTGACTGCGTCAGCCTTTTCGACTGTTTTGTCTGGTGGTTCAAACTTTCAAAGGGAATCTGAGTTTTTAGGTTGAGTCATGCACATGCAATCATGCTGTCAGTATGGTGAGTCATGCTGCATGCATGATCTGGCATAGCATTATGTGTAATCCAATTGGGAAATGCAAACATGCTGGACATTAAATATGCCTACTGCTGTATGGGAGAGGCAGGCCAGAAATGTTGTCACCAACCCCTACAAGCACACGACCACTCAGCATATCAGAGAGGCAGCCTTTGTCATCTTTGCACTTGCTGGAGGTACTTGCACTTGCTGGCTTCTTTGTGCGAGCTATAAGCATGTCGTTACGTGATACTGCTGTGAGACAAATGACTGAATCATATCACGTCTCTTGATTTGTGGCTTGCTGGATGCAGTGAGGGAAGAGCTGATGCAGCATAGAAGCAAGCACACCAGCGGCAACGTCTTCTGTGCCAGCTACCTGTACAAGATAGCAGATGCGGCCATGACACTCCTTGCGGCAGGACATGGGCGACCTTGAGCGGTTGGAACGCACTGGGGCACTTGCATGTCATTTTAAAGAATATGTTGCCAATATAATAGTAGAGATATACAGATTATTAGGCTGTGACAATGATGTCATGAAACTGCTTGAAACGAAGCAGCAATAGGAGGGGCGATGCAACGTACATGGCGCCTACAAGCATGCACAGAGGGGCAACGCCGCAAGCTTGTGCTGGGCTGCCTATACTGCTGTTGACGGCAACGCCTCAATGTGTCTTTGAGCTGTCGAGTGTCATGATTTTTAAGAATCAGCTGGCCATCTGGATTTTTGATGGTACGCACGGCCTTGCCATTGACAAAAGGTGGGTAAGTGACCTGCCCTTCTGAGCCGCCCCATGCCAGATCTAAGAACATCACTTGAGGCCTCTTTGAAGACCTCGCCTCAAGATATGGCTCGAGTTCCCTGCAACCAAACACAGACTGACTGCACCTCAATATGAGTTGATTGCATCTGAAGTACTGCACACAAAGAGCAGAACACAAGCGTTGCCCACTGGTCAACACCGGGGACCAAGCACACTCAGCTTGACATGCGAGCGCTTTGCCTGTTGTATGCAAGCTCATGTGCCGTGTGGGTCATGGGCAATCCCCATACATGATAAGCCCAACATGAAGCCTCTACTCGTTGCATACCTGACAAGAAGATTGCTGGGATTCAAGTCACCATGGACTGCTTTGCCATCCAAGCAACTCTGCAATGACTCAAGGGCCTCCATGGCCACCTCATGTAGAGCATCCCAATCGCCATTGAAGCGCTCAAGACGCATCCAACCATCTGATGGATCAAGATACTCCATCTTGATCACTTGCACCCGGCCTGGACATTCTTCCACAGGTACTACCAGCTTTGGCGCCAAACCAAGGTCACTTAGTTCTTCATGCAATTGACATGGGTATGCCGTTGCTACCACTTTTGCCACCAAGCTCTTCCCTTCTTCATCGGTGACATGGTACACATGCTTACGCTTTACGAGCTGCTCGATATCATCGCTGCAAAGCAGGAACACATGCAGGTCGAGGCATGTCATGCCAGCAAAAACCAGGCATGAGCGGTACAGATGGGTGATGTTGCATGATGCCACATTGCATACCCTTACACTGCACGATAGGCAATAGACATTCAGTGTGAAACGACACAGTAGTGGCTGTAGCCATGCAATATGGGTCTCAAAGTTGGTCAAAGACTAACCATGCAATACCTGTGGGGAATCCAGGTGTAACAGAAACTTGCAGCACCACCTTACACACAATTTGTGAGATGCAATAGGCAACAGCACACATGCAGGCTCCTCATTGTGCCATCTTGCTTACCGCATTAGCTCAGTGCAATGCTGCGGCCTGATTGTGGCCAACTTGACAATAAAGCACTCACCTGTCATTTCTCAGCATGTAGGGAATGCCATCAATCAGCTGCTTGTTGCGAGGTGTTGGTGGTTTGGAAGGTTGATGAGCTGCTGCAAGCTCCATACACACAGAATTGACCAGAACACCCAATGCTTGAATGGTTCGAACCAAGTAGACCATATAATCTGGTTGGCCATCGCGTAGATCCGCAAAGTGCAGCCACTCCGTCAATGGCTCACAACAGATCTTGTCAGTATGGAAAAGAGCATGGATCCTGCATGGCAAGCCAGTTTGAGCGCTTTTTACTGTGCATGCTATATGCAGAGTGGGAATGGCAAGAGGAGGAAGCTTGGGGCCAATTGCCGGTCACTATCAGGTGCTAGTAGAACAGTGCATGAAGTAATGACTGCGGCAGGCCTTGCCAACTGACAAGCATACTTGATTAGCAATTGGCGTTGCACAGCATGTGCTTCATCTACCTGAGACCATGGCCAAACACCTCAACACCAACAGCTGGGAGAAGCGTGCTTGTCACAAATGAAGTGTCCCAATTGTCCTCCAGCACTCTGGCATAGTACGCAGCAAGCTGCATGACAGGATTGCTGCCGCCTCCATAGCCCCAATCTTCCTTCCCTTCTAGAATGAAGACATGGACTCTGCTGGACCTGCCAGCCAGCTGCAACCTTCCACTACCATCTGTCTCAGCCTGGGATTCCTGTCACTAAAGCAGGTTTGTTAGGCATGCAGCAAGCATAGCAAGCATAGCGTTGCGCACTCTAGCTGTTGCAAGTACAACATATCATTTGCGGCTTGCTACGCGTGCACACGCACTGCATCTCATGCACTTCAAGCTTGTTGTGGCACCACTCCTTTCTTAGCACAAGACTTGCTGTGAATGAAGCTCCAGCACATAATGTTGCTGGTCTCAACTATCAAGATGTCGCTGCTGTTTATGCATTGTCATGAAGAGTCAATCACAAGAGCAGCATCGTGGATGTGTGCGTGAGGTCACAGCAAGCTGTCAATGCACATGGAAGCATGCACACACGCAGGTCATACACAGTCCAAAGGAACACACCAGTGAAAGGACACAGGTCAAATCCTAAATGATGATGCAAGATCCGCACAACTCACCCCGGATGTGAGGGATGGCTCAAGAGTCATGAAGCAAACGTATGGTGTCATGACTTGCTGGAAAAAGTACAGCAGCTCCTCACGCACTAGGCTGAGCATTGATTTCTCGCGGCCTGACTTTTCGCCCACAAATTGCGGGCCAAGAATGGCCTGAAGCTGCCCATTCACCGACTTGTTTGTGGTATCAATGTAGCTGTCACTGAGGATGGTGATCAGACGCAACACTGTCTGACAGGCTGCCGTTGTGAACTCACCGCTGCGCTTCTGGTCCAAGAAGTTGCCAAAGGCTGGATTTGCATACGCTGCAGGCAGACCCTTCCGCATGCACAGAACATTTGAGTACATAGTCAACAACATCGTGTGCCGGCCTGTCTCACAAGTGAACTGCACCAGAGGACACTGCTCACGCCTGCAGTGGTGCCTTCCTAGAGCATGAGCTGCCATGTAACTTCATGTACATGTCAACTGCATATGCCAAGCCATACATGCAGTAACTTACTATGAGACAACAGTTGCTACAACGTTTGTGTATGCAGATTCCTTGCAATGATGTTGAGTTGATGCAGGAATTTAGCACAAGGCACATCATAATATGAGCAGTCACAGAGTGACCATCGTCTATTGGGCCATACCTTGGCATGCTGTGGCCTATAGATGTTCAACAAGGGTCCATGCCTATCAAACTGCACATCATCAGCCAGGTTGCCTTGTGGAGTCTGGAAGGCTGACCACATTGTGCCAAATCTGCTGGGAGGTGGTAGGGCTTGCAACTTCTGTCTATATGGTTTTGCCCAGAAACTACCCACTTCCTGTTCTTGACCTGAAACTGAAGCAGGTTTTGCGGCTGTAGTAAGCCGTGACTGAAGGCCAAGTGTTGTATGCTGTAGATGACGTAATGCTCAGGTGAAACTAGCTTATGCAGAAGCCCTAGATATGTTTGATCAGAAGCCAGGCTTGGCTCAGTGCATCATACTTGATATTGGGTATATAATATGACGATGGCAGAACTCCTGCCACGTCTGAACCTGTGACAGGCATGAACTAGCTTACGCACTCACATCACGATGCAACAAGACTTCACCTCAAGTGCAGCACTGTACAGCTGATGCAGTGGTCCCCAGCAGCTACAGTGAGCCGCAGTGAGCTCATGTTCTGCAATTCATCTGCATTTAACAGCTGATGAAGAGATTCCGGCAGCTAACAAGGACTTGCCTGTGGCTTGTGATTGCGCAATGATGTCCTCAGCATGAAGGACACTCTTGACGCCACATGCAATCAAGGTTGCCGGTGAAGCATTTCCTAGCTGAGAGGTTGAGGTGACGCCATTTGTCCACAAGTCCTTTGTATACTGGTCGTAATTTGGATTGAGTCCTCTAAGATACTGCTCAAGCTCATTCGTGTCCTTAAAAATGGTCATTATCCCTGTGCACAACATGCGATACGCTGTACTAAAGATCCGCTGTTAGTCAGACAAGCTGGTACAAAGAGTGTTGATACTGCAGCGTATCTGCAGGCAGCGCCCAGGCAGTTTGTGACACCGACAGCCTAGGACATACCAGCTCCAGTTGCTTCCGAAAAGATGAGGCTGTAATAAGCTGTAAAGCATCCACTCTGCAGCAGTACAACAGTGCGTGTAGCTACTTGACTGCTACTCACAGCCTGTCTCACATAAGGCCTGGTGCAGGCTGTTGGGTTGCTGGAGTGTCTAAAGAAGACAACGAGATGGCATCTTCAAAATGAACCTCAGCTGGCTGTGAAAGGTTTCGTGGCGTTCCATCACGGGTCTGAAAAAGAACGGTCCCTTCACTTACGCGAGAATAAAAGAGCCCGCTGTCAACGAGCTCAAGCGATGAAAAGTTGAAGGACGACTTGACAAGGCCTGGATCAGGTCGTTCAACAATTCGAGAGAGTCGGGCTGAGAAGCGGGACCTACCTGCCAATGTTGTGCCGCATTACGCGGGTACCGCAATACCCGCAGTACGCAGTACGTTGCGGCGCAGAACGCAGCGACCCCCCTGTTCTGCGGATACTGCGGTTAAATATACTTGTGTATTATAAATAAGTACAGTACTGTTTTAGTAAGGGTGAAGGAGACCAATCGTTGCGGCTGTGATTAGGTCAATACAGAATCTGGCTTGAGAAGCTTGCCCAGATCAAGGCCACACTGCCACCAAAGCCCACGGCAGTCAGCACGCAGCCAGCAGGCAACCAGTGTTTGTCCACCAGGTCAGCAGTGCAAGATGTAGAGACTAGCCATGCTGAGCTAGCTGAGGTCACCAGGCAGAATGACAGCGAGTATGCCGATGCACTACAAATAAAGGGGGGGGTTTACATGGGGTGGTACCACAGGTTACCATCGCATTGCCATCAGACTACCATGGTAAAATGCATAAAGTAGACACTTCCATGGTAATCAGCAAGGAGGAGCTCGGAAAGTGAGTGGTAGTGTCATTGTGTAGTGAAAGGGTTTGGCCGTCGATGTCAAGGGAATTACAGAGTCCATATGCGCATCCCAGACGCTACACATTGGACCTCTTTACCACACACGGTAACGTTGAGGAGGCACATCAGCAAGAGAATATTCCGCAACAACACTTGGCTATGGCTGCCCCTCAGTCGCTGCAAAATGAGCGCAAGTATGGCAAAATATTGAACTGACTACAGTAATGTTTGATTGTGTGACAAGCGTTAAACATTTATTCAATGAGTACACTATAGTGTGCGTTTAAATTTGCATGGCTCATCAAGTCTTGAACAACTAAAGTTTTACAAACACAATAAAAGCAAGTCTGAGCTGTCAAGTTGCAATGTACTAACAAATAAGTATCCAGTACTGGTGTCCAATACACAGAACAAATTGGCTGCAGAACTATGGTAGATGCTTCAAGAAGCTCGCAAATCGGCTCACAATGACCAGTCGATTACGTTGCGTGCGATGCACACATGTGCAATATCAACTTCAGCGTCACTGCCAACTTTTGCATCAGGTGGCATGTGACTCAGGAAAAAACGCACCCGGCCAGCCCAATAGACACCTGCATCCTTCAGTATGACTACGCTGTCCCGAGAAAACTTCTTGCCCTCTGTTGCCATGGTGGAAAAAGTGGCGCCCCCTATGGTTGCCCGGTCAAATACATATGCAAGGCACTTTGGCCCATAGCACAGCTGCTGACTATGGGCACATAGATCGGGTTGTTGCTTGCCCCATTTGAACCAATCTGCTGGTGCAGCAGGCAACTGTTGCTTGTTGTGGTTGGAACTCCCTGTAGCCTGTAGAAATCTGAGCCACCATTGATCATAGCCTAGAGGCTGATCACAGCACGAGCACACGACGTGCTTCTCCGGGAACTGGCAATAGAAGTGATGCAGCTCTGCTTGCCACTGGTGCTTGTCTGGCCTTTGCCCAACCCCAAAGGTTTCGCTGCCTCTAGAGTCAAAGAGTGTGACATCAAGTCCCTCAGCTGCTTGCAAAAAGTCTGGCAAGATGAGCTCATTGGTCAGCCTGTCCAAGGTAATGAGCTTGTGGTAGAAGATATTGGAAGCCTGACAGCCATGACCCTCCAGGACATGGTCCTCCTCATCTTGCAACAGAGCCTCGCCTACATGAGGTAAAGCTGTGCATGCTGATTTGAACGAGTTGTGAGCATTGAACATGACAGCTTCTGGGTGAGATTTCTGTGTCATCCAATCTGTGTGACGAAGCATTAGGTATCTGAGCAAGTACGTAATGAACAGCACTTTGTTGGCTACAAGGCATGATTGTTAAATGTATATTACATCGCGTTGACTGCGATGTTGATTGATAGACAACTGTACTGGGTTTAGAGTCTCATGCGAAATGCGTTGACTGGGGTTTGACTGACATGAATAATTATATGATACATTGTACCTGGTGAGATTGATTCTAGAATACTCGTGCAGATTCCTTGAGGTCTAGAAAGTCCTACTGTCAAGCCTGTTCTAGAAGAATCCTGTGAGTCCCTATAAATAGTTTGGGATCTCAACAAGTCGACATGATGATCAGTCAGTCTAGCATCCTACTCTCACACTTTCTTGACACAGCTATCTGCTGCTGTCACACCTTGTAACTACCTCCGTTCCGACTTTACCCGTGTGCGCTCCTTGCATTGCATTGCATCCATACGCACTTGCACGGCCACGCTTGTGAGCGTCACACTTCCAGAACCTCTCTACACCAAACATGGCCCAAAAGCAGCACAGGCCATTGGCCTTGATGGCTTGCACCAGATGCAACATCATGTGCCGGTTCATGTTCAGCTCCCATGCTGGCAACAACAGCTGCAGTTTGGTAAGCACAATGGGGATACGCTGTTCTAGCAAGGTCATACTGTCCTCTGAAAGAGTCATATGGAGCAATGACTTGATGGTTACTGGTGAGCAAGTGACAGAGGTGATGTCAGATTACAACATGCAGTTGACTGAGGATGCAAAATATGATGCTGACTTCCAGCCCAGTCCTAACAAGGTCCCTCTAGCAGCGCTTTTTGTTGATATGCCTGAGTTTGATGTTAATTTGCTGTTTGATGAGGTTAGTGCCTGATGGGCATGTTGTCTTGATCCGGTTATTTCAGATGTCAAATACACTTACACTCTAGTGGGTGTCATAAAAATTTGTGAGCAGCATTTCACATGTTGAATGGTCATCATGTCTTCTATAATTCGCATTGACATGTTTTTTCTTTTCCTTTTTGATCTGAAAGCAAATCTGTGATGTCCTCTGCATTTGCAGTCGAATGACACCACTCCGAGATTCAACAACACAGTACAGCTCTCCGCAGCATCTGCGGTACTGCATACACTGCGGCGTGCTGCGCGCAGTGCCGCGAAAATCGCCGAGCGTATAGCGCGCAAATCACTTGATGTTGCTGTCATTCTGTCACACATGGCATGCACACTGCTGCTGGCACACTTTGATTGTCTTGCTTGCAGCAACTTACCAAATGCTGCTCATGAGTGACATGCAGAAAATGGTACATGGCATGTCAATACAGTTCTGTGATGATGGGCACCATACAGCACAGCATGACTACACTAGCTACCGGTAGCCTGTCAGTAAATGCTTATGTACACAGTGCTCATGCTGGTTGCTGTGATACCATTGATGTCAGTTCTGTTCAAGCACAGTTGTGTACTGTCTTGTATGTGAACAATGTTTACACAGCATGCCACAATCTGGGTATATCCTGCAGTCTTACTTGGATTCATATATATCACACATATGCTGGCCTGACAATGTGTGACGAAGCTTTGAGTGTGAAGCAGAGTATGTACATAAACACCAATTAGCTCTGCAGTAATATTGAACAATACACAGCATTTGCTATGGCACTGCAGAGAGAGAGAGAGAGAGAGATTACAAGCAGCAGTTAGCTCTGCAGGTTAGCCGTACACCTTATTCGTCTCCTGATCAGTAATTGCAGAGTTAGATTAGGCTATATTCTTGCATGTGATCTGCCATCTCAAATGCAGTTCATTGATCTTCTTCAGCCTGATTCATATTTTATATTACATTCAGCTGACTTTCTATACTTTAGTCCTGTACATAGTACTTTAGTCTGATACATTCCTGCACATTCCATTTATTATGTCCTTTGCTCCTTATAGGAAAGATACGTTAGCTATCAGACAACAGTTGAACGCGACTCGGACACATTCTCCCTTGTAAATATCAACCACGCGCAACAAAAAGTTTTACCAGTCTGTGTGTGCACTCTCGCAACACACGACAACTAGCGTCACAGCAATGCTTGTGTATATATACACAGCCCTGCTGTATGGAGCCATGACTCGGCATCACAGTGATCAACACGTATGGGCTACATGCAGTGTGTATAATTCAGGCCTGCCCCATCAGAATGATGGTTACAATACTGATACATGTGTCACTCTGCAAGTCGAGACAAGTTACTACACAGGATGCACTGCCACACATTAGATTCAAGTGCAACAGGAGCCTACACATGCATACTGCAATGCTAACAAGCACATCAGAAGCAATGCCTTGCTGTATGGAGGTCCCACTATCAGATATCAGCCCACAAAATTGGCACAGCAGTATTTTGACTGCAAGCCTGCATGCACTTGTCTGCAGACTCAAGATAGCTGTATGAGCATACGGTGAAGTGAATCTGGGCATGACTGTTGCTGTATTTTGCTGCAGCTGCTGTGCAGGGCTAGCATGTTGGATGTCAACACAAGTACGCTTGTGCTTCTGACATGTTATGGGCTGCAAGGCTGTCAAGAAATACCATCTTCTTGCTGCAATCTGCTCCAGGTGTCCATTGACGCTTGCAGCAATGGTTGCCAATAAACACTGCAGTCACAACAAATCATCAGTGTGGCTGTGGTGGTGCACTAGAATGATTGTAAACAACATTATGCACAATGCCTCATGTGCAAAGGAGCAAGCTAGCAAAGGATAGTCCACCTGGGCATAAGACACAAAGTTGAGACGCTTCGATGAAGCTTCAGTCATTGTCATGCATTGGTATGCATACATGCTCTTTTGCAATGCAGTCCACTTTGCAGCCTTCGTGATGACTTTGTGGTTGTATGTCAGCTGATTCAGCTGATGACTAATGGAACTGCCAAGCCATACAATGCAAGCCCCAAGTACCCAACAGCCCCAACACTAGTGGGGTTTTTCACATCATGGTAACATGCAATGCAGCTTTTACACAAGTGTGATGAGTCCAGGAGTCCTAGTCAGCATCCCAGCAAATCTGGGATGCCTTGGGGATGAGTCTGGGGACCAGAGAATCAAGAGATAATAATTAGACCTGAGTTTAGGGTTTAAGAGATTAGGGAGGTGAGCTTAGCATCATGCACAGTCATTGCAAGCCATTGATCATGGTGCCAAGCCATAAGTCAGGTGGGCAATGCATAGCCCATGCTCAGCAGAACATAATGATGTGATCACCATGCTGCAAGCCCCCATGTGGTCATCCCAGCATGCAAGGCTCAGTTTTCAGCAAAAGCACAAAGTTTGTGACATGTCGAGGCCCTGGCCAGTGTATCTGAGTTGAGGCAGAGTGGCTGCTGTTGCCATGCAATTTTGGACATGATTGCAAGACATGCCTGACTGCAATCTACAGGTGAATGCAGCAGGTTTGAGAGGCAACACCTTGGCTTGAAGTGAAGGGTGTCGATTCAACCAATGCTTCAAGTGTAGCTCACAGCCTCTCCAGTGCATATCCTGGCTGCTGGTGCATTGGACATATGCTTCCTGTGACAGAGCAGCAGTGTTATGGCCAAAGAACACAACCTGAATGTCACTGACTGGTTTGTGAGCAGCTCATCTGTGATTCCCAAGCATGTTAAGTCAACCAACAGTTGACTGACTGCTGAGCAAGAAATGTTCGGCTGAACAGCAAGCCTGAGGCAAGTTGCAATCTCAAACAAGCTTGCAGATCCGATTTGGCGGACGTACGAAGCGCTTCGCGCTCAGCAGGTGCAAGAAAGTGAGTCCCTCCAACAGGGCAAAGCTTGTTTCAGAAGCCTGTTGTGCCGCTTCGCGGCAGTGAGGAGGCTCAGCATGCAAAGACTCGGTCCGTTGTGCCTGCAAGTCGGTGGAACTGATCGGCAGCTCGACAACCAAGAAAAGTGCTTGAGCAACGCAAGCACCAAGATGCAGCTGCTGATAGGGGAGCGGACCTGGCTTGAAAAGATCTTTCAAAGATGACCTGATCGAACTTGTCAGCAAGAAGCTCCATATACCGTCGTCCTCCGCCTCGTATTACAGTCAAGTGCTTGTCCAAAAGTCGAGCAAGCGTACACCAAGCATAGGTGGTGTGCCTGCGAGGTCAGCTCCTGTATGTAACAGCGGTGGAAGTTGAGCATATTGACCAGGTCAACCGCTACTTGGATGATTGGTTGACCATTTCACAGAACTCCAACTTTTCAGCAGAACTGCCTGCCTCATACTGCATTATGCCGCTGCAATCAGAACCTCCCGCTACCCAACTCGGCAAGTATCACCAGTGAGGCAGTCTAGATCCGTGCACCTCGTGTCTCGGCAAGCAGACTCCTCATTTCCGCTTTAATGGCGAGTCAAGTCGATCAATGCTGTTCTGGGCCACAGAAGGTCTAGCTTTTGTAGTCAAAGAGTGGTATATTGATACAGAGCCTCGGAGGAAGGGCTTGTAGCCTTTTGCTTCCAAACTTTGGAAGTTAGCGTCAAGCTTAAGGGTGCACCTCTGCTGTTGTTGCAGTCTGTCAGCCAGTCATCAAGCGTAACACTGTTTTGATGCAGCTGTTTGAACATCTTCAAAAGCTTGTGTTTGTCCTCTACAGAAGAAAACTCAATAAGCACACTTCTTCTGCCTTTTGGCGAGAAATTGCCCGTGCGATTGTTTGAAGTCCAGTAAACTGTCTCATCTGGCTCTTCAAAATCAGGCAGAGTTTCAGCCAGCAGATCCACCAAAGATTTGTCCTCAAGCTTCACCAGATTTTTGGTGTTTAGACAGCCAGCTCTTTGACACCAGAAGAAAGAAGAAGATTACAAGCTTTGGCCAGCCAACAAGTCTGATCGCTTGTGGCAGAGCCTCAGCAACCCTGCCAAACGTCATTCATTTGTGTCAAACTAAATGTCAGTGACCTCCAGATAGAGATGCCCTGTCAACACCATATGCCTGAGCTGGCTAGGCTAAACAAAGGCCTGAACAAAAGCAAATGCAAAACCAAAGCACGCCACCTGGTCTGTCTCTCTCTCTCTCTCTCTCAACAAGGGTTTCAGGCTTTACGTGTCGTAGTCAATTACTATATTTGCAGCTGGTAAGATCGGCTTGCACTACAATCCCAATTCGCCGTGGATTCTGCATTGTCAGGCTCGTCACGATGTCTCATCAGAGTCTCTTCAGATATCCGCTGCCTCTCACACTCACAACTTGTGATCCTTGCAAATGCAGACATGTAAGAGATGCTGATGGGACACCAGACTAACATGATGTGAAGTTTCTCAAT
>JAABUK010010673.1_pt1 | contig 12192 bp, 11 predicted proteins | sample 5559141 | NCBI WGS metagenome assembly JAABUK01 (sample SAMN10711869, study PRJNA513367) | rock metagenome | isolation source: Antarctica rocks | place: Antarctica: Victoria Land, Pudding Butte nord | collected 2016-01-03 | reverse complement strand
CCCCTGCTTGAAAGAAAGCTTGCCCGCGTTCGGTCCACCTCGCCTTGGCTTCAGGCTGCTTCTTGCTTTGCTCGATGGCGGCGAGCAGTGCGCCGGCGAGCGCTTCCATGGACAGGGCATCAGCTCCGACGATCTGGACGAGTTCGCCGAGCTGGACGGTTTTCTGTGACTTGACCTTCTTGGCCTTGTCCATGAGGGCCTGGAGTTCGGCGTTGAAGTCGCGTGGTTTGCGGGCCATGGGATCGGTTCCAAGGTGGTGACGGGCAGACGCCAGGCTAATAGCGCCTTACTCCTGCTGCCAAGTATGATTCATACTATCTCACCAGCAGACCCGAGCACCGCGTCATTTCTGGCCGGAGCGCAGCGGAGGCAATCAGGAAATGCGCGCTGATACATAGCTGACGCTATGTGCGCAAAATGCCCCGAAACAGCGTGACAACTACCCTGTAACTTAGTTACCGTACCTCGTCATGGCAATCTTCCACGCCCGTATCCAGGTGATCGGCCGCAGCACGGGGCGCAGCGTAGTGGCGGCTGCCGCCTACCGTGCCGCGCAATGCCTGCAAGACGAGAAGCTGGGACGTGCGCACGACTTCACGGCCAAGACGGGCGTGGTGCATTCGGAGATCATGCTGCCGGTTGGTGCGCCCGCGCGCTGGAGCCAAGGCGAGACAGCAGCGGAGCAGCACGCCGCACGCACAACGCTGTGGAACGAGGTGGAGGCGCGGGAGAAGCGGTGCGACGCGCAGCTGGCGCGGGAGATGGAGTTTGCGATCCCGCGCGAGCTGCCGCAGGCCGAGGCGATCGAGCTGGCGCGGGCGTTCGTGCGGGAGCAGTTCGTGGACCGCGGCATGGTGGCGGACTTGAACGTGCATTGGGACGTGGGCGCGGACGGGCAGGCGAAGCCGCACGCGCATGTCCTGCTGACCATGCGGCAGGTCACGCCGGACGGGTTTGGCCCCAAGGTGCGGGAGTGGAACAGCGCGGCGCTGTATGAGGGGGTGCGGGAGCGCTGGGCCACCTTGGCGAACGAGCGGCTGGCGCAGCTTGGGCACGACGTGCGGATCGATCATCGGTCGTATGCCGAGCAAGGCATCGCCTTGGAGCCGCAGCACAAGATCGGGCCGGCCGGGGCGCGGCGGGCGGTGCGGGGCGAGCCTGCGGAGCGTGCGGCGGAGCACGTCGAGATCGCGCGGCGCAACGGCGAGGCGATCCTGGCCGACCCGGGCGTGGTGCTGGACGCGATCACGCGGCAGCACTCGACGTTTACGCGGGCCGACCTGGCGCGGTTCGTGAACCGGCACACGGCGGACGGCGAGCAGTTCGCGCGGGCGATGGCGGTGGTGGAGGCGTCGCCTGAGCTGGTGCGGCTGGGCGAGGACGGGCGCGGGCGTTCTCGGCTGACGACGCGGGAGATGCTGACGGTCGAGCAGCGGATGGAGCGGACGTCGCTGGCGCTGTCGCGGCGGCAGACGCACGGGGTGCTGCTGGAGCGGCGCCGGGCGGTGGCGGCCGAGACGGGGCTGGGGGACGAGCAGCGTGCGGCGTTCGGGCACCTGACGCGGTCGCGGGACCTGTCGGTGCTGGTGGGCATTGCGGGCGGCGGCAAGACGATGCTGCTGGGTGCGGCGCGGCGCGCGTGGGAGGCGGAAGGCTACCGGGTGCGTGGGGCGACGCTGTCGGGCATCGCGGCCGAAGGGCTGGAGGCGGGCAGCGGCATCGAGAGCCGCACGCTGGCGAGCCTGGAGTGGGGCTGGAAGGAAGGGCGGGACGCCCTTACGGCGGGGGACGTGCTGGTGGTGGACGAGGCGGGGATGGTGGGCTCGCGGCAGATGGAGCGGGTGCTGGGCCAGGCGGAGGCGGCGGGGGCCAAAGTGGTGCTGGTGGGGGACCCCGAGCAGCTGCAGGCGATCGAGGCGGGGGCGGCGTTCCGGGCGATCGCCGAGCGGGTAGGGGCGGCGGAGATCCTGGAAACCCGGCGGCAGCGCGTGGGATGGCAGCGCGAGGCGACGCGGGAGTTGGCAACGGGGCGGACGGCGGCGGCGCTGGTGCGCTACGAGGCGGCCGGGATGGTGCATGGGCACGCGACACAGGACGAGGCGCAGACGGCGCTGGTGGCGGTCTGGGACGTGGAGCGGCGGGCGGCGCCGGAGCAGAGCCGGGTGATCCTGGCCTACACGCGGGCGGAAGCGCAGATGCTGAACCACCTGGCGCGGGAGCGGCTGCGGGCGGCGGGGGAGCTTGGGGCCGAGCAGGCCGTGCAGACGGCGCGGGGCGAGCGGCGGTTTGCCGCGGGGGACCGGCTGATGTTCCTGCGCAACGAGCGCGGGCTGGGAGCGGGGCCGGGAGGCCGCGGCGGGGTTGCGGTGAAGAACGGCACGCTGGGGACGGTGCTGGCGGTGGAGGGTGCTGGGGCGCGTCTGACGGTGCGGCTGGACCGGGCGGGGGCGGGCGGCGGGAGTGCGCCCGAGGTGACGTTCTCGGTGGGCGACTACGCGGCGCTTGAGCACGGCTACGCGGCGACGACGCACAAGGGGCAGGGGGTGACGGCGGACCGGGCGCACGTGCTGGCGTCGGCGCACATGGACCGGCATGCGGCGTATGTGGCGCTGAGCCGGCACCGGGACGGGGTGAGCCTGCACTGGTCGGCGGACGAGCTGGGCAGCCGGGAGGGGCTGGCGCGAGTGCTGGGGCGCGAGCGGGCCAAGGACACCAGCCTGGACTATGGCGACGGGGCGGAGCCGGAGGCGGCGGGCCTGGCGCCGGAGCTGGCCCGCGCGGAGCGGACGGCCGCGGCGTATGCCGAGCGGCGCGGGGTGGTGCCGGCGGGCGAGGTGGCGGCGGGCGACGGTCCGGTCGGGCCGCGGCTGGCGGCGCGCACGGCGCTGCTGCTGAACCGGATGGGGGCGCTGCAGCTGGACGGTGCCGCGACGCTGCAGGGGCACGCAGCACGGGCGCAGGCCGGCCAGGCGGCGGGCGAGGTGCTGCCGGGGCTGCAGCCGCGGTTCCGGCACGGCCGGACGCTGCGGGTGCTGGAGGCGTCGCTGGCAGCCTCGGCGCGGCTAGCAGAGCAGGGTGTGGCATCGGCCGAGCGGATGGCGACAGCACTGGGCGGGCTGCCGGAGCTGTTGCGCGGCCTGGCCGGGCGGATGGCGCTGCGACAGGAGGCGATGGTCGGGGCCGCGGAGTGGCGGGAGCGCTACGCGACGCAGCGGCGGCAGGCGGCGCTGGAGGTGCAGGCGCGCGGGCTGGTCGGAAGCTGGGACACGCTGATCGCGGCGTATGGCGCGGCGCTGCCGGGGCTGGCCAGGGACCCCGGGCTGCAGGGCACGCGGGCGGCGCTGGTGCGGTTCGGCGCGTCGCTGCGCGAGCAGCCGGATGCGGTGGCGGTGCTACAGGCGCGAGGGTCCGAGCTGGGCCTGGGTGCCCGGCCGAACTTCGCCCGGGTGCTGGCCTCGCATGATCCGAAGCGCACCGTCACGGGGCAGCTGGACGGCTACGAGGCGCAGCAGCGGGCGCACCTGAAGCAGGAGGCGGAGGAGACGGCGACGCGCCTGGCGCAGGAGCAGCAGCTGCGGCCGTCGTCCAGCCATGGGATGTCGATGTAGCGGGAGCGGGCGATGCGGGTGGAGAAGGCGGGGGAGGCGGAGCAGCGGCTGTTCGGGTTGATGGCGGTGGCCGAGGAGCAGCAGGCGGCGGTGCGGGAGGCGCTAGACGGGCTTGCGGCGGCGCGCACGGGGCTGGCGCAGGAGCGGGCGCATCTGGGCGAGGCCGTGGAGGCGGTGCGGACCGAGGCGGGGTGGCTGCGGACGACGGCGGGCGATCTGGGGCCGAACCTGGCGTGGCGCACGGAGGTGGCAGCGAAGGAGGCGGTGAAGGAGGAGCTGGCGGGTGCGGGCACCCTGGCCGTGAAGGCGGTGGAGGCGGCTGCCCAGCCGCTACTCACGCAGCTGTCGGGGGTGGCGGCGCAGGCCGGGGCGGTGGAGGCCGGCCTGCGGCGGGTGGCGGCCTGGGCGAGCTGGCGGCTGCTCGGGCGTGGCGTGGCCGTGGTGGCCTTGCTGGCGGGGCTGCTGTGGCTGGCGGACCTGTCGGTGTGGTGGTGGACGGAGCGTGACATGGAGCGGGCGCGCGGGGAGCGGATGGCGCTGCAGGCGGAGATTGGCGTGCTGCGGGGGATCCGCGACGAGCTGGCGGCCCAGCGGACAAGGCTGGTGCAGGAGGGGCTGCTGGCGAAGATCAACCGCTGCGACCCGGGCCACCGGCCGTGCATCCGGGTGAACGAGGCGGCCGGGGCGTTCGGCGAGCAGTCCGACTACCGGGTGATCCTGGGCTACTAAGCGGGCCGGGGCCGGCCGAAGGAGGGGCGGATGAGCGGGCAGAGCGAGACGGCGCAGCTTGTGGAGACGGTGGCCGAGCTGGAGCGGGTGATGGGCCAGGTTGCGGTGATCCTGCAGCAGCACGGACAGATGCTGCGTGAGCTGCTGGAGGCGGCGGCGGTGCGGCCCAAGGAGGAGACGCGGCTGGACGAGCTGGTTCTGGCGCTGATCGGGCGGATGGACCGGCAGGCCGGCCTGCTGGAGCGCATGGAGGCGCGGTTCGGGCAGGTCGGCGAGAGCGTCGCGGCCATGGCGCAAGGCTTCTCGAAGAGCAAGGACCAGGCCCCATGACGGACACCAAGGCTTCCGGCCGACCGCACCCCGAGGTGGTGCGCCGCGTGGGCTACGATTCGGTTTGGCCGGCGGACAAGCCGTTTCCGCTGACGCCGCTCGAGGCCTGGTATGTGCTGCAGGGCTGGGAGGTGAAGCCGGCCGGCGGCCTCACCGTGGACCAGGTCGGGGAGATGCCTGGCAAGATCGAGGGCGGCAACGGTTGGGTTCAGCTTTGGCGGCCATGACCCACTTGGCCTATGATCCAAAGCCGCTTGCCAGCTATGACGGTTGACGATTGAGGGGAAACCGAATGCAGCGATTGGGGGTGCTGGTCCTACTGGTCGTCGCGGCTTGCTCTCCCGCATGGGCGCAGGGCCAAGGCGCGACCGATAACGAACTTTATGCGGCCTACTGCAAAGGCGTGACTAACGAGCTAGATCAAGGGAACGCTCAGGTGCAACAGATGTCGCGGCGTTTTTCTGGTTATCTGTTTGCGACTGGGGCGCTAACCGACCCGCGGCGCAGAAATGCGGTGTTAGGCATCGGGGCGGCGACGGCACGCGGGCGAGCGGACCAGCAGCAATGCACAGCGACGTTCAGTACCTGCAATGATACAATATTCGGGAGGCCGGGCACTCCCGTACCAAAAGGCAACTCGGCTCAGCAGTTCCTAGGCTGTATGGATCGTAACCTGTCCTGCTCTCGTGCAATGCGCTGTACTGCGACGGATGTGCTGCCCTTCTAGCTCGCACATAGCCCTGCCCTTCGTGCGAACAAGTTCAATTAACCTGTTTGTCAGTAGCTATCTTGGTATATTCGATCCTCAATCCTGCTTGCGATTGTGTTTTTGCATGATTACATCGATGGCCTAGCAAACAGGGCTATATGATGGATTTTTCGGCAATCAAACCTACGTAGAAACCGCAAAGGCGTCGATAGATCTTCTGAAAGCTGCTGTAACACTGATACCTAAAAGTGCGCAGCGTGACGAAATCGAAAGCAAAGTCGACGCTGCAAAAGACGCTCTCGACAGAAACGATGTTAAATTGGCGCATGAGTTAGGCTACTTGCTATGTAAATGCACTTTTCCGCCACAAATCATGCTTTGGAAGGAAGCGGAAAAATCATACGTTTGTCCTAATTCAGTTTGTGATCGCAAGAAGGTACAATGGCAGCGCAGCCCTGATAGCCCAGGAGAGAGCTGGAAAACAGCTTAAGGGTAGCTTTGATAGCCAGACCGATAATCGCCCATTACGGAAAGACGCGCCTTGCACGGCCTTGTGTAGCTGGCGGAAAGATATCGCCGCCTTTCCTGGCCTTAGTTGCTTTGTAGGTCGCCTCTAGAGCGGATGTCTGTTGCCATTCCCAGTTACTAAGTGATCCCTTTTTCACTCGGTTACCGTCAGCCCAGGGTTTCCGGAATTGGTCTCCATCATAGACTATGAGCAGATCAATAGCAGGATTGTTAAAGGAACTATCTTCCGACAATGCGCTCAACGTCATATCATCCGCTATTGCAATATAGTCCCAATCTGACACAGGTGAGTTGGAGCCGTCAGCGCGAGAACCAATAAGCCAGATCGCCGTGATTTCTGGGTACGCTTTCGCAAGAGCTTGCACATAGTCGATCGTCATGTTGCTTAGACCCCGTTTTGAAAGGCTGGCCTGGCTAACGTGACGGACTGATCGGGGCCGTCCTGACAGCGTTCCAGAAGGTTTTCCCTTCCTGGAGCTTGCCATGTGGACGCCTGAGGATCGCGCGTTGGTCGGAGACTTCGGCTCTGGCCAGGCTTTGAGCGATGACCAATACCGGCTGTTAGAGCCGCTGATCCCGCCCGCCAAGCCCGGAGGCCGCCCGCGCACGACCGACATACGACATCTGTTGGATGGGCTGTTCTATCTCGTACGCACTGGCTGCCAGTGGCGGCATCTGCCGCCGCCTCCCGCGTTCCCGCCCTGGCCCACCGTGTATAGCTATATGCGGGCTTTCCTCAGCGCTGGCACATGGGAGACCATGCGCCATCACCTCGTGACGACCCTGCGCGATGCCATGGGGCGCGAGCCCAGTCCCACGGCGGCGATCATCGACACCCAGAGCGTGAAGACCACGGAAAGCGGGGGGCCGCGCGGCTACGACGCGGCCAAGAAGGTGAATGGCCGCAAGCGCCACGTCGCGGTGGACACCCAGGGGCTGCTGCTCGGCGTGCTCGTGCATGCCGCCTCCGTCCAGGACGCCGACGGCGCAGGCGACCTGCTCCGGCGCATCAAGCCGCTCTACTGCTGGCTTCAAACGGTGTTCGCCGACAGCATCTACAACCGCGTCGCTGCACTGCTTGCCTGCTTCCTGCTCGGCATCACGCTGGTCATCGTCGGCCGTATCCCAGGCACGAAAGGCTTTGTCGTGCTCCCACGCAGATGGGTGGTGGAACGGACATTTGGTTGGCTCGGCCGGTGGCGGCGTCTGTCCAAGGATTATGAGCACCTGCCCGAAGTCTCCGAGGCCATGGTCACCCTCGCCATGATCCGCCTCATGCTTCATCGCATCGCTCATCCAAATCGCAAGCGACTGACCGCTCCGTGACTTTTAAAACGGGGTCTTAGCTCGACTTTGGCCATTTCCGGCTGGCCTGACGGTGTGATGGGCGGCGAAGTGGGTGGTGCGCTAGGATGACGCGTCCCCGCCAAGAGACATCGCCATGCCCTGCCTGCCATCCCGCTTCGCCGCAATTATCCTAGCGTTCGCGCCGCTGTTCTTTCAACGGAGTTGGCAGCACGCTGAAGTGTTGCTGACCGGCGCCATCTTGGCGCCGGGCAAGCGCACCGTGACCAGCCTTTTGCGCATCATGGGCCTCGCGCACGAACGACGGTTCGTCAACTACCATCGCGTGCTCAACCGTGCCAAATGGAGCGCGCGGGCTGCATCGCATGTGCTGCTGAAGCTGCTGCTCAACGTTTTTATGCCGACCGGACCCGTCGTGCTGGGCATTGACGACACGATCGAGCGCCGCCGTGGCAAGTGCATCGCGGCCAAAGGCATCTACCGCGACCCGGTGCGCTCCAGCCATGGGCACTTCGTCAAGGCGAGCGGCCTGCGCTGGCTCAGCCTCATGCTCCTGGTCCCAATCCCCTGGGCGGGGCGGGTGTGGGCAATGCCGTTCCTGACAGCGCTTGCTCCTTCGGAGCGCTACTGCCAAGAGCGTGGCCGACACCATAAGAAGCTGACGGATTGGGCAAGGCAACTGGTGCTGCAAGCCCGTCGTTGGTTGCCCGGCCGCAAGCTGGTGATGGTGGGCGACAGCGGCTTTGCCGCCCTGGAACTCCTGGCAGCGCTCAGCCGCCGCGGCGTGGCGTGCATCACCCGCCTGCGCCTTGACGCCGCCCTCTACGACCCAGCACCACCTCGCCTGCCCGGCACCAACGGACGACCCCCGACCAAGGGCAAGCGCCTGGCGACGCTGTTCGAGGTGCTGGCCGACCCGGCCACGCCATGGCAATGCGTCACGGTAACGGGTTGGTATGGCGGCGGCGAGCGCATCGTCGAGATCAGCACCGCTACCGCCGTCTGGCGCCATAGCGGGATGCCCGTCGTCCCGATCCGCTGGGTGTTGGTGCGCGATCCTCTCGGCCGCTTTGATCCGCAGGCTTTGCTGTGCACCGACCCCGCCCAGGATCCGGTGCAGGTCCTACGCTGGTTTGTCCAGCGCTGGCAGTTGGAAGTCACCTTCCGCGAGGTGCGCGACCACCTCGGGGTGGAAACGCAGCGCCAATGGTCCGACAACGCCATCGCACGCACGACGCCTTGCCTGCTTGGGCTGTTCTCTCTGGTCACCCTGCTGGCCATGCAGCTTTCGCCGCAGGCACGCCAAGCTGTCGCGACCAGTGCGTGGTATCGCAAGCGCCGCCCAACCTTCTCCGATACGCTCGCCGCCGTGCGCCGCGAGTTCTGGCGGGAACAGGGTTTCGCCATGTCCCACCAAACATCAAACATGCAGAAACTCCGACCGGCACTCCGCGAAGGCATCACATACGCGCTCTGCAATGCCGCCTAATGGCCAAAGTCGAGCTTAGATGCCCACAAATGACCGAAACTCAAGAATTCTGCACAACGATTGCAGATTTTTAGCAGGCGTTTTTGTATCGAATTATTGCTGAGGATGATAACCGAAACAGGGCATGGATCCTCTTGGAGAAATTTGTAAAATGAGTGCTGCCCTCCCAACGCCCCTTACGTTTCAAAAATTCCAGCAGCGCCGCCGCTCTTCGTCGCCTCAGGAAAGGCCGGTCAAGGACATTGGCTGGTCCGATAAAATGGCAGTGTGGATTACCGCCCGTGTCGGCACCATGGGCTTCTTTCTACTGATCCTTGTTTGGACAGTGTTGTGGTTGGGCTGGAATTTCCTGGCGCCTAAGCTCGACTTTCCGCAATTTCAGGCCGCGTAGGAGAGAGTCTCGGCGAGACGTTTGAGAAGGCCCACCGGTATTTCGACGAGTTCTGTGTCGTCCCGGGACGTCGATAAATCCAACGGGCACCAAAGAAGGCGACGTACTGTGGCAATGGCGTCGCTGAATGTGAGCTCGGTCTTTCCGTACCACGCGGCGATACGGGGACGGGCTGCTCGGCTGGACGTCGCAATCAGTCCGTTCGCCCAAATCGTTATCAGCGAGAAAAGCCCGAGCAGCGCCGGTGTCGTCCGCGCAATGGCAAGGTCGGACCACTGGCGCTGTGTTTCCACCCCCAAATGCGCCCGCACTTCCTGGAATGTCGTCTCCAAGCGCCAGCGGGAGACGAACCAGCCGAGGATTTGGGCCGGGCTGGCTTTGGTGTCGGTTGCGAGGAATGCCTGCGGCGCGCGTTCTCCGGTGGGATCGCGCACCAGCACCCAGCGGATCGGCGCCGGTGGCAGGCCGTTGTGATACCAAACCGCCGTGCCTGAGACGATCTCAAGCGTTCGCTGCTGCCCGCCATACCACTCCTGCAAGGTGATCAACGACCAGACGGTCTTCGGGTCGGCTAGGATCTGGGTCAGCTTCGGCACGCGCGGACCCTTCAAAGGCGGGCGGCCCAGCCGCCCTGGCCGCCGCGGCGGCGCCGGTTCGAACAAGCTGGCATCCAGGCGCAGCCGGGTGATCAGACAGACGTGGCGGCGGACTGCCGCAATCAGGTCGAGGGCTGCAAAGCCGCTGTCGGCCACGACGACGATGCGCCGCTGCGGGAGCCAGCGTTTGGTCTGCAGAATCGCCTGACGGGCCCAGTCGGTGAGCTTCTTGTGGCGACGGCGACGTGCATCGCTCCAGCGCTGAGAGGGCGCCAGCACGGTCAAGAACGGCAGTGCCCAGCGACGGCTCGCCCAGGGGATCGGCACGATCACCATGAGCGACAGCCAACGCAGCCCGCTGGCCTTGACGAAGTGGCCGTGCGACGAGCGCACGGGATCGCGATAGATCCCCCGGGCCTTGATTTTGGCGCCCCAGCGACGCTCGATCGTGTCGTCGATCCCGATCACGACGTCGCCTGCGGGCAAGAAGACATCCAGCACCTGCGCAAGCAGTCTGCGCGCTACGGCCCGGCTGTTCCAACGAGCCCTGTTCAGCACCTCGTGGTAGCGCCCAAAACCCGGGCTCGAAGCCAAGCCCATGACCCTCAGGGCTTGGCTGACCGTGCGCTTGCCCGGCGCCAGCACCACTCCGGCTACAAGCACGAGGACATGGCGCCAGACAGGCGCGGCAAAGCAGTCGCGGAAGGCAGACAGCCAGCCCGCGAGCACTGGCGGGATTGGGCTCGTATCGCTGGATGGAGCATCAGTGTGGGTGCAATGGGCCGACATCGCATTCATAGAGTCCAGCCGCAGCCGAGCCGCAAGAGCCGCAAAGGCATGGTCGGCATTGCGCAACGGCGGCGCTCGAACGTGAAGACGTGTATCTTGGGCCCGATGACCAACGACATTCTCCAGCGTGTCGAACGCTTCCATTTCCCAAGAGGCGCCGTCATCCCCGAGCGCCGCAACCGCGGCTACACGCTCTATCACGCCCTTTCTGGTGCACCGGTCGCCAGACTCCGCCCGACCGGACGCAACGACAGCGTTGAAGTCCTCTACTGGTCAGCGAGCAAGGAGCGATGGACTGCAGCTGGTCCTTTTGGAGGAACAGTCCTGCCTCTCGACGAAGCCCTCCAATTTATCGCCTCCGAAGACATCTTCTGGGCGCTCTGCTGAGCGCGCCATCTATCAGAAATTGCGGAAAGTCGAGCTTAGTCAGTAAACCGCTTCGGACTTCGAAGCGCCACCCGTCCTTGGCCTTCGGATCGATAACCGGCTCAATCCAAGCCTTCTTGGCCTCCTTGCTCGAGAGCATGAACGAAGAGACCAGCGGCACCATCGCGTCCTTCGCCGCCGGGTCCGGCGAGCGAACGGTGCGCGCCCACAGCCAGGCGATCACCGTTGCCTTCGAGCCGTCCGGCAGCGTCGCCTTCGGATAGAAATGGCCGATGCGCTTTTCCGCCTCGTCGCGCATCCATTGGCCGTAGTAGCGGACGTCCTCTGCCAGCCCCTCCGCGCCTTTCCAGGAGCGGAGCTGGCCGTTCGCCGCCTCGGCGCGGGACTTCGGGTTGATCGGCGGACGGCCGGCAAACTTGGGCGGGATTTCCACCAACGCCTTGCCGATCAGCACCGCTACAGGGTTCAAGTCCGAGCCAAAGGCGCGAAGGCCCAACCGCTGCGCCTCAAGCGGGATCGAGCCGCCGCCCGAGAAAGGATCATAGACCGGCGGCGCCTTGGTCTGGAGATAGTCGAGAATCGCTGCGCCGTCGCCCGGCGTCGGCGGCTCCTCGCCCAGGCCCCACGCGACCGAGCGCGCGATCTCCCACCGCGCCGCGTTCAGGATAGCCTCGTTGTTCGAGGCCTCCCACGGCACCATCGCCTCGATTATCTTGTGCAGCCGCCGCCGCTCGGCGTCCTGCGCCTCCTCCGTCGGGAAGCGATCGGGCCACGAGGAGGGATCGTCCACCAGCTGCGCGAACAGCACCGCCCGGCACGCCGCCAGGGGCCGGCGCGCCCACCACAGGTGCAGCGTGGACGGATGCCCGTGCCGGATCGACTTCTCCCGCGCCGACGCGACGTTGATCGCCTCCAGTGGAATGGAAACTTCGATCAGCTTCTTGCGGACAGGCGTGGTCATACGGCTCGCTTAATATCGGTCTGTGAAAAGTCGTCGCCCTTGAACAGCAGGGGCTCGCCGGTCGTCTTGGCGAGCGCGTAGGAAAAGCAGTCGCCGAAGTTCAGGCCCGCGGGGTGTCTGCCCTTGCCGAAGCGCCGGAACGCATCGATGGCCACATCGACGTGTTCGGAGCCGAAGCCCGCGACCTGCACGGCCGCACGGGCGGCGAACGCGCGGAATTCGGCCAGACCCGGCTCGCCCTTGCGGCTAAGGATCACCATGCTCGATTCCAGCATGGTGGCGGCGCTAGCCAAGCGGGTCCGATCCGCGGTGATGGCGGTGATAAACGCCTCTTCCTCCGGCTCACCCAGCAGGGCGGCGATGAAGACCG
>JAABUK010010672.1_pt1 | contig 12193 bp, 18 predicted proteins | sample 5559141 | NCBI WGS metagenome assembly JAABUK01 (sample SAMN10711869, study PRJNA513367) | rock metagenome | isolation source: Antarctica rocks | place: Antarctica: Victoria Land, Pudding Butte nord | collected 2016-01-03 | reverse complement strand
GCTGTCGCCTGTGCTCAATCAATGTCCAATCTACTTGTCATGATCTCGTGTTGCTACTCCCGGAGTTCGAGTTGGACAAATCTGCCGCAGCCTGAGCGGTGGCCACCCCCAGCACAGCCACTCCGCCAACTCAGGTTCTGTCTTCTCTGGCGGCCTTGGGCACAACACGTCCTCGCGCTCCGAGACACAGTCCACCCGCGGCGGCTTGCAGCTGCCGCCGCTGCAGCTGCCGCAGGTGCGTCTGCCCTGCTGCCCCTCCTGACTCCTCCCTGCCTCCTCCCTGCCGGTCCCAAAAGGCAGACGCTGGAGGTCCTGAAAGTCCTTTAGGACGCGTGGTTTAGGAAAGACGCCATCACAAGGCTAAGCTGCCGGATGGGGAAGACGCCCAGTCCTGGGCTACTGTTTCCAAAGCCTCGATTCCGCAGCACTGAGCATGTCACATGGACGAGAGCTGCGCCTGGCTTGTGCGACGCAACGGCAGGGTGCAGCGCATCTGGCCTGCTCACGGCTGCTGCCGCCCTCTGCTGCACTGCTCAGTTTGCCGCATGCACCACGCGCACTTCGACTGTGTATTCAAGCGCACTGGCATTCAGCTGCTGGGAGCGCAACGACCCCACATCTGGCTGCACCTGCGCACTGCCGAAGCCATGTTCTCTCCTATTCCCCATAGATGTGTTGGGATCGCTGTTCAAACCCATGTGAGTGCCGTATCTCACAGGAGCACCGGCGAGAGGAGTCGCCGGCGGCCTCGCGCATGTCGCTGGACGAGACCGGCCCCGGCTTCGCCAATGCCGCGGCCTCGCCGCCCGAGCAGCAGCTGAGCCGCCAGTCGGAGACCAACTCCTCGCTGCACGAGCGGCCGCTGCCGCACCTGGCCGACGCCCGCGCCGCCGGCAGCGGCGGACGGCCCTGAGCGCTGAGCGGCCTTCGCCGAGGCGCCTGCACGGGCGCCGGTAGCGGCCAGCAGCAGATGTGGAAAAGCCCTCTGCACCGCGTTGGTAGCAGGAGCGGATCTAGCACAGCGGCAAGTAAGGGGCGCTGCTGCCGCAGCACTGTGTAGAGTAGGTACTGCTCTTGATTTGCTGTTGCTGTTGCACATCCGGCCCCTCCCTGGGGCTCCGGCACACCCCTCCGCTTGCTCTCGCCCAGCTGGGGCGCTGCCTCGTTTGTGAGCATGCATGGGGTAATACGTGAGACCTTTGAATTGCCAGGGCTTCCGATGGCTGGGTACACGCCAATTGAACCAGTGTTGCCAGAAACGTTGATTTGCAGCCTTTGTTAGCTCATAAGATGTGTGATGGCCAGAGAGACCGTGTCGATTTCCATCTTCGCCTTACCTTTCGACTCGAGTGTGCAATGCCGGAACACTGCAAATTGATCATCTCACTCAGTCGTCAGCATGTGTGCTGGAGTGACGTGTAATCCACGACAGAGGAGCGAGGTTCCTTCGGGAGGCGTCCTTTCAGCATTTAGAAAAGGGCGGCTCACCGGCCCGCCAGCACAGCAGCATCGGCAGGTGAACGCTTGTTTGGAAAGCCCGCCCATAAATCCGCACCCTTCATGCTGTGGGCCACAAGTCCAAAATACACACGTACGGACTGCTCTGGCTGCAGCAGGCAGTGCTGGACGCAAAAGACCCGCATTGCGATGAGGCCTGTGGTATTGACGCTGTTGTGGACTCCCTACTGTGGACAGCCTGAAATTGACCGCTGGCAGGCAAATTTCCACCTGCAGTGCAGCACCGACTGCGATGTCTAAGCATGATGCCCGTGAGATGTCGGAAGCATGTACAGACAGCAGCAGGCACAGGCACATGGATGCTTCCTGAAGTCGTGGTTGTCTTTATTTGCACAAGGAAATGTCCGTGACTGCAGCCGCGAGCGAACGGGGCTGGCATGGCGGAGGTCTTGCCGCTGTCGTGCATCAATTGTGATGCTCCTCGGGCTAGCGGCTGTGACCAAGCAGCCCTGTCGGCGCGGGAGTCCATGAACGAAAATAAAAGTCGAAGCTTTGCTTTCAATAATCAATCTTCTTATCTCAATTCCAGCAATAGTTTTGGCTGCATCTCAGACGCCGGCAACCAGGGTCTGATGAGCTCTGGCCGGCAAGACGACGCACAGAGCATTTGCTGTGTAGCGACAATATCTGAGCGCTGCTGTCAAATGCCGCAGAACTCTTCATCAAGTGACAACAGTGATCGAGCAGCGGTGCCGGTGCAAGAGGGTCGTACATGGAAGTCTTCCGTCCGGCCTTCCTTCCGGCCTTCCTTCCTTCTTTCCTTCCTTCCGTCCTTCCGTACATGAAATCCTTCCTTCCGGCCTTCCTTCCTTCCTTCCTTCCTTCCGGCCACGGCTTAAGTCAAGAATGATAATCTGACGGGCAGTTGCTGTTGTCGCAGTGGCGACGCGGCTACGCGCATCATCACGACAGCCGCCGTCGTGGAGGGCATCGTCATGGCGGACAGGATGATGGTGCACATGGTGCCGTCCATGCGCATGGGCAGCTGGCTCTTTGCGCTGGTGGTGGTGGGGGCACCCTGCATTTCGGCGGCCTGGGTCACAATAAGGGAGAGCAAGCTCTTGCGCTGAGCTGGCTCGCGGAATATACACTGCACACGGGCCTCGGAGCAATGCTATAGCATTGCTCCGAGGCAATGATGATGCCCGTGTGCAGTGTATATTCCGCGAGCCAGCTCAGCGCAAGAGCTTGCTCTCCTTTATTGTGACCCAGGCCGCCGAAATGCAGGGTGCCCCCACCACCAGCGCAAAGAGCCAGCTGCCCATACGCATGGACGGCACCATGTGCACCATCATCCTGTCCGCCATGACGATGCCCTCCACGACGGCGGCTGTCGTGATGATGCGCGTAGCCGCGTCGCCACTGCGACAACAGCAACTGCCCGTCAGATTATCATTCTTGACTTAAGCCGTGGCTGCAGCAAGCAAGACTTCCATGTACGACCCTTGCACCGGCACCCCTGCTCGATCACTGTCGTCACTGGATGAAGAGTCCTGCGGCATTTGACAGCAGCGCTCAGATGTTGCCGTTGCACAGCAAATGCTCTGCGCGTCGCCTTACCGGCCAGAGCTCATCAGACCCTGGTTGCCGGCGTCTGAGATGCAGTCAAAACCATTGCTGGAATTGAGATAAGAAGATTGATATTGAATTGGACTTCTATTTCCGTTCATGGACCCCTCCCGCGCCGACAGGGCTGCTTGGTCATTGATGCTCAGCGGGTGCCAAGGCGATCTGCATGGCCAGGGCGATCTGCATGGCCTGCTGTCGTATGCAAGCAGCTTTCTTCAGCCTTCTGGGAGAGTTTAGCTCAAGCGGCATTGCACAGAGCGGGCGTCAGCAGCACACATTGCTCGCAAACTTTGCGAGCCAGCCGCACACAACCAAGCGCGCATTCGAATACATTTGATCACGCGTGACATCTGTGGCTCTGCCTGCACTCTGTCTCTACCTCAGTGTGACTGCCACCTGTCTTTCTAACGCCCAGAGTGTCTTCCACCCCGCCGGCACTTCCAAAATCCCCCGCCTTTTTATGGCGTACAGCGATGTTCTGATCTGTGGATGCACCTTCTTCGTCAGGCTGGCCACATCATGCACGACGTTCAGGTCTGCATACAGGCTCTTGTGGCTGTCTATGATCGATTTCTGACCCTTCTGCATCTCAGTCCAAGGCCGCTGTATAATTGTCAATCAAGTTCAGCAGGATGTGCGTCGTCTTTCAGAAAAGACGACGATAGGAGGACGTGAAGTAAAAGCAGTCGGCAACCGTTCCGGAGCTGCCGGATGGCTGCGCGTTTCGCCAAGCACTTTCGCGACGAAGGCGTTGGCGTGCTATACACTACCGCGAGGCTGAAAGAATGCGTCCGAGCTCAGCGTAGCTGTCATAACAAGTAATCCTTGCTTCAGGTCGCTTTGCGCTGTGGTTGGTTCCCGTCAGCAGTCCCTGAGTCAGGGAGCGCAAAGCCTCAGGTCATATATATCTGGCGTCCGATGACCAATGCCGTAGAGAAATAGTCGGAACGTCACGGACAAGGGCGGCTTTGCTTTCCAGAGCACCGAAAGCTCGTAGCTGTCCTTTGGCTCTCGACCCCCCAGAACACACTGGGACGTCAATCGCACAAACGCGGCTGCGCAGGCCTCAATGCAGGGTGCACAAGCCACTGCCACGCCACAACGCTGACAACGGCGCTGCTCACTGGCAAGGAAGACAGCCCAGGGATCCCGCGTCCACAAGCACCAAATCGAGATTGCGCGCCGTACCGGCCTGCGCCCTAAAAAGGGTTTCTGGTGCCAAACGGTCTGCCTCCACACGCCGCTTGACATCTGCGGCCGGGGAATGCCTGCGGTGGCGTGACGCCGCGCGCATGTAGGCTTCCAGCTGCCGCCAGAAGCCGCCAGCGGCACCAGGCACATGCTCGAGGCGAGATATGGTCGAAGAGTGATGGGGGTGTGCGCCCCTGACGGCGGCGCGGCCGCCACTGGAGCTCCCGCGGGCAGATGCTGGGCTGCCGGCATCGGCCCTTGAGGATTTCCACCTGGCCTGTGGCTTGTGAAGTTTCAGAGTCGTGCGTCGCACCGCCGCTGGCCGCAAGCAAAGTCGACGCTGCTGGCCGTTACACAAGCGCTGGTAGTGCTGCAGTGTGATGGATTGGGCGGGATTGCAACGCCGCTGGGCTTGGGTTGCGCTGTGCGCCACCCTGCTGCCGCCGCTGCCGCTGGCCCTCGCTGCCGATACCCCGCCGGCGCCGTGTGCATGTGGCGTGTGCGAGCGGCGGCCGTCAGCCGGCAATGGCACAAGGCTATGTGTGCACTTGCTGCCGCCGGCCCGTCAGCCATGGCCGCCGTGCGCACGGCTGCCTGCGATGTCTGCGCAGGGCAGCAGTCGATCAGCATCAGTTCCCAGGTGCAGTACAGCCGAATCTGTCTGCAGGTCACAGGTGGCTGGCATGAGTGGGGAATGTGCTACCGCCAACTCAAACTCTCCGACAGGCAGTGAGAGAGCAGCTTGGGCGGGCAACAAGGCCGGGAGCGTTTCTGGGTGGTGCGTGGCTGAAAGGCCGCACAGTGACCCGACTCCGTGGGGGTCTCACCGGGGAAGGCGTTGCCCTGCGAGGGCGAAGCAGACAGGCCCTCGAAGCGGGGCAGCTGCGATGAGTAGGCGGCGCCCTGCGAGCCGATGCCGCCAAAGTCGCCGCCAAGGCTGAACCCGTCCTGCAGGCGGCGCAGGAAACTCGCTTGTAGACGCCTGCTGAGAGCTGTTCCCGGGGAGCAGGTGTCAGAATGAGTACCGTTCGTGTGCCAGCCTCGCTCCAGCTCGGGCTGGCTCAGATCTATATCCTCCTCAATGTTCTGGTGCATGCATCCTTGTGAGCACGATAATGGGGGGCAACCGCATCATGCCTGCTACTGCAAAAGACCTGCGCCCTTCTGCAGTGGGACAGGGCTTCGCAGGCCGCTCGCATCCTTTCTGGACCACGTTGTGTCAGCAGGTGCCAGAGTCGTGCATGCACAGAATGCCGTCTTTCGGCGCATGCAAATCACGAAACAGTGTGCCGAGTCGGTTTCGACAGACCCCTCGCACTCAAATCGCCAAGTGACAGCCGCTTCAGGCGCCAGTCACAGCCAAACCGCACCTGGGAGTATGGCGCGCCAAAGGTGGCTTGCGAGGAGGGACCCACGGACTGCGTGGCCTGCGTCGCCAGGCCGCCCGTCAAGCCGTCGCCCTGCGTCGCCGGGCCGGCCGCCAAGCGTGCACCGCCGCCGCGGCGCCCAAAGCCGGCCGAGCCATTCGGCCCTGCAATGTTCAGGGAGAGGGCTCGCTAAACCCTATAGCACGCTGTCACATGGCACTGCAATGTCCGGAGGGAGCTCTCGAGATCACAAGGGCTCAGCTTTGACACGGTAACATGTTAGGAGCTGTGTCTGCCGCACGCTGAAAACCTCTCACCAGGTCTGCAAAGCCCAGCACTGCAGGAGACATTGTTTGGCTCAGAAAATGCGCAGGCTGACCAATGCACGGTTTCTCTGCGAGCTCACCCGAGGGCTGCCGGGCGTCGGGAATGGCATACGGCAGCGGCTGCGTTGGCAGCGCATGCCCCATCGTCATGTCGCCGTCGCCGTAGCCTGCACAAGCAGCACAGGCGTCAAGCCACACTGGAGGTCCCAGCGGGTTGCTGACATGGACGCTGTGGCCCACGAAGCGTCTCTGGCTCACGAACCTCTGGCGCACCGAAGGCCGACAGGACAGCCACTGTCAGACATTGCGGGAATCCAATGCTGTTCATGCTTTCGGTCAAGCAGTCGGGGGATTAGGCTCACCGCTGCCAAGGTCAGCGCCAAGGCGGTCGGAGCGCATGCCAGCTCCGGCGGTGCGGGCGCCGGCGACGGAGTCTCGCCCAGCAACACCGTTCTGTGGCAGCCACATTTGCATCTCATCCAGGAACAGCTTGCCTATGAACGACAGCCCGCAACCACCTTGCAAGAAGTTTCAATCGCCTTGGCAAAAAGACCGACAGCGCAGCACCGTCGTACAGGTTGGCAGCCAGGACAAAATTCTTAACGCTGAATAAATTGCATAGCTGCAATTGATCCTAAAAGAAATACTTCTTCTAAAAAATTGAAAAATTGAACTTGTAAATTTTTTGACTCACAGGTTTGCTGCCTGGAGGGCCGGCGGCGGCGTCTGCGGAGTCGCGTGGCACGAAGCGCGACGAGTTGCTGCCGCCCAGCGCAAAGGCGCGGCTGTCAAACGTCTGCAGGCACCAATTAACGTGGTGCATATTATTCACCATTTCTTTTATCAGCTAAGGATTTCAGCTCAGCTGAAATTTTAGCTTAAATTTGATTCGATTATAAGCTCGCAACATAATGTATTTTATTGAAATTATTCAATATTGCGAGTCTGTGAAATGGCAGCTGCGTTGAACTCTGCTTCAGCTGGCGGGAGCTTCATGCATCCTGATTGAACCGAGAGGACATACGATGACATACTGGGACACGGCGTGTCGAATGGAATGCAGACGCAACCGTCACCGGCAGCGCACCCGCATGGGGCGCGACAGCTGCACCAGGCTCTGCTTCAGGTTGGACAGGGGACCCTCCACCAGCGCGCCCGCCTCCCGGAAGTGGCACAGTAAAGCGTTCCAGAGTCCGCTCTTGGACAGCACTCGCGGGTTGCCCAGCACCACGACGCCCAGCCGCGCGCGCGTCAGCGCCACGTTCAGCCGGCGCGGGTCCGACAGGAAGCCGATGCCCTGCGGTGCAGTTCGAGCGGGAACTGAGGTGATGGAATGATATCGGATCCGACAGGATGTGAGCGTCCAGGAACTCGAGACACGCCGGATCGGGGGCGCTGATGCGGTCGCTGCGGGTCCGACAGGCAGTCGGTGCCCTGCGCGAATTGCACCAATGACTCTGGAACAACTGGTGAGAACTTGAGGATAGCTTTGTTGGGGGTAGCTTTGTTCGGCCGAAAACGATAGGCACAGGTCTGGGGCACACCGTGGCGGGGACCCAGCCCGGCTGCGTAGGCGGAGAGACTGCGCCCCAGTTGGGTTGGCGGTGTCGCAGGGCCAAAACGACCGGCATTACGTGCTCAGGCTTTGCGGGTGTAAAGAGGTTCATCGCAGAAGGCAGGCAGGGGCAAAGGATGGCGGCCGCTGCGTGCTGATGAAGACAGGAAGCAGCAGCACGGACCAGATGTTTCGCTGCAGGGGCAGCAACATGCCTAGTGGTCGGTGGAGCGGCTCTGGAAGAGTCAACCGTGAAGAGGCCTGGAGACACGAAAGAATACGAAAGAATACGAGAGAATACGAAGAAAATACGAGAGAATACGACAGCATACCTGATGCTCGTTGGAGCGGACGCAGGAGAGGATGATGTAATCCTTTTCGCGCCCCTGGAAGCTGTCGACGCTGGCCACCTCGATCTCGCCGTACAGCGCCTGCCGCAGCGGCCCCACCTGCGGGGCGCCGTGATGGAGTAATTGGTGTAATCACATGTACTTGTGTGTCTCATGTCTCGGACAGCATGTGCAGCGGCCTGCGACGACGATCCCGTTGGGCTTACAGAAGCCAGAACAACACCAGATGGATGTGAGGTGGTGCAGTGGAGAACTCCATGCCGCAGAGTCCCATATACATATACATATACATATATATATACATGTACATATACATGTACATATACATATACCCACATACACTGCAACAAATCTCAGCCCGACGCTGGCAGCAGGAAGAGTCGGCTGAGGCTTGTGGCGCGATGCAGCGAGCCACGCACCCGCAGCATGGTGGTGACGGTGTGGGCGCGCTGCCCCTCATACGGCGTGATGACGCCGATTTGGTCAGGCGTCACGCCACCCCGCATCAGCGCTGTGACGACCTTCTCCACCGTCGCCGCCTCTGCGCCGCCACAGAAGGAAAGCTTTAGGGTTATCTGTTTAGGGATTAGGGTTCTGTCTAGGGTTTAGGGACTGCATCTGCAGGCTGTCATCCGCATCCCCCAGTCAAACCGTCCAGCATGTTCCTGTTCTGGTGACTGCACCGCAATGGAGGCCGCAATGCAGAGAGCACTGTGATCAACCTCCTGGCTGCATTTCAAACTGGCATCATTCTCAACACGCCCCTTCCACCATCCTCGACACCAGCCTTGAATATCGGATTTTGACACAGCGCGCCGATCCCTCGAAGGTGAAAGGCTGCGAGATGTCCACCTGACCCAGCCGCGCATTGCTCTGTTGACAGAACAGGCAGGCATGGTAGCGAGGATCGCACCTGTTCGGTTGAGGTAGGAGGTGCCGCTTGGTGAGATCTCCTCCTGGCCCAGCTGCGCGTAAAACATGAGCGGGCGACCGGGCGCGGGCCAGGGGAAGGCGACGCCAGGGGCGGAGCGCTCTGCGGCGCCGACGCCGTTCTGCAGGCTGCCCTCGTAGAAGGCGTCGGAGGGGAACTCCGACAGCGCTGGGTGCATTCGGTACTGCACCTGCAGTTTGGGAATAGGGTTTAGGGTCAGCGGCGCACGGTCAGTTTCTCAGGTCAGTTTCTCAACAGAAAGCCTCCAGGGAAACCGGCCCGCTAAACCCTAAACAGAAAGCCTCCAGGGAAACCGGCCCGCTAAACCCTAAACAGAAAGCCTCCAGGGAAACCGGCCCGCTAAACCCTAAACCATCCATCGGCCCAGCAGCATGCATGACGCCGCACTGGGAGGCGGCATGTTTCCAGCTGGGTCTGGAAGAAGCAGGTGCGGCACGTCATCAAGGCATGCAGAGCGCGCCTGCAGGCGGTGCGGCTTGGCGCCCAGCAGCACCAGGCGCTCGAAGAGGCTCTGGCCGAGGCCTGCGCGCGCCGCCGCCTTGTCCATGACCACCGGCCCCAGCTGGCAGTGGTCGCCCACCAGGACAACCTGCATGGCGGTGACGGCTGGTGAGGTGTAGGGACTCTAGAGGATCTGAATGTGTTGAGCGCTCAGCACTCGTGGCCTTGGCGACAGCCACCGGCCCCAGCTGGCAGTGGTCGCCCACCAGGACAACCTGCAGCGTTCAGGGGGTTCCTTTCAGCTCATGAAAGGAGACCTTTGTCTGTCATCCTTTTGTATGTCGTGCTGTCGTCATAGCGACGCTGGCCGTGAGGCGCCAGCTGACGGTGGTCGCCCACCACGACCACCTGCACGGCAGTAGGGGGTGTTTAGGTGAAGGAAGGGTCTGCGTGACGATGAAGGATTTGAATGCTCAGCATTCACGGCCTTGTCCATGACCACCAACCCCAAACGGCAGTGGCCACCCACCAGCAGTACCTGTGACACATGCACGACTCAAGTTGCATGGAGGCTCTTTGCGGGGCAAAGTTGCAAGGCAAGCTGTGATGCTCGTTACTTGCGTGGCAGTCCCCGCAAGTCAATGAGCGCTTCGTAGGAGCCAAAATGATGGGGAAACCACACGAGGAGACCAGACGAGCTGCCCCTCCGCGACCTCCGGTGGACCTCGGTGTCGTGCTGCTATGTGGTATGGCGATGTGATGGAGGTGCCCTAAACCCTAAATCTAAATAGTGCCCACCTGCTTGGCGCCCATGACCAGGGGGATGAGAGCCTCCGGCTCCGTTGCCTGCGTCGACTCGTCCACTAGCACCTGCAGAGAACAAGCCATTTCAAGTTGAAATTTGGTGTTATATTTTGAAAAAAGTGTTTTTTCTAGTTTTTTTATTTGACAAAAAAAAACCGGTTTTAAAAATCAGATAATAAAAATTGTAAACTTTTTTTGCCTTTCTTGTCTGATAGCCATTAAAAGAAAGCAGACTTTTTTCCTATCAATTCTTTGAAGTTTAGTTGAGCTTTACCAATAAGCTGACTATTAAAAGTTTTTTGTTTTTTTATCCTTGTGGCACATCGTAATGCTTGCGGATTTTGTGCAAACAGAGCCAGGTGCCCGCTGGCGATGGCTGAAGAAGGTCGCTCGCACCGCTTGCGAGCAACACGTGTTGCCATGAGGTCATTCTGCTCAGTCCCCAACCTGCATCTCCTCGCACTTTGGGGCAGCAGTAGACGTACAGCCGCAGGTCGCCATCGCCGACGAGGAGGCTGACTATAATAAACCCTAAACCCTATACAGGACTGGTGCAGCTGTGTGCGGGAAACCTGCCAACACACATGTGATCGAGGGGTCACCTTGCGGAAGCGGAAGTTGGACAGCCGCGGGTCCCCAGCACCAACGCAGGTGGTGCACACCACGTCCGCCGACGCGAGCAGGTCCTTTTCCAGGCCCCGCTGCAGGCGCCGCAGCCGCGCCTCGTCGCCCGCGGACAGCTCCCCCTGCTCCTCCCGCAGCTGCTGCAGCTTCCGCAGGTCCTCCCGCCCCGGCAGCTCCAGGTGCCGCACCTGCAGTCGAACAACGCTGAACGTGAACGGTGCAGGGTTGAGCATTCGCAGATGTGGAGGCACTCGAAGGTGGTGCCAGCACGCTTTCTTGACCACTGCGCTCAATTGGCCAGGTGGATGCGTCGGGCAGTGGAATGGACAGCGCAGCTGCTGCAGCCTGCACGACTGAACCTCAGCCCGCCTCCACGATTGAGCTCGTAAAGGACACCATGTCTGGGGCGCAGAGCCCAGGATGGGGCAGGGGCTGAGGCCGCGCACTCCAGTCTCCTCGGAAGAATCCGAGACAACTTCGGCAGCAACACTGCATGGCTCTGTTGAACAGCCAGTCCAGACCTGTAGTGCAGGGTGAGGCGAGCTCCTTTTAACGCGCCATGTGTGTCGCGACAAATAAATGCTATCGCAGAGCTGGATGTGGGTCGAACCTGGTAGTGCAGGGTGAGGTGCTCCACGGGGGAGGCGACCTCCTCACGGGAGCGCGCCGACAGGCGAACCACCTTGAGCCCGGCAAAGTCCAGCTTCTCGCTCAGCTGGTCCACCGCCACGTTGGACGGCGCCGCCACCAGCACCTGGCCACAATTTGCGACTGCGTGTTAAATGACGTACAGGCATAGATCTTGTAGGGGGTGCGAAAACAGTGCTGAACGATCACAACCCCCAAATTCGCCACTTTTGCCTGCCGGGGCTGTGCTTCCAGACATTGAGCACAAGGCATGGCGAACGGTCAAGGAGCTGGTGGTGCGCATTGCAAATTGCTGCAGGGGAGGCTGGCAGCCGACGCACCTGGCCGGTGCCAGACTTGACGAGCTGGTACACGATGGAGGCGGACGTCACCGTCTTACCAGTGCCTGGCGGCCCTGCAGCAGTTGCAGCGCCATGCATGAATGTTTTGAGGTCAGCATCCTCTTACTCCTTGACTTCGGGCTGAATCGGTGTGTGCATGTGTAGGGCGACAGACATCTGGCGCCTGCGCTTTGTTTGGTTGTCACACAAATCAGCTGCGCAGCACTGGGCCGCGGCCGCACCCTGAATGAGGGAAAGCGGCGACTGCAGCACGGCACGCACGGCGGTTGCCTGCGAGTGGTTGAGCTCCGGCAGCCCGGGCGCTGACAGCCGGGCCGGCAGCTCTGCCCGCAGCGCCGCCGCCTCTATGTCGTGCCCCAACAGCCTGCAGGGGCACGCGGAATTTGGGTCAAGTGCCAGGCTCCACAGGTTTGCATTTGAGAAGCGACCACGGACTGAAGCCTTGTCATCAGCTGACATTGATGACTGTTGGAAGTCTCCGAAGACCACAGTGACTCGCAGCCAGAG
>JAABUK010010669.1_pt1 | contig 12194 bp, 8 predicted proteins | sample 5559141 | NCBI WGS metagenome assembly JAABUK01 (sample SAMN10711869, study PRJNA513367) | rock metagenome | isolation source: Antarctica rocks | place: Antarctica: Victoria Land, Pudding Butte nord | collected 2016-01-03 | reverse complement strand
TTGAGATACAGCAGCAGGAAGATCAGCAGCAGCACTCCCGGCACGACAATGGCCAACCGCGCACTGGCGCTTTGCAAATTCTGGAACGTGCCGCCCCATTCAACGGTGTAGCCCTTGGGCGGCTTCACTTTGTCGGCGACGGCCTGCTGCGCCTCGGCCACGAAGCTCTGCGCGTCGCGCCCGCGCACGTTGATGTCCACTGCGACCCGGCGCTGCAGCTTGTCCCGCGTCACCTGGGATGGACCCTCCGCCACGCTCAGGTCGGCGACCGCCGACAGCGGCACGGCCGCGCCGTTGGCCACGCCCACCGGCAGGTCGCGCAGCGTCTGCAGGCTGGCCCGGGCCTCGGGCGCCACACGCACCATGATGGGCGTCTGGGTATCGTTGGTCCCATAGACCAGGCCCACCTGCCGACCGCCGACGGCCTCCACCACCGCCAGCGCATCCGACGCATTCAGACCCAGCCGTGCCAGGCGGGCACGGTCCAGCTTGATCGTCATGGCGGGCAACGACCCCTCCTGCTCCGAGCGCACGTCGGCGGCGCCTTGCACGCCCTTGATGACCTGCACCGCCTGGTCCGCCAGCTTGCCCAGCGTGTCCAAATCCTCGCCATAGATCGTCAGCGCCACGTCCGATCGCACGCCCTGCAGCAGATCGTCCATGCGCATCTGGATCGGCTGCGACAGCTCCAGCGAGATGCCGGGCACGGTGGCCTTGACCTTCTCCTCCATCGCCGAGGAGATGCCCTCCTGGGTTTTGGCCGTCTTCCACTCGGATTGGGGCTTCAGGATCACATAGGTGTCGGTGCTCTGCACCCCCATCGGGTCGGTGGGCACTGCGGCGCTGCCGGTCTGCGACACCACGCGCTCCACATCGGGGAAGCCGCGCAGCACCTTCTCGATGTCAGTGACGATGTTGAGGGAGGCGTCCAGGTTGATGCTGGCCGGCTTGGTGGAGGTCATCACGATGGTGCCCTCGCTGAGCTGTGGGATGAACTCACCCCCCAACCGCATCCCGAAGAACACCGACACCCCGAACAAGGCGGCCGCGATCCCGGCAGTCAGCCAGGGGTGTCCCGTCGCCAGGCGCAGCACCGGCGTGTAGCCGCGCCGCGCGCCGCGGACGATGAAGGTGTCCTTCTCCGACGCCTTGGACCCCAGGAAGCTCGCCGCCATCGCTGGCGTCACCAATATTGTCACGAACAGGGCGCTGACCAGCGCCAGCATCACCGTCAGCGCCATCGGCCGGAATGTCTTGCCTTCGATATCCTGCAGGGACAACACCGGCAGATAGACCAGCGTGATGATGGCGACCGAGAAGATGACGGGCCGCGCCACCTCCGCCGCAGCGCCGGGCACAACCTTGACCGGATCCTGCCCGCCCTTCGCCTTGCCGTCTTTGCCGTCCTTCTTGCCCTCGGACTGCCGGCGCAGCACGTTCTCGATCAGCACCACTGCGCCGTCCACGATCAGGCCGAAGTCGAGCGCCCCCAGGCTCATCAGGTTGCCGGAAATGCCCAGCACCCGCATGCCCACGAAGGCCATCATCATGGAGATCGGGATCACAGTGGCCACGATCAGCCCGGCGCGGAAGTTACCCAGCATCAGCAGCAGGACCGCCACCACCAGCAACGCGCCCTCGCCCAGGTTGTGCTCGACGGTGTTGATTGCGCGGCCGATCAGGTCGGAGCGGTCGTAGAACACGTCTATCTTCACGCCAGGCGGCAAGGTCGCCTGCACCTTGGCGATGCCGGCCTTCAAGGCCGGCAGCACCTCGCTGGCATTCAGGCCGAACTGCATGTCGGCGACGCCTAGGATCGTCTCGCCCTCGCCGTCGTGCGTCACCGCGCCCAGGCGCACCTTGGGCGCCATCTTCACTTCGGCCACGTTGCCCACCGTGACCGGGATGCCGCCCGGCGCCGCCTTCAGCACAATGCCGGAGATGTCGCCGATGCTCTGTACCAGAGCCATGCCGCGCACGATCTCCTGCTCGTCGCCGTGATAGATGGAGGCGCCGCCACGGGCGGCGTTGTTGCTCTCGATGGCGGAATAGAGTTGCGGCAGGGTGATCCCCTGGGCGCGCAGCCGGTCCGGGTCTACCTGCACCTCGTAGGTCTGCAGGGCGCCACCGTAGATGTTCACCTCGGCGATGCCGGGCACCAGGCGCAGCTGCGGCACGATGCGCCACTGCAGCATCTGATACAGCTCCATCGGCGTGAAGCCGGGGCCGCGCAGCTCGAATTCCAGAATTTCGCCCAGGCCCGTCGCGAACGGCCCCAGCGTCGGCGTACCCATGCCTGGCGGCAGCATTGCCTGCGCTTGCTGCAGCCGCTCCGCGACCTGGGCGCGGGCGGCCTGCACATCGGCGCCGTCCTCGAACGTCACGTAAACCGCAGACAGCCCGAACCTCGATGTCGAACGCACGTTCTTCAGCATCGGCAGCCCGGTCACCGCGGTCTCGATGGGGAAGGACACCAGCCGCTCCACCTCCAGCGGCCCCAGTCCCGTGGCTTCCGTGAGAATCATGACCTGCTTGGGCGAGATGTCCGGAACCGCGTCAATCGCGAGCTGGCGCAGGTTGAACCAGCCGCCGGCCACGACGCCCAGCGCCAGCACCATCACCAGCCAGCGCCGTCGGACCAGCGCGTCGAAGAAACCCTGCATTCCCGCTATCCTCCGCCGTCCAGCATTGCCTGCTGCAACAGGGATTTCAGCTCGAAGCTGCCCTGCGTCACCACCTCGTCGCCTGCGGCCAGGCCGCTGCGCACCTCGGTCCAGTCCTGGCGCTCGACACCCAGGGTCAGGTCGTGGCTTTGGAACTTGCCGCCGCCCAGCGGCATGAAGGCTACACGCTTGTCGGCCACCGTCTGCACGGCGGCGGAGGGCACCACGATGTCGTTCCGCCCGCGGTCGCTTGTCAGCACCACCTCCACGAACATGCCGGACCGCAGCGCGCCATCTTCGTTGGCGATCTGGACGCGGACCGGCAGCGTGCGCGCCTGCGGGTCTATGGCGGCGCTCAGCGCCACGATCTTGCCGCTCCAAACCCGGGGGTTGCCGGCGAGCTGCACGCGCGCCGCATCGCCGACCGTGAGCAATGGCACCCCGGCCTCCGGCACCTGCGCCAGCACCAGCACGACCGACAGGTCGGCGACGACAAAGGCGTTGGTGGTGGTCTCCACCAGTTCGCCCGGATTGGCGCCGATCGTCACGACGACGCCATCAATGGGCGACACGATGGCGCCGCTGCCGGGCTTGGCACCGGGGTTGAGGCGGCTGACCTCCGTCTGTAGTGCCGTGCTGCGGGCGCGGGCGGACTCGACTGCGGCGTTGGCCTGGGCCAGCACCAGGCGGCGCCGCTCCGCCTCCGCCCGGGATAGCGAGCCGTCGCGGGCCAGCAGTTCGCCCCGGCGCAGCGCGTCGCGGGCCACGGCGACGCCGGCCTCGGCCTCCCGCACGCCGGCCTGGGCGGCAGTCAGGCTGGTCTGGGCAGTGGTGAGGCTCGGAATGTCCAGCTCGGCCAGCGGCTGGCCCTTGCGCACGGGGTCGCCGGGCTGGACCAGCAGGCGCAGCACACGGGACTGGGCCAGCGGGCGCAGGGCGGCGACATGGCCCTGATCGAAGGCGACGGTGCCGGGCACGCTGACCGGCTGGGTGATCGGACGGCGGTCGGTGCGGGCGGTCTGCAGATGGACCGTCTTCTGCTGCTCATCGCTCATCCGCACCAGGCCCGGCGGGTCCTTTGGGGTATCCTTGGGCGGGTCCGCCTTACCGGCGGCCACCGCGAGAAGCGCTGCGCCCAGCAGGAACAGGCGCCTCATGGCAGCAAGCCGGCCGCCAGGCGCAGGCGCAGGCGGGCAGCAGCCAGGTCGGTGCGCGCCTTGTCGCGGGCATACTCGGCGTCGTAGGCCAAGGCATTGGCGCGCACGACCTCGATCAGAGGCATCTCGCCCACGCGCCAGGCGCGCTCGATCTGGCCGCGGCGCTTTTCCAGCTCGCTGGCGGCGCGGGTGGAGGCGGTGCTGCTGCGCTCGGCGCCGGCCAGCATCGCCTGGGCCTGCTGGAGGCCGGCTGCGACCTCGCGCTGCGCCAACGTGAGCTGCACCATCGCCTGGGTGATCGCCTGCTCCGCTGCGGCCCGGCGCGGCGCGTTGCGCGCCTCGGTCGCGAAGGGGAAGCGGACCGTGACGCCGAAGCGGGTGTCCCACCTGGTGCCAGGCTGCTTCTCGTTGATCCCCTGCAGCCCGACCTCCGGACTGTCCCGGTTCTCGATCTGCGTCAGCCGGGCGGCGGCTTGCGCAGCCTCCACGGCGCGGGTGGCGGCGAGAATGCGGGGATGAGCGAATGCCGGGCCGTGTCCGGGCGCCGGGCCAGGAGCATCCAGGAGGGGCACGGCAGGGGTGCCGACGACCGCCGCAAGCGCAGCCTGCGCCGCGGCAAGCTGCGCCTCTGCATTGCTGAGCGTTATTGCAGTGTTGGCCGCATCGGCGGAGGCCGCCAGGGCGTCGCTCTGCGCGGCCTCGCCAACCCGGAACTGGCGGGCGAGGTCGGTGGACAGGGACTGCGCCGTCACCAGGCGCCGGGCCGCCACATCGCGGGCATTGGCGGCCACGCTCGCCTGCGCCGCGAGGTCCAGCACCTGGGCGGCGAGGGCAAGGTGCGCGGCCTCGATTGCCGCCTCCACCGCGACGCCGTCCGCCTGCGCCGTGGCCTGAGTCGCCCGGCCCTGGCCGGGCAGCCAAATGGGCGTGCCCACCTCCGCCTGAGCCGTGAGATAGTTGTAGTTGCTGCCCAGGGCCTTGTCGTTGATGTAGGTGCCGATTGCGTAGGGCGCGTTCGGCAGGAATGCTCCGCCAGCGGCATAGCGGGCAGCGGCGGACCTGCCTTGCGCCGCCAGGTCCTGCCGTTGCGGCAGGCGCGCCCAGGCCGCGGTGACAGCATCGTGAAAGCTCGGGGCAGCCGCGTGTTGCGGACCCGCGGGAGGCCGCGCCATGGTGACACTGGGCAGCAGGGTAGCGCCCGCCGCAAGGGCCACCCGGAGCGCAATCCAAATGCGGCGGCGGGCTTGGCGGGGTCTGCGGCTTGGGCCGGGGCTGGAAGCTTTCATCATGCTTTCGTCCGAATGCGTTGAAAGGACGTTAGGATCGGTCCCGGTCTTCTGTAGGGCTGCGACTGTCACCTTGTAGCCCTCACTCCCTTGCTGCGCTTCCACGTAAAATGGGCCTGTCAGGTCACAGATATACTCCGTCCACGTGAGAACCCGAACACCGGCTTGCGAGTCGACCATGATCTAAGCGGCGTTTCGGAGGTGCGAAGTTTTCGGGTTCTCACGTGGACGGAGTATAACGCTGGTCCCAGCATGCGATGGGTTCACGACAGCAAGTTTAAGAAAGCAGGGCGTTCAAAGCGGTGGGTTCAGGTCCAAGTAGATCACGGGCCGCCTGGATTGTACTCCCGCAGCAGCTCCTGCACGCACGCCATCGCGGTCGTGTAATCGTACATAGCTGCCATATGTGCTATGAGAGGGCGAAGAGGATCGGGGCAAAGTCGGCGCCCTTCGGCCATCTTGACGTCAGTCGGCAGCACGTTGGCCGTCGCTAGAAGTCGCTCGGCCTGCAGCTGCAGGTTGGCCACGGCTGCCTGCCAGCGGTCAGAGAAACTCATTTTGGAGACCATGTACGATGCCCCTATCCTCGCCATGCCCAATTCGCCTGCCGATTTCAGCCGCTGCCGCGCTCGCGCTGCTGGCATGCTCCTGCGCTGTCACGCCCGGCCCATCCGCGAGCAACGACAGACCTACGCCATCAGTCGAGCGGAAGCTGCCTGCCGCGCCTGAGGCACGCGCTGCGACGCCCTGACGCGCACGGCGCACCCTGCATCTCAGGCTGGCCTCCGATATCTCTCCGGCAGCATGCGACCCAACACGCCGTCATGCCACAGGTAGCGATGCACCAGCGCCGCCCCGGCGTGTAGCCCGGCAAGCGCTAGGATGATCCAGCCAATGGTGCCGTGGACTTCCTGCACCTGATCCGGCAAGTCATGGTTGCCCGGATCGTAAGCCGGGATGCTGAACAGGTTGAATATGCTGTCCCCGCGCGTCCAAGTCAGGAACATGCCAGCGAGCACCATGGCCGCCAGAAGCGCATACAGTCCCCAGTGCGTGCCCTTGGCGACGATGTTGAGCACTCCCTTGTCTGCCAGCGGCAGCCGGCGCCCGCCCGTGACCCGCCAAACCAGCCGCATCGCCAGGAGTGCCGCAAGCAGCACGCCGAAGGTGATGTGCACCGATCGAGCATCAACCCGCAGCGGGCCGCGCGGGAACCAATCTATGGTCTGCGCGCCCAACCACTGCGTTACGACCAGCAACGCCGTGGCCCAATGGAAGAACATCGTGACGCCATCGTAGCGGCGGGCGTCCGGGGTGACGGGCTGCATGTGTCTGCTCCTGTGCGCTGCACGGCATGGCCCAGCCGCACTGGATTGGGCGCCAGAACAGCCAGCCGGACACGCACCTGGTCAAACGATTATGGCCGGTGTGGCGTGCGGCTTACAGGTGCTGGTCTTGCCCGACGTGGCAACCAACGGAATGGACTGTGAACTCGAATTTAATGGATTGCCGAGGCGGCAAGCTGCTCCTGGTCGGCGGCAAGCTGCTCCTGGTCGATAGATGTATACGATGCCGTCCAGCATGGTTGGTGCTACCCCCATCCCGGCCAGGTGCCCCTGGCCCTGTTCTTTCCCGGTGTCGCATGGAGCTCTGATGTGTCCTGACCGCGGCATCACATGACCCGGCTCCTGCTGATCGAGGACGACCTGGAGACGGTCGAGGAGCTGACGGGCTACTTCCTCAGCCGCGGCTACGACGTGGACTCTGCGGGAACGGGGCCGGACGGCCTCGCACAGGCAGGGACCGGGCGGGCCGATATCCTGGTGGTGGACCGGCTGCTGCCAGGCCTGGACGGTCTGGCCGTGATCGAGGCGCTGCGCGGCGCCGGCATCCGCACCCCGGCCCTGGTGCTGAGCGCGCTTAACGGGGTGGACGAACGGGTGCGCGGCCTGCGGGCCGGCGGCGATGACTACCTGGGCAAGCCATTCGCGCTGGCTGAGCTTGCGGCTCGGGTCGAGGCGTTGCTGCGCCGGCCGGCCAGCGGCCCGGAAACCGTGCTGCGGGTCGGCCCGCTAGAGCTCGACCTCGTGGCGCGCACGGCCCGGCGCAGCGGGCGTGTGCTGGACCTGCTGCCGCGCGAGTTCCGCCTGCTGGAATACCTGATGCGCCGGGCAGGCCAGACCGTCACCCGCGCCATGCTATTCGAGGATGTCTGGAGTTATCGCTTCACGCCACGGTCGAACCTGGTGGACGTCCACATGGGCCGGCTGCGCCGCAAGCTCGACGGACCCAGCGAGCAGGAGCTGCTGGCCAATGTCCGCGGCATCGGCTTCGTGCTCGACGCGCCGCTGTAGAGGCAGCCCATCCCTATGCAAGCCCTCCACGCACTTGCCGCCGCCACGGCCTTCCGGTGGACGCTCGCCATCGCTGGCGGCTTCACGGCCATGTCGCTGTTCCTGTTCGCCTTCATCTACTGGCAAACGGCGGTCCATGAGGAGGGCCGCATTGATGGCATCGTGACTCGCCAGGTGTGGGACGTCGCAGGCGCCCCGCCTGGGGACGCCGCCGCACGGCTGGACGCATGGTTGGCTGCGGACCCGCACGGCGTCAGGTATGGCGGGCTGTTCAGCCCGGAGGGCGCACGCACATCCGGGAACTTGGTGTCCCGGCCTGGCGGCTTGCCCCTAGACGGGCTGCCGCACCGGATCGTCGTCGGCCAGGTTGACCGCGACCGCGATGGGGATGAGCCCGAGGTGGTGCGGGGCGTGGCCGAACGCCTGGGGGACGGGCGGTTGCTCGTGCTCGGGTACGACATAGACGAGCTTGACCAGGTCCAGGCCATCATTCTGCGTGCGCTTTGGCTGGGGATGGGCCCGACGCTGCTGCTGGCGCTGGGAGGCGGGGCGCTGTTGGCCCAGCGTGCCCAGCGCCGGGTTGCCGCGGTGCATGTGGCGGTTGGGCGGTTCATGCAGGGGAACCTGCAGGAGCGGCTGCCGGTCCACGGGACTGCGGACGACCTCGACAAGGTCGCAGTTGCGGTGAACGGGATGCTGGGCGAGATCGAGCGGCTGGTCGAGGAGATACGCGGCGTGGGCGATAGCGTCGCCCACGACCTCCGGACGCCGCTGACCCGCGTTCGCACGCGACTGGAGCGCAGCCGCGATGAGGCGCGCACGCTGGAGGAACTCAAGGCAGCAGTTGACCGCGCCATCCTGTCCCTCGATCAGGCACTTGGCATCATCACCGCCGTGCTGCGGATCGGGGAGATCGAGCACGGGCGCCGGGTGGCGGCGTTCGTTCCCGTGGACCTGGCGGAGGTGCTGCGCGACGCCGCCGAGCTGTATGAGCCGTTGGCGGAGGAGCGCGGCATCGTGCTGCGGTTGCAGCTTGCCCAAGCCCAGCCAGTCTCGGGCGATCGCGACCTGCTGCTGGAGGCCGTCGGCAACCTGGTGGACAACGCAGTCAAGTTCGCGCCGGCCGGCACTGAGGTCCTGCTGCTGCTGGCCGCCAATCCCAGGGAGGTGTGCCTGCGCGTCACCGACAAGGGGCCTGGCATCCCGCCGTCCGAGCGCGACCGCGTGCTGAAGCGATTCTACCGGACCGAGAAGAGCCGCACGGTCGAAGGGAGCGGCCTTGGGCTGAGCTTGGTGGCGGCCGTGGTGGCGATGCACCAGTTCCGCTTGCGGATCGGCGGTGCGGCCCCTGGCTGCATCTGCGAGATCATATGCCCGGTTGCAGCGGGCGCCGTTGGTTAGATGCTGAACCGACTGATCCATGCCGCGTGCCGCCGGCCACGCCTGTCGCGGCATCCCGGACCAGGGTGCAGAGTGGTGCGTCTCCTACTGCGGTTCCAGGCACATGCGAGTTTGCCTGCCGCGCTGGGACTGGGGCGTGCGGCCTGGGCCTGCACCCTGATGCTGGCAGCTTTGCTCCCGCAAGCGGCTGGCGCGGCGACCTTGGTCGTGGAAATGAGCGGGGTAGAGAACGACCATGGCCTGGTCCGTGTGGCCGTCTGCACGCTAGACACCTTCACGACTAAGCATTGCGCTTTCACGGCAGCCACGCCGGCACGCGCCGGCATGGTCACGGTTAGCGTGGACGGAGTTCCGCCTGGCCGGTATGCCGCGCAGGCCTACCACGATGAGGACGGGAACGGCCGCCTGCGCCGCGGCCTGTTCGGCGTCCCGACCGAGGCGATCGGCTTCTCGCGGGATGCGCCGGTCCGGCTTGGGGCGCCCCGGTTCGAGGACGCCGCGATTGAGGTTTGCGAGCCAACCACAACCATACGCCTGCGACTGCGTCATGTTGGGCCCTAGCCAGGCAGCCCTGATCCTTGCGGCAGCGCATTCTGTGAATGGGATGGTTAGCTCCTGCTTGGGAGCCAGCCTGGATACAACTTTTCGCCGTCTCGCTGCGTCCTGTGCCGCTTGGGCGCGGGCGTGCCGGACGCCGCAACATCAACTGCAAAGGAAGCAGCGATGAATGTAATGCTGAAGGCCAACGCCACCTGGAGCCGTCGCAAGCGCAACTTCGAGGAGTTGTCAGAGGCGGAGATCCTGGCGGTCGCGATCAGCAACGAGGAGGAGGCGGCACGCGCCTACACCGAGTTCGCCGAGAGCCTGCGCAACGATTATCCCGACAGCGCCCGCATGTTCACCGACATGGCGCTGGAGGAGACGGAGCACCGCCACCGGTTGATCGACCTGTTCAAGAAGAAGTTCGGCGAGACCATCCCGGCCATCCGCGCCGAGGACGTGCGCGGCGTCGCGCAGGAGCGTCCGGCCGGGCTGGTGAAGGCGCTGGGCGCCGAGGCCATGCGCCGGCAGGCCCGGCAGATGGAAGTCAATGCCAGCCGGTTCTACCACCTGGCCGCCAGCCGGACTTCGGACGCGACCATACGCAACGTGCTCGGCGACCTCGCCGTGGCCGAAGCAGCGCACGAGAAGACCGCCGACGAGATGGACGAGAGCACGCCGCCGACCGAAGAACGGGTCCGCGAGGTGGACGACGCGAAGCGCCGCTTCGTGCTGCAGATCATCCAGCCCGGCCTGGTCGGCCTGATGGACGGCTCGGTCTCGACGCTGGCGCCGGTGTTCGCCGCGGCGTTCGCGACGCACAACTCCTGGAACGCCTTCCTGGTGGGGCTTGCGGCGTCGGTCGGCGCCGGCGTGTCTATGGGCTTTGCCGAGGCGCTGGCCGACGACGGCAAGCTGTCGGGGCGCGGCACGCCCTACCTGCGCGGGCTGGTCTGCGGGCTGATGACCATCGCTGGCGGCATCGGCCATACGCTGCCCTATTTGATCCCGGATTTCTGGACGGCGACGATCGTGGCCGGGGTGGTGGTGGTGTTCGAGCTGATGGCCATCGCCTGGATCCAGTGGAAGTATATGGACACTCCGCCCGTGTCCGCCGTTGCTAAGGTCATGCTCGGCGGCGCCATTGTCCTAGCCCTAGGCATCCTGATCGGCAGCAGCTAAGCAAATCTCTGGAGGTTTGCGCGCACATGAAAAGCTCAGCACGCTTACGCGCCCTCGCTCTGCCAACTTCAATGTGTGTGACGGGCCGCGCAATTCTGTTTAGCTTCCAAAGGCCGACGCCAGGCGCAGTTCAAAACGGGCAATTTATAGGCTACACCGAAAGTAACCAGAGCCGCGCCAACCAAGAGGTTCCACGTTATGCGTATAACCCAGAGCTGAACCACGCCGAGAGCGTGCTGGCGTGCTGTATACCGCTGATTGGCGGCAGCTTGGACAGGAGGGCGGCGACCTTGCCGAACGGCGCAAGCGCGGCATACTGAGCCGTGACATAGGCGAACTCGGGGGCCACCGGGGCGCCCTTGCCGAAGTAGAGCACAGCGACGCTTTTCGCCTCGCTTCCCCCTGACACGGGCAGGCCAGCAAGCGCCGGACCCGCACCGGCACGTCGCAGAATAACGAGCGGAACCGCACCTGGCTGTATCCCTTACCCGCCAGCCTGCGCCTGCACGCCAGGCACGCGCGAGGGCACTCGCCCAAGGCGGCCACCTGCATCGGCACGATCTCAGCCTGCAACGCCGCAGTGAGCTGCTTTGCCTCGGCGAGACTGAGCCCGAGGTCAGCCAAGCCGGCCTGCGCGTCGCGCTCGACACAGGCGAGCTCGGTCTCGGTGGTCACGCCAGGCTGCCGTTCCGCCACCAGCTTCACCCGCCATAGCAGTTTCGACACAACTCACCCTCGCCCCATGAGCCCGAACCCTAACCCAATCGTCTCAGCACCCCAGAACTCTGCGTGCTCCCGACGCCGCGCACCTGTTCCCGGGCACTGCGGCACTGGCCGAGCCGCACGAGTTCGACGCTGTCCTGCTCATACGTGCTACTGGATGCTAGGAAAGCCTGGCGTTCCGTGTGACCGAGCCACCCGGGCACGATAATCGAGTGAGCGACTCCAAATCCGCCGACCAGAAGACCGGCGTTGGCCCGTCAAGCAGGCCCCAAGGGCGATCCAACATCCAGCCGTTAAAGCTACCGTGGCCTTGATTCCACTGGTTGGTTAGTTCGGCGTGGTCCTTTGAACGCCGGCGAGCCTCCGCATGTCACTGGTCCCTGTTGGCCGCACTGCCCGCTCCAGCGGCAACGCGCATCCAGTGCGGCAACAACCTGAGCGCCATGTCATAGGCGCGTTCGACCGGTGGCGCGACCCAGCGCCGGATCGGCGGCAACAGGGTTGATGCAAAACCGGCGGCGAGCAGCCCAGCCGGGATGGACGCCAGCACGTCCACAGGGAAATGCACGCCAAGGTAGACCCGCGCCCACCCTGCCGCCAGGCCGGCCAGGCAGGCGGCGGCGCCCCAGCGGCGGGACGCGCCGGTGAGGGCAAGCCCCAGGCCGAGGCTCCAGGCCAGGGTCGCATGGTCGCTGGGAAAGCCGTTGTCCGCCACGTGGTCCAGCCAGGTGTGGCCGACCCCCGCCATGAAGGGCCGAGGCTCGAACCACACGAGGCCGAGCAGGAGGTTGATGCCCTGCCCGGCGAACACTCCGGCCCCTGCCGCGATCAGGGCGGCCCGGCGGGCAGGTGGTCCCCACACCCACAGGCAGGCCAGCAGCACGGGCG